>Ga0209648_10002159_pt1 | contig 16216 bp, 15 predicted proteins | sample GraSoi2013_115cm_FD_185830 | JGI IMG/M metagenome (GOLD analysis project Ga0209648, IMG submission 185830) | Grasslands soil microbial communities from the Angelo Coastal Reserve, California, USA - Sample 9_17_2013_115cm (SPAdes) (version 2) | ecosystem: Environmental > Terrestrial > Soil >...
AGAGCAGGATCAGCGAGCGTGGACGCGAGGGTGAGTGCATCGCGGAACCATGATCCGGCCTGCGCATAGTCGCGGCCTGCCCATAAAAAGCCGAGCGCAAGGAGGCACTGCCATTCCACCAGGCGATCCCGTGTCTCTTGCGCTACGCGCAAGGCCTGTGCATAGTCACGACGAGCCTGTTCAAACTCACCCAGCATCTCATAGGCCCACCCTCGTAATTGGTAGATGGTTGCTACTGGCTTCATCTTTAGCTGCGACGCGGCATGCAACGCCTGCGTGAAGTGCTCGGCGGCGGCGCGTGGTGCGTACAGGTGGAGCGCCCTTTCTCCAGCACGTTGCCCATACTCCACGGCCTTTGACCAGACTTCTCCTTCGGAGAAATGATAGGCGAGGTCGACCAGCTGGGCATCCAGGATCGAGGAAGGGAGGGCGCGCTGCTCTATCGTTTCGGCAATGGTACGGTGCAATGTTCTGCGTTCGCCTGTCAGCAGTTCTGAGTAGACGGCCTGTCGTGTGAGGGCATGACGGAAAGCGAACTGGTCGGCGGCTTCTTCACTCACCAATTGAGCCGCCACCAATTCTTTCATCAATGCGAGCAGGTGTGACTCGTCGGCATGCATGACCTGCTGCACTATGGTGAGGTCGAAGCGCCTTCCCGCCACCGCCGCCAGGGTCAAGACCTGCCTGGCCGGAACACTCAACTGCTTTGTCCGTTGGTAGACGGCATCATGCACGCTGCGTGGAATGGAGGGAGAGTGTATGTGCGTTCCGAAAAGCAGCGTGCGCTCCCACACACCCTCTCTGTCGGTGATCTCACCGGTTGCGATCAGCGATTTCAGAGCCTCTTCAATGAAGAAGGGGTTTCCCTCTGTTAGCTGGTACAGGCTCTCGAGCAGACCGGTAGGCACTGCCTGGTGCATGGCAAAGATAGCCTGGAGCATCGCATCGACGTCGGCACGGGCAAGTCGTTGCAACGAGAAGTCCTGGGCCAGGTGTTCCCGGTCAAATTCCGCCAGGCTGTGCCTCAACTCGGCAGACCCTTCATCGCTGCGGTAGGTCAGCACAAACAGGATGGGCAGGCGGGTAGAGCTTCGTGCCAGGTACAGCAGGAGTTCGAGGCTGGTCTCGTCGCTCCAGTGGAGATCCTCGAGAATGCACAGCAGCGGTTGGTGCGTGGCCCGCTCTGTAAAAAATTGCAGCAACAGGGCAAAAAGACGGCGTTGCTCCTGTTGTGGATCAAGAGAGGACGCTACTATGAGAGGTGGATGCTCGGGTATGAGAGGCGTCATATCAGGGAGAACCTGTGAGAGTTCCTGCGCAAACGGTAGCAGGTCGTGGTGTCTCGTCAGAGGGGATACACCGGAAAAGTACGAACGCAACAGATCAAGAAAGGGAGCATAAGGAAACGCACGATCTGCCTGAAAGCAGTTCCCTTGCAGGGGCAAAAAGCCCTGACTGGCGGCTTGGGTTTTCACCTCCGCGACCAGGCGCGATTTGCCAACGCCCGCTTCCCCGCTGAGCAGGGCAACCTGCCCCTTGCCGCTTTTCGCCTGATCAATAAGCAGGTGGAAGGCGGCGAGATCGGCTGTGCGCCCGATCAAGACGGGGCAAACGACTGATGCATTGAATGGTGTCGTCATGAATGGAGATCCCTTTCGATGAAGCGATGCGTGTCCACTCCCTCTGCTTGCTTGTTCCTGTCTCACACGCACAGATCGGCAAAGAGACACCTCTTCACTCAAACTGCTTCTGCCAACGGTCGGCTCAAGCGTTCGTTCTCGTATCTTAGCAGAAATGCATGCACATGTACAGTTTATCGTATCTCGCTTCTCTTCATTCTCTCCTTCACCATATCCATCGTCGGGATCCCCGTTGTTCCCTCATGCTCAATCGAGATCGAGGCCACGCAATTCGCAAAATCTATCGCCTGGCGTGGGTCGCCATGTCTATGAAAATGGGCCAGGAAAGCGGCGGCAAATACATCACCTGCCCCGGTGGGGTCCACTTCATTGGAGGGATAGGCGGGAAATTTCTCTATGTTGCCATGCTGGAAGAGGGATGCGCCGTGGCGCCCATCGGTGGCAACCAGCAGCGGGACTTGCATGCTCCAACGGGTGAGGATGGCGTCGGCATCGGCCCGATTGCCATCGGCGAATGGGAGCAGGTCGTCATGGCTGAGAATGAGGACATCGAGAAGAGGTAGTACTTCTCCGGCAGCGGTCCAGGGAGTAGGCCAGACACGTCCATCCTCGTCCCAACGGCGCAGCCAGCCTTGCGGGGTAGCTGCAACAATCACTGCGGGACGGTGCGGAAAGAGCCTTACTAATGAAGGTGACAGTTCCTGGGCTAGTGGCCCAAGTAGCACAACAGGAGTATTAAGCCAGAGTTCGGGGACGTGTTCTGGCGACAACATGCCGGCCCTGGCACGCAAATATTGCGTGCGAAAGCCTTCGTGATAGGTATTGACAAAGGCGGTGGTGGCCGGTGAGAGATTGGCAGCCAGGCCGATTTCTGGTAAACGAGCAGGCAACTCAGCAAGTAGTTCAGCATCAGCACAGGTGACAACAGCTGCCACTAATCCTAAACGGTAGGCCGTCAAGGCAGCAAAAGTTACGGTACCGCCAAGTGAAAATGAGCCGTCGGGACGGAGATCACGGGTCACATGCCCGATTGTTAAAAATTCCGGCAAAGTGGCACCTCTAATGGACTGCAGAATGGAAGGCATGGACCCTCCCCAATTTTTTCTTCGTGGGCAGATATTTTGTTGTTGCTAGCGACCGGGACGCTTCAGGGAAATAACCACGCGGCGAGCATCCCCTTCGCCAATGCTCTCCGTACTGATATCTTTGCTTTCAGAGAGCGCAATGTGCACGATACGGCGCTCATGCGGAGGCATGGCCTCAAGGGCGATAGAACGGCGATAGTTGCGCACCTGTTGTGCAACACGCAGGGCAAGCGAACGCAGATTTTGCTCGCGGCGCTCGCGGTAATTTTCCGCGTCTATAACGATACGCATGCGATGCTTGGTGCGATGTCCAACAATCAGGCTGACCAGGAGTTGTAACGCGGCCAATGTTTCACCACGACGTCCAATCAGTAGACCAAGGTTCTCATTGATACCCTGGATATTGAGGGTCAGCGGATTAGTGGAACGTACTTGAACCACGGCGCGAATATTCAGGTACTGCAAGACGTGCTGCAGGACATCGGCGGTAATATCGACATCCTCACTGCTTGGTGTCTCGACCTCTTGCATTTCGCCATCCGCTGCACTGACATCACCGAGTTCAGAAATCAAATCCGAGGGGAATTTTAGAGGGCCCGCGGGAGCAAAAGAGGGGGTTGGCTCCTCTTCGTCTATCTCGCCTTCCTCAAACTCATCCTCGTCAAATTCCTCCCCCTCCTCTTCGTCTTCGAATCCCTCTTCCTCATCTTCTACAAACTCGTCTTCCTCAAAATCGCCCTCCTCTTCGTCTTCGAATCCCTCTTCCTCAGTGTCCTCGGGGCCAAGTATGGCATCAGCCATTTGAGGAGTAATGATAGCCCCGACGTTATTTGGGCGCACCGTTACGCGCACACGAGCTTCTTTGTTGCCTAAACCAAAGGCTCCTCGAGACGGTTCTTGCAAAACGGCTATTTCTACTTCGTCACGGCGTTTTTTTAAACGGACCAGAGCTTGAAATACCGCATCATCAACACTTTTGCCACTTGCCTCTATGCTTTCCACTTTTTTGTTGCCTCCCTTTATTTCAATCAAAGACGGGAAAGAAGCCAACTTTTTTTATTTAGCTTCGTGAGACATTTCTCTTTGGAGTATTCCCGCGCCGGCGGGCCGACGCGCTGTTATTACGCGGGCGACGGCGCGCGGACGATGATGAGCCATTTGTGCCTGATTGTGTGTTACGTTCTGCCCGGCCATTCGTGCTTGCATCATCAGCTTTCGCCTCCCTGGCCTGTTGCAAAAGTCGTGTTTCTTTTCGCTGATCGCCACTATATGCCTTGGTACCCCCATCGCCCTTACTACCACCACTGCTCGGAAGGAAGTTTTGCAGGAGGTTTTGCAGAAAAGGTGGCATGACCGTCAGGGATCCCCAACCCGTCACGAAGTATTGCTGCACCATACTGAAGAGCGATGTCGTTGTCCAGTAGAGCGCCAGTCCTGCAGGGAAGTTCAACGCGAAGAAGAAGGTGACAAACGGCATGACAAACTGCATAAGCTGCATCTGCTGCGACATTGCATCTTTCGCAGCAGATGCGGTCTTCGGTTGAGACATGCGCAACTGGATAAATGTCGCTAAACCAGCCAGAACCGGCAGGATATGCGTCGGATCAGGGTTTCCTAGCGAGATGTACCAATGCGGATTGAGGAAGGTAAACCAGTCCAGGTTGACATTCGGCAAGGTGCTGAAATGGGGCAGGAACGGATAGATGGTGTGGTTGATATTCGCGAAATTGGGAGTCCTCAAGACAGTATTGAGCGCAAAGAACAAACCGTAGAGTACAGGCAACTGAATCAGCAGGGGAAGGCATCCCGATGCCGGATTGACACCATACTCTTTATAGATGGCCTGTATTGCCTCGTACTGAGCCTTTTGATCCTTCGAGTATTTCTTACGGACATCCGCTATCAACGGCTGAATTGCCTGTGTCGCTTTCGTTGATTTAAGCTGCTTCAGGGTCAGTGGGAACAAAAGCAGGCGAATAAACAACGTCAAGACAATGATTGAAAGGCCCATATCACCAAAGAGGTGATACAGCACCATCAACGCATTGAAAATCGGAAACGTAAAGATGACATTAAAAAAGTAGCCTATCTGACCCACGAGTATTTCCTACCTTCCTCGATCTAGTCAGCCAGGCGTTCTGGGACTGGATCATATAAATTCCCTTGATAAAAAGGATGACAACGCCCAATGCGTTTCACGGTCAACCATCCCCCGCGAATAAAGCCAAAACGCTCGATCGCATCATAGCCGTATTGCGAACACGAGGGAGTAAAACGACACGATGGGGGTAATATCACCGACAGGGTGCGTTGATAAAGACGAATAAGAAAAAGTGCGATATACTTCACTGTCGATGTCCTCTGTGTTTTCTCAACATTTGGTATCTGTTTTAGACTTAACTTCAAGTAAATGCGCCCGGCGCAGCAGGGTAAGCAGATCCTGCTCAAGTGTAGGCAAATTCGCTGTACTTGCCTGTTGCCTGGCGGTAACTACAATATCTACTTCACCTGGAAGCCTGGGCAAAGCAGCCCGCGCAGCTTCACTCAGTAGACGTTTAATATAATTACGATCAACAGCTCGCTTCGAGACGCGTTTGCTGACCACGAATCCTATACGTAATTGCGCTACATCATTTGGCAGCCATGCAAGGATAAGCAGCGGAGACATTATACTTCTCCCCTGCTGCCTTACCCGCTGGAACTCGCTATTTTTCCGCAGGCGTACTGCATGGTTAAGTGCCACTACTACTCATCATTCCTCTAAGGCTGCAAGGCTCTCCCAACAATCGGGGCTGGTTGCCACTGGCCCCCGCTGGCCCCCACGGACACCCACAAGGGGCCCCACTCCACTCCACTCCTCCCCTGTCCCTACGTGGGAGAACCACGCTGCTATGTCCAGTTGAAGGAATGCCTTCATGTATTTACTACTAAACTGTAAGTCTCCAGCGCCCTTTGGCGCGGCGAGATTTCAGAACACGACGACCGTTGCGGGTCGACATACGTTTCATAAAGCCGTGTTCACGCTTGCGCGGTATGCGTTTTGGTTGCCAGGTACGTTTCATTTAACTCTTCTTTCTCCTCCACTTAGGATTCTTGTAGATTATAGCGGTTATCCCTACAACCTGTCAATTGTGGAGGCAGAAGTAGAGCATGTAGGGCGCGATTATGCTTTTAATGTGTTCATCCTGGCCGATAAATCGGCGCTGGCCGCGATAAATCGGGCCCTACTAGTCCGCCAAGCTTCCTTTGGCCAGTTTGCGTCCATCCGAAATGGCCCCAGAAGGGATTTCACCAGCGCCAAATGAAGCTTGGCGGACTACTACGGGGGGCCAGATAAATTTGTCAATGTGCATAATCGGGTCCCACGGGTGGGGGCCGATGATCGGACGTATGTACATGTGCCTCACCCTTCCCCACCCGTGGGACGCGATCAATCGGGTCCCTACGCTTCTTTGAAGCGTAATAATACACGGCCAAGCTTGATTTCATCGTCGTCGTGCAACTGCGTTGGCGTCTTAGCCGCGAGCTTTTGCCGGTTGAGAAACGTGAAATTAGTACTATTCTCGTCTTCCAACAGGTATTGGCCGCTTTCGACAAAAATGCGAGCATGCATACGCGAGACGCCGCCCTCTTCTCCACCATGCGGAGTCAAATCCACATCGGGGAAGATATTGCTGACTGCATCCTCGCGGCCAATCAGGATATTGTCTTTGCCGCTCAAGTCGAACTCCTGGTTATCGGACTCGACAATTATCTTTGCAATCAATGCTGCCGGAGCGGAAGACATTACCGGGGCCGCTGCTGGTGCAGGAGATACTGCCTGGGCGGGGGCAGGAGTTGCCGCGGCAGCGCCGAGCATACTACCGCAGTTCGAGCAGAAAGCTTCACCTGCCGGATTTATGGCTCCGCACGATGGGCAGACTTCGCTGCCGGCTGGAGCAGCTGCGACTGAGGGTGCAGGCTGTGGAGCGGCAGCTACTGCTACCGGTACAGCACCCGAAAGAGGCTCACCGCATTCATCGCAAAAAGCGGAGCCATCAGGATTTTCATGACCTAAGGAACATCGTACTGTCATGGTTCTCTATCCTCCTAAAACAAATCTATTATCTAGCTCTCTTAACTGGCATCCGGCATTTTTGCTTGCCATGGATGCCAGGGAATACAATGGGCACCCACGAGGGAGGTGCTTACGGTACAACATCATCCAGGCGCTGCGTCAATTTACGCGTCTTGTTACCAATCGATTTTACCTGTTCTTGCGAGATTTGCTGGCCCTGGTTAATCTGCTCAAGGGCCGCTTGCGTCTCTTCATCAAGGACGCGCGTTACGTTGGGCGCCAGGCGAGTTGTAGCTTTGCCGGTCCGCTTGTACTCGTCCAGTACACGGGTAACCAGGCGATGCGCATTCGCTTTTTCGGCAAAGTTCATCACATAGGCATTCACAGCAGCTGATTGGTTCGGATCTGTTGTGAATGTCACCTTGATATCATCGCGTAATCTCTCACTTACGACGTTGGTAATAGGAACGTCATAGGAAAGTTCGGTCTGCGCAATACGGAACAGACCAGCCGGACGTGGGTCAATGAGCAATTCCACCAATACCGACTGCGGTTTGTCCTTCTCCAGATCACCCAATGGGATGACTACCTGGCGATCTGAAAGCACAGATTGGCCGAGATCGCTAATAATAGGCAGAACTTTGACTGCTTTTTTGGGTGAAACACCCACCGGCAAGCGCAAAATCAGCGTAGCATTGCGAACTGCGACATCTACGGCGCTTTGCAACTGCTGTTCGAAGATGGTCAGGGCATCTGTCGGATTGCGAATAAACTCTGCAGGCATGCCTCCGCTGAGCTGTCCAATTGTATCCAGCAGATCTTCATCCCAGTCAGCGCCAATGCCTAACGGGTAGATGGAAATGCCAGCAGCCGACGCATCCCTGGCAAGCTGGCGGCAGCGGTCTGAATCACCATAGGTCACTCCATCAGTTAGCAAGATCATACGATTGATGGCGTTGGGGATATTCCAACGGCGCAGTTCATTGAGACCCTGGATGATGCCCAGGGACATGGTAGTACCACCTGCATCACGAATCTGGTCGATAGCTGCTTTCATGCCGGGTTTATCATTGGCCGGCATCGAGGGAATAATGACCTGCGATGTGTCGTCAAAAATGACGACCGAAACATAATCTGTCGGCTCCAGGCGGTCGATCACCATCTTGACCGCTTCTTTGACACTTTTGAGTTTAGCACCTTTCATGGAGCCGGAATGGTCAAGCACCAGGGCAAAATTCAGTGGCATGCGCACCTGTGCCATCATTTCGGTTGGCCTGGCTTCCACCAACACATATGCCACCTGGCTTCCACCAGTAACTGGCATGAATTCTTTTCCGACCTGGTGCGCCAGTGTTACCTCACCGGGCATATTCTATAAGCTCCTTTCGTATTGGATGGACTTAAGTATATCATACTCATAAAGCTGACTCCCACGGACACCCACAAGGGGCCCCACCCGACACCACACCACCCCTGTCCCTACGGCCCTCGATGGGTGGTAGAACGGTATCAGCGCACATAGACAAGCACAGCGCTAATATTGTCTTCTCCTCCATTTGAATTGGCCGCTTCGATAAATTGTGCACAAGCAGTTTGCGGATCTGGCGTGTTATCCAGAATACTCTCAATCTGAGGGTTCCGTACCATTTCCCACAACCCATCAGAACAACTCAGCAGGATATCACCGGGATGCAGCTGTTGCTTGAAGATATCGATTTGCACATTTGGCTTATCTCCAAGGCTGCGGAAAATCTGACTGCGCTGCGGATGAGTATAGATATCATCCGGCTCAATCAGGCCACCCGCAACCAGTTGCGCCACCAGTGAATGGTCGGTCGTCAGTTGATAGAGTTGCTTACCGCGCATCATGTAGGTGCGGCTATCCCCTACATTAATAATATACGCATGCTCCCCGGCTATCATAAAACCCGTGATTGTCGATCCCATATCGGTTTTGTCAAGCTGGTTCTTCTGGCAGAGCGCTGTATTTGCGTCTTCGATAGCGCTGTAAAACAAGTTGACCACTGCATCTTCATCGAATGACTTTGCTGGTTCTCCATCCTTTTCGGCCGTCAGAGGTTCAGCCAGTAATTCACGCGCCATACGTTCCGCGATGATATTGATGGTCATGCGGCTAGCGACCTGGCCGTTATCGTGACCACCCAGGCCATCAGCAACAATAAAGACTCCAGAGGGTGCTGATATCGATTCGTGTACGCGCTGGAGCAGCAAGACGAGCGTGCTGTCTTCGTTTGGCTCGCTGCGGCGCACATTACCAGCATCGGAGTTAGATGCAGCAAGCAACTCTACTCCATTAGGAAATGAATTTTGCTCCACCTGCGGCTGCTCAATCAAGTAGGTATGGCCCTGCTCAATAAAAGTATTCACGATTGTCCCTTGCAGCACATGCGAGTCATCTATATGCCCATTTGTTCTCTCATCGGCTTGTTCCTGTTCCGTCGAAAATTCATGCATGATGTAGGGTACATTGAGCATACTCGCGCCGCAGTCTATACAGAATTCGTCGCCTTCAGCGTTTTGTTCCGATCCACAGTTCCAACAGTGTTGATAGCCTTGATGGTCGACCACCTGGTAAACATGTTCCTGCGAGTTTTCACTGATGACCTGTGTAATCTCGTAGCGCCCGAGCATCTTTGTACCAATAGAGAGTACCGGGAAGCCATTCGTCGATGCAGCCGTGTCCGGCTGATCAGATGGAGTTTGCATTGTTTCACCCTTTTCCTGTTCAGGAGCTACTTCTGTAGCTTCTGTCTCACTCGCTTCGTCAGTCTTGCTTGTTCCATTGTGCTCAGCGCTCATCACCTCATCCACACTGGCCGTTTCTGATGGAGTTGTAGAGACTCCAGCCTGAGGCGGTGGCGGAGGAGATGAAATAACCTCGTTACCGCTTGAAACTGGTACATTCGAGGCAGCGGACACATCCGCACTATCTGTTGTACCAGCAGCAGCCTGTGATTGTTCAGATAGAGAGGGCAAGTTCCAGGCGGTTGGCATATCCGCGATATCGGTCTGCACCCCAGATTGACCTTCAGGCATTGTCGTCTGCGCGTTTTGCTGGTCTCGTTCCAATTCTTGTTGCCAGCGCCGGCTATGGTAAGCCATCATTTTATCGGGAGTAAGGATGAGAGTTGGTTCGAGACTTATATCTTCTACATCCTTCACCTGAGCATTTTGAGGTTCCTGTTCTTCGACCTTCCCTTGCGCGGGCGTGGCTTCGCCGCTTTCCTGCACTGGAGTTGGAGTGGAGGCAGCGGGAACTTGATCGCTTATAGCAGCTACAGGTGTGGGCGCCTGCTGTTGATGCAATGGGTGTCCACAACTTTTGCAAAACTTTGCGTCATCACGATTTGGCGCGTTACACGACGGACAGATCATCCTGCCCTCCTTTTAGGAAACTACAATTGTTTTTGTAAACGGTTGGCCTCGGCATTATTCGGATTCCGTTGAAGCGACTCGCGAACCATCTGTCGCGCTTCGGCTTTCTTATTGGTCTTCATGTAGCACGTAGCCATAGCGCTGTAAATTTCAGATTCTTCGAAATTCCATTGTCGCGCTTGCTCTAAGGCGCTGAGAGCGAGCTTCCACTCTTTCGCCTTCATGTGCGCGCGTCCCAATTCATACCACCCCTCCCACAATGCCGGCTCACGCTGCGTGGCCTGGCGTAATACGGTGATGGCTACCTGGGCTTGATTCATCCTGATATACAGGCGGCCAAGCGCAATCAGGATAAGCGCGTGGTCGGGGTTAATTTTGAGACCTTCCAGGAAATAGGCCTCCGCTTCACGGTCATACAGTTGATCCATGGCTACGTTTCCCAACTGGTAGTAAATAGCGGAGTCACCAGGAGCATACTGGAGCGCACTTTTGAACGCCATAATTGACTTATCATACAAGGCAAGATCACGAAAAGTCATTCCTACCTGGAAGTAGGCATCCACGGCATCTCGTTTTACAGCGACTGCCTGCTCAAATTGTTCAGCAGCCAACTTCATATTTTCGTCGAACAGGTTTTTATTCTGCTCTTTGACCGATTGCCCGTACTGACGATAGGCGCGGCCAAGATTGTATAGGACATCATACGACTGGTTACCGGGAACCTGCGCCAACTTGAACTGGTTGACAGCTTGCGCATAGTTCTTGTTATTCAAGAATTGCAGACCCAACCGGTACGCCGTTTGTGAATTACTGACCGGCGCAGCACTGACTGCAACCCGGGCCGGTTGGACGTTTGGCTGAACTGGCCTCGGCTGGATGGGCGCCCTGGGCGCGGATTGCGTAACCACTCGAGGTGGCACAGCGATGGCACCCTGGACAAGCGGCTGCCCATCACGCTTACAGAACTTCGCTCCCGGGCGATTATGATAGCCACATTTCGGGCAGATGACCTCTCCCACCGGCACCACGATCGTGGCATTGGGTGAGATAGCCGGAATCTGCACCGTAGCTGGAGTAGCACTGTTTGGCAAGCAATACTGCAAAGCCATACGCATGGCCTCAGCGCTTTGAAAACGATGTGCCGGATCCTGCTGCATAGCCTTGATGATCACCTGCTCCACGGGACAGACCACCCTACCGCCTATTTGCACTGTACGCAGGCGAGGATTCTTCGCTAAGATACTGCCAGATGGTGGTGTCTGGATAGGGTCCGGTTCGCGATTGGTTAACAGGTGATACATTGTCGCCCCAAGCGAGTAGATATCGGAACGAGCATCCGTCTGCACCAACTTCCCTGGATTTTGCACGGAGCGTTTTTGCCCTGGAGCGGTAATCGAACCGAGATGCTCTGGTGAAGCATACGAGATAGTGCCCAGGTTCTCCGTATTGGTGCGCTTGTTAGGATCAAACCTGCGCGCTATACCAAAGTCAATCAGTTGCACGTTGCCGTCGGGCGTCACAATGATATTGCCTGGCTTGAGGTCGCGCAGAATAATGGGAGGCGTACGCGAGTGAATATAGCTCAATGCCTCACAGACCTGCATCATCCAGTTGATGACCTGTCCTTCGTCTAAGGGACCTTTATTGTCCTCAAGTATTTTTTCCAGGGTGCGACCAGGAACGAACTCCATCACAAAGTAATTATTCCCACGCTCGTGGAAACTCAGGATCAAAGAGGGAATACGAGGGTGCTTGAGATTAAACAGCAGGTCAATCTCTTTATCGAAGCGCTCTATGGCGGATTTGCGTTCTTCCTCAGTCGTGTTGGGGCTAATTAGCAATTCCTTTACCGCCCGAAAGTAGCCAGGTTTGTCAACCTGTTCAACTTTGTAGACGGTTCCCATCCCCCCTTCGCCTAGCACTTGCACAATTTTGAATTTTCCATCCAGGATAGTACCTAATGGGAGTGGCATACGCGGTCCTTATCAACGTCCTAATTATGTGTTCTGAAGCATGAAACGTGTAATTGTATCAAAATCAAGTTATCGTACCTGTACGAGTATAGCGGTGATATTATCTTCACCACCGTTGGCGTTAGCCAGGTCAATCAAGATATTGCAGATTTTCTGGGCATCACTGTTTTCATCGAGCACTTTAAGCAATTCCTGGTGTCGCACCATTTCCCACAAACCATCGGAGCAGAGTAACAGGCTATCACCGGGACGCAAGGTTTCACTGAAGACATCTGGGTCAACGTTTTTGTGCCCGGCTCCCAGCGAACGATAAATCAAGTTGCGCTGTGGATGCGTGTAGACATCTTCCGGCTCAATTTGCTTAGCTTCCACCAGCCTGGCTACCAGGGAGTGATCTTTCGTCAAAGGTTTAAGTGCACCGTCCCGGAAGATATAGGTACGACTATCACCTATATTCACAATATATGCCTGGTCATCCTGAATGAGCGCAGCAGTTACAGTACAGCCAAGGCCGCGAGCAGAAGATTGCTGTTCGCCATAGGTGAGAATGGCTTTGTTTGCCTGGCGGATAGCAGCTTTGAGTTGCTCTTCTACATTTTTCGTCACCGGTGTTTCTGGCAACTTGCGGGTCTTGTTTTGCTTTGCAGTTTGCCCGCCAGGCTGCTGTGGATTCAATATGATTGTCTGCTGCTCATCCACCGGCGTTAGCTTGATTGTAGGTTGCTCAGATAAAGGAACCAGATAGCTTTTGAGGGCCTCGCTGATCTTTTGTACGGCTAGCTTGCTAGCCACTTCACCAGCCTGGTACCCACCCATACCATCAGCAACTATAAAGAGGCCTCGATCACTATCTTCTGAGATACGCATAAATGGTGTATCTTCGTTTTGTTCGCGTTGTTTCCCCACATCGGTTTTATAAGCACCACTAAGTTTTATGGACATTGATTGTTTACCTCGCTCACAGCAACGATTTTTTTCGTTAGATTTTAAGCTCAATATAACATATAGCGGTATACATGACAATTGATGTTATCTAGCTTTATAACGGTTTTTCAAAGATATTCTCTATAATCGAGAGCCACCCATGATTCCTAAGAATTTCATTAGAATTTCATTTTGCTCTGTAACTATTCAGGACTCCTCACTGCCTGCGGCAGTTCGCAGTAAGTTTATGTGCAGCGGACCGTGCCGCCGCAGGCGGCACGGTCCGCTGCACATAATGAGCGAGCCGCCGCAGGCGGCACGGTCCGCTGTACGTACTGAGCGAGCCGCCACAGGTAGCACGGTCCGCTGTACGTACTGAGCGAGCCGCCACAGGTAGCACGGAATCTGGCACCTGAATAGTTACTTTTCTCTTATATAACCTATAAGATATACGAGATATAGGTTAGAAAGGTTGTGTGTATCACAACCCGAGTTATACGAACTTTGGACTTGTCATCAGTTGGACGAGCCGCGCTGCAAGCGTTCGATGATATCTTTGAGCCTGCGTGTTTCAGCCGCGTGCTGATCTCGCATATGCGCCATCTCTTGCTCTAGCTCTTGCTGCATCTGCTCCATGCGATCTTTCATATGCAAAATTGCTTCGACACCAGCTAGATTGACGCCAAGGTCCCGCATCAAGCGGCGAATATGCGCCACTCGTTCAATGTCGCGATCCGAATAGAGACGCGGGCTATGGGGACTATTGCCCTTACGCGCTGGTGAGATCAATCCAAGGCGTTCATAGTGGCGCAATGTCTGCTCATGCACTTCAGCCTTGACTGCAGCAATGCTTATGACGTACCACGCGCCGTCGCCTTTCTCGGTCACAATAGATCTCTCCTCTCCTTACGAATGCTTACCTGAGACCCCCACCAAAGGGCGACCGCAAGGGTCCCCGCCCCACGCCACCCCACCCCCGCCCTTACAATGATTATGAACCCTGGGAACCCCGCTGATGTACCTTTAAGAGTGAACTTTGGTTCCCCGGGTACGTGCCAGTTGTTCAAATAAACTGCGCTCATCGCTGGTCAGACCCATTGGTAGTATGACCTTGACACGTGCAAAGAGGTTGCCATTGCCTTGACTGCGCAGGAGAGGCATGCCCTTATTCGCAAGCCGGAACAAGCGGCCATTCTGCGTCTCCGGCGGAATAGTCAGCATAAGTTTGCGGCCATCTGGAGTTGGCACAGGCATTTCGCCTCCCAGCATCGCAGTAACCAGGTCGACCTCTATATCGACATAAAGATCATCGCCCTTGCGTTCATAAAGCGCATCTGGTTTGACACTGATGACCAGGTAGAGGTCACCCCGAGGGCCACCACCGGTGCCGGGCTGCCCTTCGCCCGCTACACGAATCCTGGAGCCATTATCCACCCCTGGCGGGATCTTAACCTGTATGCGTTTATTTCGAGCAAGCATGCCCAGGCCGCTACAATTCGTGCAAGATCTACCCGCGACTACCCTCGTTCCACGACAGACGGGACAGGTTTCGGTTGACTGAATATTGAACGTGCGCATCCCTCCCGCATAGGTCTCCTGCAACGTTACCTCAACATGTTGCTCAATATCCTCACCGGTATGCTTTGACGCAGGACGACCAAAAAGGGTCTCGAAGAAATCGGAGAAGCCCGTAGGCGTGTCATAATCCAGGGGTGAACTGCGATAACTGGACGAGCTTCTACCGGCACCAGGCGAGAAACCAAACTGTTCTTGCCAGTTTGGGCCTAGCGCATCATACTTGCGCCGTTTATCGGGATCAGAGAGAACCTCGTAGGCTTCATTAATCTCCTTGAATTTCTCTTCTGACTTCTTATCGCCAGGATTCACATCGGGGTGATATTTTCGGGCCAGCTTGCGAAAGGCCTTTTTGATATCGTCCGTGCCGGCACCTTTTGAGATACCGAGAACTTTGTAATAATCTTTGTAATCCATTTCTCGCCCCTCTTTGCGGACGTCATTGTGTATCGGAACCTACGTGGGCGCCTCTACATTTGTGATTGTTTGTTTCCTGCGCTTACCCTGACCCGAGCTGGGCGTAGAGTCTCATCACCTAATTTATAGCCTTTGAGCACTTCTTCAAGAATTGTACCCTCGGGTTGATCGGTATCCTCAACGGCCTCTATCGCTTCATGTATGTACGGGTTGAATGCCTCTCCAACGGTGGGAACTGTTGTCAATCCCTCACCTCGCATTACCTCGTTCATCTGCCACAAGAGCATACGCAGCGCCTGCTGCAATCCTTGCTGATCCATGGTATCCTGGTAGGCCAGCGCTCGCTCTATGTTGTCAACCACACCGAGTATTTTCTGAAACAGAGCTTTCTTCTCTCGTTGTAGACGATCTGCCGCTATACGCTCCTGCCGCTTGCGGAAGTTTTCCATCTCGGCACGCTCACGCAAGTACTTATTCCAGTTTTCAAGGGCCTCCTGCCGCGCCAGCTCAAGTTGTGACTCCAACTCTGCAATACGATCGGCCTCTGTAGGAAGCGCACTTACCTCTCTCACTTGCTCTTCCTGCTTCTCCTGGGAATCTTCCATATCGAAACGCTTCTCCTTAGGGTAGATTTATCAAACAAGACAGTGTTTTTGCCTGGGTTTTATTGTCTTTACAGTATAAAACTTGAGCCAGTGGCTGTCAAGTTTTTTGAGATGATCGGGTGTATGAATTGTTTGTAGGCAAGCAACCAACCGTAGGGGCCGGTTTACCGCGCCCAGCGCCGATGTATCGGCCAGTAGCGCCATCGCCACCGAGCAAACGAAGGCCGATCATGAGTTGTAACACATGCATCCGGATATGTAGTGGGTTTCCCCCTGGCCGATACATCGGCGGTGGCCGTGATAAATCAGCCCCTACGGTTGGTTGCTTGCTTGCCTACAACTATTTCATACACCCAGATGATCAGCAGGGCCGTTGCAAGATCTAAAAGATAGATGTGCAATGCGCGCGCAGGGGTTGGAAAAGCGCGGCGATGGCGATTGTCGAGAGAACGATCAAAAGCGGTTGTGCGTTTTGCTCGATACCACGAGGATGTCACTGCAATATCCCACTGGTTCTCTTCGCTTGCGCAGGCTTTGGTTCAAG
>Ga0209648_10002161_pt1 | contig 16212 bp, 13 predicted proteins | sample GraSoi2013_115cm_FD_185830 | JGI IMG/M metagenome (GOLD analysis project Ga0209648, IMG submission 185830) | Grasslands soil microbial communities from the Angelo Coastal Reserve, California, USA - Sample 9_17_2013_115cm (SPAdes) (version 2) | ecosystem: Environmental > Terrestrial > Soil >...
GGCGTGAAGTACGACTCCGAAAAGACCGGGCTGGGCTGGGGCACCGAGGCGACCATTCTCGCCAAGGATCTCGAGCAGCCGACAAGCTGCAAGATGACGCGCCCGACCGTCAACTAGGTCCGCCGCTCCGCCGCCACCCCCTCGACTTTGGCGGGGACGGCGGCGGCCTCGGCGCCCCGACCAGGCCGGACCCATGGAAGTTTTTCTCGTCTCGCTGCTGAACGGGCTGGTCTACGGCATGCTGCTGTTCATGCTGGCGAGCGGCCTGACGCTGATCCTCAGCATGATGGGCGTCCTCAACTTCGCCCACGCCAGTGCCTACATGCTGGGCGCCTATTTCGCCTACACGATCAGCCAGCAGATCGGCTTCTGGCCGGCGCTGGTGCTGGCGCCGCTGCTGTGCGGCGCGATCGGCGCGGCCATCGAGATGTACGGCTTGCGGCGCGTTCATCGCAACGGCCACATCGCCGAGCTTCTGTTCACCTTCGGCCTCGCCCTCATCATCGAAAAGGTGGTGCAGATGACGTGGGGCCTGATCCCCGTACCCTACCGCATCCCGGCCGGCCTCGATTTCCCATTGTTCACGGTCTACGGCACGTACTTCCCGGCCTACCGCGCCTTCATGCTGCTGATCTCCGCGCTGATGTTCGGCGCGATCTGGCTCGGCCTCACGCGCACCCGCATCGGGCTGGTCATCCAGGCCGCCCTCCATCATCCCGAAATGGTCGGTGCGCTGGGCCACAACGTGCCGCGGGTGTTCACCACCGTGTTCGCCGCCGGCACCGCGCTGGCCGGTCTGGCCGGCGTGATCGGCGGCAACTATCAGGTCACCGAGCCCGCCATGGCCTTCACCATGGGGCCGATCGTGTTCGTCGTCGTGGTGTTCGGCGGGTTGGGATCGCTCACCGGCTGTTTCATCGCCTCGCTGCTGATGGGGCTGATCCAGACCTTCGCCGTGGTGTTCGACTATTCCCTGGCCGATCTCCTGAATTGGTTCGGGCTCACCGTCACCAGCGCCACGCCGTTCCATGAAGTGCTGACCGTGCCGTTGCCGCGCATCGGCGCCCTGCTGCCCTATGTGCTGCTGGTGCTGATCCTGGTGTTGAGGCCGCGCGGCCTGATGGGGACGCGCGACACATGAACGCCGACGCCACCCAGCGCGCGCCCAAAGGCACTGCACTCGTTGCCGCACCGGGCTTCGCGGCCTTCGCCCGACGCTACTGGCTGTGGTTGGCGGCCTTCGTGGCGGCGCTGCTGCTGCCCTGGCTGTTCTTCGACTGGTCGACGCACCGCCATTCCGGCTTTGCCCTCACCATGCTGAGCGAGATCGGCCTGATGTCGGTGTTCGCGCTGTCCTTCAACATGCAGATGGGGCAGGCCGGCCTGCTGTCGTTCGGCCATGCCATCCTGTTCGGGCTGGGCGGCTACGTCACGGCGCACACGCTGAATGCCATCAAGGCGGGCACGATGTGGCTGCCGGTCGAGCTGGTGCCGCTGGCCGGCGGCCTGGGCGGGCTCGTCTTCGGCGCGCTATTCGGCTACGTCGCCACCCAGCAGCGCGCCACCGCCTTCGCCATGATCACCATGGGCCTGGGCGAGCTGGTGGCGGCCTGCGCCCTGATGTTCATCGGCTTCTTCGGCGGCGAAGGCGGCATCAGCACCGATCGCGTGATCGGCACCAGCGTGCTGGGCGTCTCCTACAGCTCGTCGTGGGAGGTCTATTGTCTCGTCGTGGCCTGGACGGCGATCGCCATCGTGGCGATGCGGCTGCAAACCCAGACGCCGCTCGGCCGGATGGCCAACGCGGCGCGCGACAATTTCGAGCGCGCCCAGTTCGTCGGCTACGACCCGCGCATGGTCCGCTTCTACCAGTTCACGCTGTCCGGCTTCTTCGCCGGCATCGGCGGCGGGCTCTATGCCATCGTCTACGAGATCGTGACGTTCGACACGGTGGCGGCGTCCAAGTCGGCCACTGCGCTGCTGGCCGCCTATATCGGCGGCGCCGGCGGCTTCTTCGGACCGCTGCTGGGGACGGTCGTCGTCGTCCTGCTGCAGAGCGGCGTCAGCCTGCTCAGCAACGCCTGGCTGCTCTATGTCGGCGTGCTGTTCATCATCATGGTGATGTATGCCCCCGGCGGGCTTATCGGCATCGTCGCCCAGCACGCACCGATCGCCCGCACCGGGCGGCTCGGCGAGCTCGTCGTTCCCTACCTCCGCATCCTGGTGCCGGGCCTGCTGAGCGTCTTCGGCTTCGTCCTGCTGATCGAGCTGGCGTCGTTCACGACCATCGGCGTGGCCCAGGGCAAGGCCTTCAAGATCGGCTTCCACGCCGTCGATCCCACGACCGCCTTTCCCTGGCTGCTGGGCGCGGCCGCGCTGCTGGGCGGCGGGCTATGGCTTCGCCTGGAGGCGCGCGGCTTTCGCGCCCGCTGGGACGCCCTGATCGCCGATGCCAAGGCCAAGGGGGCGATGCTGTGAGCGATGTCGCCATCTCGCTGCGCGGCGTGCAAAAGAGCTTCGGCCGCACCCAGATCATCCGCGGCGTCGATCTCGACATTCCGCGCGGCCAGCGCCACGCCATGATCGGCCCCAACGGCGCAGGCAAGACGACGCTGTTCAATCTGATCAGCGGGCGATTTTCGGTGACGTCGGGAACGATCGCGCTGAACGGCCGGTCGATTGCCGGGCTGGCGCCGCACGAGATCAACCGCCTGGGTCTGTCGCGCAGCTTCCAGATCACCTCGATCTTCCCGCGCCTCACGGTGTTCGAGAACATCCGCTGCGGGCTCTTGTGGGCGCGCGGCTACCGCTACTCGTTCTGGCACCTGCTGGGCGGCCAGCGGGCGCTCAACGAGGAGACCGACCGGCTGATCGAGCGGCTGAACCTGCAAAGCCGCCGCAACGTTCCGGCGGGCCTGTTGTCGTATGCCGAACAGCGGGCGTTGGAGGTCGGCATCACGGTGGCCGGCGGCGCCGAAATCATCCTGCTCGACGAGCCGACCGCCGGCATGAGTCACAGCGAGACCGAATATGCCGTGGCGCTGATTCGCACCGTGTCGGAGGGCAAGACCCTGCTGATCGTCGAACACGACATGAGCGTCGTGTTCGGGCTGGCCGACGTCATTACCGTGCTGGTCTACGGCGAGGTGATCGCCAGCGACGTGCCGGCCCGGATCCGCGGCGACAAGGCGGTGCAGGAAGCCTACCTCGGCACGGAAGCCGCGTGATGCTCAAGGCCCATTATGCTCGAGGTTAGGGGACTGCACGCCTATTACGGCAAAAGCCATATCCTGCAGGGCGTCGACCTGGCGATCGGCGAGGGCGAGATCGTGAGCCTGCTCGGCCGCAACGGTGTCGGGCGATCGACGACCTGCAAGGCGATCATGGGCCTGGTCCGCCCGGAGGGCGAGGTGCGCTTCAAGGGGCGGCCGATCGCGGGCCTGCGGGCCGACGAAATTGCCCATGCCGGGCTGGGCTATGTGCCGGAGGACCGCCAGATCTTTGCCGGCCTGACGGTGAAGCAGAACCTCGAACTGGGACTGAAGCGCACCGGCAAGTTCGGCCGCTGGACCTTCGACGACATGTTCCGCCTGTTCCCCAACCTGGGCGAGCGCCAGGCCAACCAGGCCGGCGTCCTGTCGGGCGGCGAGCAGCAGATGCTCACCATGTGCCGCACGCTGATGGGCGACCCCGATCTCGTCATCATCGACGAACCGACCGAAGGCCTGGCGCCCAAGCTGGTCGAGCAGGTCGCCCGTCTGCTCGACGAGATCGCCCGGCGCGGCATCTCCATCCTGCTGGTCGAGCAGAAGCTGACGATCGCGCTAAAAATATCGAAGCGACTGTACGTCATGGGCCATGGCCGCATCGTCTTCGAAGGCACGCCCGCCGAGCTCGGCGCCGATGCCGCCATCCGCAAGGAATGGCTCGAAGTCTGACGCTGCAGGCAGACCGCTGATCCTGATCTAGAAATCGTCGGGCCGGCATTACATGGCTGCGTGGTCGTTGCCGCGAACAAGTGGTAGGTTAAAAACGCGCTGTTATCCCGAGGCCGAAGGCCGAGGGACCTTTCCTGATCCGTAAAGGTCCCTCGCTGCGCTCGGGATGACAATCTTGTGTTTCATTGTCTGCCAAAGGTACCGCCCATGACGCCGCCCGCCGCCAAGCCTGCCGCCAACAATCTCGAAGCCTTCTTCATGCCGTTCACGGCGAACCGGCAGTTCAAGAAGAACCCGCGGATGCTGGCCAAGGCCAAGGGCGTGCACTACTGGACGCCGGAGGGCCGCAAGATCATCGACGGCACGGCCGGTCTGTGGTGCGTCAATGCCGGCCACGGCCGCGAGGAGATCAAGGCCGCCATCGCCAAGCAGCTCGACGAGATGGACTACGCGCCGTCCTTCCAGATGGGCCATCCCAAGGCCTTCGAGCTGGCGGCGCGCCACGCCGCCCTGCTGCCGGGCGACCTCAACCACGCTTTCTACTGCAACTCCGGCTCCGAGGCCGTCGACTCAGCACTCAAGATCGCGCTCGCCTATCACCGCGCCCGCGGCGAAGGCACGCGCACGCGCTTCGTCGGCCGCGAGCGCGGCTATCACGGCGTCGGCTTCGGCGGCATTTCCGTCGGCGGCATGGTCAACAATCGCAAGTGGTTCGGCGCCCTGCTGCCCGGCGTCGATCATATGCCGCATACCCATCTGGCGAAGAATGCCTTTTCGAAGGGCCAGCCCGAGCATGGCGCGGAACTGGCCGACGAGCTGGAGCGGATCGTGGGCCTGCACGACGCCTCCAACATCGCCGCCGTCATCGTCGAGCCGTGCGCCGGCTCGACCGGTTACCTGCCGCCGCCCAAGGGCTACCTCGAGCGGCTGCGCCAGATCTGCGACAAGCACGGCATCCTGCTGATCTTCGACGAGGTCATCACGGGTTTCGGCCGTCTCGGCACGGGCTTCGCCGCCGACAAGTTCGGCGTCATTCCCGACCTGATGACGGTGGCCAAGGGCATCAGCAACGCCACGGTGCCGATGGGCGGCGTGTTCGTGCGCAAGCCGGTGTTCGACGGCCTGATGAACGGGCCGGAGCACGCGATCGACCTGTTCCACGGCTACACCTACTCGGCCCATCCACTGGCCTGCGCCGCAGCATCGGCCGTGCTCGACATCTATCGCGACGAGCAGCTGTTCGAGCGCTCGGCCGAGCTGTCGCCCTATTGGGAAGCCGGCGTGCACTCGCTGAAGGGCCTGCCCAACGTCACCGACATCCGCAATCTCGGCCTTGCCGCCGGCATCGACCTCGCGCCCAAGGGTCCGGTCGGCACGCGCGGCTACGAGGCCTTCACCAAGGCCTTCGAGCTCGGCCTGATGGTGCGCCAGTCGGGCGACGCCATCGCCATGTCACCGCCGCTGGTGATCGAGAAGGCGCAGATCGACGAGATCATCGACATCACGGCCAAGACGATCAAGGCAGTCGCCTAGACCGCCCGCGTATGGCGGCGGTTATTCGACGATCGTGGACTTTGTCGGAGCGTGGCTGACTGCCTCGATGCGATGGCCGTCCGGATCGAGCACGAAGGCGGCATAGTAGTCGGCGTGATAGTGCGGTCGCGGTCCGGGCGCGCCATCGTCCCTGCCGCCCGCGCCGAGCGCCGCGGCGTGAAAGGCGTGTACGGCTTCGCGACCGGGAGCGCGAAAGCAGAGGTGGATGCCGGGATAAGGCGCGGCGACGCTGGTTTCCGCCGTGATGGTGAACTCTACGCCGAGCGAGCCCGGCGCCGCACCGTAGTCCGAACCGCGACCGCGGCCGAAATCGACGATCCGGACGAGCCCGAGCGGACGCAAGGCGGCATCATAGAAGCGGCGACTGCGCTCGATGTCCGACACGCCCAACGAGACATGATCCAGCATGCGCGGTTCCTCTTCCTTTGCTCCCTCGCCTTGAACCATATAGAGGTTGCCGCAAGGGCGCGCTGCGCACGATGTCGTGCGTGTCTTGCGTGGAAAGCCGCGCCGCTGCGCATCATACTGTGGCGGGGAAGATACGCAGGATGAGGCAACATACGTGGCTCTGAACACCGAACTGTTTTGGCTGCTCGGTGAATTTGCCGCGGTAATGCACGTGGCCATCGCCAGCGCCGTGACCGTCCACGTCCTGCTCTACAAGCGCAATGTCGGCGCCGCCGTCTCGTGGATCGGCATCGCCTGGCTGTCGCCGTTCCTGGGCGCGCTTCTCTACGCGATCATGGGCATCAACCGCGTCAAGCGGCGCGCCCAGCGGCTGCGCGGCCGGCTCCAGCCGCCCACCGTCGCCGAGGAGAAGGCCCTGGCGGACCCCGCCGATCCGCTGACGCCGCTGGAATTCGCGATCGGCCGGCTGACCGGGTTGCCCGTCGAGCCCGGCAATCGGATCGAGACGCTGCACAGCGGCGATGAGGCCTATCCGCGCATGCTGGCGGCGATCGCCGCGGCGGAGAAGAGCGTCGGGCTCATGAGCTATATCTTCCGCGCCGACAAGGCGGGCGAGGCCTTCCACCAGGCGCTGATCCAGGCGCAACGCCGCGGCGTGGAGGTGCGGGTGCTGATCGACGGAGTCGGCGGCGGCTATTTCTGGTCGGGCACCTACAATCACCTGCGCCGGGCCGGCGTTCCGGTCGCGCGGTTCCTGCATTCGTATTTTCCCTTGCGCATGCCGTTCGTGAACCTGCGCAACCACCGCAAGGTGCTGGTGGTCGACGGGCGCGTGGGCTTCACCGGCGGCATCAACATCGGCGCCGAGAACGTCCGCGCCGACAACCCGCCGCACATCGTGCTCGACAGGCACTTCCAGCTCGAGGGGCCGATCGTCGGGCAGCTGACCGAAGCCTTTGCCGACGACTGGCTGTTCACCACCGGGGAGAAGCTCCTGACCGGGCACTGGTTCCCGCCGCTGGAGAAGGCGGGCACGGTGCCCGCGCGAGTCGTCACCTCCGGCCCCGACGAGGACATGGAGCAGATCGAGTTCGTGGCGCTGCATGCGATCTCCTGCGCCAACAAGTCGGTTCGCGTCGTCACGCCCTACTTCCTGCCGCCCGAACCGCTGACCATGTCGCTGGGTCTCGCGGCGCTGCGCGGCGTCACGGTCGATATCGTCCTGCCCGAGCATTCCAACCACCCGGTCGTCGACTGGGCGCGTCGCATTCCGCTCAGGCCGCTGATCGAGGCCGGCTGCCGGGTCTGGCTGATGCCCGCGCCGTTCGACCACTCCAAGCTCATGGTCATCGACGATTCCTGGACGCTGATCGGCAGCGCCAACTGGGATACGCGGAGCTTCCGGCTGAATTTCGAGCTCAATGTCGAGCTGCACGATCCCGACTTCGCCTGCACGGTTGGCGCGGTCGCGCCGACGACGCGGCAGCTCACGCTGGGCGAACTCGACAGCGATCCGCTGCCCATCCGCCTGCGCAACAGCGCCGCGCGGCTGCTGCAGCCTTATCTCTGAAATTGTCTGCCTCCCCCGTACGACGGGGGAGGCAATTGTCTTATCGATAGAGGCGCCGCAGGCGGTCCTTGCGCGCGCCACGATGCAAGCGGGCCTGTGGGCCGGCCGTCCCCAGTCCCCAGCCCTCTGCAATATCGAGTTCGAGCCGGATCGGCCGATGGTCGGACGGTCCGAAAGCGAGCGCGTGGGCGGCGCGACAGGTGAGGCCGTGCACCAGGCAGCGGTCAAGCCGGAACGGCACGACGTTGCTGGCGAAGTGCGTCGACTCGCGCGGGCCGACGTCGGCGAAGCCCGGCAGCAGGACGGGGCCCACCATGTTGTAGTCGCCGATGATCGCCGAGGGCTTGCCGCGCAACGCCGCAGCGATGCGCGCGAGCTGGCGACGGTTCAACAGCTGGCCGTGCGAGAGATGGACGTTGGCGAAGGTGATGTCCCCCATTTGGACGAGCTGCGCCCGCCGGCGCGGCAGGCGGCCGGGCAGCCGCGACGCCGGCAGCGAGAGCGCGCGGGGCGCTGCGAAACGGTGCAGGCTCCAGACGCCCAGCCCATGGATGCGCCCCAGCCAGGACAGTCGATGGAAATGGCCGCCGACCAGCGACGGCAGTGCCTCCATGTGGAATGTGGCCTCCTGCATCAGCATCAGGTCGGGCTTCTCGCGCCCGACCAGCGCCGCCACGTCCTCGACGGCCGCGCCGGTGAGACGCAGCAGGTTCCAGCTTATGACTTTCAAGGCTTCCTCATGATCTCGACGGTCCATCGTGCCGTGCCTGGCGGATCCGCTCCGTGATCGACGACGTGCTGCCGGCGGCGGCCTGCAATTCGTGTCGCACCGCCTCGCGCCGCTCGTGGATGGAGGCGATCACCAGGCCCATCGGCACGCCCAATCCAACGAGCGCCGATTCGGCAAGTTGAAGACTCGCCTCGATGGTTTCGGGAACCGTGTCGGTAACGCGCAACGTATAGAGATGCCGGGCATGCTGGGCGTCGTGGGCACGCGCCACGATCATCACGTCCGGCCGCCGGGCCCGCACCGCTTTCACCACGTCGTCGACCGCCGCCGTGTCGAGCGTGACGATGACGCCCAGCGCCTCGTCGATGCCGCAGCGTTTCAGGAACAGGGGATTGGACGCGTCGCCGTAGTAGAGCGGACGGCCAAGCGTGCGCCAGCGCTCGACCAGGTTGGTGTCGCGGTCGGCGGCGATGTAGGCGATGTCGTGCTTCTCCAGGAGGTCGCAGACGAGCTGGCCGACCCGGCCATGGCCGACGACGAGGACCCGCCTGGCGTGATCGTCCGGCGGCAGCACGGTGAAGACGGGGCTGGACGGCGCCGCCTTCTCGAAATGATGGCCGGCACGGCGGGCCAGCAGGGCGATGAAGGGCAGCACGCCCATGGTCAGCGACACCACGGCGAGCACGCCCGCCGCCACGTCGCCCGCGACCAGCCCGACCTGGACGGCAAGGCCGATGCCGATGAAGGCGAATTCGCCGCCCGGCGCCAGCAGCAGGCTGGTCTCGACGGTGGCCGCCCACGGCACGCCGAACAGGCGGCAAAGCGGGGCGAGCAACAGGGTCTTGGCGACGATCATGGCGACGAATCCTCCCGCCACCAGGAGCGGTTCGCGCCAGATGAAGCCGAGATCGATATGCATGCCGACCGAGAAGAAGAAGACACCCAGCAGCAGGCCGCGGAACGGATCGATCATCGCCTCGACGGCACGGCGATACTCGGTCTCCGCCAGCAGCAGCCCGGCGATGAAGGCGCCGAGCGCCATCGACAGGCCGGCATAGGCTGCGATCACGCCGGAGCCGACGGAGATCAGCAGGATGGCGGCCATGAAGAATTCCGGGTTGTCGGTGCCGGCAGCGAGCCGGAACAGCGGCTTCAGCACGAGCCGGCCGACGACGGCGATGACGCCCACGGCGATCACGGCCTCGACCAGCGCCACGGCCACGCCCTGGGCCATCGAGGAGCCTTCGGCTAGCCCGCCGAGCGCACTGATCAGGAACAGCAGCGGCACCACGGCGAGGTCCTGGGCGAGCAGGATGGCGAAGCTGGTGCGGCCGGTCGTCGACATCATGCGGCGCTGGCCGGACAGCAGCTCCATGACGATGGCAGTCGAGGAAAGCGCCAGGCAGGTGCCGATGATCAGTGCCGCGGCGGGCGGCTGGCCGAGCCACAGCGCGCCGAGGCCGATCGGCAGCGCCGCCACGACGACCTGCAGGCCGCCCAGCCCGAACACCAGCCGGCGCATGGTGAGCAGGCGGCGCATCGACAGTTCAAGGCCGATGAAGAACAGCAGGAAGACGATGCCGAAATCGGCGATGAAGCCGATCTGCCTTTCGCCGGTGACGGTCAACCAATCGATCGCCCGCGAGTGCTCGGCGAGGCGGCCGAGGCCATGCGGCCCGAGTGCTGCGCCGACGACGAGGAAACCGAGGATCGGGCTGATCTTGAGGCGGTGCACCACCGGCGCCACGATGGCCGCCGTGCCCAGCACGATCAGGGCATCCTTGAAGACGAAGATTTCGCTCGTTCCCGCCATTGCGCGCAACATAGACTGCGAACGCCGATCTGTGCACACTTTCGTCGGCCGCGAAAAAGAATCGGCCCAGAGGCAAGGGGGCCAGAGGCAAGGGATGGAGACGACATGAAGGTGGTGATCACGGGCGGCGCGGGCTTCCTCGGCAAGAAGCTGGCGCGCCGCATCCTGCAGCAGGGCTCGATGGCCGGACCGGACGGCAAGCCCGAGCGCGTGAGCGAGCTCCTGCTGTTCGACGTCGGCAAGGCGAGCGGCCCCGGCCTCGACGATGCGCGGGTCAAGACCCTGGCCGGCGACATCGCCAATTTTGCCACGGTGCAATCGATCGTCCAGGGCGCCGCGACGGTGTTCCATTTTGCCGCCGTGGTCAGCGCCGGCGCCGAGGCCGATTTCGACCTGGGCTACCGGGTCAACCTCGACGGCACGCGCAACGTGCTGGAAGCCAGCCGCGCGCTCGGCACCAATCCGCGCGTCGTCTTTACAAGTTCGCTGGCGGCGTTCGGTGGCGAGCTGCCGCCAGCCGTGACCGACGACACGCCGCTCACGCCGCAGACCTCCTACGGCGCGCAGAAGTCGATCGGCGAGTTCCTGGTGCGCGACTACACGCGCAAGGGATTCCTGCGCGGCACCGCGGTGCGGTTGCCGACGATCTGCGTGCGCACCGGGCTGCCCAACAAGGCGGCCTCGACCTGGGCGAGCTCGGTGGTGCGCGAGCCGTTGACCGGCATCGACGTGGTCTGCCCGGTGACGCCGCAGACGATCATGGTGGTGCTGAGCCCGCGCAAGACGGTCGACGCCTTCATGCGCCTGCACGACCTGCCGTCCGACGCCTTCGGCCCGGGCCGCACGCTCCTGCTGAACGGCATCAACGTCACGGCCAGGGAGCTCGAGCAGGCGATCGGCCGCCATGCCGGCAACCGCAAGGTCGGCAAGGTGATGTGGCAGCACGATCCGGCGATCCAGAAGATCTGCGACGGCTGGCCCCAGGGCATCGACGGCAAGCGGGCCCGCAGCCTCGGCTTCGAAATCGACAAGGATCTCGACGAGATCGTGCGCAACTTCATCGCCGACGACCTCGACGAGCAGATGAAGATGACAGCAGCGGCAGCGTAGCTGCCGCTGCTGTCATCCCGAGCGTAGCGAGGAATCTTTTCATATGGCCGACGAAGAAGAGGTCCCTCCACTCCGCTTCGCTCCGGTCGGGATGACGGGACGTTACCGTCCCTTCAACATCCGCCAGCCGTTCTGCAGGTGCCGCAACGGCCCCCAGACGTGGCGGGTGCGCATCATGTGCCAGCGCTGCGGCTCGTTGTCGGGGCCGGCGATCGGTCCGGCATCGTCGACGTAGTCGGTGATGCCCACGGCGTCGGTGTCCCACGGGCCGGTCGTCTTGAAGATCGTGGTCTTGGCGCCGTAGGCGGACAGCGCGCGGCTCATGCCCGAGGCCATGAAATCCATGTAGCGCGGCAGGCTCTCGGGACGGCAGAGATAGCCCTTGTTGAAACCGACCGCGAGCAGGCGGAAGTGGAACGGATTCTTCTCGAGATAGCGGATCGCTTCGGTGGTGTTCGCCGGATAGCGCGGCGAGAAGAAATCGTCGATCACCACGATGCCGTCGGTGTTGACGATGCGGTTGGCGAATTCCAGCTCGCGATAGACCGCCGTGCCGGTGTGCTCGCCGTCGATGTGAAACCAGCGGACGGTCTGGTGCAGGGCCTTGAGGTCGAGCTTGGCCGGCAGGTCGGCCGACGCGCCCGACAGCGGCACGATGTTGACCGGCTCGGCGCCCACCGAGCGGATGGCGCGCTGCACCGCCTCTTCGTCCAGCCTGAGGTCGCACAGGTAAAGCTTCTCGCAGCCCTTGCGGTAGGAGGCGAGCAACGAAGCCGAGCGGCCGCGCCACACGCCGATCTCGAACAGATCGCCGGCGACCCGAGCCTGCTGGTCGAGCAGGGCGCGCCAGACGCAGTAGGACTGGAACATGAACCAGCCTGGAATGGCGTCGATTTTCTCCCAACTGAGCATCGTCGATCCTCGCATGCGGCGCCTTGCTAACAGCGCTTTTTCGCCGCCGCAAGCCGGGACCGCTTGCGTCCGCGCCAGCGGTCCTGTAGAGCCCGCACGCCTACTCATGCCAACAACAAAGGTCGCTTACAGAACGACGGTCTGCCTGATTTGGGGGCTGGCACTCTGGCATAGCTGGGAGAGCCGGGGCCTCTTCGTCGACGGCTCAGCGTTCCTCGTCCAGATCGCCCGGCGCGAGTGGTTTTTCGACTTCTATGCGCCGCGCCTCTACGCCATGGTCGTCGGCCAGGCGCCGATCATGACCGCGATCTTCCTCGGCGTGACCGACCTGCACCTTCTTGCACGCCTGCTGTCGCTCGGCCTGTTTGCCCTGCCGACCGCGCTCTATCACCTGGCGCTGGTGCGGGTGAAGGACGACGCCGTGCTGCTCGCCGCCGTGATCGCCGCCATCGCCGTGGTATTCATGACGACCTCCTTCTTCATCGTCGGTGAATACAACACCGCCTACGCCATCGCCGTCCTGGTGGCGGTCCGGCTGGTGACGGCCGAACGGCTCACCCTGGTCGATGGCCTGTTCCTGGCGGTTATCGGTGGCCTCGCCATCCGGACCTACGAGGCCATGCTCTATCTCGGACCGCTCCTGTCGGCGATGATCGTGTGGGCGATCTGGCGCGCGCCGTCGCGGCCGTGGCTGCCGACCACCCTGCATCTGCTCTCGATCGCGGGTTTCATCGCCGGCATGTTCGTGGCCATCGGCTCGCTCACCCGGCCCTACTCGGTTGAGCATCTCGACGAGACGATCGAGACCGCGACGAATTTTTGGCAGAACATGCAGTTCGACCTGGCGGTGGCGGCCGCCCTCGTGGTGGTGGTGTGGGCGCTGGTGCGGCCGCGCGACCTGGTGTGCGGCAAGCTCTATCGCTGGGCGGCCGTCTGCCTCGTCATCCTGGCGCTGTCGCCGCTTCTGATGCTGGGCGACATCGTGGTGCGCCCGCTCGCCAAGTCGCAATACGTGGCGCGCACGGCGGCCGGACTGATCATTGCCTCGATCGTGATATTCATTTGGGCCTACGCCTCCAACGTGCGCGGCAAGCTGGCGGCCTTCGTCGTCCTCGGCACGCCCGAGGCAGCGCGGCGCTTCCTCATCTTCGCCCTCTTGATATTGCTGGCGGTGCTGCCGTCGGACATCTTCCTCACGCAGAGCTGGGCGTCGTATCTCGATGCCATGCGCACGGCGGTGCGCGGCCGTGACGGCGTCATCACCTTCGAGGAGTCGCCGCTGTCCAGATACCCCTACAACCTTCTGGTCGAGGCCTGGATCCTGCCCAGCCAGAGCCTCGCGCTGCGCGCCAGGCAAGGCGACGGCATCGTCGCGCCGCCCAAGGATTTCAATGCCTGGCAGCCGTTCCCGCCGGCGCAGCCGTACCCGCTCGGCAAATACGTCTGGCGCGACTAGCGTGCGCGCCGTGCGCCAGGTTGCTGCCTATCGCGCTGTCGTCGTGTTGCTCTGGGGCCTGGCCGCCTACGCTACCGTCGTCTGTCGCGGGCTATTCTGGGACGGCTCGTCCTTCCTGGCGAATATCCTCGACCACGGGGGCTTCCACGACTTCTACGTCGCCCGCGCCCATGTCGACTGGGTGACGCAGGCGCCGGTGCTGCTGCTCTCCGAGTTCGGCGTGCGCGACACCAGACTGCTGTCGATGGCCTATTCGGCGTCGCTGTTCGCCTTGCCGGCCGCGCTTTATCACCTGGCGCTGGCGCGGGTGCGCCACGATGCGGTGCTGCTCGGCATCGTCATCGCCGCGGTCGCCGTGGTCTACCTGCCGACGTCCTTCTTCATCATTGGCGAGTACAACGCGACCTTCGCCGCCGTGACCGCCGGCATGGCGGTGACGATGACGTCGCGCGAAAGCCGCCTTGGCGATGCATCGCTTCTCTGCGTGCTCGGGGTGTTTTGCGTTCGCTCCTACGAGGCGATGGTCTGGCTCGGTCCGCTGCTGGCCGCTGCCATCGTCTGGTCGCGGCGCAAGGACAGGGATCCCGCGACCAAGATCCTGGCCGGCATCGCGGCCCTGGCCTTCATCGCCGCCGCCGTGGTCGCGGCCGCGACCATCGCCGACTATTGGAGCCATCCGCACTTCATCAAGGTGCGGTTGATGAGTTTCGACTTCTGGCAGAACCTGCAGTTCGCCATCCCGCTGGCCGGCCTCGCGGTGTCGACGGTCGTCGGGCTGGCCAGGCCCGCGTGGCTGGAGGGGCGGGGGCCGCTCATCGTCATGGGCATCGCCACTGCCGTGCTCGCGTCGACGCCCTGGTGGCGGCTCCTGCACGAACACTCCATTCTCTATCCGCCGGCGCACTATCTGGCGCGCGAGGCGGCAGGCTTGCTGCTGGCCGTGCTGCTCGCCTGCATGTGGCTCCACGTCGCCTGGCGGCGAAAGCCGCCGCGGGTCCTCGTCACGCTGCGGCTGCCGGCGGTCTCGCGACGCCTCGTCGCGGCCATGACGGTGCTCCTCATCGCCGCCGCCATTCCCGACGTGGTGCTGACGGGACTGTGGTCAGACTACCTCGGCCGCCTGCGCAACCTGGTCGACAGCCGGCAGGGCATCATTCGCGCCGGCGACCTGCCACTGCTCGATTGGCCGGACAAGCTGTTCGCCCAGGACTGGTCGCTGCCCGCCATGAGCGCGATCGCGAGCCGCACGCCCGGCCGCGCTTTCGTGCGGGTCGACAACGACTTTCGGAGCAACCCGCCGTTCGATCCGGCCTGCGGGACGCTGCCGCGCCTAAAAGGCTACGGTTGGGGACAGTAAGGATCATGCCGGACCGCGGGCCTCCAGGCCCGCTCATGGCTGGGAGCGCGCCACTCCGTGGCGCATCTTCGTGCCCTCGCCATGATTTATGAGCGCCACTGGAGTGGCGCGCTCGCAGCAAAGACTCATGAGCGGGCCTGGAGGCCCGCGGTCCGGCGAGACACTAAGGCCGCATCCAGTGGCGGCTCGGGCCGCTGCCGCGCACCGGCGCGGCCAGCTCGACGAATTCGCAGAGGATCTTGCGGGTGTCGCGCGGGTCGACGATCTCCTCGATCCAGAAGGTCTCGGCGCTGCGGAACGGTGAGCGCAGCTTGTTCAGGCGATCCTCGATCTCGGCCATCTTGGCCTTGGGATCGGCGGCGCCTGCGATGTCGGCGCGGTAGGCCGCCTCGATGCCGCCTTCCAGCGGCAGCGAGCCCCAGCGGCCGGACGGCCAGGCATAGCGCCAGTTGAGCCGCGCCCCGTTCTGGTGCGCCGCACCCGCCACGCCGAAGGCGTTGCGGATGATGAAGCTGCACCACGGCACGGTGGTCTGGAACATCGCCGACATGGCGCGCACGCCCTGGCGGATGACGCCGCTCTTCTCGGCCTCGAGCCCGATCAGGAAGCCCGGACAGTCGCAGAAATAGACCACCGGCAGGTGGAAGGTCTCGGCGAGGTCGACGAAGCGCGCCACCTTCTGGCAGGCGTCGGCCGTCCAGCCGCCGCCGTAGAACATCGGGTCGCTCGCCATCACCGCGACCGGCCAGCCGTCGATGCGGGCGAAGGCGGTGACGACCGGGCGGCCGTAGAGCTTGCCCATCTCGAAGAACGAGCCCTGGTCGACGATCTTCTCGACGATCGGACGGATGCGGTAGACCTTGCGGAGGTCGCGCGGGATCGCGTCGAACAGCTGCTCATCGCGTCGCGCCGGATCGTCGGTTTGCGGTCCGCGCGGCGGCGCCGCGTCGATCGACGACGGCAGATAGGACAGGAAGCGGCGGGCTGCGGCGAAGGCTTCGTCCTCGCTGTCGGTCGCCTCGTCGATCGCGCCGGCGCGCAACTGGATCTCCCAGCCGCCGAGCTCCTGCTTGTCGTACTGCTTGGCGCTGAGGCGGTTCACCACCGGCGGGCCGGCGACGAACATCGCCGAGATCTCCTTCACCATCACCGAGTAGTGCGTGGCGGCAAGCCGCGCCGAGCCCAGCCCGGCGACCGAGCCGAGGCCAAGCCCGACCGTGGGCACGACGCCCATGTTCTGCACCACCCATTCCCAGCCGCGCACGCCTGGCACGTTGGCGCGGCCGGTCGTCTCGATGGTCTTGACCGAGCCGCCGCCGCCCGATCCCTCGATCATGCGGATCAGCGGCACGCGATACTGCTTG
>Ga0209648_10002162_pt1 | contig 16206 bp, 16 predicted proteins | sample GraSoi2013_115cm_FD_185830 | JGI IMG/M metagenome (GOLD analysis project Ga0209648, IMG submission 185830) | Grasslands soil microbial communities from the Angelo Coastal Reserve, California, USA - Sample 9_17_2013_115cm (SPAdes) (version 2) | ecosystem: Environmental > Terrestrial > Soil >...
CGACCTTTTCAGGCGCAGGGGTTGCAGGGCTGGCCGGCGACGCGGCCGTCGCCTGCTCGACCCTGTCCGACACCTGCTTGACGATGGCGAGCGACGAGCGAAGGCCCTCGAGCTTGCGTTCGAGCGTATAGCTCAGGTACGGCGCCTGCGCGGCCCATGAAGAGATCGAGGGAATGGCGACCCCCAGCAGGCCGGCGACGAGCAGCGCCAGCAGCGACACCGAGGCGGCGGCAGCGGGTGTCGGCGGCAAGCGGGCCCGCTCCAGCGCGTTGGCGACCGGTGTCAGCATCAGCGCCAACACGAGCGCGGCGGCTGTGGGAATGAGGAAGTCGCGCGCCAGATAGCCGATGAGGCCGACGGCGCACACCGCCAACAGCGTCAGGGGGCGACGAATGGCCGAGCCGCCATGGACGTGGACGACGGGGAAACGCTCGTTCTTCTCGGCGAGCTCCGCTTTGGTCTCTCTTTCCACCCCCGGCAACCTCTCTAGGTAGAAGACAACGGCGGAAACGACGCACGGTTGCACCAAATGCGTAGAGCGCGGCGGAAATCCGCCGGTTGACCCATGCCGAACCGGCATGTCGATACGTTTCTCTCTGTGGCATCGAGGGTTTGCCGAGCGCGCAGCCCGCGCCCTACGCTCGCGCCCGACATGCCAGCCCTTCACACGCCGACTTACGCCAACACCGTGCCGCTCATGGAGCGCCATCGCTTCGATGCCGGCTCGCTCGACCGCTATTTGCACACTCACCTCGACAACTATCGCGGCGGATTGGAGGTCAGGCAGTTCGATTCCGGTCACTCGAATCCGACCTTCTTCGTTTCGGCGGAAATGCAGGGCGGCAAGCGGCAGGACTTCGTGCTGCGCAAGAAGCCGCCCGGCAAGCTGGTCGCCTCGGCGCACCAGGTCGACCGCGAGTTCCGCGTGATCTCGGCACTGGCCCGGACCGACGTGCCGGTGGCGCCGGCCCGCCTGCTCTGCGCCGACGACTCCGTCATCGGCCAGATGTTCTATCTCATGGACGCCGTCCCGGGCCGCATCCTGATCGACGCCGCGATGCCCGGCCAGACGCCAGAGGAGCGCGCGGCGATCTTCGATTCGATGAACGACGTTTTAGCGCGCCTGCACAAGGTCGATCCGGCGAAGGTCGGTCTGGGCGACTATGGCCGCAGCGGCCAGTACATCGCCCGCCAGGTGGCGCGCTGGAGCAAGCAATATGCCGAGCTCAAGACCGAGGACATCCCGGCGATGGACAAGCTCTCGGCCTGGCTGCCCGAGCACATACCGGCGGACGATCCCACCACCATCGTGCATGGCGACTATCGGCTGGGCAATCTGATCGTTCATCCCAGCGAGCCGCGCATCGTGGCGGTGCTCGACTGGGAGCTCTCGACCCTCGGCCATCCGCTTTGCGACATCGCCTACAACTGCCTGGGCTACCATCTCACCGAGCCGCCGCATGGCTTCGCCAAGGTCGACTTCAGGAAGCTCGGCTTGCCGACCGAGAACGAATACGTCGCCGCCTACTGCCGGCGCGTCGGGCGCGATTCCATCTCGAACTGGAACTACTACCTCGCTTTCTCGTTGTTCCGGCTGGCCGCCATCGCCCAAGGCGTCTACCGCCGCGGCCTGCAGGGCAATTCTTCCCATCCCGAATCCATAAGAATGAGCAAGTCGGCCCGCGAACGCGCCGAACTGGCCTGGAGTCTGGTGGGCTAACGCACCCTGTCATCGCGAGCGCAGCGAGGGACCTTTAGGCAACCGAAAGGTCCCTCGCCTTCGGCTCGGGATGACAACTTTGTGGGAGGAAACACAAAATGACCAAAGCGATCACCCGCCGCGAAGGAATTCGGTAGGCTATAAGCCGCCGCAGTGACGGGAAAAGATAAAGGAGTTCTTGCGATGCCCATGCTGAAGCGTCCCGATGCCGAGATTTACTACGAGGTCCATGGCGCGGGATTTCCCATCCTGCTCTACGCGCCGGGCGGCCTGACCTCGCGGGTCGAGATGTGGGGCGGCGCATCGCCCAACTATCCCAAGGGGTTTCCGTGGATGGACCCGCGCACGGCGCTTGCCGACAAATACACGGTCATCGCCATGGATCAGCGCAATGCCGGCAAGTCGGTGGCCGACGTCAAACCGGACCATGGCTGGCACACCTTCGCCGCCGACCATCTGGCGCTGATCGACCATCTCGGCTTCAAGAAGTTCCATGTCATGGGCGGCTGCATCGGCGGCAGCTACTGCTTCGAGGCGATCGAGCAGGCACCCGATCGCGTCGCCTCGGCGGTGCTGCAGAACCCGATCGGCCTGTGGGAAAACCGGGAAAACTGGGACGCCGCCATCAAGGGCTACGGCGAGACCGTGCGGGCGCGCGATCCGTCGATCCCGCAGTCGGCCATCGATTCCTTCGGCAAGAACATGTTCGGCACCGATTTCGTGTTCTCCGTCACCCACGACTTCGTCAAGAATTGCCGCACGCCGCTCTTCCTGCAGCCCGGCACCGACAAGCCGCATCCTGCCCATACCAGCGAGGAGATCGCAGCACTCGCACCCGACATCGAGGTTCAGAAGGACTGGAAGGGGCCGGCATTCCTGCAGGAGTCGATCAAGCGCGTGCACGCCTTCCTCGCCAAGCACACGCCGACGTAGCCCATGCGTCCCCTCGCAGGCGCGGCGATCCTCGTCACCGCATTCGCGACGGCCGTCCAGGCGCAGGAAACCTGGGTTGCCGTGGCGACCGACGACGGCCCGAATTTCGGCTATGCCGTCGGCATGACGACGCGCGAGGCGGCCGAGATCACGTCGCTCGGCGAATGCGTCGGCAGCTGCAGGATCAGGCTCACGGCCCCGGCGCGCTGCGTCGCCTTCGTGCGCAGCGATCCGGGCAACGCCTCGGGTTACGGCGCCGGCCCGACGCGCGAAGCGGCGCAGCAGACCGCCTGGAACGACTGCAACCGCCGCGTCCCGTCCAATTCCTGCACGGTCCGTGTCGCGCAGTGTTTCGAGTAGCGACCCAGCGCGCCAGTGCGTGCGTGATAGTCTAGACGCCAACCAGGAGCGCCCCGTGGAAAATCTTGGCGTCATCATCGGCATCGCCGTGGCGGTGGCCGTCGCGGTCTTCTTCGGCACCCGCCGCGCGGCGCAAACGCAGCGCCTGCAGGCCGCCGCCATCGGTCTGGTCGTGGCCGGGATTGTCGCAGCGGTGGCGATGTACGGTCTCAAGGCCGTGCAGGGCGGCGGCGAGGACCAGGCGGCCGTCGACGAGGCCCTGGCGAGCGTGCACGCGCTGCCGATGGTCGGCGTGGTGCTCGACGACGTGCCGGGCGCGCAAGACCGCCTGCGCGACGCCCTGCGCGAGGAGATTCGGCAGCCCACGACGCAAGGTCCGTCGCGACCGGCCAAGCTCATGAGCGAGCTGCGCGTCGCCTACATCGTGCCGACCCTCAAAGCGACCGACGAGGCCAGCGCCGCCGCGGCGATCGACGCGCGCACCGCCCTGCTGAAGACTCTCAAGAACACCGACCTCGTCGTCTGCAAGGAGTTCGCCGTCACCGGCATCCAGCGCAGCGACAAGCTCGACGCGACGAGCCAGAAACTGATGAGCGACCTGCTGGCCGCGCTCGAGAAGGCCTATCGCAGCGGCCGCGCCGCAAAAGCCGCCGGTACCCCCGCTCCCCCCGTCGCCAACGACGCCGAGGCGCGCACGCTCTTGACCGAGGCCGGTTTCCAGCAAGCCGATTTCGACAGGCTGAAGCGTCTTGCCCGCTTGCCTGTCGAGGAGGCCTGCGACCTGGCGCTGAAATTCAACGATGCCCCCCAGAAGGTGCCGGCCGACAAGCGCGGCGCGCTGATGCGCTATTTGCTCACCGTGCAGTAGGCGGTTCCGAAGCAGGAAAATGCAAGCCGCCCGCTGCAACCGACCCGGATGTGCACAGCGGGCTTGCACCGAACACGCGAATTTCAATTGCCCGTTTCCGTTCGCGGGTGCCCAATCCCCGGCAACGAAAGTCTGGGGAGAGAAACCATGTGGAACCAGGTCTACGACCCGCTCGCCAACGAATTGCTGTCGACCCTGGTCGCGGCGATTCCCGTCGTGGTGCTGCTGGTGCTGATCGCGTCGGGCAAGGTGAAGGCACATGTCGCCGCCGTCGTCGCCCTGGCCGCCGCCATCGTCATCGCGATCTGGGGCTTCACCATGCCGACGGGCCTGGCGTTGCGGGCGTCGGTGCTCGGGCTGGTGACCGGCTTCTTTCCGATCGGCTGGATCGTCCTCAACGTCCTCTTTCTCTATCGCCTCTGCGTCGAAAAGGGCAGCTTCGAGCTGCTGCAGCGCACCGTCGGCGGCGTCTCGCCCGATCGGCGCATCCAACTCCTGCTGATCGCCTTTTGCTTCGGCGCCTTTTTCGAGGGCGCCTCGGGCTTCGGCACGCCGGTCGCCGTGACCGGCGCCATGCTGATGGGGCTGGGCTTCTCGCCGCTCGCCGCCGCCGGCCTCTCGCTGATCGCCAACACCGCGCCGGTCGCCTACGGCGCGCTCGGCACGCCGATCCAGGGCCTCGCCTCGGTGACCGGTCTCGATCCGTTCCTGCTGGGCGCCATGGTCGGCCGCCAGCTGCCGTTCTTCTCGCTGATCGTGCCGTTCTGGCTGATCTGGACCTTCGCCGGCTTCAAGGGCATGAAGGAGATCTGGCCCGCCATCCTGGTCACCGGCGTCTCCTTCGCGGTGCCGCAGTTCCTGATCTCCAATTTCATCAATCCCTGGATCGTCGATATCGGCGCCTCGCTGGTGTCGATGGCCTGCCTGATCGGCTTCCTCAAGATCTGGCAGCCCGAGACACCCTGGCTGTCGCCGGCGCTGCGCAGCCGCGACGACTCGGCAGGCACCATGCCCGCCCGGCCGGCCTCCTCGACCGCGAAGGTCACGACCGCGGAGATGTGGAAGGGCCTGACGCCCTGGATCATCGTTTGCGCCGTCCTGCTGGTGTGGGGCAGCGACTGGTTCAAGGTGCCGATGAACAAGATCTTCATCTTCAACTACCCAGTCGAGGGCCTGCACAACATGATCAGCAAGGTGCCGCCGGTCGTCGCCAAGCCGACGACCGAGGGCGCGGTGTTCGCCTTCACCTGGCTCACCTACACCGGCTCCGGCATGCTGATCGCCGCCATCGTATCGGCCTTCGTGATGGGCTTTTCACCCGGCCGCCTGTTCAAGGCCTACGGCGAGACGATCTGGGCGCTGCGCTACTCGCTCGTGACCATCGCCGCCATGCTGGCGATCGGCACGCTCACCCGCTTCTCCGGCATCGACGCGACGTTGGGCCTGGCCTTCGCCCACGCGGGCTTCCTCTATCCTTTCTTCGGCACCTTGCTGGGCTGGTTGGGCGTGGCGCTCACCGGGTCGGACACCGCGTCGAACGTGCTGTTTGGCGGCCTGCAGAAGATCACCGCCGAGCAGTTGGGCCTCTCGCCCATCCTGATGGCCGCGGCAAATTCTTCAGGCGGCGTCATGGGCAAGATGATCGACGCTCAGTCGATCGTCGTGGCTTCCACCGCCACCAACTGGTTCGGCCACGAGGGGTCGATCCTGCGCTTCGTGTTCCTGCATTCCATTGTGCTGGCCTGCCTGGTCGGCGTGCTGGTGATGCTGCAGGCCTACGTCTTCACCGGGATGATCATTCACCCCTAGGCGTGGGCTGCAGCAGGCGCGATGTCGACAATCTCCATCGAGTTGATCTCGTCGGGCTCGCCCGCGTAGATCACCAGCGCGGTCGTTTCGGCGCTGATCATGGCGCTGTGCGGCTGTCCCTTGGGGTTGAGACCGTAGCCGCCCGATCCTTGCGCACGCTGTCCGCTCTTGGTGCTGCGGCCGCCTTGCAGCGAGAAGATGTGCTCGTCGGACAAGGCCGTCGCCACGATCTTGATCAGCTTGCCGGGCGGCGGCGAGAATTTGACCAGCCAGGCAATGCCGCCGCCGTCGCGACGGCGATCGCTCAACACCTTGAGCTGCACGATATCCTCGCCGTCGAATACAGCCGCCGGACCGTAGAACGGCACCGCGGACGTCCATTCCATCGCCGTATAATCGACGTGCGTCGAAGCCATGACATCCTCCTGAGCGCTTACCGAGGCCGGATCCTATCGACCGGCTACTGACAGCGTACTGTCAGCAGCGTGCCTCTCGCTCTCCCAGGGCTAGCGCTCGTATCCGGGCTTGCCCATCTTGGGCGCGGTACCCGCGGGCCTGCCGTCGGCCGCCTGCGGCGGCGACTCGACAGACGCGAGACCGTTGCGCACCAGTTTCACGCCTTCGATTGCACAGGCAAGCGCCTCGGCTCTCTGCATGTCGGCGTAGCACCGCACGCTGCCGCTCAACGTGACTTCACAGTCTTGCACCTCGATCGTGATGCCGCCGACGTCGAGCCCCTCCTCCAGCGCGAGTCGGCGAAGGATCTGCTCTTTGACGCTCGCGTCAGAATGTCGATAGCCGGCGGGCTCGCGCGCTTCCAGCGCATCTTCCTCCGCCGTGGCGGTGCGAGAGGTATCGGCCATGCGCAATCTCCTAGGCTCCTGCAAACCAACGGACAGATCAGGAACGGGTTGCCTTGCCTTTTCTCTTGCGGCTTCCCGGGCGGGCGGCCTTGCCGCGGCCAGCAGCCTCGACGACGGGCAATTTACGGTCGCCGTCGTTCACACGGCCTGGCTCGATGAAGGAAACCGGATCGCTCGCCGGGAAACTGTCCTCGAGGGCCTGGTCGAGCTTGTCGTCGACCGTAGCTTTGAGGGTCTGGTGGGCTTTGGCGGGCATGTCCCTCTCCGGTGTCGGGGTCGACGGGCCTTTGCAGATGTGGGTCCTGCCGCCCCAAATGCCAGCGCAACAAACACCGGCCGCGGTCATTATTGGTGCATGGCCAAGGTAACCCGCAAAAAGACCGCCTCCCGGACTACGCATCGCCGCGGTGGGCGGAAATGGTCCGCCAAGGTGACCCGCGAGAGCCACGCGCTCGCCCTCGGCAAGGGCGTGTTCACGCTCAGGAGCCCGCGCGCCATCGCCCGCTCGCTGAAGAGTTCGGCGGAGCGGAGCCACGCCCGCAAATCCGCGCCCCAACGCTCGGCGCTCTCGATGCTGACCTTCTATATCAACCGAGCGGGCTCGCGCCTGTCGGTGACGCGGCGCAAGACGCTGGAGGCGGCCAAGGACGAGTTGCGCAAGCTTTTCGCGAAAGACAGGAACGCGCGGGTCACGTGAGCTCTTAGCTATGGGGCACGTTAAACAAGTGGCGGATCCGGGCAACCAACCCTGGAACCGATCTCATGCCGGCAGCCCCACCCTCGTCGCCGACGGCGGCCTGCCCCCGCTTGGCGCGGCGTGAAAGGGTGATGCTGACTTCGTCGGCAATGCTCGGCCGGTCATGCATGAGTTTGGCCAGCGCCGCTTGTCCGACTTCGTAGCTGACGACGGCCGTCAATGCCCGAATGGTTCCCTCTTCGCCGGAACCGGTAAACAGTCCATCTTCGCCAAAATAGTCGCCAGGTGCGAGGCGGCTCAGCTCGACCTCCCGGTCGTGCTCATGTCGCGCCACGACGAGCACGCCGTTGCGAATGATATTGAGGGAGTTCAATTTGGCGCCCTGCTCGACCACGATCTCGCCCTTGCGGTAAGTTCGTCGCGTCATTGTCGCGGCGAGCGCTTCTTTTTCATCATCGGCCAACGATACGAACAGGGGAACCGCGTCGAGGAGCCGCAACGCCGTGCTTCGAGGCGCATGGGCAGCAGCCGTCTGGGACGAACCGGCAAACGTGGCCGAAGCCTGCCGCGGCTGAGCGAGCGCCAACCCGGCCGCCTTGGCATGGCGATAGATCAGATCGTAGACTTCGTGCTTGACCGTCGCAGCCGTCGCAAAATCCTGAACGCGGAACGACAGCTCGAACTCGATCGCCTGCGCGTCCAGCGACATGATCTGGACCGCTGGAGCCGGCACAGGAACGATCGCGTTGCTGCTCAAGAGCACACTATGCATGAGGTCCGAAATGGCCGAGGGCGCCATCGTCGGCACGACGCGAATGCCGAGCTTTACCCCGTGACTTCGGTTGGGACTGCTGAGGTTCGTGAACCTGGCTTTCGCCAATACGCTGTTGGGCACTACGACGAGGTCATTCGTGGCGTTGACAAGGTGGGTCGCCCGCCAATTGGTCTCGACGACGCGTCCTTCGATGCCGTCATCCAGCACGATCCAGTCGCTGACCGAATAAGGCCTGCTGAGGTTGAGGGCTATGCCGGAAAAGACGTCGCTGAGCGTGCTCTGCAAAGCCAGGCCGAGGATGATCGCAAAGACGCCTGATGTGGCGATCAGGGTTCCCACCGGCGCGCTGAACACATAGGCGACGACGGACAGCGCGGCACCGAGATAGATCGTGGCGACGACGAGGTCCTGCAACAGGCGTCCTTCGCGCGGCCGTTGTTCGAAGATCAGGAACACCCGGGCGCAGCCCGTGAGAACCCAGGCCGCGTTCACCCACCAGATGATCTTTGCCAGGGCCACGAAGACACGCTCGAACACCGGCGAGTCGGCGGGAGCGATTTCGTATGGAATGATGCCGTAATGGAGCAGCAGGACGGTCAGCGCCACGAAGAACGTGACCTGAACGATCAGGCGCCTGGCCGGATAGTGACGCAGCAGGACATGGGTGAGAAGCGCGCCGACCAAGGCCAGCAATCCGGTCTGCACGAACGGATCGGCCGCTATCTCCTTCAGGTTCAGGTCGCTGATCATCCCGGCAACCACACGGTCATGCCCGGCTGAAGATCCTCGGTCGCGGCAAGGGGATCAAGTCTCAGGCGAAAGCTGTTGAGGTCATGGTCGCCGACGGCGCGGGCGGCACGCCACGTGGCAAATTCGCCGAGCGGCCGCAACTCCGTGACCCGGGCGGCGATGCGCCGGCCATCGTCCGTAGTCAGCGTCACATCGCGTCCCACCGCCAGTTGCTTGAGGTCGTCCTCGCGCAGCGTGAAGGCGAACCACCGGCCCGCGCTCACGTCGACCGTCAGCACGGGCTTGCCGACCGGAACGACCTCGCCCAGTTCGCCGACCAGGATGCCGACCGTACCGTCAACCGGCGCGACCAGCCGGGTCTTGTCGAGCTTCGCCTGCAGGTCGGCCACCGTCGCCTCAGCCAAGGCAACCTTGGCATCCGCCAGCGCGCGCTCCTCGGCGATCGGGCCCGCGCTCGCGGCCGCATGCTGGGCGCGCTTGAGATCGAGATCGGCCTGCGCCTTGGCGAGCGAGGCCATGCTCTCATCGAGTTGCTGTCGGCTGGCGAATTCTCTGGCCGCCAGGGCGGCCGCGCGGGCGTTCTGCTGCTCGGCCAGCAGCAGATTGGCCTCGGCCGTTCGCACGCTGTCGGCAAGGATCGCGACCTCCTCGGCGCGGACGCCGGAATAGATCCGGTCCCGGTCGGCCTGCGCGCTGGCGGCCGCCGCCTTTGCTTCACCCAGCGATGCGGCCAACTCGGGATTGTCGAGCTGGGCCAAAAGATCGCCTTTGCGAACCGCTTCGCCGGCGCGCACCGGCAGGGACACCAGGCGTCCGGAAATCTCGGGCGCAATGCGGATCTCGGTCCGCCGCACCATGCCGGCAGGCGGCGGTGCCGGGGCGCGCTGCGGCAGCAGCATGACGACGGATGCGACTCCGACCGCTGCGGCGGCGGCGACCGCCGCGAGCAAACGTGTCCTATGCCGGGTGTCCATCGGGCACTCCTGGGGAGACGGCAAGCCGGGCGGCGAAGATGGCGAGCGATCCGTAGAGCACGGCAAGGCCCCACAGCACGGCCCAGTCGCGGAAGACGTCGGACAACGCCGCGCCCATCTGGTTGATGCGCACCAGCCCGTCGATCGCCGACGTGCTGGGAAAGACGAAGCTCGCCATCCGCAGGACGGGCGGGATCGCCTCGGCCGGCCACGCCACACCGACCAGGAAGAACAGCGGCAGGCTCAAGGCAATGAACAGCAGGATCGCCGTCTCGCGCCGCTTGAACCAGGTCCCGACGAACTGCCCGAGGAAGCTGACGGAGAGGATGAACGGCACGACCATGAGGAAGAGGTCGCCAAGCTGCGCCGTGGCGGAGAAGCCGTAGAGGCGCGGCAGGACGACGAGGAAAAGCGCGGCGCCGGGCAGCGCCAGCAGCAAATGGGCGATGCCCTGACCCAGGATTGCGGCGGCGGCGCTGCGCCGGCGGCGGGCCGCTGCCCCGCCCTGCTCCAGGGTGACACCGCCCATCGTGGCGGCGCCCATCAGCAAGGTCTGCTGCAGGATCAGCATGAAGGCCGCTGGCACGACGTAGCTGCCATAGCCGCCGGTCGGATTGAACAGCGGCTGGTTCAGGACTTCGACGGGAGAGCTTTTGGCCAGCGCCGCGCGATACAGGCTGCCGTCGGGCCGCGCATCGCGCGCCAGGAGCTCGGCCGTCACCGTCCCGGTCGCCTCGAGGATGCCCTGCAGCGTGCGGTTGTAGAGCAGGAAGTAGGCCGAATCGACATAGGCCGGCAGGCGGGCCTTGCGGCCGGTGAGGACATCGCGCTCCGTCCCGGCCGGAATATCGAGGATGGCGAAGACTTCGCGTCGGGCGAGCGCCGCCTGCGCCTCGGCAAGCGTGCTCGAGCGCACCACCACACGGATCGCCTCGTCGGCGTTCAGGCCTTGGATGATGTTGCGGCTCAGCTCCGAGGAGTCGTTGTCGACCACGGCGATCGGCACGGCGCGGACGAGCTGTCCGAGATAGGGCTGCGGATAGAACACGCCATAGAGAAGCGGTGCCAGCACAAACAGGCCGAACGCGCCCCGGTCGCGCAGAACGCGCCCGTATTCCGTGGCAAAGGCGCCGAAGAGTCCGACCCTCTGCGGCCCATCTTCCGTTGCGTCCGGTCCAGGCGCCGGTGGGGCTTTGCGGACGATCGACCGCAGCCGAAGCACCGCGAGGCCGAAAAATCCCAGCGCCAACGTCGCGAGGGCAGCGAACGGCTCGAGCGAATCCACGGGCGGTACGCCGCGCGCCGCCTGATCGAACAGGATCTGGATGTACCAGCGCAACGGCAGCAACGCGCCCCAGACCCGCGCGAAGCCGCCCATCGCCAGAACGGGAAAGCCGACGCCGGCAAAGCCGAAGGCGGGCGAGCAGACGATGCCCGTGAGGGTGAGGCCGAAAGCGAGGTTGCGGGCGAGCAGCTGGAGAAGCGCCCCGATCGACAGATAGCCCACGATCAGCAGGCATCCGGCGGCGCCCGTCAGCGCGGCACTGCCGCGGAACGGCACCTCGTAGCCGCGATGGACGGTCAGACCCGCGGCGATCAGCAGGAGCACGAAGATGCCGAAATAGGGGGCGAGCTTGCCGACCAGGGCCGTCAGCGGATCGCCGCCGGCCGCCTCGAGCCATTCGCCCATGCTGCGCGAGCTGAACTCCGATCCGACGGCGTAGCCCGCGGCAATGGCGACGACGATGTGCAGCACGGTGGGCAGGATCGCCCGCAGCAGGAACTGGGCATAGTTGAGGGCGGGATTCGTCAGCACGTATTGTTCGACGACCAGCGGGCCGGGCGCGAAGCCCGTCGACCCGGCCGGCGTCACCGGCAAGTCGGCCGTGCCCGCCGAAACCGCGGCGGCAAGCGCACTGGACGCCACGTTGCCCGGCGTAAAGTACTGCTTGTTGTAGAAGATGACGACCTGCGGCCGCTTGCCGGCAACGATGTCGCGCTCGAGGTCGCGCGGCAGATAGACCGCGGCGAGCGCTTCGCCGGAACGGATGGCGTGCATGGCCGCGTTGAGGTCGGTGGAGCGCCGGGTCACGTTCACGCCGGGCGCCGCGTTCAAGGCCTGGACGTAGGTCATCGATGCCTGCGTGCGGTCCTGATCGACGACGTCGACCCGCAGATCGCGGATGACGGCGTTGCTGAAAGTCAGCGACAGCAGCGCTATGGCGATAACCGGCACGGCGATCACGAGCGCCAGCGCGACGCGGTCATGCCAGAGCCAGCGGAGCTCGCGCACCGCGACGCCGACGAGCCCCGGACCGAGCGGCGCCGACATCAGGGCCGGCTTTTCCAGTCGGCGTACACACTCATGCCCGGCCGCAGCTCGGGCACGGGCTGGACGGGATAGGCGCGGACTTCGAAGGTCCTGAGGTCGAAGTCGCCGGTCGCGCGCGTGGCGCGCCATCCGGCATACTCGCCGCGCGTGGCGATGCTGCGGATGGCGACGGCGATCAGCCGGTTGCCCAGTGCCGGCGCCCGCACCTCGAAGCGATCGCCGACCTTGAGCCCCTTCGCGAGATCCTCGCGCAGGTCGAAGCGCAGCCAGACGTCCGAGAGATCGACCAGCGACAGCAGCGGAACGCCGGGCGACACGAACTCGCCGACTTCCGTGCTCGTCTGATAGACCTGCGCCGCCGTCGGCGCCTTGACCGTGAGTTCACCGACCTGCGCCTTCAAGGTGGCGATGGCGGCGTCCGCCTTGGCGACGCTGGCCTGGGCGACGCCACGCTCCTCGGCGGTGTAGCCGGCGACGGCCTCTTCGAGGGCAAGCTTCGCCTGCTGCTGGCTGCGGCGGGCCACATCGAGGGTCGCGGTCGCCTCGTCGAGCTTCTGGACCGAGGCGAAATCGCGGGCCGTGAGCTGCTTGGTCCGGTCGTAGGTCTGCTGCGCCAACCGCTCGCTGGCTTCGGCCGCCGCCACGGCCGCCTTGCGCTGGGCGATCACTTCGGCGCGCGTACCGACTTGGATGCGCTTGAGGTCGGCCAGCGCGACGGCACGTGCGGCTTGCGCCTCCTTGAGCCTGGTCAGCAATTCAGGATTGTCGATCGTCACCAGGATCTGGCCGGCGGTGACGTTCTGGCCACGGTCCACCGGGCGCTGCGCGACGCGGCCGTCGACCCGCGCCGAGATATCGATCCGCGTGGCATCGGCCTCGCCCTGGACCAGCAGCGGCTGCGGCTGCACGAAGTACCAAAGCGACAAGGCGAAAATCGCGGCAATGGAAAGTGAGACGATGGCGACGGCCGCCCGCGGCGTCTTCTGCGCGGAGTCCGGGCCGTCGGCCTTCCCTCGATTCATCTTGGCTGCGCGAGCGCGCAACCATTGCAGTGGGCTGACCATGTTTCACCATGCGGCGAAAAAGGTCCGCCCGGCAAGAAGCACGCCCATGTCACGACGCCGCGCGGATATTCACACGCCGCCTGCAACGCTCATGAGAGAAACGCAACAAAATGGTTGCGCGTCACGGCAAAGCGATCTACATCAACAAGCAACCAGGAGGTTGCACATGAGCGATCGCATCGAAAAGACCATCGAGCTCAAGGCTCCGGTTTCCCGCGTGTGGAAGGCACTGACCGATCACCACGAGTTCGGCAAGTGGTTCAAGGTCCGGCTCGAAGGACCCTTCGTGCCGGGCCAGGTCTCGCGCGGCCAGATCACCCATCCCGGCTACGAGCACGTCACATGGCAGGCCGTCGTGCAGAAGATGGAGCCCGAGCGGCTGTTCTCCTTCACCTGGCATCCCTATGCCATCGACCCCAAGCAGGACTACAGCGGAGAGACGCCGACGCTGATCGAATTCACCCTGGAGAAGACGGCGACGGGCACGCGACTGCATATCGTCGAATCGGGCTTCGACAAGCTGCCGGCTCATCGCCGCGACGAGGCCTTCCGCATGAACGACGGCGGCTGGACTGCTCAGCTCCAGAACATCGCGCGGCATGTCGAAACATGAGGCGTAGCAGCACGGCCGCCTTGAGGACCAGTGCGTCGGTCTTCGCCGCCCTGGGCGACGAGACACGTCTTGGGTTGCTGGCCAAGCTGACGACGGGCGAACCACAGTCGATCTCTCGCCTGACGTCGGGCACCCGGCTCACGCGGCAGGCGGTAACGAAGCATCTGCGCGTCCTTCAGGGTGCGGGTGTCGTTCGCGCCGCCCGCGTGGGCCGCGAGAGCCGGTTCGCGTTCGACCCCAAGCCCATCGTCGACGCGCAGACCTACCTCGAGCATGTCGCGCGGCAATGGGACAACGCGTTGGCGCGGCTGAAGGCGCTCGTCGAAGACGACTAACCCTCGCTAGATGCCGATCTTGAGACTGGCAAAGTTCGCAACCGGCCCGACCAGAATGGGCGCGAGCATGGCGGCGGCGCGCAGGAGATCGGTGGCGACGAAGCCTTCCGGTAGGCTGCTGGCGGGCGAGCCTGCCGGTTCGACGCTAGCCTCTTTTCGCACGATGCGGGTTCGGGCCGTGTCCAGCAACAATGCCGTTGGAAGAAACATCACGACAAGTGCGGCAACGTAGCAAATGCTTTGGAAAGCCACGAACGCACCTGCAAGGGACGCGTAAGCGGCGGCAAGCTTGTCGTCGGAAATGAATGGAAGCGGCAGAGCAGTCCACTGTTTCACGTCGAGCACGCCGGCTGCCAGCATAAGCGCCGACCCAAGCAGGATGAGGTCAAGCTGACGCTTGAGATCGAGGTAGCGGGGCCCGTCGTCCGCGCTCTTAAGACGACTGGCCTGAATGGCGATAAACGCAGCACCAAAGGTCAGCCCGACGCCGGCGACCACGAGGACGAAATTGCTCACGATCTGCTGGCAGTCGAGGACATCGAGCGAAGTTCGGCCGTGGATCTTGCCGACCGTGGATTCAAAAAAGCCGTTGCCGAGAAGATTGTAGATCCGATGGTCATCTCCGGGCCAAATCGCTTTGAGCAGTGCGACCGACATCAACGGCGCGAGCCAAAACAGAGGCCGGTCACCAGGGTTTGCCGACCGGCGCCAAGCCGTCATCCAGCCGAAAAGCCCGGCACCTGCCGCCACCAGCACCAGCATGGCCGTCGTCGCGACCGAAGAGAGGCGGTTTGCGGCTTCACGCGTAGAAAGTGCGTCGAACTGGGCGGCCGCAGCCGGTGGCTCACCCGGCTTTGGCTGAGCAGGTTCTTTGCTGGCGAGCGCTTCGAGGTCCCCCGGCTTCACGAAGGTTTGGAGTTTGATATCGGAAATGATGCCGAACTTTCGGCCGAGATCGTACGGGCCCGTCATCAGAATCCAGGGCGTGAAGCAAAGCAGAGGAAGCAGAACCAGAAGTATGAACAGGCGGCCGCTTTGCCGCTGTGGCGCACCTGCACTCTTCCCCATGCGCTTCCCCAAGCCTATAGGCGAATAACCAACGTCTTACTCTACCATAAAGAGAACCCCGAGTCTCGACATGAAGAAGCAGTGACTTCGACGGCGTTGAGCGTACGTCGGGCCGTGTCGCTTTTAGTTCCCCTTCAGAATCTTCGCCGCGGCGTCGGCGAAGACCTGGCAGCCCAGCACGATGTCGGCGTCTTCGGTGTTCTCGGTGAAGTGGTGCGAGATGCCGCCGATCGAGGGCACGAACATCATGGCCGACGGCAGGCGCTGCGCCAGGATCTGCGCATCGTGGCCGGCGCCCGAGGGCATGCGCACGTGCAGGCCCGCCGCGTGCTTCTCGGCCGCGTCGTCGATGGCATCGAGCAGGCGCTCCTCCATCGGCGCGGGCATGGTGCGCGAGAGGTTCGTGCATTCGATAGTACACGGGCCGCGCTTGTGGTGGGCCGCGACGATCTCCAGCAGCGCCGCTTCCATGCGCTGCAACACTGCAACATCGGCGTCGCGGAACTGCAGGATCATCTCGGCCTTGCCGGGGATGATGGCGGGCGCGCCGGGCTCGACCGACAGCCTGCCCGCGGTCCACACGCTGCGCGGCCCGGCCAGCGCGGGGAATTTGTCCATCACCTCGTTGTAGAGCCGCATCATGGCCACGCCGGCATCCTTGCGGATCGGCATGGGCGTGGTGCCGGCGTGGTTCTGGATGCCGCTGAAGGTCAGGCGATACTGATAGATGCCGACGATCGCCGTGACGACGCCGATCTTCTTGTCGCTGGCCTCGAGCAGGCCACCCTGCTCGATATGGGCTTCGAGATAGCAGCGGTAGCGGCCGTCCTCGAGCTCGATGCGGGGCGCATGCTCCAGCCCGGCGGCCTTCAGCGCATCGCGCATCTTCGAGCCGTCGTCGCGATGGCGGGCGGCGTCGATGTCGGCGTCTGTGATGCGGCCGATGAAGGACTTGCTGCCGATCATGCCGCCCCAATGGCCCTCCTCGTCGGCCCACGAGGCGACGTCGACGGCGAGGTGCGCCGTGTCGGGATCCTCGGCGAGC
>Ga0209648_10002163_pt1 | contig 16204 bp, 15 predicted proteins | sample GraSoi2013_115cm_FD_185830 | JGI IMG/M metagenome (GOLD analysis project Ga0209648, IMG submission 185830) | Grasslands soil microbial communities from the Angelo Coastal Reserve, California, USA - Sample 9_17_2013_115cm (SPAdes) (version 2) | ecosystem: Environmental > Terrestrial > Soil >...
TGCGCCATCCCGGATTCGATCCTAAAACAAGCGCGCGTCTGATCTCCCCGCCGGAACCATTGCCGTCGACACCGGTGGAACCGCCAAGCCATTTTGCAGCGGAGGCGTCAACGATTGCCAGGCCAACGATTGCCAGGCCAACGATTGCCAGGCCAACGACAGCTCCGTCAACGATGGGGCGGTCGTACACAATCCGCCTAAGATGGAAGCCGCTACTGAGCGGCCGCTCCCTGGCGTGGTATTGGCGTGTTGCTCTGAGTTTTGCTGCTGTGGTGCTCGTGGCCATGGTTCTCGGGTTCGGCATCCGCCAGACGGGTAATGCTTCCGCTGATCCGAGTTCCGGAGCAAGTTCCGGAGCAGAGCCCGTCGAGAAAATCGCGGCCCCGGCAACCGATGTGGACTTGCTGAGCGCCGCAGATGCGGGAAAAGACTCAGGACAACTCCCGGCCTCAGCCGTATCGCCGCTAACCACAAGACCCGCCCTGAAATCGGACGGGAATTCCGACCATGCGCCGAAGGAATCGCCAGTCGCGAAGGCCGTTGCTTCGACCGCCAACGCTTCAACTGCCAGAGCATCCATTCCCAGCCCTCGGACCAAGATCTCGCCCAAGCACGGTGACGACCTGATCGCGCGCGACACCGTCACCTATCTCGACCATCGTGCTTCCGACAAAGCTGCCTCGAAAGCCGAACCGGCAAAACGTCTCGCTCGCCGGCGTCCGAGTTCGCGCAAGCATCGCGGCGTGATCGCAGCGAATTCCGTCACCTACCTAAACAACAAGCCAGCTCCGAAGCCGGCAAAATAGGAGTCCGCCGTCAAGCGCCATGAGGATCTGAATCAGCAACTCCCACTGTGGATGCCCCCTGTTCCCCGAAGCGACCGGCCGTCGACTTCGCGCGCAAGATATACTCGAAATTCCCCAACCATGAACCCGCAGATGGCCATGGAGCATGTGCTGCACGACCTCCCCTCAGCAGCGACGGCGACATTTCTCGCGCTCTTCCCCATCGTCAACCCGCTAGGCGGCATTCCCATGTTCTTCAGTCTTACCGCCAACTTCTCGCCCGAAGAACGCCGTCGCACCGCGCTGAAGACCGCCCTCTATGTAATCGCGATCCTGGTCATCTTTATGTTTTTTGGCCGGTTCGTCCTCAACTTCTTTGGGATTTCGCTGCCCGTATTGAAAATCGCGGGCGGGTTGATCGTAGCCAACACCGCCTGGGGCATGGTCACCGGCTCCAGTCGCATGACGACGGCGGAAAGCAGCGAGGCCCTGACCAAAGAGGACATTTCGCTTACGCCCATGGCCATGCCGATGCTGTCCGGGCCAGGCTCGATCGGCGTCGTCATGGGACTTGCCGCAACCGCCGATCATTTTCTTTCTTACCTGGGCATGGTAATCGGAATCGTCGCGCTCGGCCTCACCGTCTATCTGTTGCTGGTCCTGGGAGGCCCATTCGTCAAGCGCCTCGGCCCCGGCGCGGTGGGCGCGATCAACCGTATTTTCGGATTCCTGATCCTGGCGATCGCGGTGCAGTTGGTATGGAATGGGGTAGCGGACTTTAGAAGTTGAAGCAAGAGTAAAGTAGGAGTCACAAGATGCCAACTCAGAAAGACACGCTGAAAAACCGCCTCGCCCGCTACCGCCAGATCAAGATCAGCGTCATCGGCAGGAAGTCTGGGCAGACAATCTCCGTCCCCGTCTGGTTCGTGCTCGATGGCGAGAAACTCTGCCTTTTGCCCGTGCGAGGCTCGGACACGCAGTGGTACAAGAACGTGCTCCGAAATCCGCAGATTCGGCTAGAAGCGCGGGGTATGGGCGCGACGTTTCGAGCCCTTCCCGTGGCTGGTGCCAAGGTCGTCAAATCCGTGATTGAGAAATTTCGGGAGAAGTACGGGGCGAGGGACGTGAAGAAATATTATTCGAAGTTCGATGTGGCGGTTCTGGTTGGACTAGGCTAACCCAACCATGTCGAGATGATTGCCACTACTGCACGCCATCCGGATACATTGCATCGTCGTGCCGTCCGTCGTTGACTTCCGATTCTTTCCATCCTTAAGATTGCGCCCTGAGTTCGTTCGCAGTCTTTACCAGGAGGACAACATGAATCGAGAACGGGCACTGAAGGTTGTGTTGGTGTTGGTGGGATTGCTGTTTTCGGCTGGCATTTACCCGCTGACGATGTCCTTATGGAAACTGGATAAGTCGGACTACGGTGATGAGATGATGCTCAGCCTCTATGTCGCGCTTGGCATTTTCCTGCTGATGGCGGTACGTAATCCATCGGCGAATCGCAGTCTGATCGCCTTCGCAGCATGGTCGAGCTTCGCTCACGGCGCGGTCATGGCGGTGCTGGCAGTCCACATTGCGAGCGAACGCGCAGGATTTTTGACCGCCGTGGCGGCGCTCGTTCTCATCGGTATAGCTCTGATCGTGCTGGCTCCGGCAAAGCAGTCAGGCGAGCGGGTATCCGCCGCCGGTGCGCAGGCGCGCGCTCTGAGAAAAACGCCGACCCCGACAACCTAACAATAAAGCCAAGGCCGAGTATGCGAAGCTGTAGTAACTCCGCTCTTGTGCCGCCTAACTGTTTAAATCAGAGGCTATCACTCAGAACCCCGGTCAATGACCAAGGTCTGTAGGAGTAGGGCATCCGACCCGCTTCGGAATTGCCGCGATGTAGAAATTGCTAGTGCCTCAGGACTCCTAAACTGATCGACATATCTGTTGGCACAGGTGTGTGATCACACATTGCCGGTTTTAATTGCCAGTCTCGCATCGTCTCGATCGCAATCCGATCCGCGTAGGGGCTCGCGGCCATCGGAATGACGGAAGTGACATTGCCTTGCGCATCCACCGTCAGTTCGTAATTTAGCTCCAATCCGGTGCCAAAACGCGCTGCCGGTGGGATCTCGGGTCTGGAGGCAGAAATTAGTCTTGGAATTTTCATGTTATCGCACCACGGCCTCGCAATGGCGCCCACTGGAGGTTCGAAAACATGAGCCGAATCGGTGATGCCGGAATCAATTGCTTCGATGACAGCCTTTCCTCTCTGTTTTCGGTCGACGATAACTTCAATCGCGCCGGGGACGAACTTGTTGCCAAATGGCTTGTAATTCGAAAATTCGATCCGTCGACGACCATTGCCCGAGAGCTGTGCCAGCGGTAGTCCTGTATGTGGATCGAAACACCATGTAACCTCGACCGGCTGATCGTTTTTCTGCTCCAGGTAAACACACCGCGCTTCAACATCGTTTATCTTGTGGTTGAATACCCGCACAACTTTAAGGTCCAGTGTTTCTGGAAGGTTTCTCAGACTACCCGCGATGTCAGTGCGTAGGCTCGGAGGAGTGAATCCCAGGCTGCGGGTGCGATACATGTTATGGCCGAGGAAGACTGCCACCTCGTCATAGCCTGTCATATGAAGCTCGCGCCGCCACCGTTCGGTCGATGAAAAGGTAACGACGTCGGTGCCCTCTCGCTTACCTACCGCTTCGTCCGCAACGGTCAGGCTCGAGCGCATGTGGTAGGGCCCGCTCTGAGTCAAATCGGTGAGTTGGATCGCGTGGTTGATCAGTGTCACACCCTCGGACTCCTTATCTGACGCCCAAACAACGCTCAGGTGGACGCCTTCCACAGAGAGAATGACTGCGAGAATCAGCAAGCTTTTCCACAAATGTAAGATCATGTGTAGCCAGTGTACTCCCGTCAATCAAGCCCGATGCGTCGGTAGCGGCGCGTTTGCCGCCGAGTGGCCGGTCCCCCGCGAGACATGGGGCAACCCCGTAACTCTTGGTCCAGAACCCAGAAAAGCGCGGCCCGATCTCCGCGAAAAGGGCGGGAATTCACCGGCGGCAACATCGTACTTAGAGATGCGGTTGGATATTATGATACCCGCATGTCCGCACTCCCCAAGCAGAGAGCCTCGAAAGCGTTCGTCACGCTAGTGGCCGCAGTTGCGCTCCTTATTATTACTCTTGCCCTTCCGGCCGCCGCCCAAACCAACTACTTCACCGACTGGCCCGCCGGCACTTCCCCCGCCGAAGTCGGCAAACGCGTGGCCGAACATTTCGTCATCAGTCCTCACGCGGATCCCAAGCACATTGTCTATCAGGAGGTCTGTACCTGGTACGGTGCGCTGACTTTCGCTCAGCTTTCTGGCGATAAGGGTCTTTCCGCAAAACTGATTCAGCGTTTCGATCCGCTCATGACGCCGGAGGGATCCCATCTCATCGGCAAAGACCACTGGAAATCTATCTACAGACTCAGACTCATATTAAAGACCCAAAATACCTCGACCTGGGCAAGTCGTTCGCCGACCGGCAATGGGAAAATCCGACTCCCGACGGGCTGACCAGTGAAACCCGCTTCTGGATCGATGACATGTACATGATCACTACCGTCCAGGTGCAGGCGTTTCGCGCGACCGGAGATTCCAAATATCTCGATCGCGCCGCGCTGGAAATGGTGGCCTACCTCGACCGGTTGCAGCAGCCCAACGGTCTGTTCTTCCACGCGCCCGATGCGCCCTTCTATTGGGGACGCGGTAATGGTTGGGTGGCCGCCGGCATGACCGAGTTACTGCGTGCGCTGCCCGCGGACCATCCCCGGCGCACGCGCATTCTGGCGGCATACCGCAAGATGATGCAAGCGCTTTTGGGTTTCCAAAGCAAAGACGGCATGTGGCGGCAACTCGTTGACCATCCCGAGGCCTGGCCGGAAACTTCCTCCACCGGCATGTTCACTTTTGCTTTGATCACCGGCGTAAAAAACGGATGGCTCGACCCCACCACTTACGGCCCTGCAGCTCGCAAAGGATGGCTGGCGCTGGTCGGCTACATTGACCAGAACGCCGACGTGACCAGCGTCTGCGAAGGCACCGGCAAGAAAAATGATCTCGACTACTACCTCGCCCGCGCCCGCCGAACCGGCGATTTCCATGGCCAGGCCCCGGTGTTGTGGTGCGCGTCGGCGCTGCTGCGGTAGGGGGCACTTCGCGGTTAAAAGTGGCCCACCCGCCCTACCGGCTCATCGCGGCCACGGCCATGGTGGAAGGTGCACCACTGGTCACGGCGGATGAGCGAATTCGTCAGGCTAAGGTAGTGCAAACTGTCTGGTAGCGCGAAGTCTCCGTCGCTCACCCTTTTCGCAAAGTGCGCAAAAAAGATGGGACGCCCGGCACCCGCGATTTCTTCTCTGCCAACACCTAGCAACGCGCGATATACTTACCAGCCAGAGATGCGTGCCACCCGGCAGCAAACTGTGGAACTACCGGGACTTGCCTGACCTACGATGGCCTGGATCGAGCGGTTGAGAGAAATGTGAAGGGCGTGTACTCGCAGATTCTATATAGCCCACTGGGCAAGACAGCGCTCATGTCTGGACAGACTCTAAACAATGCCTACATTCCGTTGCCGGGTAGCGCCACTCTTGTGCAGAACAGTGCGCAGAAAGTGTTTTGGCATAAAGACTGGCTCGGCACAGTTCGATTCGGTTCCTTTATTGGCAGATCGCCAAAACTGGATAGGGCTTTTGCTCCGTATGGAGAGATGTATGCTACCGTCATCGGTGCCACTGCCAATCCAGACTTCACTGGAGATACGCAAGACGTTATCTCCGGGCTCTTCGATACTCCTGCCCGGGAACTTCATCCCACTCAGGGACGCTGGATTTCTCCCGATCCAGCGCGTGCGGGTTGGAACCCTTATGCCTATATGGAGAATAAACCCCTCACTGGTACAGATCCAACCGGGTTGGACGGGATTTTGGATAATTTCTTCCTTATATGCGTGGGATTACAAGAATCTGGCTCAGAATGTGACAGTCACTATATGCCTCCCCAACTTGCCGACGGATATCAATTTGGGAATCCCAACTTTGCACACTTCGGTATTCTGCCCGGCGAACAGTCACTTAATCTTCCGCTGCCTTCGCTCCCGCCTGACGTCGCGGCAGCGATCGGAGCGGCGATCACGGGGAACTGGCGAGGTCTGCTCGACAGCGCTCTGGGCACGGCTTCACGGGGTTTGTGGAGTATGGTGCCTGACCCGGCGATCATGGACCTAAACAAAGACTGGAGCGCGTCGGAAACTTGCAACCACTTTCTCTCGCCAGCGTTTAATTCAGCCACTGCAGGTCCGGTTCAGGGACTTCTTAATATCGCACATAATAGCAAAGGCGTCGGCGATTACGACTTTAGCTACCACCCTGAGTACGATGGCGACACATTTGCCGTACACGGCGTGAAAATGACACCGGCGCAGTTCAGCAACTACGTGGCAGGTTTTCAGGCAGCGGCATATGACGCGAAGTATAAGACTGGCCAACTCGCCGAAGATGCCGCGGAGGATATGGCCATCTTGTATCACTTTAGGGGACCCTACCCCTTCGGACTGCCGTCGGTCTACCGGGGAGAACAATATGGGCAGTGGTTCGGCAGTTGGGGTGGGTGCCAGTAGCAGAGATATCTGACCCAGGTACCCGAGGATATGCCATTTGTTCGCCTCGCCCCAATTGCCGTGCCCAGGAGTGAGCGACGCGCGAGACTTTTCCGGATGAGGTCACCAAACATGCATCGAGAAAAGAGGGCAATTCTGATTATCGACACTGCATTTCTTTGTTCTTGGCGTCTACACGCACCCCGAGTGGTCGTATGCATCCAATTGGCTCTTCTTTCTGGTGCGGCCTTGGCAGTAGCTTTCCGTGATGACGCCTGTTCGCGCCAGTTATATGCTCAACTCCTATTTCCTTTGATCTAAGTTAGATTCGACATGCAAACTCGTACACATCCAGTCTTACTGCTGATGGCTCCAGTCGCGGTGTGTTCGGCCCTTTTGATGTGGCTCCACTTTGCATCGCAGCCACCCAAGGAAAGCACCACTATTGCTAACTTCTACAGTCATCGGGCGCAGTACGATCAGCTACGAGACATGCTTCTTTCCGACAACAGCCTAGTGGGGGTCAAAAGCTGGGGCGTTCAGACACCGGGGTCTCCGATTACGACAGTGCCGCCTGAGGGAGGGGTCTCGCTTGATCGTTTTCATCAATATCTGGCGCTACTAGGCGAAATTGGTGGGAAAGCAGCATACCGGACAGAGGGGAAGCATCCGGAGGTTGTGGTATCGGTTTGGGTAGCTGGCTGGGCAGGCGACACACGTCATGTCAATATCTGCTGGCGCGAGGATAGTCCTCCAAGACAAGTGGTTAGTTTGGACGACTTCTACCGAACACCGAAGCCGAGGCAACCAGTATACAGGCACATTGAGGGGAATTGGTGGGTCTGGGCGGACTGGTAAGAAGGACAGAATCCTGGGGACAGACGGGACGTTTCCTTAAGTGAAAGTGACAGAGAAATTAAGTTCTGTCCCCAAGTTCCCCGGCTCATTCCCCCTAGATCTTCCTCTCTTCCGTCATCAACTTCCGCAGCGCCCGATTAATTCTCGTCTGATAGCCTCGTCCCTGCCGTTTGAACCATGCCAGAACGTCGGCAGCCAGACGCAACGTCACGGCCTTCTTGATCGGCCTGTAGTATCCCAGCCACTCCGGCATCGGTCCCAGCGGACGCTTTCGCCCCCCGCGGAAGCCCGCATCCGAGCAACCTTCCCGCGCCTCGTAACCCCTTTCCGTTGTTTCATATGCGGTCAATATATGTATATAGTAGTAAGTACACTATAGCAAGTACAGTGTTCCACGTGGAACATATCTCCATTTTGCAAAACAGGATGGCGGCCACCCAACTTACTTAATCGTAACCAGCTTCTCCACTAACTCCGAGTAGTCTTTCTTGTCCAGGCCGTGAACCTGCTTGTTATATTCGTCCACCTTGCTGGAGTAGTTCATGGAGCAGAACTTGGGGCCGCACATGGAGCAGAAGGCTGCGGTCTTGTATCCCTCTTCGGGGAGGGTTTCGTCGTGCATGGAACGGGCGGTTTCGGGATCGAGTGAGAGTTCGAACTGCTTTTCCCAATCAAATTTGTAGCGGGCATAGCTTAAGGCGTCGTCGCGGTCGCGGGCTCCGGGACGCTGGCGGGCTACGTCGGCGGCGTGGGCGGCGATCTTGTAGGCGATGATTCCATCTTTTACATCTTTTTCGTTGGGCAGGCCGAGATGTTCTTTCGGCGTAACATAACAAAGCATCGACGCGCCATACCAGCCGATCATCGCCGCTCCTATGGCGGAGGTGATGTGGTCGTAGCCCGGAGCTATGTCGGTGACTAGCGGGCCTAAGGTGTAGAAGGGCGCCTCGTCGCACCAGGCATTTTCTTTTTCAACCTGCTCTTTAATTTTGTGCATCGGGATGTGGCCGGGGCCTTCGATCATTACCTGCACGTCGTGCTTCCAGGCTATGCGAGTTAGTTCGCCCAGGGTTTTCAGTTCGGCGAACTGCGCTTCATCGCTGGCGTCGGCTAGGCAGCCGGGACGCAGGCCGTCGCCTAGCGAGAAGCTTACGTCGTACTTGACGAAAATCTTGCAGATGTCTTCGAAGCATTCGTAGAGGAAATTTTGTTTGTGGTGATACGCCATCCATTGGCCGAGAATCGCGCCGCCACGGCTGACGATTCCGGTGATGCGCTTTGAGACCATGGGCAGGTACTGGATCAGCACGCCGGCGTGGATGGTCATGTAATCCACGCCCTGCTGCGCCTGCTCTTCGATTACTTCCAGCATCACGCTCGCCGTTAGGTCTTCTACGCGCTTTACGCGCGAGATAGCTTCGTAAATTGGAACTGTGCCGATGGGGACGGGCGAATGGCGGATGATGGCTTCGCGGATGGTAGGAATGTCGCCGCCGGTGGAGAGGTCCATTACGGTGTCAGCCCCGTAGTGAACGGCGGTGTGCAGTTTTTTTAGTTCTTCTTCTATGTTCGAGGTGACGGCGGAATTGCCGATGTTGGCGTTGATCTTGCAGAGGGACTCTACGCCGATGGCCATGGGCTCAAGCTCGGGATGGTTTATGTTCGCTGGGATAATCATGCGGCCGCGGGCGACTTCATCGCGTATCAATTCCGGCGCGATTTTTTCGCAGTGAGCTATGTATTGCATCTCGTCGGTGATTAGGCCCTGGCGCGCGTAGTGCATTTGCGAGAAATTGCCATCTTTATTTTCGACTTTCCGCTTCGCCAGCCATTGTGCCCGCGGTTTCAGGACCGCATCCAAATCGTTGGCGTTAGCGCCGTTTGCCGAACTTCCATTACCTGCGGACATTTTCGGTGTACCATCCTTCGTAGAATCTAGTGTTGAAATTATACGCCGCATTCGGGACGCGGCTTATTTTCTCGGGGAAGGCCAAGCGGCGGAGAGGCGCTGCCGCCGAAGGAAAAAATGCATCTTAGTGCCGGACCAGGCAATCGAACTAAAATGTCGTTGTAACGACAATCGCGGGGACAGCCATAGTAAAGACAGATTCCGCCAGGAGGAAGCTATGCTGAAGCGGCTGATGGGTACAAGCAACGATGTGGCCTTGACCATGTTGCGAGTGGTTCTGGGAGTGGTGTTCTTCGCGCATGGGTCGCAAAAAATGCTGGGCTGGTTTGGAGGCTTTGGTTTTCACGGCACCATGGGAGCCTTTACTCATATGGGAATGCCAGCTCCCATGGCGCTTCTGATCATCTGCACAGAATTCTTTGCCGGACTGGGGCTGATTGTTGGGTTGCTGACGCGCATCGCTTCTTTCGGAGTTGCCGGCCTGATGATTGGGGCGATTTTTATGGTTCACTTGCCGAACGGGTTCTTTATGAACTGGATGGGGACGCAGAAGGGCGAGGGATTCGAATTTCATCTGCTGGCGCTCGCCATGGCCGCGGCACTGTTGTTGCGCGGGGCGGGGGCGTTCTCGCTGGACCGGGCGGTGGCGAAGTAAATCGCTGGCGAGCCATGCCCCGGCGAAGTGATTAGCATACTCACGCAGGAGACGCGGCAAGTTGCGTCTCTACAGCGCGGGTGGATGAGCCGCCGACCGCGTTAATTTCTCAGTGTCTTACCCGTCTTCAGCGTGAACTGAATTCTCTCCTGCGTTTTCTTTTCGCCGCAGAGAGATTTGAAGGCCTCGCGCTCCAGGTCGAGCAGGTACTGTTCACTCACCGGCGTACCGGGAGTAACATTTCCGCCACAGAGGACCTCGGCGATCTTTGTGCCCAGCTTCTTCTCGTGATCGCTGATGTAGTCGCTCTGCCGCATCAGGTGGACTCCCATTTTTAGAGCGGCGAGAATGTTTTCGCCCGGAGCGGGAATATCCATACGCACCACGGGCGGCTCGTAGCCCACGCGCGCCAGTTCCAGCGCGCGCGCTTTGGCGTCGGAGAGAACGCGCTCGCGGTTCATGGTGATGCGGTCGGAGCTGGACAGGAAGCCTAGTCCGCGGGCTTCATGCGCCGAGGTTGAGATTCTTGCCGTGGCAATCGTCTCGAAGGCTTTCTTCATTGCCTCCATCAGTTCCACCGATTCGCCTCGGCCATCGGGACGAATCGACGCTGCGCTATCGACCGCGCGCAGCAGCATTTCCTTGCAGCCGCCTCCTCCGGGAAGCAAGCCGACTCCGGCCTCGACTAGGCCCATGTAGAGTTCGGCGTGCGGCTGGCGAGCGGCGGCGTGCAGCGAGACTTCGCAACCGCCGCCGAGCGCGAGTCCGAAGGGCGCGATCACTACCGGCTTCGGTGAAAACTTGATGGCTTGTGTCATGCCTTGAAATTGGCGGACGGCGAGGTCGACGTCGTCCCACTCTTCTTCTTGAACGGACATGATCAGCAGCATCAGGTTTGCGCCGACGGAGAAATTCTGCGCGTCGTTGGCGATGACGAAAGCGTCGAAGCCGTCGCCCGGGCCGCCGGGCTTTAGCGTCTGCGCGATCAGCGAGACAATGTCGGCGCCGAGGGCGTTCATCTTGGAGTGGAACTGGATGCAGCCGACGCCATCGCCCAAGTCAACCAGCGAAGCGCCGGGATTTTTCTTGACCACGCCGTTGGACTTTTTTGCTACTTCAACCGACCAGACTCCGGCGGGAACAGCTACCGGTTGCCAGTTGCCGCTCGCCAGATCCCAGTGCTTGTGGCCCGATGGCGTCTTCGGATCATCCGCGTACCAGGATTTGTTTCCGGAGGCTAGCAGCTTTTCTACGCTGGCTGCGACCGGACGGCCTTCTTTTTTCATGCGTGCTACGGTTGCTTGCACGCCCGCCGCGTCCCAGAGTTCGAAGGGACCGAGTTCCCAGTTGAAGCCGAGGCGCATGGCGCGGTCGATCTCGACAATTGAGTCGGAAATCTCGGGAACGCGATTGGCGGAATACGTCCACAAGTCGGTCAGGGCGGCCCAGAGGAAAGTGCTGGCCTTGTCGGGCTTCTGCGCTGCGCCGGCTGCGTTATCCAAACCTAGCAGCATTCGAACTCGCGCTCCTGTTTCTTCGACATTTTTCGCCATGTCGAGGGCCGCGGATTTTGGCTTCTGCCGCGGATGATATTCAAGCGTTTTCCAATCGAGCGCCAGGCGTTCGTCGTCTTTACCGGGTTCGGCGGGTGAGGGCGCCCGCCCTACATTCTTCTTGTAGAAGCCGCCTTTCGTTTTGTCGCCGAGCCACTTGCGCTCCAGCATCTGGCGAAAGAAACCGGGGATCTGCAAGTCGCTGCGCTCGTCGTGTACGTTCTGCGTCATGTTCGCAACTACGTGGCCGAGGATGTCGAGGCCGACCAGATCGATCGTCCGGAACGTGGCGGAGCGCGGCCAGCCCACGGTTTGGCCGGTGAGCGCGTCGATCTCTTCGATGCTCAGGTCCATTTCCTGCATGAGCCGCATCACGTTGAGCACGGAGAAGGTGCCGATGCGGTTGCCTATGAAGTTGGGTGTATCTTTCGCCAGCACGACGCCCTTGCCTAGTTGCGTGTCGCAGAAGTGCGTGACGGCCTCGATCAGCGCGGGGTCGGCGTCTGGGGTTGGGATTAGTTCCAGCAGCCGCATATAGCGCGGCGGATTAAAAAAGTGGGTGCCGAACCAAGAGCGCCGGAAGTCTTCGGAAAACCCCTCGGCAATCTTCGCCACCGGAAGTCCGCTGGTGTTGGTGGTGACGATTGTGCCGGGCTTGCGGATCGCTTCCACCTTCCTCAGTAACGACCGTTTGATTTCGAGATTCTCGACGATGGCTTCGATGATCCAGTCCACGTCGGCGAGGCGTTTCAGGTCGTCGTCGAAATTTCCCGCGGTGACAAGCTTTGCAAGTGACGCTTCGAAAAACGCCGCGGGCTTCGATTTCCTGGCTGCGTCGAGTCCGGCAGCCGCGATTTTGTTACGAGCGGGACCGTCCGCGTCTGGGGGAACGATGTCGAGCAGCAGGGACGGCACTCCCGCGTTGGCGAAATGCGCCGCGATACGGGCGCCCATCGTGCCGGCGCCGAGGATGGCAACTTTGTGGATACGCTTCATCAATATGAGCTCCTGTAATAAGAAATGCTCTCTTTAATCAATCTGCAATCGACGAAGAATCAATCGGCGAAAGAGGGCGACCCTCGGCGGCAGCCGCATTGAAGTGAGAACTGGTGCCGTCCCTCCGGGACTCGATTCGTTTCCACTTTGCTTCCCGGACTCACGTGCCGGGCTTTCCTTTGCCGGCGCTTCGCGCCTGGAGCGATGGCACAATCCGCTGCCCCTTCAAAGCTGTCCGTGAACCAACTTAATCAGAGTCCCCTTCGGAAGTTTATCCACCACCCAATCGTTCCTTCCAGTCTCGACCAGGATTCACGGCCCCGATCGCAGGGCCCGATTGATGGCCTGCTTTTCTTCTGGCGTCAGCCGGCGCGTTGAACTCTTCTTTAGATCGCCCAGTTCGAGCGGCCCGATCGACACTCGCACCAGACGCAAGACTCGAACCTCCAGCTTTTCGAGCAGACGCCGGATTTGCCGGTTCTTGCCTTCGTCCAGCGTAATCTCGAGCCAGCTATTCTTATCGCCGTGCCGAAGCAGTCGTGCACCCTTCGCGCAAATGTTCCACGGGATCATCCTCAACCGCGCACCCGCTAGTAATTCTTGCCAGCAGATCGGCGTCCGCGACGCGGTCCACATGCACGTGATATTTCTTATCCAAATGGTTGGATGGCTCGGTAATATTAGCGGCCCACTCCGAATCATTGGTCAACAGCAGCAGCCCTTCGCTCGCCTTATCCAACCGCCCCACGGGACCAACCCACGCCAGCCCCGGCGCAAGCAGATCGTAAACCGTCGCGCGCCCTCGCTCATCGGACGCGGACGTCACCACGCCGCGCGGTTTATTCATGACGAGGTAGATCGCGGGCGTTTTGTCGAGCTGTGAACCATCGGCCTCAATCCGGTCCTGCGGCGTTCGCACCGGAGTCTCCGGATCCCGCGCGATCCGCCCATTCAGAGTGACACGTCCGGCGCGAATCAAAACCGCGGCCTGCGACCGCGAGCAATAGCCCATTTTGGAAAGCGCCCGCGCCAGGCCAATTCGTTTCTGCGTCCTCACATCCCCATGCTAAATGGATCCGGGCCCCGGCGGCCGGAGGCGTCGGGATCACTGTTTTTTCGTCGGCTGGCTGGGTGATATACTAGGCGATCTCAGCCCGGTAAAAAGAGCATTTATGGACAGCCCTGTGGCGGTTTCGCCGCGCCCCGAACACATTATGGAGTTTTATTCCGACGACGACAAGCTGCTCGATGGCTGGGAAAGTCTTATCAGCAACGCCGTTGAAACCGGCGATACCGCCATCTGCGTCGCAACCAAAGCGCACGCATATGGACTGGCGGAGCGGCTAAAACTGCACACCCCAAAGGTGACGGCCACCAGCGGACAAGGACGTTACATCACGGTGGACGCTGCCGAGGCTCTGTCGGCGGTCACGCCCGAGGGAAAGTTCAATGAAGCTCGTTTTTTGGATTTGTTTGAGCCCGTGATTGCGAGCGCCAGGCCAGCGATTACAGGCAAAGCTTCTCGAGCTTTCATCTTGGGCGAGGCGGTTGCTCTGATGTGGTTGAGGGGAGAATATGACAGTGTGATCGCGTGGGAACACTCGTGGAACGGCCTGGCTCAAGCAAGGTCACTGTCCCTGCGGTGTTTCTATCCCATTGAGGTCTTAAGCTTCCAGCGAGATCACGATAATTGTCAGACGCTCTGCGCGGAACACTCAGCGACGATTATCCCCAGCGGTCTTCCGATGTTGTCCGGCAAAAAGGGCAATATCCACACGGATAGTGAGTTGATTCAGGTCTGGGCGCAGGCAGAGCAGTTGATGCAGAGCGAAGATGGCTTGCGCTATCCGGAGTGGCAAGGCAAGTATCGAGCTGCCCTGCTGGAAACCGACCGAGGCAAGCTGTTCAAAAAAGTAGAAGTCGCAGAGGCTGCAATTCTCACCCGGCTCGACGACTTGGGACCCGAGACAGACAATTCGGGCGAACGGCAAGAGCTCAGGCATGCCCGGAGCGGGTTGCAGATGATCAAGCAAGTGAAGTTGGGCTTTTTCGAGTAAGCGAGAAAGCTGTTGAACCCCAGCAAGTTCGCCATCCGAATTCTAAATCCGGACTCTAACGGATGGTCGGGTTGCTGAACCTGATCGCTAATTCCATTGACAGGCGGGCCGTTCGAGGGCAAAATCCCTTCGCTGCGGTTCCAGGGTCTTCGACGACGGGGGGTTGGGATGGAAGCGTGGTTTCGGCTCCCGCCAGACTTTTGTCAACCTCAGCCTCCTTCAAAAATTTGCAGTTAAATGAGGCTGACTATGCAGACTACGGTTCAGACGCTTCGCACATTTTTGTTGGCCTGCCGGCCGGCGCGAGCGACGATTGCATTGGGGTTACTGTTGATACTCGGGTTAGCGCAATCAGGCCTGGCGCAAACTAGCAACCCGCTGAATTTCTCCAAGAACTATATTCTGTCCGGCGGGGACTACGTCGTCGGCGGTGTCGGCCTGAGGGGGCTAGGGGACGCAACCGGCTTCGCCACAGGACGAATCAGCATTCCCGATACGGTGCAGGCCGCCGCTACGGGTGTGCCCTCTCCGGGAGTGCCAGATGGAGCTAATATCGTCACGGCGTTCCTCTACTGGGAGACTGTCGAAAAATCGATGTCGGCATTTGCTGGGCAGAAGGGATTTTTCGGGCCCATCAATTTCAATAGCGACGGCACCGTCAGCAGCGTCAGCAGCCACCCCATCACCGGAACAGTCCTGGGGAACGGCAATGCTCCACCCAGTTGGAGTTCCGGTGGCTGTGCGGGCTCATCCAACGGGGCGACGACCCTGCGGACTTACCGCGCTGACGTCCGGCCCTTTCTGCCTCTGGATGCGAACGGAAATATTGTGGTTAACGGCACGTATCAAGTGAGTCTGGCCGATAGCGGAAGCAATGGCGGTGGAGTTCCCCTCACCTTGGGCGCCACCCTGGTGTTTATATACCGGGTCCTGGGGGCAGGTCCGCTGAATGCGATCATCCTCTACGACGGTGCGTTTGCCCCCAGCAATCAAACCCTGAATTCGACGATGACACAGCCGATGCAAGGGTTCTATCAGCCTGCTTCATCGCCCATGGCTAAGATCACCCACATCGTGGGCGATGGCCAGTTAAACAAGTCCGAACAAGTAAAATTCAATGGCAATCTTCTTCCTAGTCTCTACCCGAACACTCCGCTCCACCAAAATATTCCTCCATTCCCCGGGGTTTATAACAGCTCCGGACAACTGTTTAACGGCTCCTGGGACAATCCAACCTGGAGCGTGGGGCTATACGTGAACGGCTCCGTGCCGGGATTTGACACGTTCTCGACGACTTCCGTGGTGCCGGGTAGCAGCGGCGGCGGCTGCGTGGACTGGGGAGCAATCATTTTCAGCACCACGGTGCAGAGCACCGACAACGACAGCCTGCTGGACGTCTGGAAGAGAAACAACGGATATTGTGACGCCGCAGTCAACGAGGGAGTCTGTAGTGTCTTGGACAACTCGTGGGTACCTCTTCCCGGGGCAGCAACTCCTGGTCAGGGCTTTCGGGACCTTTATGTCCAAATCGATCATTTCGACACGGATGATTTCATCAGCAGCGGTGGCACCTCGGGGCACTCGCACAAGCTCAAACAAGCGGCCCTGGATATGGTGGGCCAGGCATTGGCGTTACACAACATCAACTTGCACGTCGACTGCAACAATTGTTATCCGAATGATTCGTTCGTCATCCACAGTGCCAGAGGCGGCGACGTCATCCCAGAAAGTTTCGCTACA
>Ga0209648_10002166_pt1 | contig 16194 bp, 15 predicted proteins | sample GraSoi2013_115cm_FD_185830 | JGI IMG/M metagenome (GOLD analysis project Ga0209648, IMG submission 185830) | Grasslands soil microbial communities from the Angelo Coastal Reserve, California, USA - Sample 9_17_2013_115cm (SPAdes) (version 2) | ecosystem: Environmental > Terrestrial > Soil >...
CCAATAACAACTTGCTCATCACCTGTGATACTTTTCATACAAGGCTCCTTTTCGGCCCGAGTCTTGGTCTCTTTCAACCCAAGTCTAACTCGGTCTGTTTGGGAGCCGTCATTGTTATGAAATCAAACCCCGCGAAGTGATTCATGGGCCTTCTGCCCACCTAAGGAGATGAAAAACATATCACCGGGCGCCACTGATTCTAAAGAGCTTACAAATGTTTTTCGACAGAGCGGGGTGAGGGATCTGCTCCGCAGCTGTTTTGCGTACGACATAACGTGTTTCCTTCAGAGCAGCGGAGCCGATTCCTCGCTCCGCTCGGAGTGACACTGTTGAAGACGGGTATCAAAGACGATTGGCCGATATCACGGACGTCGAGCGATTGGTCGGTGGTGAACATGAGGGTTAAGAGCTCCCGGCCTCACGCCGGTTAGAAAATAGGAATATGTTTCAGATTTTGAAAAGTATGCTGACGGGCGGGAGCGATTTCGCCTCCGGCGGACTGCTGCTCATGATCATCGGCGGCCTAGGTGTCTGGCTGAGAGCCGTGCCAGAAAAGTTGTGGCACTGGATGGTCGGCCAAACCACCATGATCATCACCGTGAAGGATGATGACGCCGCATTCGTGTGGGTAAAAGAATGGTTTCTGGAGCAGAGGTTTCTTAAGCGAATTCGCCACGTGGATCTGGATACGACGCTACGTAATGAACGGATCGCCATGATTCCTGCGCCCGGCAAACATTGGTTCTGGTACGGCGGCAGACCTTTTGAGGTATGGTTCTCTCGTACAGAGAACACTCACGAACGGAGTGGTAGGCGCGTAGAGTCGCTCACCTTCCGAACCCTCGGGAGGGATCGGGCTTTCCTGCAACACCTCGTTGACGATGTTGTGCAGTGCCACATCAAGCGACAGGGTGTGCAGTCGTACTTGTATACGTACAACGACGGATGGGATCACATGGAAGGGTATTCGCCGCGTGTCCTGGAATCGGTAGTTTTGGAACCAGGGGAAAAGGAGCACTTGCTACAAGACATCGCTCAATTCCGAAGAGCGAAGCAGCGATACGAGCGCCTGGGCGTTCCGTACCATCGTGGCTATTTGTTTTATGGGCCGCCTGGAACAGGAAAGACCTCCCTGGTGTCTGCAGTGGCAGCTCACTTTGGATTGTCGATCTACACGGTCAATCTGGCAGATTTCAGCGATCGCAGTTTGTTGAGTGCAGTCAATCAGGTACCCCGGAATTCAGTCTTGCTATTTGAAGACATCGATTGCATGCGGGGCGGTCAATCCCGCCCCGGAGCTGATTCAGGTGGCGGACAGAGCGGGCCTGCGACGATTAGCACAAAGGAGAACGTTTCTACCCAGAATGGGATCACACTCTCCGGGTTGTTGAACGTGCTGGACGGCTTTCATGCGCCAAGTGGCGTTTTGTTTGTAATGACGACGAATCATGTCGAGAAGTTGGACCAGGCCCTGCTGCGTCCGGGAAGAATCGACTACAAGCTTTACCTGGGGAAAGCGAGCGATCATCAGAAGATGGAACTGTATCGCAGGTTTTTTCCCGACTCGTCGGAAGTTGAGGCAAGGGAATTTGTCGAAGCGTCGCGATCGGCAGAAACGATGGCGGAGTTTCAAGGTCTGCTCTTGGCTTTGGAGCAGCGAGAGCGGCGCTTGGATCTAGTGGCAGCAAGTCAAGGAATCCTCGCGTAGAGCGTCCCCGGTTCGCCGGGAAGCTCGCGGGTTCGATTCGCGCCGTTAATCTTTTTGTGGACGTAGCTAATACCTGAGTCGCCGTTGGCAAAAACCGCACAGACAAGAGTGTCTGTGCCACATGAACAAGGAAAGGACGAACACCATGGCCCGCATCAACACTTTGGGTATCGCCAACATTCCCTGGTTGAAGGGCCTGCGCACGCATGAAGGCGCGCCAGCCAAGCACATCTCGCCGGAGCAACAGCTGCGGCGCTCTGTGCTGGCCTGCATGCTCTGGGAGGACCAGTTCTACGAGGATGGCGTCGCTATCGCCGGACGTATCCGCGAGCTGGTGGCCAAGGTGCGGGCCGAAAAGGTGGCGGCTCTGGCGCTCGAGGCACGCGAGAAGATGAAGCTTCGTCACGCACCGCTCTTGCTGGTGCGGGAGATGGCGCGCCTGGCTTCGCACCGTCATCTGGTCGCGGATACTTTGTGCCAGGTGATCCAGCGCGCGGACGAACTCAGCGAGTTCGTCGCGCTCTACTGGAGCGAGGGCAAGCAGCCGCTTTCCGCGCAGGTGAAGAAGGGACTGGCTGCGGCTTTCACCAAGTTTGACGAGTACGCGCTGGCCAAGTACAACCGCGCCACTCCGGTGAAGCTGCGTGACGTGCTCTTCCTCTCGCACGCCAAGCCCGTGGACGCCACGCAGGCCGAGCTGTGGAATCGCCTGGTCGAGGGCGAGCTGACCACGCCCGATACCTGGGAGGTCGCACTCTCGGCAGGCCCTAATGTAGACAAGCGCCAGGCATGGGAGCGCCTGCTCGCAGAGAACAAGCTGGGCGCTCTGGCTGTGCTGCGCAACCTGCGCAACATGGCCGGAGCCAACGTCAGCGAGAAGGCGATCCGTGATGGTCTGGGGCGCATGAAGACCGAGCGCGTGCTGCCGTTCCGCTTCATCGCTGCTGCGCGTTACGCGCCGCAGTGGGAGCCGGAGTTGGAGAAGGCGATGTTCCGGGCGTTGCAAGGTCAAACCAGCGAGGGCCAGGCCAAGCTGCCGGGTAAGACCGTGCTGCTGGTCGATGTCTCTGGCTCGATGGACGCGCAGCTCTCCCGCCGTTCGGAGATGCGCCGCAATGACGCGGCCTATGGTCTCGCGGTGTTGCTGCGCGAGATCGCCGAGCAGGTGAGCGTATACAGCTTTTCGGATGAGCTGGTGCGGGTGCCGTCGCGGCAGGGCTTCGCCTTGCGCGACGCCATCAACTCGAGCCAGCGCCATAACGGGACGTACCTGGGCAAGGCATTGAGTGCGATCCACGAGAAGAACGCAAGCTACGACCGCCTGATCGTCATTACCGACGAGCAGTCGCACGATCCTGTGCCCAACCCCAAGGCGTTGGGTTACATGATCAACGTGGCCAGCTACCAAAACGGTATCGGCTACGGCCGCTGGACGCACATCGATGGCTGGAGCGATTCGGTCATCGAGTATGTCCGCGCGGCGGAGCCGTTGCTGAACCAATAATAGCGTTTTAGTGCGCAAGAAAGCCGGGTGGTCACTCGTAAGAGACGCCGTCCGGTTTCTTTTTTGCTATGTGGGAAAGTAAGCCAGCAGCCTTTCGGCCGCGGCGATTATGTCAGCGCGGACGAGATCCTGGCTTCGTGCGTATTCGCCCCAACGCGGCTCGTCGGCCAGTTGGTCAAATTCCGCCAAGCCGTCAGGATAGCCGGCCTCCATCGCATATCGCGAAAGCCGCTGCGCTCCCTCCAAGGCATCCATGCTGCCGTCGAGAATTTTTTTGGCTACGACCTTTGCAAGTCTGAAGATGGCCTGCTCCCGGTTGCGAACCTCAATAACGCCGATCTCATCAATCGCATCGAGAAAAAGGTTGCCTACGTCCCATGACGTGGGCTTGACTAACCCAGCCAGCCGCCGAAGCGCAGGACCGTCAAACCCGGCTTCGAGGGCATCGGCTGCGAAGGCAGGCATGTCTTCCGGCAAGTTCAGTCCGCAGTACCACTCGGCGACGAATAGATTAGGGTCAAAGGGCATTGCTGTTCTGCGGCACCTTCCTGGATCTTCCGATTGTATCGAGGCTGACATGGAACGAGGAGGCTTCTATCCAGAGCCTTCGCGGACCATTGCCGAGTGCATTTTTCTTGCAAATTTTAAGCTGTCCGCTCACCTTTCCAGCCGGCAATCCATCCAATCGTAGGTGAATCGAGGTTAGAATAAGTATCTTGCCGCGTCTGCCCCTGTTTTCCAGGGTTCTAGATGACAAGGAGCCGCCGCCCTTCATTTCCCGATGAAAACACAACCGCGCAATCAGCTCGCAATCCTGCTTCTCCTGTTCGCATCGTTCGGCTTTGCTCAGGATGCTCCTCCACAGTCATCCGCCCCAGCGCCCTCGCCGCCAAGCCGACGGCAGTCTCCACAACCGACATCGTCTCCTTCCGGCAAGGCGGCGCCGGATGCTGCTCATGGTGGCGCCAAGACGGTTCCCTACAAACTCACCCCTGAGGAGAAGGAAGAATTGTTGGCCTCGGTGGACGAAGTCTTGCGCTTCGCCAGTCAGGACACGCTGTTGCCGATCAAACACAGCGTGAAGAAGGCCATCGTGAGTCGCGAGGAAGTGGAGAAGTATCTCGACGACAAATTCCAAAATGACGTCGATCGCGTTCGTTTTGAACGCTCCGAGCTGGTGCTGAAGAAATTTGGATTACTGCCGCGCACTTTCGAAATGCACAGCTTCCTCATCAAACTTCTGGGCGAACAGGTGGCTGGGTTCTACGACGAGAAGTCGAAGACCATGAACCTGCTGGACTGGAATGAGCCGCAGCTGCAGAAGCCGGTGATGGCCCACGAACTCACCCATGCGCTCCAGGACCAGAGCTACGACTTGGAAAAGATGAGCAAGCACGACGAGGAGGTCGAAAAGCGCGGGCTGGAGGATCTGAATTTGGTCATCCGCGAAGATGAGCAATCCACCTGTCGCAGCGCCGTCATGGAAGGGCAAGCCATGATCGTCTATCTCGATTACGCTCTGGCGCCCATGGGCATGAGCGTGGAGAAAACGCCGAAGATGGTTGACATTATGCAATCCTCGATGGACAAGAGTTCCGACAGTCCAATCTTTGACAGCGCCCCGCTGCTCTTGCAGCAAGAACTCATCTTTCCCTACCGTCAAGGAATGGTGTTCATCAAAGAGCTGCTGGTGGCTGGAGGCAAGAAGTTGGCCTACACGGGCGTACTGGATCGCCTGCCGCAAACCACCCGCGAGATCATGGAACCGGCGGAATACCTGGCGGGCCGCCGCGTACCTCCGCTGCTGCTGCCCGATCTCAGCTTCCTCAAGAAAGACTATGAGTCTTACGATGCCGGCGCCATCGGCGAGTTGGACGTCAGCATCCTGCTGCAAGCGTACGCGGACGACGCGACCGCCCAGCGGCTGAGCAGGGAATGGCGCGGTGGTTCGTACTATGCCGCCGGCCGTAAGAGTGCGAAACCCAGCGATCCCAATTCCTCCGCTCACGTGGGGCTGTACTACATTTCCAAGTGGTCGAACGAGGCTGCGGCCCGCGAGTTCGCCAAAATCTACGCAGCCGGTTTCGCAAAACGTTATTCTGGTCTGCAGCACCAGCGCCCCGACACCACTAGACCCGGCTTGGACAAATACCAGAGCTCCGAAGGGCCGCTATTCATCAATCAGTCGGGCAACATGGTGGTGACCGTGGAAAGCTTTGACCCCTCGGTCGTGGACCGGCTGATCGAGATCGGGTTGAAGCAAGGGCAGGAAACGGCAGGGACCGTTTCACCGGGGAACCAGCGTTAAGCGATGCGCAGACCATCCCGTTCGATTGTTATTTTTGATCTCGGCGGCGTGCTGATCGATTGGAATCCACGTTACATGTATCGCAAGATCTTTGGCAGCGACGAAGCGGCCATGGAGCAATTCTTGGCCAATGTGTGCACTCAGTCCTGGAACGAAGCCCAGGATGCAGGCCGGACATTTGCCGAGGGATGCGCCATTCTCAAGAGGGCGTATCCAGACCAATCCCAGCTGATTGATGCCTGGCCCGCGCGATACGAAGAAATGTTCGGCGGGGCGATTGACGGTTCAGTCTCGATTCTTACTGAACTAAAGGCTGGCGGAATTCCCTTGTACGCGCTGAGCAACTGGTCAACGGAGACCTTTCCTGTCGCGCTGCGGCGTTTCGAGTTTCTACGCTGGTTTCAGGGAGTGTTGCTGTCAGGTGAGGTGAGAATCTTGAAACCCGATCCACGACTTTTTCAGCTTCTGTTGGAGAGATACGCAATCGACCCCAAGCGCGTGGTGTACATCGATGACCACGGCTACAACGTTGAGGCCGCGCGCAAGTTGGGGATGCATGGCATTCACTTTACCGCTCCGCATGCGCTGCGCGGTGAGCTTAGCCGTGTGGGACTGTTGTAGGCATAGGTTTTGAAAGCTTTGAACCGGGCACGCTTAAACCCACCAAAATGGTGTCATTCCGAGCGAAGCGAGGAATCGGCTCCGCTGCAGCCCAGTCGTCGGAGACTTTCCGTTTTAAACGCGGATGAAGCTCTTCCTGGATCGCTTTCCACGAAGGATCCTCTTCCCATTCCAGACTCAGGTGTTGCCAATCAGGATTCTCAGCCAGAATGAGCTTGAGTTTCTTTTCGCGCCGCCAACCTTTGGTTTCCTTTTCGAGCGTAATGGCGCTCGCTACCTGGGAGAATTCTTCGCAATACACCAGAATGTCGCAGGTGTACCGGGACGTGAAGCCGGGAAGCACCTTGTACTTGTGCTGAAAGACACGCTTGTACAGCTTGCTCGTGATGCCAACGTAGAGCCGGCGTGACTTGTTTGACATGATGTAGACGAAGTATTGCTTCATAAACGGCAGCAGGAGCCGATTCCTCGCTCCGCTCGGAATGACACTACGTGGGACGAGACTAAGTTTACACTTCAAAAAGCGGGGATCGAGGCAACACAACGATCCTCCGTTATAATCACAAGTTTGGCATTTCCGTCCCTTCAGGAGACCTCTTTCTTGCAACAGGCAGAGATTGGCATTATCGGTGGCAGTGGTCTGTATTCCATGCCCGGGCTGACCGACGTCCGTGAAGTCAACGTGCAAACGCCGTTCGGAAAACCTTCTGATGCATACGTGTTAGGAAACCTGGAAGGCCGGAAGGTTGCGTTTCTCGCAAGGCATGGGCGCGGTCATCGCATTCTTCCCACGGAGCTCAACTTTCGCGCCAATATCTATGGCATGAAGGATCTCGGCGTCGAGCGTATCGTCTCAGTCTCCGCTGTGGGGTCGCTCAAGGAAGAACACAAGCCCACAGACTTTGTGATTCCCGATCAGTTCATCGACCGCACCTTCGGCCGCACAGCCACGTTCTTCGGCCACGGGATCGTTGCCCATGTGGCCTTCGGCGATCCGACATGTCCTGAGGTCGCGACGACCATCGGACAATCCTGTAAGGACAATGGCGTAGTGGGCAAGGCCGGCGGGACATACGTCTGCATGGAAGGCCCGCAGTTCTCGACCAAGGCGGAATCCAACCTCTATCGCAGCTGGGGCGCCGACGTCATCGGCATGACCAATCTCCAGGAAGCCAAACTGGCCCGCGAGGCCGAGATCTGTTACGCGACGATGGGCATGGTTACCGACTATGACTGCTGGCACGAAAGCCACGACGCGGTGACTGTGGACCAGATCGTCAAAGTGCTCAACACCAACGCCGAGAACGCTGCGCGCGTAGTCAAACTGGCGGTCAAGCTGATGCCGCGTGAGCGCAAATGCAAATGCGGATCGGCGCTGCAATTCGCCATCCTTACCGACCCGGCCAAGATGCCCGCCGCGACGAGGCAAAAACTTAGCTTGTTCCTCGACAAGTATCTGAATAAGGGCCAGGAGGCCAAAGCTTAAGTGTCCCTATTGGTGGTGGGTTCCGTTGCTTTTGACGCAATCAAGACGCCCTATGGCAAGACCGACAAGATTCTTGGCGGCGCCGCTACATACTGCTCTCTGGCGGCGAGCTTCTTCACTGACGTCCGGGTGGTCGCCGTAGTCGGCGACGACTACACCGATAAAGAAGAGCAAGTGCTTCACGCCCGCAACATCGATACGAGCGGCATCGTCCGCGAAAAGGGGAAAAGCTTCTTTTGGTCCGGCGAATATAGCGAGAACGTGAACGATGCCAAGACACTGGACACACAACTCGGCGTCTTTGCCAATTTCAATCCTCAGGTTCCGGATAAGTTCAGAGACAGCGCCTATCTTTTCCTGGCCAACATTGATCCGACGTTGCAGCTGAATGTTCGCCGGCAAATGAACGGAGCCAAATTCGTCGCCGGCGATACCATGAACTACTGGATCAACAACACACGCGCGCAGCTGGGCGAGATGATGAAGAATGTCCACGCCCTGCTGATCAATGACACGGAGGCCAAGATGCTGGCGCAAGATACCAGTCTGGCTCGCGCGGCGCAAAAAGTCCTGAAGATGGGGCCGAAGGCGCTGGTAGTCAAGCACGGCGAATATGGCGCCACGGTTTTCTTTCAGGAGGGCGCGTTTGGAATCGGGCGGCATCCCTTCCGCGCGCCGACGCTGCCGATCGAGACTGTAGTCGATCCTACTGGCGCCGGCGACAGCTTTGCCGGAGGCTTCATGGGCTACATTGCCTCCCTGGATACGCTCACGCGCGACGTATTCAAACGCGCCATGTTCTACGGAGGCGTGATGGGCTCGTTCGCCGTCGAAGCCTTCGGCACCGAACGGCTGCAGAAGCTCACGCGAGAAGAAATCGAAGAACGATATCAGGTGTTTCGCGAACTTACGCACATCGACTGATGCTGAACAACAGGGGGCACGGTGCGGCGAAAGGGCGTGTGTGAGACATATTCCCTAAACCCAAAGAAAACGTCATCCCGAGCTCCGTACATGAGGGCACGTTTTCATCAGCGCCCGAATAGGAGCGAGGGACCTTGTGTTTCAGGCTGGCGGTTTGACAGGCTTCCCCTGAAACAGCAGTGTTTCCGGATACCAGTCTGCGGCCAGATCCTTCCATGTGGGTTCATGGACTCAACCAGTTTGTTTTTCTTCTCTCTCCGCCATCCCTTGATCTCTTTTTCACGAGCAATGGCCATCAACTACACTCTCAAACCTTTCAAAATAGACCAACCGATGACATTTGTACTTGCTCGAGAAACCCTCGATCAGATCATTTTTGTGCTCGAACACACGGCTACGCAATCGCGCAGTGACGCCGGTATAAAGCGCACGGCGAGAGCTGCTGCTCATCATATAAAGGTACGAAGCTTGCTCCATTGGAAAAACGCAAGGTCCCTCAGGGCTACTCGCGCGCTGAAGAAAACGCGCGCTCCTGACGCCCTTCGGGATGACGTGGACTATATGTTAGCCGGAATCATTGCTCCGCTCGGGACAACAAGCTTGTTGATTTTGGATCGAGGGTCGGACGGATTGCTGTGTTGCGTCAGTCCTCCTTAAGCTGGGGAGCGTCGGTGTCGTATGATGCTCAACGACCCGTCTTCCTCTGTCGCCGATGCCAACGAATTTAACCAATCCATCCCCCTCTTCTTTTTTCCGCCGGTCACGTGACTATTTTGCGTTGATTCTGCTAAGCTCCGCTATCTCGGTTGGCGCTCTAGTTTTCTACTACCATCAAGGCACACTTCTCCTCTATGGCGACGCGGTTGCCCACATCAACATCGCACGGCGCGTGTTTGACTCGCGCACTCCCGGTTTGTTTCAGTTAGGAACGGTGTGGCTGCCGCTTCCGCATGTGCTCGATATTCCTTTCATCATGAACGTCTGGTTTTGGCGAACCGGGCTGGGCGGCTCGATTCCATCGATGCTTGCCTACGTCATGGCAACGCTGGGCGTGTTCCGCCTGGTCCGCGGGCTGGCTTCGCGCGCGTCTGCCTGGATCGCGGCGGTGATTTTTGCCCTCAACCCGAATTTAATCTACATGCAGGCCACCGCTATGACCGAAGCGCTCTACCTGGCGCTCTTCGTCTGGACCGTGGTGTTCTTTTCTGAGTTCGCACGTACGGCTGGACCAGATCCGGAACGGGCAGCGAAGTCCCTGCGGAACTGCGCTTTCACGCTCTCTCCTGCCATGCTGGTCCGCTACGACGCCTGGTTTCTGGCCGCGGTAGTTGTCACAGCCGCAAGCGGGCTAATCGTTAAAATGCGAGTGTCGCTCCTCCGGGGCTCGACCTCCTTCCGACCCTCTATCCAGGGCTCACGCCCTGGGCTAACTTATGCCGCGCCTCCGGCGCTGGGGCGACGCGAGGGACGCGTTCTCTCACGAGAAGTAACGAACCTGGCCGCTCTGGCAGCACTGACTGCGGGGTTGTGGCTGGCCTACAACTATGCGCGTTGGGGCAATGCTCTGGAGTTTGTCAACGGGCCGTATTCCGCTCACGCCATCCAGCAGCAGACGCGCACCTCGACCATGCCCAGCTATCCCGGAGAAAATTCCCCGCGCACTGCCGCGCTCTATTTTCTCAAGCTCACGCGGCTCAACCTGGGGCAAGGGTTTGCGGAACATCTGCTCCTCACCATCGCGGTTGTGGCCCTGTTGTGCGCACTCTATTTTTCACGCCAGTTCCTGCCCTGGGCTCTCCTATGGACTCCCGTGCTGTTTTACGTTCTGTGTATCGCCTGGGGCAGCGTTCCCATTTATTTCCCCGACTGGTGGCCCTACAGCTATTACAACGTCCGTTACGGATTGCAGCTGCTGCCGGCGGTCGCAGTCTTCGTGGCTCTGGCCTATGAGTTTCTGCACACCGTTTTGAAAGGGCACGGCTTCCAGCCGTGCCGACAAGATGTCCCCCACGCCCGGGGCTTCAGCCGCTGGCCAGCGTTCGCCGTCCTGATCGTCGTTGCGACAAGCTACGTCACGCTGTGGCGCCAGACTCCCATCTGTCTGCGAGAAGCGCAGGCCAACGGCAGAGCCCGGCTGGAGTTCGACCACCGTCTGGCCGCCGAACTCAAAAAGCTCCCCACGGCCTCCACGCTCCTGATGGATTGCAGCGCGCATGCGGGCGCGGTTCAACCTGCCGGCATCCCCTTTCGTCGTGTTTTGCGCGAGAGCAACCCGCCCTACTGGGAGGCTGCGCTGAGCGAGCCGAGCCTGGCGGCGGATTACATCGTCGCAATCGAGGGTGACGACGTGGATCGAGCAGTTCGTCGCTCGCCCCAGCGCCTCCAGCCGGTTGTCACAGTAGGCACTCCGCCGGGCCCCAAGGCCACCATCTACCGGTCGATGCACTATTGATGGTGCTACAATCGGGCCAGATTTCGAAACAATGAAACATCTCGCCTTATTTTTCTTGGCGCAGGCGATTGCCAACCTGTTCTCGAAGACTCTCGTCCGCCTTACGCTGGCGGCGATTTTGGGCGGCGTGATCGGCCTGGAGCGTGAGCTGAAGCGCAGGCCCGCGGGTTTGCGGACCAATATGTTCATCTGCTTCGGCGCCGCCATGTTCACCATTCTCTCCATGGAGCTCGCCCAGGGAAACGAGGCCACGCGCATTGCTTCTCAGATCATTCCCGGCATCGGCTTCATTGGCGCAGGCTCCATTCTTCGCGAAAAGGGCGGCGTGACTGGGTTGACCACAGCGGCCACGATCTTCGTGGTGGCGTCCATCGGAATGGCGGCCGGAGGCGGGCTCTACCTGCTGGCGATCTTCGCAACCCTGTTAATTTTTGTCGCCCTTGAACTCCTCGGCTGGGTCGAGCGCCGGTTCAACTTGAAGCCGGTGATGAGGAACTACATCATCGTCAGCGAGAAAGCGCCGGACCTGATCGTCAGCGAGATCAACAAAGCCCTTGAGGAGCAGGACAAGACACTGAGCGGCATGCGCTTGAACAAGGTCAATAGCAAAGAAAGAATTGTTTTCAGCGTGAACGCCACGCGCAACGAACACAAAGACCTGATGGATTGCCTCCGTCAGTGGGACGACTTGCGCAACTTTGAGACCGAGCCGGGTCTCGAAATCGACTAGATGACCGTCCCGTTCATCAAAGCTTCTGCTTGCGGCAATGATTTTTTGATCATTGAGGGTGTTCACGCGCCGGAAGATCTGTGCGGATTCAGCAAGCGCATTTGCGATCGCCACAATGGCGTAGGCGCGGACGGAGTGGAATGGTTGTTTCCGGCGAACGACGCTGACATCCGTGCGCGCCTGATCAACGCCGACGGCAGCGAAGCCGAGATCTCAGGAAACGGCACACGTTGCGTGGCGGCAACTCTGGTCAGCCAAGGCAAGACCGGCAAGCTTGCCATCCGCACCGGCGCGGGAATCAAGCACTGTGAGCTCGTGGCCAGGAACGAAAACAGCTTTCAATTTGAAATGGACATGGGCGAACCTCAAGTGGGTGACGATTTTTCCATCAAGCTTGGGTTCGGCGAGGCGCACGGCACCCCGGTTTCCATGGGCAATCCACACTTCGTCGTCTTCGTGAAAGAGTTTTCTTCGGCCTGGCAGGCGGAAGGCGCAGAGATCGGCCGGCATCACGACTTTAAACACGGTATCAACGTCGAGTTTGTGCGCGTGAAGAGCCAGAACGATATCGACGTGCGCTTCTACGAACGCGGCGTTGGCGAAACCCAATCTTCAGGGACGGGGTCTTGTGCCTCGGCGGTGGCAGCGATTGCTTCGGGCCGCGCGAATTCGCCGGTCAACGTTCATGCGCCCGGAGGCACGCAGGTAGTACGCTGGACCAGCGACCGTGTCTTTCTGCGCGGGCCAGCCCAGATTATCTGCCGGGGAGAGTTCTTTGGCTAACTCGCGTCCGAAGCCGATCAAGCCTCGCGCGCTGCGCCGCGGCGACAAGGTAGGGCTGATTGCTCCGGCGAGCAGCTTTAATAGGGAAGTCTTCCTCGGTGGATGCGCTCGCCTGAAGCAAATGGGATTCGAGCCGGTATATTCGCCCGATGTCTTTGACCGTGATCTTTATTTCGCCGGCAGCGCGGACCGCCGCTTGCGCGAGCTGAACGATTTCCTTCAGCGCGACGACATCGCCGCGCTGATCGGCGTGCGCGGCGGCTATGGCAGCAATTATTTGCTGGAGCGACTCGACTTTCTCGAGTTCGCGCGCCATCCCAAGATAATTTTGGGATGCAGCGATCTGACGTCGCTGCTCACCGCGATCACCGATCGTACCGGCCTGGTTACATTTCACGGACCCATGGTGGCCAAGGACATTGCCGGCGGCAGCTTCGAGAGTTCGAGCTGGAGCAATGCGCTGGAAGGCGCTTCCGACTGGAGCCTACCCACCGACGGTGTCGAAGTGCTGCGAGCCGGCCGCGCCCAGGGCCGCCTCTACGGCGGATGTCTTTCCATGCTGGCGGCGTCGCTGGGCACAAAGTTTGAGATCGAAACCGACAACACAATTCTGTTCGTCGAAGACGTTGCGGAGAAGCCATACCGCATTGATCGTATGCTCATGCAGCTGCGGCTGGCGGGCAAACTCGGAAACGTCCGCGGATTGGTTTTCGGCGAGATGCTCGACTGCGCGCAGCCCGGTCGCCAGGACTATACCCTGCAACAGGTGATCACGAGGATACTGGCCGAATACAAAGTCCCGATCGTATACGGATTGAAGTCCGGCCATGTCAGCAGCGGCAACATCACCTTGCCACTTGGCACAGAAGCCGAGCTTATCGCCAGCGAATCCGGAGTGCAACTGGCGATATTGGAAGCAGCGACGCAAATGAAGTAGTCTAACGACCTATCGTATGGGCGAATCTCGGTAGTGTCTTAGTTTGAATGGCCGATATTTTTTGTACGCTTCTAAAGAAGAATAAAATCGCATCACCGGAGTCCTCCTAAAAATCGTGGATCAGCGGCACGTACATCTCATTGGAATTTGCGGCACGGCCATGGCGTCCTTGGCCGGCCTGCTCAAGCAGCGTGGATTCAAAGTCACCGGCTCGGACGCTGCGGCGTACCCGCCGATGTCGGATTTTCTGGCTTCGATGGCCATCCCCGTAGCCCAACCGTACGCGGAAGCGAATCTCAAGCCCCGACCGGATTGGGTTGTGGTGGGCAACGCCATCTCCCGCGGCAACGTTGAGCTGGAGCACATGCTCGACGAACGCATTTCCTTCCGCTCTTTGCCCGACACGCTCTACGATTTCTTTCTGCGCACGCGCGAGCCGATTGTCGTCGCGGGAACCCACGGCAAGACCACGACAACCGCGATGCTTGCCTGGATTTTTCAGTCGGCCGGCAAAGATCCTTCGTTCCTGGTGGGCGGCATTCCGGAAAATTTTGGCAGCAGCTTTGCTTTGCGGCAGGGAAAGCACTTCATCCTGGAAGGCGACGAGTACGACACCGCTTTCTTCGATAAAGGACCAAAGTTCCTTCACTATTTTCCCCAGGCGGTCATTCTTACCTCGGTCGAGTTCGATCACGCCGATATCTTTGAGAATCTTGATGCGGTGAAGACAGCGTTCAAGCGCCTAGTGAATCTGGTCCCGCGAAAAGGCAAGATCATCGCTTACGACGCCGATAGCAACGTTGACGAATGTCTGGCCAAAGCCTTTACTCCGATCGAGCGCTACGGAATCAAACAAGGCTCACATTGGCGGATCAAGAATTTGAAGTTTGAAGCGGGCAGGACTGCCTGGTCCGTGGAGCGCGAAGGCGCCCCCTGGGCGGACTTTGAATTTCCACTGGCCGGTGAATACAACGTGCTGAACGCGACTGCAGCGGCGGCGATGGCGGCGAATTACGCGATCGAGCCGGCGGTAATCGCCGACGCCCTCAAGAGTTTCAAGAACGTCAAGCGCCGGTTGGAGGTGAAGGCGGAGATCGACGGCATTACCATCATTGACGATTTTGCCCACCATCCAACGGCAATTGCCGCCACCCTGAAGGCACTGCGTACGCGCTATCCAAAGGCTAGATTGTGGGCGCTGTTTGAGCCCCGCTCGAACACGCTGCGCCGCAAGGTGTTCCAGAAGGAGCTCGTGGGCAGCCTGGCGCTGGCGGATCGTGTGATTGTCACCAGCATTTTCAAGCCGGAGGCCGTGCCGGAAAACGAGCGGCTCACGACATCCGCAGTGGTCAAAGCCGTGAAGCGCTGTGGTTGTCCCGCACGCGAGCTGGCCGATGCCGACGCCATCGTGGAAGCGGTCGTCCCGGAACTTGAAAGCGGCGACGTTGTGGCCATTCTTTCCAACGGCGGCTTTGGCGGGATCTACGAAAAACTCCCGCGCAAGCTTGAGGAGCTGCGCGGGGCCCGGCGTTCATGATCGGTTCTGTAATTGGCGGGCTGCGCACCACTCTCGCGCTGCTCTACTTGTTAGTTGCTGTGCCAATCGCGGCGCTGATCGTTTTTCCTTGGACCTTCATCACCGGCAAAATCACTTTCCTTTACCGCGTGGGTATGGGACTGGCTTACTCGGCAGCCAGGCTCGCCGGCGCCGAAGTGAAGGTTGTGGGCCTCGATGAGATTGATCCGTCGGGCACGTACATCTTCATGTCCAACCATGTCTCGAATCTCGATCCGCTGATTCTGTGCCCGCTGATTCCGAGACGCACTTCGATCCTGGCCAAGAAAGAGATCTGGCGCGTTCCGATCCTGGGCCGGGCGCTGGATTTGGCGGAGATCGTACCGGTCGAACGGGAAAATCGTGATGCTGCCATCCAGAGCATTCGTCGCGCCGGTGAAGTCATGCGCCACGGCATCAACGTGACGCTCTTTCCCGAAGGTACCCGCTCCCGCGACGGACGGCTCCTGCCGTTCAAGAAGGGCCCATTTCACCTGGCGGCTGAGACTGGGGTTCCCATCGTGCCGATCACAATCCTGGGAACCTACGAGATGATGCCTAAGGGCAACATCATGGTCCGGCCGGGAACAGCGACGCTGGTGTTTCACGCGCCGGTCGATCCGAAGCGGTACGCCTCGCGCGAAGAGCTGATGCAGGCAGTGCAAGACGTGATCAATGGCGCGTTGCCGGCGGAGAGGCAATAGGGGAGCAATTGGCAAATGGCAATTGGCAATTAGCAACTGGCTGCAATGGCAATCGAGCGTGGGCCGATTTACACGCTGCTTAAATCCATTACCCGGCCTGGGTCTTGGAAAGTGCCTCAACCGGAGGAGTGTCATCCTGAGCCGTAGGCGAAGGATCTGCTCCGCTGCTGTCCAACGGCGCGATGGATTTTGATGGGAGGCACACATCATTATTGCTCGACGCGCCTTGGCACGATTTCCTCTCCCGAGAGTCTGCAGCGGAGCAGATCCTTCGCCCTTCGGGCTCAGGATGACACGTGGCGTAGGAGGTAAGGTACAAGTACAGCTTTAGCTGACTAATTGCTAATTGCTAGTTGCCACTAGTGTCCGGTTAAAAGTCTAGCAACTGCAATTGTTTAGGCCCTTCGCTTTCCTTGGAAAGCGAGTCATTGAGCAAAAATGCTTGATTTATCGGTATTTTCTCGAACAAGGAGACGCTGAGA
>Ga0209648_10002167_pt1 | contig 16188 bp, 5 predicted proteins | sample GraSoi2013_115cm_FD_185830 | JGI IMG/M metagenome (GOLD analysis project Ga0209648, IMG submission 185830) | Grasslands soil microbial communities from the Angelo Coastal Reserve, California, USA - Sample 9_17_2013_115cm (SPAdes) (version 2) | ecosystem: Environmental > Terrestrial > Soil >...
TCAATTTCGATCTTTGTCGCTTGGGAATGACGTAACGCGTTCATCGCCGCTTCCCGGCCGATCAGAAAGAGTTGCTCCTGGATTGCCGGGTTCAGTGTCCACGGCTTTCCCTGGATGAAGATTCGAAGTTGTGCACCGCGACCGGGTGCGACCTCGTTCAAAAAGTTGGAGAGGGCCTCCTCGAGACTCGAGGGCGCAGGAGACGCAGTGTGAAGTCCGTGTATAGCCGCGCGACCTTCATCAATGGCTCGATGTACTAGGCGCAGAGCGTGGCTGAGCGCGGACTTAGACGGGGAATCGGCTGGGGTTTGTTCCACCGCCAGATGGAGCAGCAGGGAAGCACCGAGAAACCCCTGGAGCAGAGTGTCGTGCAACTCGTGCGCGATGCGCGCACGCTCTCTCGAACGCTCTTCCAGGCGGATATCACCTTCGAGAAGCGGTTGCCTTTGACCGGTCAGTCGAAATAACTTTTGAATCCCGGTTCTCGTTATGCGGCCCAGACCGACTCGCTTGTCAAACGTGGGGAGGGCCATAAGGTTCGGGCTGGATCCAATGAGGCCAGGAGTCGCTGGGGTATCCGTAACCACTTTCAACGCAGCATTGTTCGGATGACGGTACAGGCCGCCACCGTTCGTATTACGCATCTTCGATGTCCTCCCTTCAGTCTGGTTCGTGGGCCGACGGACGCCTACGTTTCCGACCTCTCTTTGGTAATCCATTCACGGATATACGGCGAACAATTTCTGAGTTCCGTTCCGTTTGCCTCGCTAAAAGCAAGAAGCTTCACGGCCTCCCTGTCGACAAGAAGAACGTTCTTGAGATCGATGGCAAAGCTACCCGATTCCTGTTCAAGTACGCCTCGAAGCGTATCGACATGTTCTCCTGTAATCTGGCCGCTGATGACCAACAACACGAGGTGTTCAGCGCTGGCGACTCGGTCGATTCTGCAGCTCATGATGGGCTTCCGATTGTCATCCCTGACTGGCCCTCTGGGTCCCGTGAGCTAATCCGTCTTTTTGCGGCCGCTAAGTCCTTCATTCGTGACTCCTTTCTCGGGCTGTTACGCCGCCAAGCAGACATCTGGCGTCTCCGAGTGCTGATTGGTCAGATGAGCGTCAATCGCGTAGCAGACGAGCCTCCGGGCATCTGTAGTCTGCTCCAATACTTCTTCGAGATTCTTGCAGAGCCGCAGAATCGGTCGCCTGACCGCGGTCCTGTAACGGTTCCGCGCATTGCGGAGGGCAGCCCTGTCGCGGGAGTATAGCCGGCGCAAATGTTCGCACGTTGAGCGACGCTTCGAACTCAGCCGGAAGGCCTGCCATTTTGGACTCCTCATTGTTCCCCCTCCTGGTGAAGCGACTACCTCGTGCGATCTCGCGATCGATCTAAGCGAATGCAAAAACCTTGCCATTTCCGAGTCTTTGAAAATAAAGGGAAACAGCGATAGATTGCAGTCCCGCTCCCCTGAATTCCGCGAATTTCGCGAATTTCCGCGAATCTCGGGTAATCGGAGATCTAGAACGTCTCGGCACCCGGTCTGCGGTTCAGCAGAAGCCCCGCTCTAAGCCGACGCACAGGTTGGTCGTTCTTGACGCCATGGCGGCCACATCAACGTCCCCGGCGTGGTGCCGGCGTTCGTTACGACGCCGTACAATTCGCTTAGACAGTAGCGCGATAAGCCGGCCTGATCAGCCAACTGGGCTAGGTCTACCATCGTCCGAAAGGCCTCGACGGCTATTTAGCCCGGCGCTTCTCGCCCGGACCGCAGCTAGACATGCGCATTCCGCGGATATTCCGAGTCGAAGCACTGTACGGAGCGCCCGCGGGGCCGAACTATTGCCTGTCAAACTTTGTATTCATTTCATTTTGCTGTTTCCTCGTCCCCGCTCATGGTCGATGCCGCCCGATGCTTCGACATGATCCGTCTGTGTCACAGGTCTGATCCATTCTTTGGGCCGGCTGACTACGTGGATCTTGCGATTGCGACGAACGACGAATACACAAGATGGAATTCAGGGTTCCCACTGGGTCGGTGACGCCGGAGGACCGAAAGGAGTTTGCCGAGCTCAGAAATAGCGAGTTGAAAACGGCATGTGCGTTGGCGTTAAAGGAGACCGCGATGGCGCGATACGACTACGTTTACGAACGGCCGGCGAGGAAGTATTTCCGTTGATGGCATGCTGGACGGCACGGACTCGCCTCCGATCCATGATCGAGGTGGCGTGGTTGCTTAAACGGCGGTTCGAGAACATCGTCAAATACCTCCGGCACCGCATGACCAACGCCAGCAGCGAGTCGATCAATGCCAAGACCCAACGGGTAAAGTACACGGCTTAAGCTTCCGCAACCGGTAGAACTTGGTCCATACCATCTACTGCCACTGCGGCGGCCTCGTCACTAAATAGCCGGAAGCGACCACAAGACCGGATTCCCGCTAGTGATGATTGACGCTGGCACTGAACTTCGTCGTTGCACGCCGTAATATCAGCATTCGCGCTTCCTCCACTACTGAGAGGAATCCTGCAAACGATTCAGAGCGAAACACATTGGTGAAATTGTTAGTCGGCTGCCAGGTCGTAGAGGTGATGCAGGAGAAGTGGCATGAACACAGGGCCTGCACCGCACCAACCATGCGCACACAGAGCGAGCAAACCTTTTCTTCTTTAACATGCGTAGCACCCGGCTGGGTCCGGCAATGTCTGCCCCCGTAGTACCTTCCCACGGAGGACGCCATGCAATAAACGCCGATTTAAAGGTCTGGCTGAAGCGGCTGCCTAAAACTGCAGTTTTAACGCATATTGCATGATCCGTGGATTCACAGTCAAGGCGCGAATAGTGCCGAAAGAACTGCGGGTCGAGACATCATTGGAAGGATTGGCAAAATTTGAAGCGTTCAGCATATTGAAGATCTCCCAGCGAAAGATCAGCTTTACACGTTCGTTGACAGGAGTGGTCTTAATCACAGCGATGTCAAAATTCCGCTGGTCCGGCCCCCTCAGGATATTCCTTCCGAGATTACCGAAGATCGTCCCGCCACCTGAAACCGGATATTTGCCATCAATCAGGCCGCCGTCTGGCACAAAGGGCGCGGGAACAAATGCACTCGTGTTGAAGAATTCGTTCACACGGCTGCTGACGCTTCCACGCCGACCGGCATCGGCAAGTGTCGCACCAGGAGCCAAGCTTCCTGTGGTGTACAGGGTTGCGGGACCAAAGAGTGTACCAGCTGCGCTGTCTAGGATGTTGAAAGGGAGTCCGGACTGCAGAGTGGCGACACCCGAGATGCTCCAGCCACTTCCGAGTTTTCGGGTGGTTGCGCTTGTCGCGTGGTCGGGGCCGGGCACACTCCATGTACCGCTGATAACCAATCGGTGAGTTCGATCAAAGTCAGACACACCGCGCTGAGCAGCGACATTGTTTTGATCGTTGTACACCAGTTGCCCTAAGATCGGTATACCGAATCCCCCACCGAAAGTAGCACCGAGACTATCACCCGCATCATCAATGGATTTGGCAAAGGTGTACGCCGCCAGGAACTGAAGTCCGTGACTCATGTCTTTCTTCAACGTTGCCTGTAGTGAGTTGTAGATTGAATTCCCACTGTTTTCCAGACGATAAATGAACGGAGACAGCCCGACAAAAGGAACGCGCTCGGCCACATTGGCCACCGAATTAGTTGTTACTCCGTTCACAGGGCTAGAAGGACTGGCGAGGACAGGCTGATTGTTATTCCGTCCCACACCAAGGTGTGTGCCTTTCGCGCCAGCATAAGCAATTGAGAAAACGTAGCTCTTGTGCTGATACTGCATATCGAGATCGAACTGCTGGACGGTAGACTCCTTCAAATCAGGATCAGTAATGGTGGGGGTTCCGAGAAATCTGTTCCCGGTAAACGGTGGACCGGGTAGCATGTTGGCTACGAAATTTGGGAACGATGAACTCGGCGGCAGATCTGGAAAGGGATGCTGCAGGCTTGCGGCCGCGTTCGCGCCGCCAGTTAGCGTAGCAGTCAATGCGAACGGCGGGTTTAGAGCCAGTAATAAGCCATTACCCGCAAAGCTGGCGCGGTTGGCGTAGATGCCATATCCTCCCCGAAGAACAAGGTCCTTCGAAGAGAATGGCTGCCAAGCGAACCCCACACGGGGTTCTGGATGCCACTGAATGGGATGATCCAGCAGGGTTGAATTCTCACGAGGAACTCCAGGGGGGGCGGTCCCGGAAAAGTTACCGGGCAGTACGAATCCGGATGTGTCCGGGCTCGTAAAGCCGCCGACTTGAGGTGGAACGTAGAATTGGGGGAAGAAATTCGTTTCGCGACCCTGAACTTCGCTTTGTTGGCCATTGATCTCGACTCGAATCCCGAGGCTCATTGTGAATGTTCGCGCAACTTTCCACTCATCCAGCGCAAACAAATCCGCGGCGCTTGCGCGTTGCCCCACATCGGGAGTTCCAGCAATCACAGCTGAGAGGAAAACGCTTGAAAGAGATGTGCCGTTCCCTCCCGCACTGACAGGCCCGGCGGGCAAGCCTAGGAGGAAATCGGGCAAGGACAGCAGGGTCATAACGCCAGCCGAGTAATCGCTTCGATGATTAAACTGATTTCTGAAGAGTTCTGCGCCCCAGCGAAGATTGTGCTTGCCCCGGGACAGGGAAAGAACGTCCGAGATGTAAAAGTTATTACTCGCTGTTTTACCCCGGTCGCTCGCCGAATTGCCTACTTGAAATGCGCCAAGAACTTGAATCTGTGGGATGAAACGCTCCTGGGGGTCGCTGAAGCGATTTATTCCCACGTCCTGGTCGGTGAGAGTCCCTCCAGCAGCGTCTTGACCCGCAAGACGAGAGAAGCCAAAGCGGAATTGGTTGATCGCTTGCGGCGAAACAATGTGAGTCTCGGCGATTGCCAAATTCCGGTTCTGAAACGCGCGTACCACCGGGAAGCCAGGCACGCTGGCGCCGAAGAAAGGAACGTCCTGGTTCGAGTTCGAGAAAAAGAACTTCATCGACAGGCGATCGGCCGTCCGCAAGTTGAAGTCGAAGTTTGTATTGAACTGGTCTTCGTTGTAGCGACCAGGCACCACCGCCGTGTAGTTGACACCGCTGCTTGACGTTTGAGGACTCGGAATAACATAGGTACCATCGGGGTTCTTCGCGTTCAGAAGATTGAGCGCTACCGGATTTATGTTCGAACCGTCGCGGGCCACCGCTACACCTCCGAATGCCCCGGTTTGGCCGCCGAATACGGCTCCAAGCGAGGCTGGTGTGCGGACCTGCGGTAGGGGAGGAAGGCTTAGAGAGCTAACACTGCTGTTCAAGGATGCCGCATTCACATCTCTTGTGGCTTGATAGGAAACAAAGAAAAATATGTGTTTCTTTGACCAGGGCGCCGGCCCCCCCAAAGTGCCCCCTGGTTGCGAACGCCGGAATTCTCCTCTTGGCACCGCGGTCGCATTCGCAAAGAAATTATTCGCGTCGAGCGACTCATTGCGGCCGAAGTAATAAGCGTTCCCATGGAACTCTGCCGTTCCTGACCTCGTTTCGACGTTTACGTTCGCACCTGCCCCCCGCCCATACTGCGCGTCGTAGAGTGAAGTCTGGACTTTGAACTCCTGAATGGTGTCCGGAGCGGGGATCGCGATCCCCGCTCCACCGAAAGGACTGACCTCGGTCATATTGGAGCTATAGCTGTTCGCATCCACGCCGTTGAGCATGAAATTGTTGTCGCCGCTCCGGGCGCCGTTCGCGCGGATCTCCTGGCTTCCTGCCCCGAGTTGGGTCGCATCTACGATATCGGTGTTCGTTCCTGCCGTGAGACCGAGGATCTCAGTAAAGTTGCGATTGACCAGCGGCGAATTTTCGATCGCTTCGCGATCGATTACTCGTCCGAGAGTAGCGTTCTCGATTTGAAGGAGAGAAAGTGCGGCGCTAACCACGATTCGTTCCTTCGCGCCGATGAGTGCGAGCTGAATCTTCAGCCTGCTCACCTCGGTGATTTGTACCGGGACAGAATTCAAAAGGAATGGCTCGAATCCTTCAGCGCGAACGGTGAGGTCATAGCTGCCTGGACTAAGGAAGTCGATCGAGAAACTCCCCTCGGCGTCTGTTGTCAGATCGCGCTCTTCTCGGATGCCATGGCTGTAGATGGCCACTACAGCGCGTGGTACCAGCGCTCCACTGGGGTCGCTCACCGTGCCGGCGATCGCTCCGGTGTTAGCCGTCTGACCGGAAATCGGCGGAATGCAGAACAGAAACACCGATATACCGGCGAAAATGTGTGTCATGCATGGCGAGGTCTTTCGCATCACTCTGTCCTCATCTCAAAGAGCCCATAGCCGTAATGTCTCCGGAACGCTATTAGCCGTACTTGAATCGGAGTTTATCGATTTTCAAGGCATTGATCCTGTCTTCAAGAGTCGAGGGCGGCATCCCAAGCCTGACTGCTGCTCCTGATGGTCCAGAAACCCGACCTCTGCTTTCGCCCAGTGCCGCCTCGATAATCTGCCGCTCGCTTCGCGGCTCAGCATTCAAAGCCAGAGACGTTTCAACCCGGGCTGGCTGCGGAGGAGTGCTTTTCGAAAGCCACAACTCATCAACTGAAAAAACATTTGCGGAGCTCAGGATGACGGACCTTTCAATGACGTTCTGCAACTCACGGATGTTGCCAGGCCAGTCGTAGGACTGCAACAAATCCAAGGTCTTCTGGTCAATCGATCGGATATTTCTGCCGGCACGGTTGGCGTAGCGCTGCACAAAATACTCGACCAGCATCAGAAGGTCCTCTTTCCGTTCACGCAAAGGCGGCACCTCGATGGGAAACACATTCAGCCGGTAGAGGAGATCCTGGCGGAAGGTCCCATTCGCTACGGCGGCGTTCAAGTCCCGATTCGTGGCAGCGATTACGCGAACGTCGATATGAATGGGCTGCCCTCCCCCTACTCGCTCGAATTCTCGCTCCTGTAGGACTCTCAATAACGCGGCTTGGGTGTCGGGCAAGAGTTCGCCCACTTCGTCCAGGAAAATCGTCCCGTCGTCAGCCATTTCGAAGCGGCCGAGCCGACGCTGCGTGGCTCCCGTGAAAGCTCCCTTTTCATGGCCAAACAATTCCGAGGAAACCAGCGTAGGCGGGAGCGCGGCACAATTCACACTGATGAAGGCACGTCCAGCCCTCCGGGATCGTTTGTGAACGGCACGGGCGATCAATTCTTTGCCTGTGCCGGTTTCCCCGGTAATCAGAACGGTGGAATCGGTCGGGCCGACTTTGGCAATCCGGGAAAGAACGGCCTTCAGAGGCATTGATGTGCCGACAATTTCCTCGAACATCGAAGCCTTGTCGATCTCCTCACGAAGAACAACATTCTCCTGCTGGAGTTTCTCCTCGGCTTTCTTGCGCTCATCAATATCCGTGGACGCACCGTACCAACGCTTGACCTGTCCCTTGTCGTCGTGCAGCGGATTGAAACGACCCAGGAACCAGCGATAATCCCCATTTGCTCCCCGCACCCGCAACTCCGACTCGTAAGCCGAGCCACTGGAGCGAGTACTATCGGAAAAACCACGTGCCGCTCGATCCAGGTCATCAGGATGAATGAACCCACCGCGAACAAACATATTTCCGGGCGTTTGCCGCCACTCTTCAAGACTAAGGCCGACGTAATTGAGCGTATTGCGGTTGGCATAAAGACGTTCACCACTCGGTCCAATTACCACAACCTGTTGAGGTGTGAGGTCCAGAATCTGCTGGAACTCCATTTCCTGCTCGCGGATCTTTTGTTCGCGAAGCTGTTCTTCCTCTCGCTTGCGATCCTCAATATCCATAGTCGATCCAAGCCACTTAACAATTTGGCCGCACCCGTCGCGCACTGCTACCCTGTGGTGCAGCATCCAGCGATATTCGCCGTCTGCGCGGCGGACGCGAGCATCATGCAGGAATGGTTCTCCGCTGGCCAGAGACACACGCCACTTTTCCACGATTCCTTCGACATCATCGGGATGAATGAACGCCGTCCACTTCCAGCCCTGCAAATCCTCTAACGGCCGCCCTACGTACGTCACCCATGTTTGATTGAAGAAATCGAGGTAACCGTCCGGCCTACTCGTGTGAATCAGGCTGGGAGCCGAATCGACAAGGAGTTGAAGGTCCGACGTTTGATCCCGTCGGACGACGCCATCTCCATTCGAAGATTCGAGTAGTGCAGGCATTCGTCGTGTTGAAGGCGCTTGCGTTGCAAGCCGCAAATTCACAAAGAGACTGCAAAGCTTCTGCCATCCCAACTTTATGAAACTAAATGAAAACCGTGAAGTTGACGCCTTCGCGAATCTCGCAACTCTCGCGAATCTCGCTAATATCGCTAATCGGACTTTTCAGAATGTCGGAGAGAGAGTTGTGTGTGTGAAGAGGGAGAGAGGGAATGTTTTCAGCCGAATTTGAAGTGTTGTTTGTTGATTTTCAAGGCCTTGATCCGGCTCTCGAGCGTGGATGGCGGAACTCGAAGCTTGGCCGCTGCTCCGGACGGTCCCGAAACCCGGCCTCTAGTCTCACGGAGCGCCGCTTCGATAACCTCCCGCTCGCTTCCCCGCTCAATGTCCAAAACCGGCGACGTTTCAACCCGAACCGCCCGCGGAGGAGTCCTTCTGGAGAGCCACAACTCATCAACTGAAAAGACGTCGGCGGAGTTCAGAATAATGGACCTTTCAATTACGTTCTGCAACTCTCGTATATTGCCAGGCCAGTCGTAGGACTGAAACAGATCCAGGGTCTTCTGTTCGATCGATCGGATATTTCTGCCCGCTCGATGGGCGTAGCGCTGCACGAAATAGTCGGCCAGCATTGCAATGTCGTCTTTGCGTTCTCGCAAAGGCGGCACCTCGATGGGAAACACATTCAGCCGATAGAGGAGATCCTGGCGGAAGGTCCCATTCGCTACGGCGGCGCTCAAGTCGCGATTGGTGGCAGCGATTACCCGAACGTTGGTTTGAACGGGCTTCATTCCCCCCACTCGCTCGAATTCCCGTTCCTGTAGTACTCTCAGTAACGCTGCTTGCGTCTCGGGCAAGAGTTCGCCGACTTCGTCCAGGAATATCGTTCCGCGGTCAGCCATTTCGAAGCGGCCAAGTCGACGTTCGGTTGCTCCTGTGAAGGCTCCCTTTTCATGGCCAAATAATTCCGAGGCCACCAGCGTGGGCGGGAGCGCGGCACAATTCACACTAACGAATGCGCGCGAGGCGCGATTGGACCGTCGGTGAATCGCGCGTGCGACAAGCTCCTTGCCAGTTCCGGTCTCACCGGCAATAAGAACTGTAGAATCGGTAGGGGCGACTTTGGCAATTCGGGACAGGACAGCCTTCAGCGATGTCGAGGTGCCGACAATCTCCTCGAACATCGAAGCCTTGTCGATCTCCTCGCGAAGAAGAACATTCTCCTGTTGGAGTTTCTCCTCAGCTCTTTTGCGTTCATCAATATCCGTCAACGCAAGGTACCAGCGCATGACCTGTTTCTTGTCGTCGCACATAGGGTTGCAACGAGCGAGGAACCAGCGATAACTTCGATCGCGCCTGCGTAAGCGTAACTCCAACTCGAAACCAGCTCCACTAGAGAGCGAACGGCCAAATTCGCTGGTTGCCCGTTCCCAGTCATCGGGATGAAGGGCCGCACCAAATTTAAATCTCTCCCGCCACTCGTCGAGACTAAGACCGAGGTAATCGAGCATGACGCCGTTGGCGTAAAAGCGTTCACGATTAGGCCCGTACACCGCAACAAGCTGAGGCGCCAAGTCCAGAATCTGGCGAAACTCCCTTTCCTGCATCCGGATCCTATCCTCGGCTGTCTTACGCTCGGTGATATCGGTCACGGCCCCGACAACTTCGAGGTTGCCGGATGAATCGGGAAGAGCGAGCCCTCTCACGTGTATGTGCTTGACTGCCCCGCTTGGCATAACCAGACGATACTCGTCTTCAAAATCTGTGCTCGCGGATACGCCTTCGATGACCTGCTGTGCGAGCGTCCTATCCTGCGGATGCATGCGTTCGAACACCATGTCCAGGTGTGGCTTCTCAGCGGTGTCGTATTCGAAGATCCGATAGGTCTCTGCTGACCACGCGATCTCTCCGGTACCCGGTTTCCACCCGAAGCTGCCTGTGTGACTGAGTCTTTGGGCCTGGGCGAGATAAGCTTCGCTTCTACGGATGGCTTGCTCCCAGACTTTACGATCTGTGATATCCACGATCGCGCCGACAATCTCTTCGTGGCCCGCCTCATCCTTAACGGAATGCGCAAGATTATGAAGATGCTTTATCGAACCATCCGGCATCATCAACCGATGCTCGTAGTCAAAGGCGCTTCCGCCCTGCGCCGCGCGCTCAAGGACGTCCTTGAGAAGGCCTACATCGTCAGGATGAGAACGCTGCAGTATCAGATCCGCCGTCGGTTCCGTTCCGGGAGGGTACCCGTAAATCCGAGCCGCTTCATCCGACCAGAATATCCGCTTCGTAGCTGCTTCCATTCCGACACTGCCGGTTCGACTCAGTCGCTGCGCATCTGCCAAATGCGCCTTGCTCCGCCGAAGTTCGATTTCAGTCAGCTTCCGAGCAGTGACATCCATCACCGCACCTTCGAACTCGAAACCGCCCGGGGCATCTTTCACCACATGAGCTACGACGTGGACATGCCGGATCGAATTGTCGGGCAATAACAGTCGATACTCCACATCGCAATCCTTCCTCTCGCTGATTGCATGATCGATTCGTTCCTGAACCAATGCCTTGTCTTCTGGGTGAACCCGGCGAAGGATTGCATCCACTGCTGGTTTTGTCGTTCGGTCGTACTCGAAGATTCGAAAGGTCTCATCTGACCAGAACATCTCTCCGGAAGCGGGTTTGCAACCGAAGCTGCCAGTGTGACTGAGATGCTGCGCCTCAGCAAGGTAGGCCTCGCTCCGCCGCACAGCTTCCTCGGCGCGCCTGCGGTCCTCGACATCGATACTCGATACAAACCACTTAACAACCTTTCCGTGCTCGTTGCGCAGGGGCACTGCGCGGTGCAGCAGCCGGCGATATTCCCCATCACCCCGCCGCGATCGGGCTTCAACCTCGAGCGGTTCTCCGGTAGCCAACGACGAACGCCATTTGTTCACCACGTCTTTAAGGTCCTCGGGGTGAATTACGCTGGTCCAACCCCAACCGCTGATCTCCTCTAAAGGGAGATTCAGGTATTCCAGCCATCGCCGATTGAAGAAATCGGCAGAGCCGTCGGGCAGACAGCTGCATATCATCACTGGAGTACTGTCAGTAATTAGCCTAAGTTGATCTTCGCGATTCTCAACGTCGCAATAAAGCCGCGCATTCTCGAGTGAGATTGCGGCTTGCGACGCGAGCACCTTCAATACAGTGACGCGGCCAGCAGTGAAGACGTGCGGCGTCAGATTGTTTTCAAGGTAGAGAATACCGATGATTCTCGTCTGATTAATCAGCGGTAAGCAGAGAATGGAACGGGCGCGGCGCTGAACGATATACGGATCGCCGGAGAACGGATTCTGAGATGCTGCATCGTCGAGAAGCAAGGTCTCTCGTGTCCGCATTACATACCGAACGAGTGACTCAGGCAGCGCGGCGCCAGTGTGCGTGCCGTCTGGCAGCTTCACGCTTACATCCTCTCCACTAGTGGCCGCCACCGCCTGCGTGTGCAATTCGTCACCTAGCGGAACAATCAATAGACCTCGCTCGGCGCCTGCGTGCTCAATCGCCGCGCGCATGAGCCTCTCGATCAGCTTTTCCAGAGCCATCTCGCCCGAGACTGCTTGCGAGACCTTGATCACCGTCGCCAGATCCAGGAGTTCGACCGATGCCGCAATTGTGCTCGTCGGGCCGGGAGAAGGCTCAGTTTTTAAATGTGAATACATCAGGGGTTCGGTCAACGCCACTGTTGCGCCCACAGGTCCCCGCGCAGGCGCTTCTTTCCCGAGGTCTGGATACAAACGATCTAGTTGCTTCACCTTGCCATGGGCTCCCCAACGGAGATAACCGTCCCGAGCCTCCTGTCTGTAGCCCTTGGCGATCTTTTCGAAACCGCGGAGCGCGTAGAATCGTGCGGCGAGTTCATTGGCAAGTGCCGCATTGTGGACAAAACCGTTTGCATCCGCTGACCGTATGGCTTTTTCGTAGAGATGTTCGGCATCCAGTTCTCGCCCTTCGAGGCGAGCGATCTCTGCGTCAAGAAGTGCGGCGCGGTTCTCGAAATTTTCCGGACAGTTCCCTGCCCAGACATCGAGCTGGCGATAGTGGGCGGTCAGAGCGTCGAAGTTACTGCGTTGTTCGTCCGGCAACGTGCAATCACATAATGCTGCCCGGCAGATCCCACTATAGAATTCATATTCCGCCGTCTCAAAAAAGGAGGGTGATGTCCAAAGCAACGGCCGAGCCTTTGACGATGCATCGATTGCGGAACGATAATCGCCCGCCAGCACGCAAGCCTGTAGCTTCCGAATCCAATACCAGCACTCCGCCAGCGCCAGATCCGCCTTGCCCGCCAAATCATGTTCGAATCGGCGTTCATCGAAATTCTCCTCATCAAAACATCCGAATGCCGGTGTCAGACCACGAAGCGTCCGGATCAGTTGGATCTGCGCAGTAATGATTGCAATGACCAGGCCAAATCGCGCGTTACGTGCAAACTCGAGACCTTTTTCGGCTTCAACTTGTGTTTCGGCCAACGCATCTCCCGCTGCGAGGAGGTTTGTAATCAGGTTGTTGCAGCTATATGCGCCAAACGTGAGGTCGCCAAACCTATTCGCGACGTCGAACGCGCGGCGTACCAGATCACGACCTGTGCGGACGTGTCTCGTCCACGGCATAACAAAACTGCCGAATGCCATGTATGTTCGAGCCTGATAGCGATGCAGATTGCGCTTTTCGGCCAGCGCATATCCCAGCCGGCCAAACTCGAAACCAGCGTTGTAATTATCGAAGTGAGGTCCAGCGATCATGCCGAGCAAAACATAAGCGAAGGACGATCCGTCGGTGTTGCCGTGCTGGAGGCTGAGATTCACCATCCGGCAGACAACGAGCGAAAACAAATTACGGTCGGTACACTGGGCTGCCGGCACGACCTTGGTCAGCACATCGAGCGTTGCGCGGGACAAGGCGTTGCTTACCAACGGCAGATCAACGAAATCTTCAATGGAGCGACTTCCAAGCAGTGACCATGTATTCTCGTATTCGCGACGCGCTAGCTCTTCCGGTGGATGCGGCGACCAGTCGACGCCCAGTTTACGGAGGTAAGCGAGACAGACGTCGACCGACCGGTCTCTGCGATCGAGTGTCGTGTACAGGTCAATGCGCAGACAGTCGACGGTCGCTTGATCGATGGCATTGGCAGCTCGCGACGAAAGCATGTTCAAGCGGGCCTCCGCGGGGGCCAGTTCCCCGGTGAGGAATTCGCATTCGGCCCGAAGCAGTTCCAACGCGAAAATGAGCTCCGGCCGACGCTCCCAATAGTCGCCCGCGAGCAGTGCCGCACCGGCGATAAGATGGTCGAGGGCTGACGCATAGGCGGTGGAAGCCTTGGCGCGTTTGCCCGCAATTAGGTTGAACTCCGCCAGTTGCTCGCGTTCGTCTTGTGAGGTGATCAAGGCCGACCCGCGGTTGAGTTGATTGACAATCTCGAAGATCGTCTCCTCCCGCTTCTCAGGAGGAGTGCGCTCTGCCAGCAGCCTGCCGATTCGGAGATGGGCGGCGGCGCGCAGATGTTGCGGGATCAACGAATAGGCTGCTTCCTGAACGCGGTCATGGAGAAACCTATAAGCGCCTTGTGAATAGAGAAGGAGTCCTGTTCGCAGCGCTTCTTGTAGATTGCGATGCAGTTCCTCGCTGGAATCTTTGTGCACCGATGTTGGTAGGGCGAAGCCCGCGCTGTTGCCCAGGCAGGCGAGCTGTTTTACTGCGCCCAGGGTTTCGACGGGAAGCCGGTTCAACTTCCCAACCATGAGGTCCACAACATTGTCGGTATAACCCTTGGACTGAATGCGATCCAGATCCAAGGACCATTGCCGTTCTCGGTGATCGAAGGTGAGCAGGTTCTCTTCGGCAAGGGCAGAAAAGAACTGAATGGCGAAAAATGGATTGCCGGCAGTTTTGTCGTGGAGGACCTGAGCCAACCCTTTGGCGCGATCCGATTCGCAGTGAAGAGAATCGGCAACTAGTTGTCGCAGGTCTTCACGAGCCAGGGGCGCGAGTACTACATCCTGCACTATTGCACCAGCTTGGCGGATCGCTTCGAGCCTCCGCATAAGCGGATGGGTGGGAGTAACCTCATTGTCGCGATAAGCGCCGATCAGCATCAAATTCCTTATATCCGTGCGCGTCAATAGAGCGTGCATTAGGTCGAGCGTCGCCGCGTCGATCCACTGCAGATCATCGAAGAACAGGGCCAACGGGTGTTCTCGTGTAAATACGCTGATAAATCGACAGAACACGAGTTGAAATCGACCCTGAGCGTCCCGTGGCGGAAGCTCAGGAACGGGTGGTTGTTCTCCGATGACGAGCTTCAATTCGGGAACCAGATCGACGATAAGCTGTCCGTTCGGATCTAACGCCTCGCGAAGAGCGTCGCTCCATTTAAGTAGCTCCTTATCGTTTTTGCTTAGCAGCAAGCGGATGAGGCTCTGAAATGCCTGCGCCAAAGTGGTATAAGGAATGTCGCTCTTGTACTGATCGAACTTGCCCGATGCAAACAAGCCCCGCGGAGGAACAAGCGGCTTGTGGAGTTCATTGACAAGGGATGACTTGCCGATGCCGGAGTATCCCGAAACGAGCACCAACTCCGGTCGGCCGCCGGCGACAATGCGGTCGAAGGCAGCGAGGAGGACCTCAATTTCGGACGCTCGCCCGTACAATTTTTCGGGAATCAGCAGCCGGTCTGGCGTGTCGTCTTCGCCGAGCGGGAAGTCGTCGATACGATCTTTCGTTTCCCATTCACGAAGGCAGCGCCGAAGATCACTCCCGGCTCCCGCCGCTGTCTGATAGCGGTCCTCAGCGGTCTTGGCGAGCAACTTCGTTATAATCGCCGAAACCGCGTGCGGCAGACCTTTCAGCCTTTCGCATGGCGGTGTTGGCTGTCTTGCGATGTGGGCGTGCACCAGTTCCATCGGATCGGACACCGTGAATGGCAGGGTCCCGGTCACCATTTCGTAGAGTGTCACTCCGAGAGCATAGAGATCACTCCGCGAATCGATCGAGCGATTCATTCGCCCTGTTTGTTCGGGGGCCATATAGGGGAGGGTTCCGGCGATGAACTCGGGAGGGCCGGATGCCTGGCGCTCACGCGGAAGGCGCGAAGCGATCCCAAAGCCCATGAGCCGGGTCTGACCCGTCGCGAGATTAACCAGAATATTAGCTGGTTTGACGTCCTTGTGGATCAGCCCCTTCTCGTGCAACCGGCTGAGAGCGGTTGCGATACCGACAGCGATGCGCAGGAACCCCGTCAGTTCCATCGGCCCTGGAAGGAATCGATCGAGAGTTTCACCGCCAGGATCTTCGAGCACGAGCGTCATCTGCCTAGGTTGGTCGGAGAGGGCGAGCGGCCTGACGGCCCAGGATGACTCGAGTTCATCCCTCAACGAGTATTCGTGCTCAATCTTTTTTATGCTCCCCAACGCTGGCTGCATCGACGCAGGAGCCAGGAGGAGCACGGATGGTGAACCGGGCAGGTCCGAGTGCTCGCCCCGATACAGTACGAACTCCTCATCCCGGCGGATAGCTTCGAGTTCCACGAACCCTGTCATCAACATAATTATGGCTCTATGCCAGAATTCGTGGGCAGGTCCCAGGCATGAACTGTGGCCAGCGCGATGAGAAAGAATGCCGCTCGGCTACGGGGCACAGCGAGTCGGAGCGGCTGGCGCCAAGGTTGCCGCCCGCCAAACCACACGAGCCTTGCGATAACGAGGTTGGCAAGCCCTGGGCCGCCGAGATCGCCAAAGCCACTGAAAATTTCGCCTCGTCCGGGGAATTTGTGGGTAACTGGCGTGCTCAGGGCTGGGATTGAGTGAGGAAGCGGTGGAACTTGCGGCAAGTGGAGTCGAAGGAACGTTGTTCCTCGTCCGAGCCATTATGAACGAGCGGGCCGCCGTCCTGGTGGATTACCTTGCGGAGAAGTCGGTCCGCAGCCAACTTTCTTAGAGAGGGGTCGTAGTGGAGGTC
>Ga0209648_10002169_pt1 | contig 16183 bp, 12 predicted proteins | sample GraSoi2013_115cm_FD_185830 | JGI IMG/M metagenome (GOLD analysis project Ga0209648, IMG submission 185830) | Grasslands soil microbial communities from the Angelo Coastal Reserve, California, USA - Sample 9_17_2013_115cm (SPAdes) (version 2) | ecosystem: Environmental > Terrestrial > Soil >...
CTGGAGCCGGAGCCGGCGGGGGGATCGGAGGAGCACTCACCGGCGGCGGGGTGCTCGAGATGACGGGTGGCGCCGGCTCCTTGATAGCGGGCGAGGTGTCTGCCTGAACAGTGTCGGACGGCGACCAGACGGGCATCGCCTTCTCGGTCGGCGGGTCTGCCGGCCAGGCGTCGGGCACCGGCGCCGCGGGCGTTGCTGACCCCGCCCCAGACCAAGCCCGCATCGTGGTCTGCGTCGGCGGGTCCGGGGGCCAGGCATCGGCGCTTGCGGATGGCGCGGCAGGAGCCGCCGCCTCAGGCCAGGCCGATTGGGGCGCGGGGGTCGGGGCCGGCGCAGGCGGGGGTGTCGGCGCCGGCGGGGGCGTCGGCGCAGAGAGTGGCGTCGGCGCAGGCGGTGGCGTTGCCTCGATCACGGGCGGATTCGTCGCGAGGACAGGCTCTTTAGTTGTCGCGGGCTCGTTTGTGGCGGCAGCTTCGTCTGCCGCCGTCAGCACCTCAGGTTCAGCCGGCTCTGGCATCGTCTCCGCCCACTTGGGCGCCTCTTTGGCCATCGGCACGGCAGGCTTGGCATCCGGATCAATCGGAGCCTCTACCTCGGTCACGGGCAGCGCCGTCTCCGGCACGGTCTTGGCCCATTCAGGCGTCGGCTTCTGCATCGGGCGAGCGGCCGCCGGCTTCTCGCCGTCCTCTTGGCCCTCGGCGACCTCCTCCTCCCCGGCAGGCGAGGTTTGGGCCCACTTCGGCGCGGGTTTCTGCATCGGCAGCGCGGGCTTGGGCTCTTCCTCCTCGTCCTTCTCGGCATCGAGTGCGGCATTTGCTTCGCGCGCGGCGGTCGTCAGCTCCAGGGTCGCGGGAGCACCGGTGTCCCCTGTCTCCTCCTCCCCGGTCTCCTCCTCCCCGGTCTCCAGCTCCCCGGTCTCCCGCTCCGCGGTCTCCCGCTCCGCGGTCTCCTCCTCCCCGGCCTCCGCCTCCCCGGTCTCGGCGTCGGGTTCGGCGACCTCTGCCATCCCATTCGCGGCGACTGCCTCGGCTTGCGGCGCCGCCTCGGGTTCAGGCAGATCCGGCAGCATCGACTCCACGTCGCCGGACGTGCCGGAGGCGTCATCGGAGTCAGCCGGAGGAGATTCTTTGTCGTCCACGGGGCCCAACCGAAGTCAGTCTATCGTTGGCGCACCGAGTTGGAGAAGTGTGCGGCGACGCGAGACGCCGCCTCGCGGGTCAAGCAAAAACGTTCCTAAGGGCGTCTTCAGCAATCGGGTCGGGCTGCTGCTCGGCCCAGTCGGCGGCATCTGACGCCTCTTGGTCGCATTCCGCTTGGAGCCGGTCCGAATCGTCGGCGGTCAACCAGCCCCGCTCGATGAGCCACGAACGGAATCTCTCGATCGGGTCGTGCTCGGCCGCGTCCGCGATCTCCTCCTTGGTGCGGTACTTGAGCTGGTTGTCCTCGGAGGTGTGCGAGTTCATGCGCCACACCTTCGCGTCGATCAGGGTCGGACCCTCGCCGCGCCGGGCCCGCTCGACCGCTTCCTTGCACACCGCGTATGCGGCCGGAACGTCGGTGCCGTCTACGGTCACCCCAACCATGCCGTAGCCCCGGGCGCGGTCAGCGATGTCCGGGTTGGCCATCTGCAGCCGGATCGGCACCGAGATCGCGTAGCCGTTGTTCTCGCAGACGAATACCACGGGCAATTTGTGCGCGGCGGCGAAGTTCACGCCTTCGTGGAAGTCACCCTGGCTGGTGGCGCCGTCGCCGAACGTGCACAGCGTCACGGCCCCGTCCCCCGACAGCTTTGACGCGTATGCGATGCCCGCAGCCTTCGGGATCCACGCCGCCACCACCTGCGAGACCGGGGCGATCTTGAGCTTGTGGTAGCTGTAGCAGCCGCCGGGAATGTTGCGGCCGGCCGACAGCGGATCGCCGGCTTTGGCAAAAACCGCCAGCATCCATTCCTTCATCGTCAGCCCGCGAACAATCGCATTCGCAAGCCCTCGGTAGTGCGGTACGAGCCAGTCGTCCTCACCGATTGACGCAGTTGACGCGACCTGGATGCCCTCGTGGCCTCGGCTCGAACCGACGAACGGCGCACGACCTTGCTTGACCAGGACATGCATGCGGTTGTCGAGCGCCTTCGCCATCGTCATCCAGCGATGGATCTCGAGGTATTCCTCGTGGGTGGCGATGTCGCGCCGGGTTGTCGTCGCCATCAAGCCGTCTGTGTAGTCAGAGCGCGGGCGATGTCGACGACCTCTTCTGCCGTCAAGCCCATGTGTCCGAGGTGCTCGTAGTAGTTGCGGTGGAAGTCCGAAAAGTCCGCGCGCTCCGCGCGTTCCTCGCGTACACGCTTCACCTCACGCAACACCTTCGCCACCAGCTCCGGCTCTGGCCGGATGCCGGCCTCGCGCAGCGCGTGCTCGATGACCACCGCCCCCGAGTGCTTGCCGTAAACGTAGTCGACCTTCGCGCCCATATCCGCCGGCGGAATGAACTGATAGATCGCGGGGTGGATGAGCATGCCCGCGGTGTGGATGCCGGATTCGTGCGTGAACACATTCAGGCCGATGCCCGGCTCGGTGGGCTGGACCGGGATGCCCGTCACGCGCTCCAGATGGCGCGCCAGGTCGCGCAGCTTCTCGTATTTGAAATGCGGGATCTCGATGCCGAACAGATAGCGCAGCTGCAGGAGCACCTGATGCATCGGCGCGTTGCCGGTGCGTTCGCCGATGCCGTTGACGCTCGTGGTGAACACCTCGGCGCCCGATCCGAGCGCCATCACGGTGTTCCATGCGCCGAGACCGAGGTCGTTGTGGAAGTGCACCACCAGCGGCGCGTCCGGCGCCGCCGCTTTGATGCGCGGGATGTATTCGCGCACCGCGAAGGGCGAGTAGCAGCCGACCGTGTCGGGAGTCGACGGCCGCGTGCCGCCGGCCCTCAGCCCTTCGCGATGGATCTCCGAGATGTACTCGACGTCGGCGCGGCTGCCGTCCTCGCCGCCGAACTCGATCGACGTCGCGCCCTGCTCACGCGCATAGCGGATCGCGTCGCACATCATCCGCAGGTTGGCGGCGCGATAAAACCACACGGGAAGCTCGAGCCATTCGGATTCGGGAATGCCTTCGCGATGGAGCAGTGTCTTGCCCAGCTTGTACTTCACGTGCAGGTCGGACGCCGACGTGAAGATGAAGTACGTGACCTCGTCTCGCTTGTATCCGAGCGAGTCGATCACGCGCATGGTGGCGTCGATGTCGCCGGTGGTCGAACGCATCATGCAGACGACTTCGAGGTCCGGGCGTATCTCTCCGCGTTTGCGGCCCTCGAGTACGAGCCTCATCGTCTCGCGCTCGCCCTCCGATACCGATGGAAAGCCGACGTCCATCACGTGCACGCCGATGTCTGACAGCATCCGGGCCAGCTCGTACTTGTCTTTTGGCGTGATCGCGACGCCTGGCATCTGCTCGCCGTCGCGAAGTGTGTCGTCATAGACGCGAATCTTGTCCGCGGGCGGGAAAACCAGGTCGTGCGAAAAGCGGGTGGGGTCGCGGGCGAGCTCTTCTAGAGTTTCCTGAAGCTCGACAGGCTTACCGTCCATCACCGCGCCGCGGCGACTCGTCGTTCCTGCAAGCGCTGGCGGACCCACGGCACCAGACCGCCCATTTTGAGAAGCTCGTTCATGAACTTCGGGAAGGCCTCCGATCGGTACTCGTCGCCCTTCGTGAAGTTGCGGATCACGCCCTCCTCCAGGTCGACCTCGAGCTCGTCGCCGTCCTCGACCGCCTCGGCCGCCTGGGGCGACTGCATGATCGGGTAGCCCATGTTGATGGCGTTGCGGAAGAATATGCGCGCGTACGAGTCGGCGATGACGAGCGAGATGCCGGCGCCGCGAATCGCGACCGGCGCGATCTCCCGCGACGAGCCGCAGCCGAAGTTCGAGTCAGCGACCAGGATGTCGCCCGGCTGCACCTGCGCCGCCCAGCCTTCGCGACCCGGCACTCCCTCCATCGCGTGCTTGCCCAGCTCCTTTTCGTCGAGGGAGTAGATCGCGTATTTGGCCGGGATGATCTGGTCGGTGTCGATATTGGCTCCGAATTTCCAGGCTCGGCCGCGGATGACCTTCGGAAGGGTCACGAAGTCGACTCCGCGTCGCGGATGACCTTCGGAAGTGTCACGCGATACCCGCCGGCATCTTCTTGAGGACCTCTCGCGGGTGGGTGATGACCCCGGTCACGGCGCTCGCGGCCGCGACGGCCGCGTTGGACAGGTAGACCATCGCCTTCGGGTGGCCCATGCGACCCGGGAAGTTCCTGTTCGTCGTGCTCAGGCAAACTTCGCCTTCGCCGAGGACGCCCATATGCCCGCCGAGGCAAGCACCGCATGTGGCTGTGGTCCAGGCCGCTCCCGCCGCAAGGAAGGTCCCGATCAAGCCTTCGCGCTCGGCCTGGATCGCAACCTGGTGCGATGAAGGCGTGATGATGAGCCTGACGCCGTCTGCGACCTTGTGGCCTTCGAGGACGGCGGCCGCTCGCCGAAGGTCGGTGATGCGCGAGTTAGTGCACGAGCCGATGAACACCTGGTCGAGCCTGGTGCCCTCAACCTCGGACAGCGGCGCGTAGTTGTCGGGCGACATCGGCTTCGCGACGCCGAGCTCGACCGCCGCGGCGTCGAACTCGAATACCTTCTCGTACTCCGCGTCGGGATCGGACGACACCGGTGTGTACGGTCGCTTGGCGCGGTCTTCGAGATACTCGCGCGTCACCTCGTCGAACTCGAGGATTCCGTTCTTGGCGCCGGCTTCGATAGCCATGTTGGTGATCGTCAGCCGCGCCTCCATGTCGATGTACTTGAGCGCTTCGCCCACGTGCTCCATGGCCTTCGACCTTGCGCCGTCGACCCCGATCTTGCCGATCACATAAAGGATGAGGTCCTTCGCCTCGACCCACTCTTGCAGCCGGTTGTGATACACGAACTTCAACGTCTCGGGCACGCGGAACCAGAGCTCGCCGAGCGCCAGCACGCATGCGAGGTCGGTGGAGCCGATACCGGTGGCAAAGTTGTTCAGCGCGCCGTATGTGCAGCTGTGCGAGTCGGCGCCGACGACGAGCTCACCCGGCAGCACGAGGCCATGCTCTGGCAGCACGGTGTGGCAGATGCCGCCCTGCCCCACCTCGAAGTACCACTTGACGCCCATCTGGTGCGAGAACTCGCGAGTGAGCCGGCCGAGCGTGGCGCTCGCCGCATCCTTCGCCGGCTGGAAGTGGTCCTGGGTCACGGCCACCCGGTCGGGGTCCCAGATCTTCTCCGCCCCCATCTGCTCGCGCATGATCTTGCCCGCGGGAGGGATGGTCAGGTCGTGGCCCATCGCGAAATCGACCTTGGCGAGGATCAGATCGCCGGGGCGCACGCTCTCGCGTCCGCTCCCGCGCGCGAGGATCTTCTCCGTCATCGTCATGCCCATCAGTGCTTCCTCAGTCCTTCAGCCTCTTCGCAATCGCGTCGCCCGCCTGTGATGTCGACAGGTTGCCACCGATGTCGCGCGTGCACTCGCGGGCGCGAATGGCTGATTCGACCGCACCCTCGATCGCGTCTGCCATGTCAGGACCACCCAGGTGTCTCACCATCATAGACGCGCTCAAAATCGCCCCAATCGGGTTCACCAGTCCCTTGCCGGCGATGTCCGGCGCCGTGCCGTGAACAGGCTCGAACAGGCCGCGGCCGCTTGACGGGTTGATGTTTGCGGATGGAGCGATGCCCATCCCGCCGACTAGCTCCGCGGTGAGGTCGGAGAGGATGTCCCCGAACAGGTTGCCGGTGACGATGACGTCGAACTGGCCTGGGTCCTTGACCAGTTGCATTGCGGCGGCATCGACGAGAAGATGGCGTGTCTTCACCCGCGGATGCGCCGCGGCCACCGCTTTCCAGCGGTCCTGCCACAGGCCGCCCGCGAATGTCATCGCGTTCGACTTGTCCACCATCACGACCTCGCGCTTGGCCATCCCGAAGGCATGTTCGATGATCCGCGTCACGCCCAGATATGTGTTGATGTCCTCCTGGGTCGCGATCTCATCCTTTGTGCCTCTCTTGAAGCGCCCGCCATGGCCGACATAGAGGCCTTCGGTGTTCTCGCGCACGATCAAGAGATCGACCTGACGCCGATCCTCCCGCCGCAAGGGTGACAGGCGATCGTCGTACAGCCGCGCGGGTCTGAGGTTGACGTAGAGGTCGAGCTCGAAACGGAGGCGGAGCAGCACGCCGTGGAGGTAGTTGGGATCCGAAACGCGAGGGTCGCCGACGGCGCCGAATAGGATGGCGTCGGCCGCCGCGAGCTGTTTCCATACGTCATCGGAGATGGCGACGCCGGTGCGCAGATACGAATCCGCGTTGACGTCGAATTCATCGAACTCGAAATCGGCGCCGGCCGCGCGCAGCACCTTGATAGCCTCTGGGACGACCTCCTTCCCCGCACCGTCGCAGGGCAGGACCGCAATTTTCTTAGGCACGAGCGGTGGTGGCTTCCTTCTCGCGCAGCTTGTAGCGCTGGATCTTGCCCGTCACGGTCTTGGGCAGCTCGGAAACGAACTCGATCATGTGCGGGTACTGGTAGCGCTGCAGCCGTGACTTGCAGTGCTCCTGGAGCTCGACCGCGAGCGCGTCGCCGGCCGCTGTGCCGTCCTTCGTGATGACGAAGGCTTTGATCTTGGTGAAGCCTTCGACCTCGACGCCCACCACCGCGCTCTCGGCCACCGCCGTGTGCTCGAGCAGCGCAGACTCGATTTCGATCGGCGACGCCCACAGCCCCTGGACCTTGATCATGTCGTCCGAGCGGCCTTCGTACCAGTAGTACCCGTCGGCGTCGACACGATATCGATCCCCGGTGAAGAACCACTCGCCGAGGATTGACCGCTTCGACTTCTCGTGCTGTGCCCAGTAGAGCGCCAGGGCGCTGTCGCCCTTGACGTAGAGGTCGCCGGCCTCGCCCGCTGGCACCGGATTGCCCTCGTCATCGAGGATCTTGAGCTCGTAGCCCGGGACTGGTTTGCCGCTCGACCCTGGGCGCACGTCATCGATTCGGTTGGAGCAGTAGATGTGGAGCATCTCCGTCGAGCCGACGCCGTCGAGGATCGTCAGCCCATAAGCGTCCTTCCATCTTCGCCAAACCTCAGCAGGCAGCGATTCGGCCGCAGCCACGCAGTGGCGGATCGATGTGAGGTTTCGGTCGCGCGACCCCTCGAAGTTGAGGATCGCGTTGTAGAGGGTCGGAGCGGAAAAAAAGAGCGTTGGCTTTCGCTTTTCAATCGTGTCCAGAACCGTCGCCGGCGTATGCCGCCCGGCGTGGAGGACCGTCGACGCACCAACCCAGTACGGAAGAGTGAGGTTGTTGCCAAAACCGTAAGCGTGGAAAAGGCCGGTCGTCGAGAAGGTGGTATCGCTCTCCTTGATTCCCAGCACCTGTTCGCCATACGTGACGCACGTGTAGGGAATGTCGTGCTGCAGGTGCACCACCGCCTTCGGCTTACCGGTCGAGCCTGAGCTGTAGAGCCAGAAGGCCATGTCGTCCCGTCTGGTCGGAGCCGGGTCGACCTCATTCTCGACAGCGATCTGCCCGGCGCGGATGACGTGAGGCGGCTCGGCGGCGCGATCGACCGCTTGCTTGACTTTCTCTTCGGTGGTGCCGTCGACGACTACCACTCGCGCGAGCGAGTCCTCGATGTAGTGGTCGTAGTCCTCCGAGCGTTGGAGGAGTGGATTCACGGGCACCGGCACGGCGCCGAGGCGGATCGCACCCAGAAATGCGGCCACCCAGCCTGCGCTGTCAAAGGCGACGATGAGGATGCGCTCTTCGCGTCTTACCCCGAGCTCACTGAATGTCCGGGCCGCTCCGCAGGCCATCCCGAACAGCTCCCGGTACCTGGTGGCGCCGCCGGCCGAGAAAATCGCCACCTTTTCCCCGCGGCCGGCCTCCAGGTTGCGGTCGAGGAGGTCGGCGGCGACGTTGTACCGGTAGGGAAGCTCCAGCCCCATCTTCACCAGCAGTGTAGTTTCGGTCCGTGGCGGATGATCGGCTGATCCTCATCTACGACGGCGAGTGCGAGTTTTGAATTCGGCTCGCACGCTGGGTCCAGCGACACGATCGGGCGGGGCGGATCGACGCGAGGCCGAATCAGGAGGCGGGCCTGGCCGAGCGGCTGGGCCTCAGTGGCGACGAGATCGGCCGGGCTGTATGGGCGGTCGAACCGGGCGGCTCGAAATTCGAGGGGGCGGCGGCGATCAGCCGGACCTTGCGAGAGCTCGGGGGCGGGTGGGCTGCGCTCGGTGCGTTCTATTTCTTTCCGCCGTTCCGCTGGCTCGAAGACCGCTACTACGTCCGGGTGTCTCAGCGCCGGGCCTGGTGGTGAGGAAGACTGTGAAAAGGGAGTTGGGGCGAGTTCGGCAGGCTCACATCCACGCTCGGGAATCGAGCGCGAGAAATTAACAGCAAATTTTGTTGACTCTCCAAACATCTGTTCGTACAATCTCAGTATGGAGAATGGGGTGGGGGGTGTTGCACCCAGGGCCGGCGAGGAGATCGCTGCCGAACTGATCCGCCGGCGCCAGAAGATCGATCATGACGAGCTCGAGTTCTCGGTCCTTGCCGCGCAGTTCGCCGAGACCGACGAGTACGAGTGGCAGGGTTTCGACAGCCCTCACGCTTGGCTCAAGGCCAACTGCCACATCAGTGGCGGGGCTGCGGCTGCTCGAATCTGTGTTGGCCAGCAGCTGGAGCACATCGCTCAGAGCTCTGCAGCTATGGCGGCGGGCGAGATTGGCTTCGCCCACTTCGCGCTCATTGCGCGCACCTCAGCCGCCGTTGGCGAGCGCCTCGATCAAACCGCGCTGCTGAGGCAGGCTCGCAAGCACACCATCGCTCGCTTCTATGACGATTGCTACCACGCTCGCCATGCGGCCGACCCCAAGGGCTGCGCCAAGGAAGAAGCACGGAGTGTGGAGGCGCGCAGCCTCGACATCTCCGACGGCGACGAAGGTACCGTCTACATCAATGGCTACCTCGACAAGGTCGGGGGCGCTGCCGTGCGCACGGCACTGGAACCGTTGGCCAAGCGGGCCGGCAAGGACGATCACCGTCCTCGCGAGCAACGCATGGGTGACGCCCTGGTCGACCTCTCCATGCGTGCGCTCGACAACGGCCTGGTGCCGCAGCGGGCGCACCTGCAGGTCACCGCTTCACTGGAGACTCTGCTCGGACTTCCCGGCGCGCCGGGGGCGAACATGGAGTTCTCATTGCCGATCTCGGCCAAGGCAGTGGAGAGAATCGCGTGCGACTGCGCGGTGACGCGCATCATCCTCGGCTCGGACTCGACCGTAATCGATGTCGGGCGAGCCAAGCGAACGATCTCCGGACCCCAGCGCAAGGCTCTCAAAGTTCGAGACTGTGGATGCACGTGGCCGGGATGCGATCGGCCGGTGAGCATGACCGAAGGCCATCACTTAATCCACTGGATCCGTAACGGCCCCGGCGACCTTTCGAACCTCGCACTTCTGTGCTACCGGCATCACTGGATGGTGCATGAGGGCGGCTGGCAGATCGTGTGCACCGACGACGGCCGGATGCTCACGATTCCGCCCCAAACTGGATTCGAACGATTGCCGCGGGGACCGGACTAAACCCTCGCCAGTCGTAGCCTGAACCTGGCTGCGGACCGCGTCTGGACCTAGAGAGGAATACCGCCCCAAGTGCGGGCGGCTGCGTAGACACCTGCGACCAGATAGGCGACGAGCAGACTGCACGCCACGGTCACGATGACGACCGATTTTCGTCTTGCGCTCGGCATGGCCGATAAGCCGGCGACTAGCGCGACGACTGCGCCCAGCGCGATCAGTGGCATCAGGCTCCCGAAGAGATACGTCCACTCCGGCGTCCAGGTGAAGGGGTACGGACCACCGATAACTCGGTGAGCCATGGCCAGGTAATAGTTGGTCACGATCCCGGGCCACCACTCTGGCCGAGCCCCAAAAGCTACCGGGGCGCCAATAAGGACCACGATTGTGGCCATGGCGAACACTGCTCCTAACGTGGCTACGACAAGGGAAGCAAGCGGGTGCTTTCGCAGTCCGAGGCGCGGCATCCAGACGGCGACCAAGGCGAACACCCCGCTCAATGCGAGGGTGGCGGTGAGAGCGATCGCCACGGACATCCAGAACCTTCTACTGCCGGACGATCGCCGCCGCGCCCTTTCTCAGGACGTACTTCTGGATCTTCCCGGTCGCGGTCTTCGGCAGCTCGGTGACGAACGTCACGCCGTGAGGCGCCTTGAAGTGGGCGAGCCGGCTGCGCGTGTGCTGGATCAGCTCCTGCTCCGTCGCCTTCTCACCCGGCTTCAGGACGACGAATGCGAACGGCGCCTCCCCCCACCTCTCGTGCGGCAAACCCACGATGGCCGCCTCTTGAACGGACGGATGACGTAGCAGGACGCCCTCGACCTCGACCGACGAGATGTTCTCGCCCCCGCTGATGATCACGTCCTTGATCCGGTCGCGAATCTCCACGTAACCGTCCGGGTGCATCACCGCGGCGTCGCCGGTGTGGAACCACCCATCGCCCATCACCTTCCTCGTCGCCTCGGGGTCGTTGTAATAGCCCTCCATGACCACGTTTCCCCGAACGACGATCTCCCCCAGCTCCTGACCGTTCATGGCGACGTCGTCGCCCGAGTCGTTGACGACCCGCAGGTCACCGGAGGTGATCAGCTCGACGCCGGTGCGGGCTTTGATCACCGCGCGGTCGACCGGCGCCAGCCGCCGGTGCTCCGGGCGGGGCTCGCAGATGGTGATGAACGGTGACGTCTCGGTGAGCCCGTAGACCTGGGTCACCTCCCAGCCGAAGTCACCCTCCATCCGTTCGATGGTCGCCGCTGCAGGCGGCGCGCCTGCGGTGACTACGTTCACGCCTCGAAGCACCTCGCCTCGTGCGGATGCGGGCGCGTTGGCGAGGGCGATTAAGACCGTCGGCGCCGCGCAAAGCCAGCTGACGTTCTCCGTGCGGATCAGGTCGAACACCCGCCCCGGGTCCACCTTCGGCAGGCACACATGAGTGCCTCCGACAGCAGTCACGATCCAGACGAAAGTCCAGCCGTTGGCATGGAACATCGGCAGCGTCCACAGGTAGCGGTCGTCGACGCCCAGGTGCAGATGCACCAGCGTGCCGACGACGTTTATCCATGCATTGCGATGGGTGATCATCACGCCCTTCGGCTTGGCGGTGGTGCCACTGGTGTAGTTCAGCGAGAGGAGGTCGCCCTCTGCGATCTCAGGCCGTTTGAAGTCCGGGCCGTTGGCCGCGATCGAAGCCTCGTACTCAGTCCATCCCTTGCGGCCACCCGCGCTGCCGAGCGCGATGAAGTGCTCGACCGTCCCCAACTGGTTGCGCACGCTGTCCACCGCCTCCATGTGGTCCGGGTGGACGCACAGGACTTTCGCTCCCGAGTGCGTGGTGATGTAGACGAAGTCCTCGGGCGTCAGGCGATAGTTGATCGGCACCAGCACCGCCCCGGTCTGAGGCACGGCATAGAAAGACTCGAGCTGCTCGTGCGTATTGGGCGCGATATAGGCGACCCGGTCGCCCTTCTTCACACCAAGCGCCTGCAGAGCCGCCGACCACCGGTCGCACCGGTCGAAGAACTGCTCGTACGTCATCCGCAAGTCGCCGTCGATGACGGCCTCGCGGTTTCCGTAAAGCTTCCGAGCCCGCCTCGCGAACTCGAGCGGCGTCAGGGCTGTTTCCAACGTGTCCTTCTCAAGTCGTGGAGTGTAAGACGCCCCGCGCTCGCCTGAAAAGGAGCGCAATCGCAACCGTCGCCGCGACCACGACAATCACCCGCACCGTGAACGCCGCGTCGAGCGCCGCGCCCAGCCCCGCCACGCCCGGCGCCAACGTTCGGCCGTTGAGCACGGTCGTCAGGGCTGCCGCAGGCAGCGCGATGCCCAACGACGACCCGATCTGGCGCGCGGTATTGAAGGTGGCCGCGGCGAGGCCCGCTTCGGACGGCGCGAAACCCGTGAACGCGCCCGCCGCACTGAGCGCGATGACGTACGCGAATGGGGCCCCCATCAAGGCCATCAACACAACCAACAGCCACACGGGCCAGGTGCTTGTCGCGAATGCCCACGGCGCCAGCACCAAGACCATGGCAACCAGAGATGCAACGAGCAGCGCTTGAGCACCGACGATACGAGTGGCTCGTTCCACGCTCAGCCCCGCGGCGGCGCTCACCACGCCCCACGCCGCCAGCACCGCTCCGGCGGCAAGCACGCCCATGCCGAGCTCGGACTGCAAGTAGATCGACGTATAGATCACCACCGCGAGTGCGAAGAACCATCCGCAGGCACCGGCGAGCGTGTTGCCGAGAAACGATGCATTCGCGAAAGTCTTGAGACGGACCATCGGCTCAGCGCACGCACGCTCCCAAACAACAAATGAGCCGAGGGTGACAACCGCCAACGCGAACGCGGCCAAGGTGGCGACGCTCAGCCATCCCCATGTGGCTCCTTCGAGGAGGCCGAGATTCAGGGCCACCAGCGAAACGCTGATGAGCGCAAGGCCGGGCACATCGAGTCGTCGCGGCGCCCCGCGACTTCCAACCAGAACGGCCCCCGCGGCCAGCATCGCGAGCACCGCGACGACAGCAAGGTTCCAGAAGATGAACCGCCAGCCGCCCAGGGTGGCGAGCAGGGCTCCAGCCAGCGGTCCCGCCACGCCGCCGAGCGAGCCAAACAGGACAAAGATGCCCATCGCCCACGGCCGGCGTTCCGGGAATGCGACCGAAATTTGGGCCAGCGCCAGGGTCAGCATCGCCGCGGCGCCCGCGCCCTGCACGATCCTTCCGACCAGCAGCCATCCGATCGACGGCGCAAGTGCGCACACCACGGAACCAATGCCGAATAGCGCCAATCCGATGATGAATACGCGCTTGCGCCCGAACCGGTCCCCGAGCACGCCGGCGCTCGCCAGCAAGACCGCGTAGGTGAGCACGTAGGCGTTCGCCACCCAGGCAAGCTCGGCGACGCCCGCGTGCAAGTCGCGCCCGATGAGCGGGAGCATCAGGCCGACGACGCTGGTGTCGAGGATCGCCGTGAACGCGGCCAGGCAGATCACGGCCAGGACTACGACCGGGCGCCGGATGAACGTCACGGGCTCGCCGATCGCGCTAGGAATTCAGCATCAGGGCGAAGTCGGTTGTCTTGATGCCGCCGACGAAAGCGCCATGGCCGACCGGCTCCAGCTCGACCGCCCGCTCGTAGACAAACGCATACACGTTGTCGAGAGTCCAATCGCCATAGCCCTGGATGCGGAGGCCGTACCGCAGGCCTTGGTCCTTCCTTCCCCTGTCGAGGAGGTCGAGCGCCCGGGTGTAGATGGCCTTGAGGATTTCGAGCTGCATCGACAGCTCGGCAATCGTCTTCGGGTCGCCCTCCGCCTCGACCAGCTGGTCGATCTGGGCTTCGAGGTCGGCTATTTCCTTTTGGTAGTCGTTCACCGTCACGACCCTCGTGACAAGTCTACCGGGGCTGAGCGTCCCGCCCCCGAAGCTCCTCGCATCTGCGCGGCCTAGGTGGCCGGGCGCCTTCGGCGCTGAAGCCTGCGTCACGGGGCCCGGCGACTCCTCGTCACGCATCTAAGCGATGCGCTCCTCGTCGCGCCACCCGTTCCTTGGCTCCGGCCACCGATGCCGCGCATATGCGTCGGATCTCGGGGGCGGGACGCTGAACTAGTGAATCAGGTAGTTCGAGGCAACCGCCGCGGCTATAAGGATCGCGATGATGTTGACGACCTTGATCATGGGGTTGATGGCGGGACCCGCTGTGTCCTTGTTGGGGTCGCCGACCGTATCGCCGGTGACGGCGGCCTTGTGAGCCTCTGAGCCCTTGCCGCCGAGGTGGCCTTCCTCTATGTACTTCTTCGCGTTGTCCCAGGCCGCCCCGCCGCTCGTCATAGCCAGCGCGAGGAACAGGCCGGTGACGATGGCGCCGATCAGCATCCCTCCCAGAGCCACCGGGCCCAGCAGGAAGCCGACGGCCAGCGGCGCGACCACCGGGATGATGCCCGGCAGGATCATCTCCCGCTGGGCGGCGGCGGTCACGATCCGCACCGCGGTCCCGTACTCGGGCTTAGCGGTGCCCTCCAAAATCCCCGGGATCTCGCGGAACTGGCGGCGGACCTCCTCGACCACCAGGCCACCGGCCCTTCCCACGGCGAGCATCGCCAGCGAGCCGAACAGGAACGGAAGGATGCCGCCGAAGAAAAGGCCGACGATGACGTGCGGGTCGCGGAGGTCGAAGGCCACGGAGTGGCCATGACGGCTGAGCTCCTGGGTGTAAGAAGAGAACAGGACGAGCGCGGCCAACCCGGCCGAGCCGATCGCGTAGCCCTTGGTCACGGCCTTCGTCGTGTTGCCGACGGCATCCAGCGGGTCGGTGACGCCGCGGACCTCTTCCGGCAGGCCAGCCATCTCAGCGATGCCCCCCGCGTTGTCGGTGATCGGGCCGTACGAGTCGATGGCGACGATGATCCCGGTCATCGAGAGCATCGACACGGCGGCGATCGCGATGCCGTACAAGCCGGCGAGGTTGTAGCTGACGAGGATGCCGATGCCGATCACCGTTACAGGCAGCGCCGTCGCCATCATCCCGATCGACTGCCCCGCGATGATGTTGGTCGCGTGGCCGGTGACCGAGGCCTTCGCGATCAGGTGCACGGGCCAGTAGGCGGTCTCGGTGAAGTACTCGGTGATCGCGACGATCAGCACCGTGATGACCACGCCGACGAGACCCGCGAAGAAAAGGTTGTTGGGATCGCTCACTCCACCGCCCGCTTGCAGGTAGCCGTTGACGCGCATGTACTGCGTCACTAAGTAGAAGCCGACCACGGCCACCGCCACCGCCACAAGAAGGCCCGCGTACAGCGCGCCCATGATCCAGCGCGGGTTGAAGACGCGAACGAAGAACGTGCCCGCGATCGATCCCACCACACTCACCGCTCCCAGCAGCAGCGGATAGATCACCCACGCGATCTGGCCCTTGAACAGCAACGAGGCGAGCAGCATGGCCGCGATCATCGTCACGGCGTAGGTCTCGAACAGGTCGGCTGCCATCCCGGCACAGTCCCCGACGTTGTCGCCGACGTTGTCCGCAATGACAGCGGGGTTGCGCGGGTCGTCTTCGGGGATTCCCGCCTCGACCTTGCCGACGAGGTCCGCGCCGACGTCGGCCGCCTTGGTATAGATGCCGCCGCCCAACCTGGCGAACACCGAGACGAGGCTTGCGCCGAAGGCCAGACCGACCAGCGCGTCAGGGTCCTTGAAGACGTAGTAAGCGGCGGAAACGCCGAGAAGCCCGAGGCCGACCACCATGAAACCCGTCACAGCGCCACCCCGGAAGGCGACCTGCAGCGCCTTGTTCAATCCCCCGCGCGCCGCTTCGGCGGTGCGCACGTTGGCCCGCACGGCGATGTTCATGCCGACATAACCCGCCGCCGCCGAGAGGACGGCGCCGACGATGTACAAGGCTGCGGTCGTCCAGTTGATCGCGAACCCGATGACCACCGCGATCAGCACGCCGATGATCGCGATGACCGTGTACTGGCGGTTCAGGTAGGCGGACGCACCTTCCTGGATCGCCGCGGCGATCTCCCGCATACGTGCGTTGCCGGTTGGGAGGCGGAGGACGAGGAAGATCAACACGATCGCGAACAGGACGGCGGCGATGCCGCCGGCCACCCCGAACAGAACTAAGTTGGGATCCACCTACCTCTCCACGAACCCGAGTCTCGAAAAAAGCGGCGCGGAGCGAAACTGTATACGAACCATCAACTGAACACGCGGCGGCGCCACCAAACCATCACCCCGCCGAACACGATCAGGGCCGGCATGAGCACCGTGCTGACGAAGATCAGGGTGCTTTGGTCCTGCTGTGTGAGGGCTAGCGGCAGCGCGCGCCCGGCTTTCGGCGGTATCGAGATCAGCGAATCCTGCTCGGCCAGCCACTGGAACGAGGCCAGGGCCAGCTCGAGGTTGGCGTCGCTGTTGGTGGGCGGCATCGTGCGATTCTCTGCGTAGCCGGCCGTGCCCACGATGACGATGCGGGTGTGTATCGAACCTGCGCTTTGCTCCAACGTCTCCATGACGTTGAACGGACCGGA
>Ga0209648_10002171_pt1 | contig 16170 bp, 14 predicted proteins | sample GraSoi2013_115cm_FD_185830 | JGI IMG/M metagenome (GOLD analysis project Ga0209648, IMG submission 185830) | Grasslands soil microbial communities from the Angelo Coastal Reserve, California, USA - Sample 9_17_2013_115cm (SPAdes) (version 2) | ecosystem: Environmental > Terrestrial > Soil >...
TACACGGATGACCGAGCGATGGTCGGCATAGGCGCGCTCATCGAACAGGAGATAGTGCGGGCAGGTCTCGCCGGTGATATCGACCCCGCGGGCCTTTGCCTCGCGAAGGGGACGAAGCTCAACGGCCGAGGATATATGCAGAATATGGATGCGTGCCCCCGTCCACTCCGCAAGGATGGCTGCGCGCGACACGGCCTCAATGGCCACGACGGCAGGCCGTGAGGCCAAATGCGCTAGAGGGTCGGTGCGTCCAGCAGCCTGCAACCTCTTTTCCCTGCGCGCCATGATCGAGGCCGTCTCCGCATGAAGCGCAATTCGCAGGCCATGCTGGGCGACGATCTCGAAACCTTCGAGCATGGCGCCGGTCGAGGGCGACGGTAGATTGCCGAAGGTGTTGCCCATGAAGCATTTGAATGCGGCAACGCCTCCCTCGATCAGCGCCTCCAAGTGATCGATGTTGTCCTCGGCGAGCAACCCGTAGAGACCGTAATCCACGTGCGCTTTTTTTGCGACCTCCTGTTTCAGCGCAAGCGTCTCGGGGGTCGCGGTCGGCGGATCGACGTTCGGCATCTCGAATACGGTCGTGACCCCGCCCATCGCAGCTGCGGCGGTGCCGGTTTGCCAATCCTCCTTGTGCGTGTAGCCGGGCTCGCGGAAATGCACATGGACGTCTATCGCTCCTGGCAGGAGATGAAGACCGGTGGCGTCGAACGTTTCCCGCGCGCTCGGCATCGCACGCTCCTCGCCGATCGCCAGTATCTTGCCGTCTTTGATCGCGACCGCGGCATCGAATGATGCCTCATCGGTCACGACGGTGGCGCCCGAGATCACGAGATCAGCAACCGTCGGATTTGTCATTTTCGCGCAAACCGTTTAGCAATGGATCAGAGTCTGCGAAGAATTATATGGGTTTCTGATCCTCGGCCGCTCATGCGCGTGGTTCATCTTCGAACTTGAAGCCAATCTTTTGCAAGCCTTCCAGGGCCGTCTTACCGTATTGGTCCTCGATCTCCTTGGCCAAACTCGGCGCAAAGCAGACCGGGTCGACCTGTTCGTCGCTTTCCGGCACGATCATGACCAGCAGGCGACCCAGTTCGTTGGAGATGTTGCGGAAGCTGCGGTTCTCTCCGCGCGGCACAGCGATCATATCCAACGGCTCGAGCACGAGCGTGTGCTCGCCCCGATCGCCCCAGGCGATCTCGAACCGGCCGGAGAGGCAGAAAAAGTTCTCGACCGTGTTGAGATGGCGGTGCAGGCCAGGTCCATTGCCGGGCTCGCACTCGGCAATGCTGACGATCAGACCACGCGGGCCCTTGACCGGCGCCCCGGCGCTGCGACCCTGGTAATCCGCCGGCGCCATCACCGGATAGACCCGACGCGCTGCCACTTTTTCCACCGCGCCCGGCGGAATGTTGTGCGCCTCGAAATTCTGAGTTTGGTAGGTCTGCAGCTTGTGGAATCGAGCGACACGGGCTTCCATCTGTTCGGACGTGAGCGTTTTTGCTCGCATGGCGGTTCTCCCAATTCCTGCTTTGCCATTCCTTCGCCGAGGCGGCGGCTACGAAACGAAAATGGGAACATGCTTGCCAGTCGCCAGCCCGCGGCTCCTCTTTACACAAATCCGATCCAACCAAAAGAGGCTTGCTTGGCTGATATCGGTTCCACAGCTTGCGGCTGATTCCTTGTTGCGTCGAAGCTGACGTGAGACTTGAATGGAGGCTCGATCTGGTCAGTCGAGCCGACTGCTATGCGCCCCCTGCTGCGACGCTGCGTTTTGCTTGCTCCTTTCCTGCTTTTGCTCTTCCTGGGTAGCGATCAAAACATATCCGCTCGCACCATGATGCCGGTGAATATACCTCCGCTCGTCCTCTGGGCATGGGACCGCGACGACGATCTGAGCTTCATCGATATTAGGGACACGGCGGTGGCCTATCTGGCCGCCACGGTTATCTTGCGCGGGGAGACCGTATTTCTCACGCCGCGTCATCATCGTTTGAATCCGCCGAAAGGGACTCGCCTGGTGGCAGTCGCGCATGTCGAGATCGATCGCCATGAGCCGCCCGTCGTGAGCGACGCTCAAGCGCGCGCCTTCGCCGCGACGCTTGCCGCGTTGCGCGAGACTCTTCCGGGGGAATTTCTTCAGATCGACTTCGAGGCAAAATCGTCACAGCGCGATTTTTTCGTGAAGGCTGTTGCGGCGTTGCGCCAGCGCCTTCCCAACGCAGTGCTCTCGGCCACCGCACTGACATCTTGGTGCCTCAACGAACGGTGGACCCAGTCGCTGGCAGTGGACGAGGTGGTCCCAATGCTCTTTCGCATGGGCCCCGATCGCCGACGCATCCGGGAGCATTTCGCCGACGGGGGAGATTTTCGCTCGGCCAACTGCCGTACCAGCATCGGGGTCGCGACCGACGAGCTGCCGCCTGCAATACCGTCCGGCCGTCGTATTTACGCCTTCAGTCCGCGACGCTGGAACGCCGAAACATACGCCGCGCTCCGCGAGAGGATACGTCAATGGTCAGATCCTTCTCGCCTCTATTGACGCTCGCCATCCTGCTTTGCGGCCTTGTGCCCGCGGCGTGGGCGACAGGTCCGCTTTGGCCGGAAATCAGATTTTTCAGCCGTTCGGGCCAAGATCCGGTGGACGATCTTGCATATTTCCGCGGGCGGCTTGGCATCCTGCGTCCCACCTTCACCGACAATCGGCTTTACGCCGCCTATCGCATTATGCTGGGCGGGAGCTTCTCGGATGCGCAGGCCAAGCAATTGCTCGCGCGCTGTTGCGATGCTCCGGAGACCCCGTTCGATGCGGTGACGAGCTGGAACGACCTGCGCAAGCGCGTCGCCGGCGTTCCGCCTGCCCAGGACATAAGGTATGCGGCGTACCGCCGGCGGCCGGAGGACATGCAGCTTTTCGACGTCTCATGCTTTCCGAACACCTATCGCAATTCCGCCGCGACGTTGCGCGCGCGCATCGCCGATCACGGCGCCAACAGCCCTTTGGTGCGCGATTGGGTGATCGGCCAGGACGCCGTCCTCCTCAATTGCAACACGGATTCACCCCTGCCGGACGAGCTGCCGAATGCGCCCGCCTGGCTCAAGGCCGACCGCGCCTACCAGATCGCCGCGGCCTATTTCTATCGCCTGGATTATGCCGCCGCGGGACGTCTGTTCGCGGAGATTGGCCGCGATGCCTCCTCGCCGTGGCAGAAAACGGCGCGCTATCTCGTGGCACGCTGCGCCGTTCACGCCGCGATCGAGGACAAGACGCCAAAGCTCATCGCCGACGCGCAGCAGGCCATCGACGCCGTCGCAACCGATCCGGAGCTCGGAGACTATGGCGCCGAGGCGCCGAAATTGACCTCGTTGCTCGCGTTCGCGACGCGCCCGCAGGAACGGGCGCGGGAGTTGGAACGGGCGCTGCTCGCGCCGGACTTGCCCAACGCGCTTGCCATCGAGCTGCGTGACTTCTTGCTCTTGGAGCGGACCGGCGCGCGCCACACGGATCTCGGGGCGTGGATCTACGATATCGATGTTCTGACCGCTGGTCGCGAGGAGAACGTGGCCGCGGCCAAGGCGGACGCGCTGAGCCGATGGCGCGAGCGGCGTAGTTTGCCGTGGCTTGTCGCCGCGCTGATGCATCTCTCCCCCGGGGACGATGACGTCGCGGCCGCGATCACCGCTTCACGCGAGATCGAGCCGAGCTCGCCGGCATATTACACGCTGGCGTGGCATCGCCTGCGCCTCCTCATCGCCGAGAACAAACAAGAGGAAGCTCGCGCCGAGCTCGATCAAATCCTTGACGGCCGCCCGCTGCCGGAAGGGGTCGAAAATCTGATGCGTTATCACCGCACGAAGCTTGCGCGCGACGTCGACGAGTTCGTGCGCTTCGCGCTGCGCCGCGGCGAATTCGTGATGTACCTTCCCGACCCGCGCACCAAGCTCGACGCGACGGCGCTGCCTTTGAAGTCGACGAACATTTCCGGCGACTTCGCGCCGAACCTCAAGTGGCGAACGGAGCTGTCCCAGCCAAATCCGCGATACTTCGACGAGGACGCGGCAACGGTCCTGTCGATCTTCATGCCGCTGCCGATGATGGCGCGGGTCGCGCAATCGGACCGGCTACCGCCCAATGTGCAGCGCGACGCGGCGCTTGCGGTCTGGACGCGCGCGGTGCTGCTGGAAGATGCCGAAAGCGCCAATTCCGTCACGCCCATCGTCGCGCGTCATTTCCCCCAATTCGGCGCCGGCTGGAAAGCCTATCAGAGCGCCGCCACGCCGCAGCAGAAGAAAATAGAAGCGGCGCTGCTGCTGCTGCGGCTGCCCGGCGCAAGCCCCTCGCTCGGTTCCGGGCTCGACTACCCTTACATGCGCGACCGGATCGGGCTCACTGCAACGCGCTGGTGGTCGCACGAGGACGCCGATAATCGAGCCACGCCCGACGTTAATCTTTGCAGCGATTGCGCCCTTCCGCTGCAATTGGCGGCGCCGGCATTCATCACGTCGCAGGATCGCGACCGCGCGGGCAACGACCTCGAGCGCTTGCGCCAACTTCCCGGAGCACCCGCGTATCTCGGGGCCATTATTCTGGCCTGGGCAAATGCACAGCCCCGGGATCCGCGGGTGCCCGAGGCGCTCTACCTCGTGGTGCGGGCAACACGATACGGACAAAAGGATACCGAGACCTCGAAGGCAGCCTACCTGCTGCTCCACAATCGCTATCCCCGCAGTCCCTGGACGTCGAAAACACCCCTTTGGTTTTCATCACCCGAATAAGGATGCGACGGTCCGGTCCATCCGAGTCACCTTCGCGAGATAAGCTATGCGGACGTCCCAACTGATGTGCGGATGTGCCGTCATTCTCGCCACAACCATGGCATTGGCCGGCGAAGCGAATCGCATTCGCCGCGGTGCGCCTTATGCCGATGCCAGGAAGGCGCTGCTGGCCGACGGTTTCTTGCCGGCACGAATTGGCGCGTGCAGCGCGCCTGCCCGCGAGGAAATCTGTATTACTTTCCCCGAAGCGCAAATGTGTGCCGGCACGGGATTTGCGGAATGCGAGTTTGCCTTTCGCAGGCCGGATGGCGCAACCGTCCGGATCGTCACCAGAGGGGAAATGCTCAAAGATCTAACCGTGTATCGAGTCAAACGGGGCCGATCCGGCAGTGGCGGATTACGCTCCGCTCATCCGCCCTACGCACTGTCGCCGACGCGACGTTCGCCGTAACGACCTCCCATTCGGCGTCACGGATTTCGCCGCGCTCGATCCGGGTGCCTCTCATTACCGTGCAGAGAAAAGCCGCCAGATCACAAGGGCGGTGCCTGCGGATGCTTTTGTATGTTGGGATCCATGTGATCCCAGGGCTGCGCGCTTGAGGCGAAAACATCCATTGCCGGGCGATGAATTGACGGGTCATCCAAGCTTCCCGCCTGCAATCCAAGCGCATCTGGCACTCGATCCAATTTTATCGTCACCTGACTGCCGCAGGTCGAGCAGAAACCGCGTTCAACTCCCTTGCCTGCCTCTCCTACAACCTTGTGGTAACGCGGCTCGCCACGCATCTGAACCGCAGCTTTCGGCACCACGACGACCGCGGCATAGGCACTCCCGCTCGCGCGCTGACAATCCCGGCAGTGACAGTTCAACATGACGACGGGGTCAACGTTGCACTCGTAATGGATGGCGCCACAGACGCAGCCTCCCGATAGTTTTGATGCCATGGTGCTTCTCCTGCTCAATTGCTTGCGCTGATCCCCGCGGCCTTGATGATCGGGCCCCACTTGTCGATTTCGGACCGAAGCAGCGCTGCGAGCCCTTGGGGTGTCGAGCTTTCGACAACGACGCCGAGTGGCTCGAACCGGGCCTTGACCGCGGGATCCGATAATGCCGTGACGGTCGCGGCGTTCAGCCTGGCGATGATCTCAGGCGGGGTCTTGGTCGGCACGAACAGCGCATACCAGGACGACACGTCAAATCCGGGAACCCCGGACTCCGCAATGGTCGGCAGTTCCGGCGCGGTCGGGAAACGTTTCAGGGTGGTGACGGCGAGCCCGCGCAGCTGCCCGGAGCGCACGGTTTGCAAGAGCGAACCGGTCGTGTTGATAGCGGAATCGACGCGGCCGGCGATGGTGTCGGTAATGGCGCCGGCCCCGGCGCCGCGATAGGGCACGTGGACGAGCTCGATGCCGGCCATGCGCTTGAACAATTCACCAGACAGGTGCGGCGTGGTGCCGATCCCCGGAGAGGAATAAGTCAGTTTGCCTGGATTGGCCCTGGCATAGTCGATGAAGCTGCGGACCGAAGTCAGCGGCGACGACACCGGCACCGCAAGAATGTTCGGAAAGCGGCAGAGCAATGACACCGGCGCGAGATCGGCGACGGAATCGTAGTTGAGTGATGCATAGAGAAAGCGGTTGATCGCAAGCGTCGGCGCACCGAGCAACAGCGTGTAGCCGTCAGGCGCCGCGCGCGCGGCGGCCTCGGCGCCGATGTTGCTGCCGGCGCCCGGCCGGTTGTCGACCACGACCTGCTGGCCCAAGAGCTCCGACAAGCCAGCCGCAATGATGCGGGCCGCGGAGTCGGTGCCGCCACCGGCTGGGAATGGTGCGATCAGCCGAATGATGCGGTTCGGGTAAGCCTGCGCTTGAACGTTGTGGGGAACCGCGCTCGATGCTGCAAACGCCGCGGTAAGCTTGATCAGTCGGCGGCGGGTCATCGCTTTTGTCATGGAGCGCGACGCAATTCTGAAATCTAGCGAGCGCGCATAGTAGCATATCTAACGAACTTCATCGCCGGTCGCTGCATCGCCTCGATCGAACGCCTCTGACGCCGCTTGCCCCGTTGCGTCGATTCTGGCTTATTCTGTTGCCGCCCACCGCAGGCATGGAGCGTCGTGATGGCGCGATTCCTTCTCCTGGTCGCGCTCGTCGTGAATTTGTTGAGCGTCGCTAGCGCCGCGGCCCAAGACTATCCGACGCGGCCCGTCCGGTTCATTATCCCATTCGGCCCCGCGGCCGCGGCCGACATCGCGGCGCGGTTGTTTGCGGATCGCTTGGCCGCGCGGTGGGGCAAGCCGGTGCTCGTTGAAAACCGTCCGGGCGGCGACGGTCTCGTGGCCATCACCGCCTTTATCGGCGCGAACGACGACCACACCTTGTTGTGGTCGCCCGCCGGAACGTTCGCCGTCCATCCCTACGAGCACGACAAGCTGCCGTATGACGCCGAGCGCGACCTCCTGCCCATTGCGAGCGTCTCCACGATCGTGCTGGCCATGTCGACCTCCGTATCGCTGCAGCTGACCACGATCAGCGACCTCGTGTCGTTTGCCCGCGCGCACCCCGGAAAGCTCAATGCGGCGGCCGCGAACGGCAACTCCGACTTCCTGTTGTTTGGTTTTCTTAAAAGCGCCGGGCTCGACGTGCTCAAGGTGCCCTACCGCGACATCATGCAAGCACCGAACGACCTTGCCGAGGGACGAATTCAAGTGTTGATGACGTCGCTGGCCGTCGTGCAACCACACATGCAAGCTGGAAAGGTCAAGGTACTGGCAGTGACCAGTCGCAAGCGCTCACCCAGCGCACCCGATGTTTCGACCGTGGCCGAGGCCGGCTATCCCGCGCTGGAGCTCGACAGCCCAATCGGCTTGTTTGGACCGCGGCATGCCGGCTGAGCGCTGCGTCAACGCGTGGCCAATGAGCTTCGCGCCGTCGTCGAAGCCGACCCGGTGATTACCGCTAGGATCGAAGCGACGGGTCAGATCGTCGCGATTGCGGGTCCCGACGAATTTGCCGCCGAGATCAAGCAGCTGCATGCCAAGCTCGCCGCAACGGCGAGAATCCTAGGTTTGAAGCAAGCGCAATGAACGTGGCCTCCCCTCAAGTATCCTCGGCAACGGTCAGCGGCATCCGCGTGGAGTTGATCGAGCGCGGGGCTGGAAAGCCGGTCCTGTTCCTGCATCCCGGTATTGGCATTAGCCCGAGCGCGCCTGTGCTCGATGCACTCGCCCGCGGCGCACGGCTGCTCGCTCCCACGCATCCGGGCTTCGGCACATCGGAGCTGCCGAAGGGCATGAACACGGTCGATGACCTCTCCTACTTCTACCTCGATTTCATGGAGCAGCTCGACCTGCGAGACATTTTGGCCGTCGGCGTCGGGCTCGGCGCCTGGCTCGCGGCAGAGATCGCGGTGAAATCGACCGAGCGCCTCTCGCATTTGGTGATGGCCAATGCGATTGGTATCAAGGTCGGCGACCGCGAGACCCGCGACATTCCCGACATCTGGGCGGTCACGCCGGACGAGTTTAATGCGCTTGCTTACTTCGATCCGAGCCGGGGCCGACACGACCCCAAAAACCTGACCGACGCCGAAGCACTCGCCATGGCGCGCAATCGGGAAGCCACGGCGCGATTGTGCTGGTCGCCCTACATGCACAATCCCAAGCTCAAGGCGCGGTTGCATCGCATCCGAATTCCAACGCTGTTCCTGTGGGGCAGCGCCGACCGCATCCTCAACGAAAATTATGGGCGTGCTTATTGTGCAGCCATTGCGGGCGCTCGTTTCGAGACGATCGATCGCGCCGGCCACTTTCCTCATATCGAGCAGCCCGATGAATTCGCGCGCCGCGTGCTCGCATTCGCGGATGCCGAGGCGCAAAAGGCCCGGCCGGCACGACGAGCTTCTGGAGATTGACCATGCGCGTCTATCAGTTCTCCGAGCAGCCGTACTACCCCGTCTGGAACGACCACAACGGGTCGCTGCGCGTGAACCTGCCCAACCGCAAGCTCGATCCGAAAATCGCCGGCGATCTATTTCACCGCTATTACGACGAGTGGATGGTCGCGGACGAGCTCGGGCTCGACATCATGCTCAATGAGCACCATCAGACCGCCACCTGCATGTCATCGACGGTCATCGTGACGCTTGCGATCCTTGCCCGGCAGACTAAGAAGGCGCGTTTGCTCGTGCTCGGCTATCCGATCGGGCATCGACCGGATCCACTGCGCTGCGCCGAAGAGCTCGCCACGATCGACGTGATCTCGCGCGGCCGCCTCGACATGGGCTTCATCAAGGGCGTGCCGTACGAGTTTCCGGCATCGAATCAGAATCCCGTCGGGGTCATGGATCGCTTCTGGGAGGCGCACGACTTCATCATCAAGGCGATGACGAGCCACGACGAGCCGTTCAATTGGGAAGGCGAGCATTTCCATTACCGACAGGTGAACATCTGGCCGCGGCCGGTGCAGCAGCCACACCCGCCGATATGGACCACCACCGGCAACCGCAACCAGGCCCGGCTGCTCGGCGAAAAGGGCTACGTCATGGCCACGCTCGGCAGCGGCTATGCTACCCGAGCGCTCTACGACGCCTACCGGCAGGGCTACATTGCCAAGCGCCGTAGCGCGCCTGGCGCCGACCGCTTCGCCTATCTTGGACTCGTTGCCGTGGCGCACGAGGAGGCCGAGGCGCGCCGTCGCGGCGGGCTTGTCGCCGGTTATCTGCGCTCATCCTCGATCGTGCATGTGCCGTTTCGCAATCCGCCGGGATTTCTGTCGATCGAGGACAACGCGCGCATGCTCAAGGGCCAAACCGCGCCGCGCAGCTTCACCAAAGACGGCCGCGTGATCGACATGCATCGCGCGAGCGTGCAAGACCTGATCGATGCCGGCATTCTGTTCTGCGGCACGCCGGATCAGGTCTACGACCAATTGGTGAGCTTCTGCGAATACTGCGGCGGTATGGGCAACCTCTTGATGATGGGCCACGCCGGCTTTTTGAGCCATGAAGATACGGTGAGCAACCTGACGATCTTCGCACAGGAGGTGCTGCCGCGGCTCAAGGCATATCGGCAGCCGGAAGTGGAGGTGACTGCGGCATAGGCCACAGGAGCACGGCGCGGCAACGATCGTTGCTGAAGCGAGATGGCTCGAGGACCACGGAGTCGATGCAGTCATCGTGCAAGGTGTGCAGGCCGGGGGTCATCGCGGCATGTTCTTGACGACTGAGCCAGCATTGCAACTCGGTACGTTCGGGTCGCTGCGCTCAAAGCCCAGCGAGGGAGAGTTCATTGGTCTGGCGTGTTGCAACTGGCACAGCCGTATACATTTGCCTTGTCGTCTTGGCGGCGCCGTTTCCTCACGCGGCAGGTTTGACGTTGACGTTTCCGGCGCTGAACGGGCTTGCATTCTTCTTCGCCGAGCAACCGAGCATAGGCCCAATGGCGAGGAGCATGTTGTGGCTTCCCGTCATAAACGGGTCGCTCTGCGCTGTGTTCATAGTCGTTTTTTTGCGCCTGCTGGGCGATGTAAACGAAACAGTTCTCGCGGGTTCTCTTGCCGTTGCCGTTGTTGGTGCATGGATTTTGATTGCCTTCCGACCGCAAGTGATAGCGGGCATTCCGGAGTCGCGCCAACTTCCCTACGCGATCATTTGCACGCTCGCTGGTTTGCTTTTGGTTGCGCTCGTCCATTTCCTCTTGCCCGAAGTCCATTTTACCGCGGCTGATAGGAGCATTTTCTCTTGGCAGTCGATCGATCACACGATCCTGAGCAGCAAGGTGAAAATCGTCCTGTTCGCGCTCGCGCTGGCGCTCTTTTTGGTCGCGACGGCGCATCGACGCGTGCCGGATGGAGTACGAGGCGTACTCGCGGGATTGCCACTCGTGCCGTTCGGCGCCCTTGTCAGTGTGGCGGCATTGAACGATCTCGACACGAAAGAGCAGCAGCGCGTTTTCGAAAACATGTTACGTAGCGTCGCGCTGAGCCCGGCCGTCGCTATTTGGTTCATTTACGGATTTTCGCGGTACTTGAAATCGAGGGTCTTCGTTGGAAAATTGGACGGCCTAAATCGTTTCGCAAGCTTGATCTTGGCGTGGACATTAAGTGGAGTGATGATTGCCTCGCTTTCATGGGCATTGATCGCCGCTTTGTAGAAATGTGCGTTGCAAGACCTTGTCCGTTCATTCCCGCGCAAGCGGGAATCCAGGGGCCGCAACCTGTAGCCCTGGGTCCCTGCGTTCGCGGGGACGAACGGATCATCGCAGACCCGCAGCGCACATTTTAATCCCACGTGACCATTACCCGTGGCGGCTTGGAGGAGCAGGTCAGGCTAGGCTTCTCGTCCTTTGCACCTGGACGGACAGACGTCAGGGCGCATAGACCCAGGCCTCGATCAGCACGGTCGCGCCGGGAAGGGGCAACGGCGCCGGCACCTCGACCGCCGAGAACGGCAGCGGGCGCCCTGGCAAATGGCGCTCCCAAACCTTGTAAACTGCATAGAATTCGCTGATGTCGGCATGGAATTGCTGTAGGCGCACGACGTTCGCAAGCGAGGTCCCGGCGGCTTCGCAGAGCCGCTTGATGTTGCCGATGATGATGTCCGCCTGCATTTCCGCGGGCGAGGAGAACCACGGCTGACGCGGATCGCGCGCCGCCGATGGCGCAAGGCCATCGCGATCCGCGGCCATAAGGCCGGATATGAAGAGTAGGTCTCCTGCCCGCAGCGCCTGCGGCTGCCGATGCAAAGCCGTCGTGACGCCAGCATCGATGTGGCGCTTGCGCGCGGAACTGCCCGGTCTTACCGCCAGCACGTTGATCTCGATCTTGCCGTGGTAGGGCGCAAGCCCATGCTCGATGCAGGGGATGACGGAGAAGGTCGGTCCGTTTTCCCCGAAATGTCGCGACCAGACCTCGGTGAAGGCGGAAAAGTCCTCGGCGTCTGTGAGATAAATCTGCGCATGCGCCACATCCTCGAGGCCGGCGCCGACAAGCTTCAGCGACGGCACGATGCGCTGCGTGATGATGAATTCGGTCTCGAGCTTGATTGGCTGCCCGCCCCATTGCGCGCCTTCCGCCATCAATGCCGCCGCAGCAATGCCGTTGCGGCGCGGCTCGTCGCCGACCGCCATGCTGGTGATGCCGGGAATGAAGATGAAGTCGCCGACCGTGAGCGCAGGCGAATAGCCGGAGGTGGGGCGTCCTTTCAGGTGCTCGTGGTTGAGGTGCTCCACCGTGAAGTCTTTATCCGGGATCACCGCCAGCGCTTGCACGCTCATGTCGGCGTCGGGAAGCAGCAGCCGCTTCTGGGTGATCGAGGTCGACGGCGGGACGCGCCCGCGCAGAAATTCGCGCCGGACCTGCTGATAGGGCGGCACCGCCGTGACCGTCGTATAGTACTGATCGGTGCGAACCAGATTGCTGCGCTCGGTGCCGGCGGCGGACAGCACGGTCTCGAGATTTTCGAAGATGCGCTGCGCCTCCTTCTCGCGCTTGGGAAGCCCGGCATGCGGCGCGCGAGTGGCCAACACATCGGGCGCAATGCCGTTGCGGAAATCCTGCGCCATCAATCCTGTGGCGAAAACCCAACGGCCGGCCTTCATGCCTTGCGCAAACTTCACCTTGCCGGCGCCGAGCTCGACAGGAAGCAGCGGCTCCGCCGCGCGCAACGCGCTCTTATTGCTCATCGTGGCTGGTCCAATGGGTCGTGAGGAGGCCGCACAAGCTTGGCATTGTACGCGCGGGAGGGGAAGATATGGGGAAGGCCAGCGCCGGCATCCGGATCGAGTAATCGATGCACAAACCAGTTCGGATTGTTATGCTGGCGCGTTGGATGACATGAACGGGAAGCCAATCATGACGAGGGCTCTAGGGGTCGGCATAGTGGCCGCACTCATCGCGGCCGCGCCTGTGGCCGCACAGGCGCAGGATTATCCGACGCGAGCCATTACCATTGTGGTGCCGTTCGCGCCCGGCGGCTTGACCGACGTTCCGGTCCGCGTTCTGTCGGCGATGATGCAGGAGCGGATCGGGCAGAACATCGTGATCGAGAACAAACCCGGCGGCTCCGGCGTCGTGGGTGGGACCTATGCCGTGCGTGCCGCGCCCGACGGCTACACATTGTTCGCCAACTCGATCGCCGATGCGCAGAACCTGCACTATATCCCGGTGCCGTATAACGCGGTCGACGACTTCGCCATGATCGGACTGATCGTCGAGGGCCCGCCGCTGGTTCTCATCATCGATGCGAAGCTTTCCTACAAATCACTCGCGGAGCTCCTCGCCGACGCCAGGGCCAACCCGAAGAAAATCAGCTTCGGCACCTCCGGTCCCGCGACCTCGCCGGCGATCGCGCTGACGCAGCTCAATTCGCTCGGAAAAACCGAGATCGTGGGCGTCCCGTATCGCGGCTCCGGCGAGGCCGCCCGCAACGTCGCGGCTGGTCTCATCGAGGGCGCGTTCGCGTTCTACGCCCAGGCCAAGCCGCTCGCCGACGATGGCAAAGTGCGCGCGCTGGCGGTGGCCGCTCCGCAGCGGATTGCGAGCTGGGCCGATGTGCCGACCATGCAGGAGCTGGGATTTCCGAATTTCGACTATAGCGGGTTTGTCGGACTGGCGGCGCCCGCCAAGACGGCGCCCGCGATCATCGCGTTTCTGAACAAAGAGCTCAACGCGGTCGTGCAGTCGCGGCCGTTCCGCGAGCGCATGGAGGCGCTCGGCATGACCGTGCCGGCCGACAACACGCCGGACAAGCTCGCGGATGTCCTGCGTCGCGAGACGGTGCGTCAGGCCGCCTTGGCCAAGCTCTCGGGTCATGCGCCGCTGGCGCCGCAGCGCTGAGCGCGCGGCACAAGCAACGCACAATGGGGCCGTTCCCGTCCAGGCGAAGCGGACCTGAGCCTAAAGCGCTGCGTCCCTTCACAAGAGACCTGGGATCCAGCGCTTCACCCGCCGCTGATAATCGAGGTAAGCCGGTCCAAACATCTTCTCAAGGCGCGCTTCGTCCTCGAGCACGCGGCGGTGAAACCAGAGCGCGCGCGCGGCGAACAGGATGAGCGCAAACCACGAGACGAACGTCACCGCCAAGCCCAGCATGACAATCAGGTGCCCGAGGTACATCGGATTGCGGACGTAACGATAAGGCCCGTCCTCCACGATCCGATCCGGCGGCACGCCAAATCCGGGACCGCCGCCGCCCACACGAGTGCGAAAGCGTCCGACCAGCAGATATTGCAGATAGCCCCAGGCGAGCAGAACAACGCCCGCAGGCTCGGTGGTCAGCTCTCCGCGCTGCCGGACCAGCTCGAATGCGACCACAAGCAGCGGACAAAGAATGAATGTTTGCACCGGCGACCGGCTGAGCCAGCGAAGCAGCCGCGAGCTTGTCATGGCGATGTCCTTGTAGCCTGGGGTGATCGAAGCGAAACCCAAGACTTTTCTGCTAGTCTCTCGTAAAGGAAGGCGATCTTTAACCCCAGAAGCGCATGGCTGTCGCGGACGAAGCAAAATCGGCGGAACTCATTGCACGGCTGGAGCAGCTGCCGTTTTCGCGTTGGCACCGAAGTTTTTTCATCCTGGCGTTTTTCGGCATCATGTTCGACGCGGCGGATTTCGCCATGTTCGGGGCTGCCCTGCCGCCCATTGCCCGCGAGTTTGGGCTTGGTCCAGCCCAATCGGGCCTGCTGGCGACGGTCGGACTGATCGGGGCATTTTTCGGCGCGTTATTCTGGGGAACGGTGTCCGATTACATCGGCCGGCGCACCTCTTTTGCGGCGACGGTCGGCATATTTGCGCTGTTCACCGGGCTCGTAGCCGCGTCATGGAATGTCACCTCGCTGGCTGTGTCGCGGTTCCTCTCGAACTTCGGTCTGGGCGGCGAAGTCCCGGTGACGTCCACGCTTGCCTCCGAATTCAGCCCGGGCCGCATTCGCGGCGCCATGACGGGCAATATCATGGCGGCGTTTCCGGTGGGTCTGATCGTCGCGGCGCTCCTGAGCCTGTTGATCATCCCGACGCTTGGCTGGCGCGCGCTGTTCGTGGTCGGCGTCGTTCCCGCCGTGCTCTTGTTTTTCGTTCGCCGTTACATGCCGGAATCGGTTCGCTATCTGCTCAGCAAAGGTCGCCTCGCGGAGGCAGAAGCGACCGTTGCGCAGATCGAGCGGCGAGCGCTTGGCCGTTCGTTGACCGCGGAGGAAATACGGGCCGCGCCGAAAGTGAAGCCAGAGGTTGCCGTCCCGACCGGGGTTACCGTATTCCAACTGTTCGCGCCGGGGCGCGCGCGCACGACCATTCTGGTCTGGATCGTCTCATTCGGATTCTTGTGGGCCTCGAACGGCATTCTGTTCATGCTGCCGACAATCCTGACGCAGCGCGGGATACCGCTGACGGATGCCATCGCTTTCCAACTGGTCCAGGCGATCGGCGGCTTCTTCGGTTATTCGAGTTGCAGCTTTCTGATCGATCGCTATGGCCGCCGCCCGGTTCTTTTCCTGTATTATTTCGTGGGCGCCTTCTTCCATCTGGCGTTTGCGATGTCGACAGGCTTTGCCACCTATGTCACGGCCTTCCTGGTCGGGTGGGTCAACCCCGGCGTATACGGCGCCACCAGCGTCTACGTCGGCGAACTGCACCCGACCCATCTGCGGGCCACGGCAGTCGGCTGGTTCTTCGGTATCGGGCGCATCGGCTCTTTCCTCGCGCCCTCGGTGGTTGGCTTCATGCTGGCTTACGGGCTCGGCGGCTGGACGCTCTATACCTTCGCTCTCTCTTATCTGATCGCCTCCTTCGCGCTGATCGCAGTGGGCGTCGAGACCAAGGGTCGCGTGCTCGAAGAGATCACGCAGGCGAAGCCCGTTTGAAGTCACGACCCATGAAAATCGATATCTTCAATCACTTCATGCCGAAGCCGTACCTGGAGCGTCTTGCAGCGCTGATACCGGGCCACGCGGCGGTCACTGCGTTTCCGCGCCTCGCGACGCTATGCGACGTCGAAGCGAGGCTTCGATTGCTCGATGAATTCGGCGATCTGCAGAACGTTCTGTCGCTCGCCAATCCGCCGCTCGAACTGATTGCCGGACCTGACCTCACACCCGAACTCGCCCGGATTGCGAACGATGCGCTCGCTGAAATCTGTGCGAGGCACACCGACTATTTCCCTGCTTTTGTCGCCGCACTACCGATGAACAATATGGATGCGGCCATTGCGGAAGCCGACCGTGCTATCGGCGCTTTGGGCGCGCGCGGGGTGCAGATTTTCACCCACGTCGCGAATCAACCGCTGAGCCGACCGGAATTCCGCCCGATCTTCCGCCGCATGGCCGAACACGATCTGCCCATCTGGATCCATCCGATGCGCGGCCCCGACTTCGCCGATTACAAAACCGAGCAACAGTCGCAGGA
>Ga0209648_10002172_pt1 | contig 16167 bp, 12 predicted proteins | sample GraSoi2013_115cm_FD_185830 | JGI IMG/M metagenome (GOLD analysis project Ga0209648, IMG submission 185830) | Grasslands soil microbial communities from the Angelo Coastal Reserve, California, USA - Sample 9_17_2013_115cm (SPAdes) (version 2) | ecosystem: Environmental > Terrestrial > Soil >...
CCTTGATTGGCAGCAGCGATTGCCTTCAAGACCTCGGGGTGAACCCCTGCATTGTTGTCACTGGCGAAGCTGCGAGAAGGCTTCATAGGTCAACAATTTAGCAGACTGTGCGGGACGGGACAGGGTTGTCACCCTTCCTTTTTGCTTGACAAAGACAATTATGTAACCCTATGGTTACCTATTGTGATGCGGACTTTTAGCGGGATGACGTTTCGCTCAGCTCTCGCGCTTTCGGCAGGCATGAGCGGGATCAATCGGTTGGGAGCGGTTTCAATCAGCCAGGTGGGTTCGAGGGCAAAACTGTCAGTGGCACGCTAGCAAATTTGAATCTTGGGCTGTGTCCTTGTAATCTAGCGTTCAAAGCACGTTCTGCCCTAGGTGACCGACCCGGTGTCTTGTGTGTGGAATTTTTGGGGTTGGCGCGGACCGTCCAGGCTGGACATCCAGGTCAGATCAATTAGGCAATACTCCAATTTTAGTGATTCAAGAGCAAGCGGCCGAACGTCGCACTTATCACACGGCGGCGACATAAGAGGGTGATGATGGCGAAACGGATGATCCTGATGCTGGCCGTGGTGGTAGCCCTCCTGGCGGGACTCGGATTTGTGAAGTACCGCCAATTTCAGACTGCAATGGCACAGGGCGGGAGTTTCCAGCCACCACCGACCGCAGTCACGACAATTGTCGCCAAGCATGAGACCTGGCCATCAACTCTGAACATAATCGGCACAGCGGTGGCAATCCAAGGCGTAACGGTGAGCGCGGACCTCCCTGGCACCGTGGAGCGAATCAATTTCGAGTCCGGCAAGCCGGTCCATGCTGGCGACGTGCTGGTCGAGCTTGACACCAGACAGGAGCGGGCCCAGTTGACGGCTGCCGAAGCCCAGCGCGATCTGGCGCGCATCAATTTCGCCCGGACGCAGGAACTGGTCAAGCAAGGGGTCACCGCCCGAACGGAATACGACAACACCAGCGCCCAGCAAAAGGCGACGGAAGCACAGGTCGGGGAGATTCGTGCAACCATTGAGCGAAAGACAATTCGAGCGCCGTTTACCGGAGTTCTGGGTCTCCGGCAGATCAATCTCGGACAGTACCTGGCGGCCGGCCAAGCCATCGTTCCTCTGCAGTCGCTGAATCCGATTTACGTGAACTTCGGAGTGCCGCAGCAGACCTCTGCGCCGGCACTGGCCGGCCGCACGTTGCGGGTCACGAGTGATGACCTGCCCGGCGCGACATTCACGGGCCGCGTCACCGCCGTTGATTCAGTCATAAGCGAAGCCACGCGGAACATTCAGGTGCAAGCTACCCTCCCTAATCCCGCGGGCAAGCTGCGCCCGGGCATGTTCGTTCAGGTACAAGTAGTGCTAGGCGCGAGCCGTCAAGTGGTCACTTTGCCCGCATCTGCCATCAACTACGCTCCATACGGCGATTCGGTTTTCGTGGTCACCGACATTAAGGACCCGAAGGGCAAGACCTACCGCGGAGTGCATCAGCAGTTCGTGAAGGTGGAAGGTTCGCGCGGCGACCAGGTAGCAGTCATCTCCGGCCTCAACTCCGGAGATGAAGTTGTGACCTCGGGTGTGTTCAAGCTACGCAATGGCGCTCCGGTCCAAGTCAATAACGAGGTACAACCGCCAAACAATCCGAAGCCCAAGCCTGAGGACACTTAATGAAGTTTACGGACCTATTCATTAAGCGGCCGGTGCTTGCGATCGTGGTCAACCTGGTGATCCTGATCGCGGGCCTGCAGGCAATCCGTTCATTGAGCGTTCGCCAATATCCGCGCAGTGACATCGCGGTGGTACAGGTGTCTACGGTGTACGTGGGTGCGAACGCCGATCTGGTGCGCGGGTTTATCACGACACCGTTGGAGCGTGTGATTGCCAGCGCTGACGGCATCGACTACATGGAGTCAACCAGTGCGCAGGGTGTGAGTACGATCACCGTACACCTGAAGCTCAACTACGACACCAACGCAGCACTGACTCAGATTCAGTCAAAGGTGGCCCAGGTTCGCAACGACCTGCCTCCCGAGGCTGAGGCGCCGATCATCGATTTGCAGACGGCGGACGACCGGTTTGCGGCGGTGTATCTGAGCTTCTCGTCCCCCGATCTCGATCAAAATCAGATTACCGATTACCTAACGCGAGTGGTGCAGCCAAAGTTGAGCGCGGTCAGCGGAGTGCAGCGTGCTGACATCCTGGGAGACCGCACCTTCGCCATGCGCATCTGGCTCAAGCCGGACCAGATGGCCGCGCGCGGTGTTTCCCCCTCCGACGTGCGAGATGCACTGTCGAAGAACAACTACCTTTCAGCGCTGGGAAGCACAAAGGGCTCGGCGGTGTCGGTAAACCTGGTGGCGAATACAGATCTGCGCACTTCAGAAGAGTTTCGCCAACTTGTCGTGAAGCAGCAGAACGGGGTCGTCGTCCGCCTGGGCGAGATTGCAGATGTTGTGCTCGGCGCCGAGAACTACGACTCGGACGTGCGTTTCAACGGTGAAACAGCGACATTCATGGGCATATGGGTGCTTCCGACAGCCAACTCGCTGGAAGTGATTCGCAACGTACGAGCGGCCCTGCCAGCAATCAGTGCACAGCTCCCCACCGGGATGAAGCTGGGAGTCCCGTACGACTCGACGAAGTACATTCAGGACGCGATTAACGAGGTGCTCCACACCCTCACTGAGACGCTGCTCATTGTCGTTTTCGTAATCTTTCTCTTCCTGGGTTCGTTCCGTTCGGTGCTCATTCCAGTTATCGCCATCCCGATTTCGTTGATTGGCGCGGTCTTCCTGATGCTCATTGCCGGGTTCACCATTAACCTGCTGACTTTGCTCGCGATCGTGCTCTCGGTCGGACTGGTGGTGGATGACGCGATTGTTATGGTCGAGAACGTCGAGCGTCACCTTCATCTCGGCAAGGCGCCGTTCCGCGCAGCCTTGGACGCTGCCCGTGAGCTGGTAAACCCGATCATTGCCATGACCATCACACTGGCTGCGGTCTATACCCCCGTGGCAATCCAGGGCGGACTGACAGGCGCTCTGTTCCGCGAGTTCGCATTCACGCTGGCCGGCGCAGTGATCGTTTCCGGCTTCGTGGCGCTGACGCTATCGCCGATGATGGGATCGAAGCTCTTGCGTCAGGGAGATACCGAACACGGGTTTGCAGGCTGGATTAATCGCCGCTTCGACAGCGTTCGCGACGCTTACACTCGTGTGCTCTCCGGCACGCTGCGCTACCGGCCGGTTGTCCTGACGCTGTGGGCGATTGTGGTCCTCTTGATGATCCCGTTTTACATGTTCTCGCAGCGGGAATTGGCGCCCGCTGAGGACCAGGGAATAGTCTTCAGTGTGATTCAGGCTTCGGCAAACTCTACCCTGGACCAGACCAATCTATTCGCGCAGCAAGTTTACAACATCTATCGTGCAATTCCTGAAAGCGACAGCATCTTTCAGATCACGACCCCAACCGGCGGCTTCGGCGGCATGGTGACCAAACCCTGGAGCGAGCGGAAGAAAACGGCGCAGCAGCTCTTGGTTGAATCAACTGGACCCCTATCGAAAATTCCGGGTATCCGCGTTATTTCCGTGACGCCCTCGGCGCTACCTGGCGGCGGAACTTTCCCAGTTGATTTTGTGGTCGCGTCATCCGCGGAACCGCAGCAGGTCAGCGAAATGGCAACCCAACTGGTGCAGAAGGCGATGGCCAGCGGGATGTTCATATTCGCCGACACCGACGTGAAGTTCGATCAGCCGCAAACCGAGGTAGTTTTTGACCGCGACAAGCTTCGCTCGCAGGGCGTTGACCTTAGCCAGGCAGGGCAGGATCTTTCAACGCTTCTTGGCGGAAATTATGTGAACCGGTTTAGCATCCAGGGCCGTAGCTATAAGGTGATTCCACAGGTAAAACGCCAAGAGCGTTTGACGGCGGACCAACTCGAGCAGATTTACGTCAAGGGATCGAATGACAAGCTGGTCCCGCTCTCGACCTTCGCCAGCCTTAAGACCACGACTGAGCCACGTTCGCTGAATAAATTTCAGCAACTCAACGCCGTGCGCATTCAGGGAGTGATTCCGCCGCCCGTGCCGCTCGACAAGGCGCTCACATTCCTGGAAGACCAGGCCAAGCAACTGCCGCAGGGCTACACCGTGGATTACGCAGGTGAGTCACGGCAGCTACGAGTAGAGGGCAGCAAGTTCCTCAGCACATTCCTCCTCTCGGGGATTTTGATTTACTTGGTCCTCGCGGCACAGTTCGAGAGCTTCCGCGATCCATTCATCATTCTTACGGGATCGGTTCCGCTGGCCCTGTCCGGCGCGCTGACGTTTTCATTCCTCGGGTTTACGAGCCTGAATATCTACAGCCAAGTCGGACTGATCACCCTGGTCGGTTTAGTCTCGAAGAATGGCATCCTTATCGTCCAGTTCGCCAACCACCTCCAAGAGGAGGGACGGGACAAGCTCCACGCAGTAACCGAGGCGGCTGGCACGCGCCTGCGGCCGATCTTGATGACCACCGCAGCTACGGTATTCGGTCACTTACCGCTTGTCTTCGCAACCGGGCCTGGAGCGGGCGCACGCAACAGCATCGGTATCATGCTGGTGAGCGGAATGATCATCGGCACAGCTTTTACGCTGTTCGTGGTGCCTTCGATCTACATGCTCGTCGCCAAGAAGCATGTGCGGATTTCCGACAGCGATGAGGCTGAAGCTGGACTGCCCGAGCCAGTCGGCGCCTCAGTCTAAACCGCGAAGCCTAGCCAGTTGCCTCACGCATCTTCGATTTTCAAAAGGTCCGTCTTATCCGTAACTAACGCATTTGCTCTACTTCTGCACCCGCTCGACGGCAGCGCCGAGAATTTTTCCTTGATTTTCTTCTTGCACAAATGCGATCAGGCGATACGCCGAGTTTGAGGGATCAAGCTTAAGGCTTACATCTTTCGAAAACGCTTCTCCGGTTTTGGCTTTGCCCGACCTCGTAAGACTCCGCAGCACTGCGACGTGCTCAAGTCGATGCCCTCCATTTTCACCGCGAAGCACTTGCGATTGAGCATGTTCGAGAACGAGCGCGACGAAGACTTCTGCATTGGATGGTAAACGGTCGGTTTCAAGGTGAGCGTGCACCGTTCCATTTTCACTTTTCAGTGCCGATATTCGAACTGGGACCTTGGGAAGAGAGCGCGCTTTTTCGAAGACCTGATTCGCCCGTCCTCGGTCATTTCCGCCGAACTCAAGACTTCCATCAACTACCATTTGCGGAGTGTATGGGCTAGCCAGGCGCAACCGTTCTGCGTAAACGTCCTGCCGCACAGTGAACTGATGAGATGAGAATGTGTCCTTCCATCCCAAATCGTCCCAATAATCCACGTGCTCGCTGAGTACGATCAACTGAACACCGGGAACGGGCTGAGTGGCGTCCAGAGTGCGAAGCAGGGCATCAGCAGGCGGACAACTGGAACATCCTTCAGACGTGAATAACTCAACCACAATGGGGGTCGCAGATTCACCGAAGGCTTGAGCACCTGCCGAAATGAATCCACCGAGAGTGATCGCACATAGGAGGCGGAGAAATCGTCCTGGCATAGAGAAGTTGGACCTCCCTTCGAAGATTCGCAGCAATCAAAAAGGTTACACTAACAAATTGGGAAAGAAACGCCTTCGGAGCACGATCTGTATGCACAAACAAAAAACCGCTCTCATCCTCGCTCTTGCATTGAGCTCTCTTCCTGCCGCCCGCGCTGCAAATCCCAAGGACGTTCCCCAGACTTGGAGCTTCGCGGTCTCCGGTGACTCGCGCAATTGCGGTGACGTAGTTATGCCCGCCATCGCGGCCGACGCCATCAAGCACAATGTCGCCTTCTACTGGCATTTGGGAGACCTGCGCGCCATTTATGGCCCAGATCAGGATTTCGTAGAAGAGAAGAGCCGTGAGGGACAGCCGACCGACCTTGCTGACTACGAAAAGCAGGCGTGGGACGATTTCATCGAGAACCAGATCAAGCCATGGGGAGAGGTTCCCTTCTATCTCGGCATCGGCAATCACGAAACCACACCGCCGAAAACCCGGGCAGAGTTCGTGCAGCACTTTCATGAATACTTGGATCGCCCTGATCTAAAGGAACAGCGGCTCAAAGATGATTCGAAAGCGACCCAGCCCAAGACCTATTTTCACTGGATGCGCGACGGTATTGACTTCATTTATCTGGACAACGCTACGCACGACCAGTTCGATCCTGCCCAGATGAAGTGGATAGAAGGCGTTCTGAACCGTGACCGCAAAGATGACAGCATCCACACCATTGTGGTTGGAATGCACGAAGCGCTGCCGGAAAGTATCTCTGCCAACCATAGCATGAATGAATCGCCAATCGGGATCGAGACCGGTCGTCGCGTATATCACATGCTGCTGAAAATGCAGAACGATGCACACAAGACCGTATACGTGCTGGCCAGCCATTCGCATTTTTATATGGACGGAATCTTCAATACTCCGTACTGGAAATCAAACGGTGGCGAACTGCCAGGCTGGATTATTGGAACGGCGGGCGCTGAGCGCTATCCGCTTCCTCCGGCAGCCGGTGATGCCAAGGCGGCGAAGACTAACGTCTACGGATACCTCGTGGCGACAGTGAATCCGGAAGGAGATCCTCCGGGCACGATCAAATTCAAGTTTGAGGAGTTGAAAGAGGGCAACATTCCAGCGGACGTGGTCGAGCGCTTCACCAAGCCTTTCATTCACGAGTGCTTTGTTGGAAACCGCAGAAATGTTCCGATCGAATAGCGCCTTGGTGTGTTCGTTGTTCAAAGACTTATCCGCCTGGCTAGCACAGCGGATTTACGGCTTCCGGTAAACCCGAACGTAGTCAACCAGCATAGTCTGGGGAAAAACGGTTGTCTCATCAGGATTGCCCGGCCACTCGCCACCGATCGCCAAGTCGAGGATTACAAAAAAGGGATGGTCATACACCCACTTTGTTCCGGCAGGAAGATCGGCGGCAGTGCGGGTAGCATACAAGTGGTCATCGACGTAAAAGCGTATCTGGTTCGGCTCCCACTCGGCGGCAAAGACGTGGTACTCATCTGCGAAGCGGCCACTCACGAGTGAGTAGGGCGCCCCAATTCCCTTCCCGCCGGAGTATCCGGGACCATGAATAGTGCCGTGTACGATTGCGGGCTCCCGGCCGATGTTCTCCATGACGTCAATCTCGCCGCAGCCCGGCCAGCCGATTGTTTCGATGTCGTTCCCCAGCATCCAAAACGCCGGCCAGATTCCCTGCCCGTAAGGAATCTTGATTCGCGCTTCGAACCGCCCGTAGGCTTGGTCAAACTTGTCTAAAGTTTTCAGACGCGCGGAAGTGTAGTTGCGAGTCACGCCATCCGCTCCGGCGTAAGCTTCTTTTAGCGCAATCATTTCAAGATTGCCGTTGCGGACATGCACGTTCCGCGGGCGATTGGTGTAGTACTCCAGTTCTTTGTTGCCCCAACCGTTGCCGCCAGTTTCAATCTTCCATTTGGCCGGATCGGGAGCGGAGCCGTCCGGCTGGTCGAACTCATCGCTCCAGGTCAGGGTCCAGCCGGGAGGAGAACTGATAGCAGGGGAGTGCGTTCGGTGAACGCAGCCAGTCAGAAGGATTAGAACGGGAATAAAAGCCCACAATGGTTTCATTTGTTACAGTTAACGCTGGACTTTGAAAGTTCGTTTCCACCGGGTCTTGTCAAAGAAGTGGATCACAACATGTGCCAAGAACGAGAAACGTTGACTCATCGCTTTATGCAAATACTGGTCAGCCGGAGTCTCGAATGACCAATAGATGAACATAGGACGCCCGATGATATTTTCCTTGGGAATGAATCCCCAATATCGGCTGTCGTAACTTACGTCCCGGTTGTCGCCCATCCCGAAGTAGCTGTCCGGCGGCACTACGATATCGCCATTCTCTATATGTTGAGGCATCGTCAGCTTCCATTCGGAATCGCGTAAGTGAATTCGGTCTCCGGGAATGCCGACTACACGCTTGACTGAGTAAATTTTAGGGTCGACTGGAGAAACAAATACGAGAATATCGCCCTCTTTTATCAGATGGTGCGGCTTCGCAAAAATATGATCACCGATGAGTAACGTAGGCTCCATCGCGCCACTGGGAATTTCGAATGCTCTCCCATTGAAGGTGAGAATATTGAGGGTGATAACAATGACGAGCGCCACCGCCACTAAAATGTAGATTATCGGGACGCTCAACCGGATGGGCTTTTGCGCTTTCGTCCTGATTGCTGGAGAGCTTTCCCACACTTGCTTCACCTTCCACCAGCCCTGCTTTTATGGTTTGCTCCATTTAAATGGCTCCTTCTCTCGCTGCAACACTCGAAAACGGCAAATGTGATCATTGATTCCGCAGCTTGCCGCGTCTCACCATGACAGCCACGCCGTAGACGGGCAGGTCCACCGAGCTCTTCGTTCCACCTTCCAGCACATCTTGCATCGGCGACGGAAGAGAAATCGTCTGCTTCGCCTTTGACAGGTTTACCAAAATGTAAACCGTGCGTGTGTCGCCGTATCGCGGATAGACTTCCACGCCATCCGGCACTGACCCCATCGCGGGTTTCACGCCGCTGACGTCGGTCATCCACTTCGCGGCAGACTTCAGCGTGTCATCATCGAGCCATGCGCCGATATAAGTGATGCGCCCCTTCCCAACTTGCCGTGTGATAGCGGCAGGCTGGCCATCGAGCCAGCCGTTGCTCTTGCCGTAGCGCTCAAGTATTTCGACGTCTTTATTTTTTGCGCTGAGCAGCTCGGCCCAAAGCTTGCCTTGCCCCGTTCCCCACTTGCCTTCGATGGCGGCGGGATTTTCCAGCGCGTAGTATTGCTCTACTCGTCCGCCCAGCAGTTCGGCGAGAGGGCCAGGCTGGCGCTCGGTCTGCAGTCCATTGTCTTCGTTCTTCATCGCGGAGCGCTGGCCGAGAACCAGGTGCCCGCCGCCCCGAACGTAGGCGATCAGATTTTTTGCTGCCGCATCGGAGAGCACATTCAATCCCGGCGCAACCACCAGCTTGTACTGCGAAAGCGGCGCTGTCGGAGGAACCACGTCGACGGACTGGGCCATCGCGCGTAGCGGGCGGTAGTAACTGACGATCTCCTTCACCGGATCATATTCATGATTGTGGCGCTGCCAATCGATCGCCCAGCGGCTGTCGTATGAATGAAGAATAGCGACCTCGGATTTCGGCGAGGTCCCCGCTAAGTCCGGACCAGCTTTCTCAAACTCCTTTCCGATCTGCTGAATTTCGGCATACAGCGGAACTGGAGTGCCGTCGGCGCCCAGTAAGGTCCCGTGATACTCTTCCTGTCCATTCAGCGCGCTGCGCCACTGCCAATAGCTCACCGTGTCGGCGCCGTGCCCGATTGCATGCCACGCCATGGCTCGCACTTCGCCCTTGTCGAGCGAGTTGTTCACGCCTGCCCAATTCACAAAGCCAGGCTGTGTTTCCATCACCCAAAAATTCTTGCCCTTGAATCCGCGCGTCAGGTCGTGGGCCGCGCCGTTCCCCCCAGGATCAAGATGGCCCTGGCCAACGTAATCGTCCCAGGCGGCAAGATCGAGGTCCTGCTCGACTGTGTAATGGTCATATCCATCGAACCAGCCCATGGTGTTTGTGGTGATGAATTGCTTCGGGTCGGAATTGGCGCGAATTACGTCGAGCTGGTTCTTCTGGTAGCTGCGCCAGGTGTCACTCACAAATCGCTTCCAGCTCAATAACAGTCCGGGATTTCCATAATGGGTTTCGATCGGAATCTGGCTCCAGTCGAAATAAGTCTGGCTCCAATAGGCAGTCGTCCAACGCGCGTTCAGGTTGTCGAGCGTGCCGTAACGATCCTTCAGCCATTGCTGAAATTGCTCATGAGTATCGGGATTGTAGGATTCATTGGCGTACTCGTTGTCAATCTGCCATCCCAGGACGTAGGGATTGTGACCGAAGCGTTTCGCCATTTGCTCAGCCATTTTGCGGGCGAGTTCGCGATATTTCGCATTCGCGAAATCGAAGTGCTGCCGGTTACCATGTTCGGCGCGATGCCCTTCTTCATCGATTCGTAGCGTCTCCGGATATTTCTGGGTAAGCCAAGCTGGAGGAGCCGCCGAAGGTGTGCCGATTACAGTGTAGATGCCATGCTTCCCGGCGGCGGTGATAGCGCGATCCAGCCAGTCGAGATCGTACTGGCCTTCGGCCGGTTCCATGCGGCTCCAGGCAAACTCAGCCACGCGGACCATGTGTATGTCTGCCTGCTGCATCAGCGTAAGATCCGTCTCCCATCGCGATTCGGGCCACTGCTCCGGATACCAGGCGGTGCCGAGCAGAATCGGCGGCGCATTCTGAGCATTGGCGTTCAGAATGGACAGAACCATGAAAAAGATAAAGACGATTATGGTTTTTAGTGAACCGACGGGTAATACACCCTCACGCTCTCGCATTTGTCCTCCCGATCCCACGAAAAGGCGCAAAACGAAGAGATCAGCTGAAAATCGGAAGGCAACAGTCTAGACCAAGAGCGCGGGAACGGCGAGAGTATTTGGCCAAGCTGACTGGAACGCGTCGATGAACTAGCTGTTGGTGAATGGTAATCGGAGACCCGGATTACGAACGTTCCTTCGGATCCAAAAAAGGAAGAGATTCGACACGGCAATAAACTGCTTACAGGTAACGTCTGACTTTGGAAACCTCAACGGCACGCTCAAAAACAGCGTATACTAGGGGCAACTTAACCTCGAAGACAACTACCCGAGAACCCGCCTTCGCGATTGAGAGATCACTTGAGAGAGGCGTTTCCGGTGGTTCTGCTTAGATCGCTGAACAACTCGGCTCCGGTCGGACGCGACTCTTCAAAAGCAGCCCTTGCGGCAACCATGTAATGGCGGCCTTCTCCGGATTTACAGGGTGAGGGTTTTCCTAGGCGTCTCAGCGGGAGTGATCGCGTAAGGTCAGCTGGAGAAAAACAGGAGTTAATTATGTCAGGAATCAATGGCGATAAATCCAGATTTCACCGGGAACGCAAACAGAAAATCGAGCGGCGGAAGCGAAACCGCGAACTACTGAAAAGCCTGGCCGAGCAACCTAAATCAGCGGCTGTGCCATCCGCTTCGAAACCGAAGGCGATGTCCCTATGAACACGCTTACGCTAACCATGCCGTTTTCTCACCCGGTACCTAATCCACTCAAGAGGAAACGAGTTCTTCTGGTAGACACCTCGTCGACGCGCGACTTGCGTGCCGAGGTCATGAGAAAGCTTGGCATGGATGTCGACTGTGCCGCCGATATCGGCGAAGCGCGTTCTTGGTGGCGGGCAGACCTGTACAACCTGGTGCTCATCAGTTCGGAAAATGAACTGGGCCGCCGCGATAAATTCTGCGACGACATTCGCGGCGCCATGCCACGACAGCCGCTTGCGTTCCTAGTAGGCAAGCCCGAGTACATCGCGGGTTCGCCGAGTGCGGATGAAGCAGCGCCAGCCCAGAAAGATAGCGACCCAGCCCTTTGGGGGGACGTCAAAGCAGCACTTTCGGCTGACATTTCTGGGGGGTTGCCCCAGCGTTGGGGAATTCTGGAAGCCTGTCGGCGAATCTCCGCCGTTCGGTCCGTATCCGACGCCCGCTCCAAGGCCAGGCGGGACAGGCCTGCGCCGCTGCGCGATCCAGAAGCACCCCGATTCAAGCGCCCAGCGGATGAAACTGCGACGCTGCCTGAATTGCAAAGCGCGGAAACGCCATGATGAACCTTTACGCATTTCCGATGTTTCAATATTTTGCCGGACGCGGCACGCTGCCCGGCCAGTGATAAACAAATGATAGGAGGGATTGTGAATGCCACGAGGCCGATCAACTTTTAACAAGCGCCAGAAAGAACAAGCACGCCAACAGAAACAGAGGGAAAAAGCGGAGCGCAAAAGCCAGCGCAAGCAGGAGAAACCGGAAGGCAGCGAAGGCGGCGTAGATAGCGCAGATGAAATGCGCGAGTTGCGCGAACATGCTGAAGCGCAGGCAGCGCTATTCCGCATCGGCTCCGACGAGCCAGGATCCGGCGAGCATTCACCTCCACAAGGCAGCAAGGGCTTCGATCGATAGACCGAGGAGGTCGCACGAGTTAGTGCCTCGGCGACTTCTCTCCCCGTGTTCTAGACAAAAACCTCTCCCGGCAAGCTGATTAGTGTCCTGGTTGCAAGAGTGTTTTGAACAAACCGCTTCGGTTGCTCCAGGGAAGGGTCTATGTGCATGCGTTCGATGCGTAACTGCAAAGTGCGTTCGATGTGGCGAAGCTCCAAAACCTCCGCACCTGACACCAGTGTCGATGCGCGGCCCTGGGCGCCGGCCCGTCCAGTACGTCCAACCCGGTGGATGAAGTCCTCCGCCATCTTAGGCAGATCGTAGTTGATCACGTGGGCCACATCGTCCACGTGCAGGCCTCGGGAGGCAATATCGGTGGCTACCAGCACCTGAAAGCGGCCTTCCTGAAATCCGCTTAAAGCACCGTTGCGCTGCGATTGTGTGCGATCGCCGTGAATCATGGCGGCGCTGAAGCCGTCTCTCTCCAGTTCCTTAGCAAGCCGTTGCGTGCCGCGCTTGGTACGCGTGAAGATCAGCGTCTGTCCCTTTTCTGCGTAGAGCAATTGTCGAAGGACATCCAGCTTTTCCCCCGGACGGACCTCGTAGGCCTTCAATTGAACGCTTTCCGCGGGCTTTAGAACTGAACCCAGGGCTACGCGGACCGGTTCGCGCATATAGTCATGCACCAGCCCGGCGACAGACTGTTCCAAAGTAGCTGAGAAGCACAACGTCTGCCGTCGTTGCGGCAATACTGAGAGGATGCGCTGGATGGACGGCAGAAAACCCATGTCCAGCATGCGGTCGGCTTCGTCGAGCACAAGTATCTTCACTTGACTTAGTTCAGCGATTCTGCGGCTGAGGAGATCCTGCAGCCTTCCCGGGGTAGCGATTACTAACCCCGAGCCCGCGCGGAGCGCATGGATCTGCGTCTTCTCCGGCACGCCGCCGATGATAAGCGCCGCTCTGGGCATGGCTCTGGCACGCAGTTTCTCGTATTGCTCGTGGACTTGCATTGCCAGTTCCCGCGTCGGCAATAAAACTAGGGCGTGCGTCTGACGTGACGGTTCGCGGTGCAGCATCTCGATTATCGGTATCAGAAACGCCAGCGTCTTGCCGGTCCCGGTCTGGGCCGTGCCGATTACGTCTTTCCCGGCAAGGGCCGGAGGAATCGCACTCGCCTGGATGGGTGTTGGAGTAATGAATTGAGCTGCCGCCAGCTTCTGCTGCAACGCAGCAGAGAGAGGCAGTTCTGTAAATGTTGTCATTCGAATTGTTTTCTTTCTGGAGGGGCCTGTGGTCAAATTCCCAGACACGCGTCGTGGACTTCCATGCCGCTCACTTTGATTTTAGAAATCGCGCTGAACTAAACGGAGGGCAGGAAATGCGGAGATGAATCTGGCTCTAAGAGGAACCACCGCGTGACGAGCAAACCGTCGCAATAGCGTTAGAAGCAGTATACCAGAACCGGTTCCCGGCGGGGGTTACTTCAGTTAGTCGGTACTGGGTCAGCTTCCGAGTTGCGACAATACATACAAAATCGTGTCGGTCGCCTGCGTACTTGGAGTACGTCGAGCATCGAACTCCCTGGCTAGTGGCCTCCTCACCCACTGTCTTTTGTTGCCAATCAGTGTCGCTCCCAGACAAGTTTCCGATTGTGCTGTGGCGTACGCTGTCCGCACCGATCCAGGACAGATGCTGGGGTGTGCCTGCTAAGCGACTCCATGATATTGAGTGCGCCTAGGCACTGCCGCCGCTTTTTATCGAGGCATTGTGAGCGAGTCCACGATCAGGAGGGCATATGATCCGCGCCAAATATCTGCTCTTGTCGATGTTGCTGGTTTCGAGTCTCACCAGATTCTCCATTTCTCAGACGTCCTTCACCTCGCTCCAGGGCACGGTGACTGATCCCACTGGGGGTGCGGTCGCGGGGGCCACCATCGCACTCGTGAATACTGGGTCGAACCTGGAACGGTCCGCCACCACCGGAAGTCTAGGCGAATACAAATTTCTCGCGTTGCCTCCCGGGAATTACGAACTGACCGTAAGCGCGAAGGGATTTGCCCGGTACCAACAAACAAATCTCCAATTGCTGGTCAACACTCCAGCCACGGCCAATGTCCAGCTCAAGGTTGGTTCCGTAAGCGAGGTCGTCAATGTATCCGGGGAGGCTCCAGCTTTGAATCTGGTGGACGCTTCTATTGGCAACCCATTCAACGAAACCCAGGTGAAGCAGATTCCGCTCGATGGCCGCAACGTTCCCGAGTTGCTGAGCCTGCAAGCCGGCGTTGCTTACACTGGCAATCGAGAAGATCTCCTAGACCCCAAAGTCAAGGACCAGGATAGCCGCAATGGCGCGGTGAACGGAGCTCGCAGCGACCAGAGCAACATAACGCTCGATGGCGTCGATGTGAACGACCAAAATAACGGTTATGCCTTCACCTCTGTGCTGCCTACTACCCTCGATTCAGTTCAGGAATTCCGGGTTACTACGTCGAACTACAACGCCGACCAAGGAGAAGGTTCAGGAGCGCAAGTCGCGCTGGTCACCAAGAGCGGGACCAACAATTACCACGGATCGCTGTATGAATATCATCGCAACACAATTACCAGCGCCAACGACTACTTCGTGAAAAATGCCGAGGCGCTGAGCGGATCTCCGAATGTTCCCGACAAGCTGCTGCGCAATGTGTTCGGTGCGTCGATTGGCGGGCCAATCCAGAAAGACCGGGTCTTCTTCTTCGTCAACTATGAGGGAACGCGGAGGCGAGAGCAGACCAGCACGGTGCGCACAATTCCCAGTCCAGCGATGCGCGATGGGGTGCTCATATATCAATGCGGTTCCGGCAATTGTCCGGGGAACTCGGTCCAGGGGCTAAGCACTGCAACCTACACAGCGCCCGCTGGAGATTTCGCGCTTGGGCCGAACGACATCACAAATTTGGACGTAGTGGCGCACAACATCGCTGGTGCCCCGTTGCCGCCTCCAAATATTGGCCCGGGGCCAAACCCGAACATGATTCATTATTTCCAGAAGGTTTACGCAGGCCTCAGCGGAAATGATTTCTCAGTCGGAGACCGTTTTAATTACGTTGGCTACCGCTTCCGTGCACCCGTCAGCTTCGACAACAATGTGTTTATCGCTCGCGTCGATTACCACCTTACCGCCGACGGCAAACATACGGTGTTCTGGCGAGGGGCAGTGCAGAACGTCTTCAATCCGCAAGAGCCTTTTCTCCCTGGCGATTCGCCCATGGTAACCATGGAAGACCACAGTAAGGGCTCTGTGGTGGGATATACGGCGGTTCTCAGTCCAACGCTGGTCAATTCGCTTCACTGGGGATTTACCCGCCAGAGCACAGGATTCATCGGAAACTCGAATCAGGAGTGGAACGTCTTCTACGGCCTCGATCAGAGTTTTGCCTACAGCCACAACGCGCAGACGCCCACGCACAACATTCTCGATGACCTCTCCTGGACCAAGGGGCGGCACACCATTCAAGTCGGGGCCAATCTGGGTTGGGTGCGGGACCCACGCTATAGCCTGCAACACTCCTTCAATGAAGGAAAAGGCGCAACCAACTGGATGTCGCCAACAGGATTCGCCAACACCGGCAGTTATCTGGATCCCGCCACTGGGGTCAACCCGGTGACCAACCAGCCGTATCCAGAGCCACAGTCAGCATTTCAATACGACTATCCGATGTTGGGCATGCTGGGCATGACTTCCGACATCGTCGGCAATTACAACTACGACAAGAGCGGTAACGTAGTGAACTATACGGTAGACGCTAATGGGAATCCCATAAGCGCAACAGGGAAGCCCGTCACTCGGAACTATGGACTCAATTGGTATGAGTTTTATGGGCAGGATTCCTGGCGCATCAAACCCAACCTGACGGTCACATACGGTTTGCGTTGGTCGCTGTTCCCGCCACCCTGGGAGGTCAATGGGTTCCAGGCGTCTCCGACCTGCTATCCAAAAGACCAACCTGTAGGCGGACCTCAGTGCTCTGCGTTCGCCTTCAACACAGGCGCTGAATTCAATCAGATGGTCAAGAACATGAAGCAGGG
>Ga0209648_10002174_pt1 | contig 16159 bp, 15 predicted proteins | sample GraSoi2013_115cm_FD_185830 | JGI IMG/M metagenome (GOLD analysis project Ga0209648, IMG submission 185830) | Grasslands soil microbial communities from the Angelo Coastal Reserve, California, USA - Sample 9_17_2013_115cm (SPAdes) (version 2) | ecosystem: Environmental > Terrestrial > Soil >...
AATCATTTCGGATCCTCTCTGCACGTCTGGAAAAGCTCCGCCACCTGGAGGGGCCTGAGTTCTTATTGCTGGGCAGAGTGGACGATTACCACAGCGTCCTGGAAGATGCGTACGCAGCCTATGGCAAAATCGAGACCAAGGGGTGAACAAGTATGGCTAGCGCAGTGCTCAACACTTCTGCCATTAAAATAGCTGAAACGTTTCAGATATTTCGGCGGCTCTGGCACACTAGCAAACAGGAAGGTAAAACCAATGGCAAAACCAGCATTCATTTATGCCTTTGACAATCTTGGACCCGAACGCTTCACAGAACTCTGTGGGCTCCTCCTTGGCGCGCGTCACAAAGGATTTCTCTTGGGAGGGATTGGTCCGGATGGAGGCGTTGATGGAGAAGTTGATACGCTGTTCGGAGAATGGCGACCAGAATCTATCTCGCCCCTCCGAAACGTAATTCTTCAGCCTGGACACCTCGTTATATTCCAATTCAAGCACAAGGTTACGGCCCGCAACGGCCAAATTCACTCGCGAACACAACTTCTTGACCTCTACAAATGTCGATCACAAAAGAACTGTGAGCTCCATAGCCATTTAATACAGAAGAAGCGGCCAGCCGCCTATGTTCTTGTGACCAATGTAGAAGTCAATTCGGAGTTCCGCGAGAAATTTACTCAGCAATGCCGATCTGAGAATCAGGATATCAAGCATTACCAGATCTTCGGTCTGGATGAGCTGGAATCATGGGTGACAAATGAACCAGAACTTCGTCATCTCTACTTTCCCACCATTTTTGGGCCTCCACGTTTTCATTTACAGATCCTGCTTGGGTACGCCTATGCAACTTATAGACAACCACCCTATCTAGACAATACTCCAGCTCTCAATGTTTCTGTGCTAAATGTAGGAACAGTTCCCTCTTACGTTCATCGAGTAGAGTTTGAGGTCATTGTCGATGGTCAATTGCAAACTAAAGGCCTCACAGATTTCGGCGAAGGCTTTACTTCACACACGAGCAATGCCTTCGGGACCGCTATCCAACCCGGACAAAAACATATGTATCTTTACCATCTACGAGATCTGAGCGAACTAGGTAAGCTTGGGCGCAAAGTGTTTCCTGTTGAGGTGCATGTACACGACGAAATTGGGAATATGTATAGCGAACCAATCTCAGAGAGTATGAGGAATGAAATTATGAAGCACTTTCGCTCTTGATGTAACAGTCACTACTTTGTCAGGATACCTGAACTAACAGGCATTAGTTAAGCTAAAATACGCCCAGCAAGCAGCGCAGAATCGAGGTTTTTTGCAGATGAACGATCAGGATCGTCTCCTATTACAGATGCCCCACCATCAGATCACAGTGTCATCTGAGCCGCGGGTCTACCCCTGCCCCATCATAAACTGCCCGGAGATGATTCATCTGCCGGAGGATGGTATCCTCGTCGCCTGGTTGGACGCGAAAACCGGCAAGTCACAGAGTTGGAAAACGCACGTCGCCTATCACACGACGGCGATCGCGCTGCGCACCAGGCTGCAACAGCACGGCTACGATCTCTTGATGGAGCTCTCCGATGACCGGCTCCTCGCCGGCTACCTCCTGATCGTCCAGCAATGGGCGGGCAGCCGCGCCCCTACCTCGAAGCACAAAGGCGAGATCGCGGCCTCGACCTATAACCACCGGCTGGCCGCCATCTCCAGCCTGTTCGAGTACGCTAAACAACAGTGCCTCTACACCGGCGACAATCACATCGATCACATCGAGCGCCGCACCGTCCACGCCTACGCCGGCGCACAGGCCATCGAGATGCTCGACATGCGCAAACTCCTGGCCCGGATCGATCGCAGCGACGACGCGGGCAAACGCGACTATGCGCTGCTCAGTGTGGCGCTGCAGACGGCGCAGCGCGGCGGGGCGCTCTCTGCGATGCATGTTCGCGATCTCACCTGGGTCGGCAATCGGCTCAAGGTCCGCTTCCCTCGGACGAAGGGCGCGAAAACCTATGAGAAGCTGCTGGAGGTAGAGACGACCGGTGCGCTGGACGATTACCTGCAGCGACTCTATGGCCCGGACTGGTCTGAGCAGAAGCAACACCCAGTCTGGGTGTCGTTTTCCAACAACGGCAGCCGCGGCGCACAGCTCTCGATCCAGGCCATCGAACAGATCTGTGCCAGGCACCTGGGCACCAGCAAATCGCATGTGATCAGGCACACCACCGCCCACACCCTCGACGAACTGGGCGTCCCCTTGGGAGAAATCCAGGAGATCCTCGACCACAATAACGCCGCGACAACCGGCCTGTACACCAGGGTGCTCAAGAGGGACCAGAACAAACATGGTCGCGCGTTGGAGCAGGTCTTCGGCATCAGTGCCAAGCCCCCGGAAGACGTTGGGTAACACCGCACCTGACAGAGACGAGGATGAACCGATGCCGAAACCTGCTGCCCATGCGCTGATCTGGTGCGCTGACACGTCTATCTACACCGTGCGCGATCCCAAACACGATACCACCCTCGCCGCCATCTTCGGAGGAGAGACGCTCACGCTCACCCCGGAGAGCCAGGAATGGTTCGCGTGGCTGGCCAGCATTCCCTCCTTTGCCTTTGAGGGCCGAGAAGGTCGCTTTACCGCGCGTTGCGAGACCAAGCAACGCGGCGAACGCTACTGGATCGCCTACCAGCGCGTCGAGGGGAAATTGCTGAAGCGCTACCTCGGCAGGACCTGCGATCTCACCGCAACGAAACTGGAGGAAACTGCCGGATCGATCAGCAGCGCCAGGCCTGCACTACCCACTTACACAGATACACTAGCAACGCTTCCACCAGTGCCGACGATTGCGCCCTATGCCTTCCCTGAGCAAGTGATGGGCGTGGATATCGGGCAAGCCCCCAAAGGACCGCCCTATGACGACACGTTCTGGCTACCAGATCGCTCCCATTTCCCCCTCGTGCAGCCAACAAAAGAGCGCTGCCCGATTCACCCGACGACGCGGTGGCTCCTGCGAGATCCCAGTGGACAAGCCTGGTGTACCCATCCCACCTGCTGGCGGCGCTATACCCTCATGCGCCTGGGCGCGCTGGTCAACTACCACTGCCTGCTGGGATGCGATCGCGACACATTCATCGCCACAGGCGCGGAGTCATGGGCAACCTATGCCAACGAGAAAGATGATGCCCACATCGAGTTCTCACTCCGGCAAGCCATCATGTACTGCACGAACCTCGACCTCCAGCTGCCCGACCTGTCGGACGACGCGCGCCTGCACGCTCCTCTCTACGACGCCTGGAAATAATCAGGACCACCATCTAAAGAGAGGACCAGCACGATGACTTATCCTCTCTTTATACCTACTTCCAGTCTTGGTAATTGCGCTGAATGATCGAACGAAGATACTGGGCTGAGGGCCATCGCGTCGAACTTTCAGCGCAATTTTTTTGCGCTGAAAGTTCGACACCATTTTCAATGTCCGGCTTCTTTTCATGACAACGGGATATTTTTAATGCACGAGAGGTGGCACAGATTTTCATCTCTCACATCGAAACCTCCGCTCCAGGAGCGGCACCAGCCATGTAACTCATGGCTGTTTCGAAGATTCAGCGCAAAAATCGATCATTGAGGCTGATTCCGTCGAACCTTCAGCGCAATTACCAAGTCTCTTTATAAGTGTCCGCAAACTGGTAAATTAACTGAAGGGTGGACAGATTTTGAACTGAAGAGTGGGAAATTGACGTGAATCATGGGAATCTGTATAAAGCTGCCTCTTGATCCTGCACCACATCTGGTTTCCTTCCACGCCGACTTGTAAATTCGGATCATGGTACATGTGCTAATTCGGTGTCGTAGAACAGACATTTCTGTGAACAGCTGAGTAGAACAAACGACGCAGCGTGTTGAAAAAGGCTTTGTCGGAGCATAATGTTGAGCAGGTTCACCTTTCTTTCGGACATCACCCTCAGGTTATACAGGTCCAGAAGTTCGTAACGCTTTTCGTAACGATTGTAGGACGGTATCTATGGTATGATGGGAGTGTCTCTGGGAACAAAGGAGCGGATGAAGACGACTGTTTTCGAACGGGATACCTAAGAAGGCACCTGGCGTCTCATGAGAGTTAGTAGAACCAGCGACATCAGGAACCTGGGCGACAAACAGGGAGCGCACGAATGAACGTTCAACATGCGCCAACAGGAGTGACTGAGAGCCGTGAACCGTACAGCTACGCACGAGTGCCTCGGCGCTGGCTCCTGCTCGCCCGAGGCACCTGGATCACCCTGGTCGTCCTCACCCTGGCGATCTACTTCGCCAGCCTCCCAGTGTACATAGCACAACTGCAAACTCCCTGTGCTGGTATGGCCTGCGGTATCTCCTCCCAGCAACTCACTCCCGAGCAAGTAGGGGCGCTCAAAGGGATGGGCCTGTCTCCAGGCGCTTACGCCGCGTACACGATCGCGCTCACGCTGGCCTCGGTGGTGGCGTGTTTGGTGGTCAGCACGCTGATCGTTTGGCGCCGATCCGACGACCGCATGGCGCTGCTGGTCGCGCTCATGCTCGTGACGTTTGGCCCGAGCATTGCAACAAGCTCTGTGTCGGGGAGTTCCTCCCCCTGGCGGGTGCCGAACGCGGGTCTATACTTCCTCTCTCTTGCTTTGCTCATGCTCGTTTTCTCCCTGTTTCCCAGTGGGCAGTTCGTGCCGCGCTGGACGCGCTGGACCTTTGTCGTGTGTCTTGTCGGGCAGGTCCCTTCTACCTTCTTCCCAGACGCGCCTTTCACGTTGACTACCAACGCCTCACTGGTCGGCTTTTACATGCTCGTCGGGGAGGCGGCGATCCTTGCGGTCGTCCAACTCTACCGCTACCGGCGGGTGTCCAGCCCACTGGAGCGCCAGCAGACCAAATGGGTGGTCTTCGGTATGGCTATACCAATCGCTGTTTTTGTGAGCGGGACTGTGCTGGCTCTGATCTTCCCAACGCTCGACGAGCCGAGTTCACCCTCCGGTTCCCTCTATCAACTGGCCTTTGCAGCCGTCTACACCTGCCTACCGCTCTTCTTCCCGCTCTCGTTTGGGTTCGCCATGCTACGCTCCCGGCTGTGGGAGATTGATGTGCTGATCAATCGCACGCTGGTGTATAGCACGCTCACGGTCGTCCTGACGGGGGTCTATATGGGCCTGGTCATTGGGCTGCAAGCGCTCCTGCGTGGCATCATCAGCCAAGACAGCGGTGTGGCCATCGTCCTCTCCACGCTGGCGATCTACTGGTTGTTCCAGCCGCTACGGCGACGGATCCAGCGGATCATCGACCGGCGCTTCTATCGCAGCAAGTATGACGCCGCCAAGACGGTGGCCGCTTTCAGTGCCACCTTGCGCCAGGAAGTGGACCTGGACCAGTTGCGCGAGCAGTTGCTGGCCGTGGTGCAGGAGACGATGCAGCCGGTGCAGGTCTCACTGTGGTTGCGTCCACCTGCACATGACCGAACACAGCGGGCCCCTTGGAGAGCCACTCCTCCTGGTTCCTCAGAGGAAAGATGAAGAGGTGAAAGGGTTCCTGGCTCATCCCCATTTCCAGTCTGTGGGTATGAAAGGCGACTGCAATGATGGGCAGCAAAGAGCGGCATTTTGCCCCGCTCATTCATCTTTCTCTAGAAGAGTTGGTGCCGCAAGATCACTTCTACCGGCATCTGGAACGGACACTTGACTTATCATTTGTGCGAGAGTTGGTGCAGCAGACCTATGCCTGCGGTGGGCGTCCATCCATTGATCCAGTCGTGTTCTTCAAATTGCAACTCGTCATGTTTTTCGAGGGGATACGCTCGGAACGGCAACTGATGCGGCATGCCGCTGATCGGCTGAGCGTGTGCTGGTTCTTAGGGTATGACTTGGGGGAACCCTTGCCCGATCATTCGAGTCTCACCCGTATCCGTGAACGCTATGGGGTCGACATCTTTCGCCGCTTCTTCGATGCCATCGTTGAGCAATGAAAGCCGGAGAAGCTGGTCTGGGGTCGCGAGTTGTACCTTGATAGCACACAAGTCAATGCCAACGCCGACGTGGATTCGCTCATCCCTCGCTTTGCGGTGGAGGCGCGAGAGGCTATCCAGACCCATCTGGCCGCCCTGTTCTTTGAGGAAGAGAGCCAACAGGAGCCACAAACAGCAGCGACAGAGGTTGGTGCCGCGTCGATAGATGCCACTTTAACAGAGGGTATGATGTGCGCCATGCCTCCCCCACTGGCAATTCCCCTCTCCAAAGCAGAGCAAGAGGAACTCGCTCAAGACAATGCCGCGCGGCACGACTGGATTGCAGAGGAAGGTCGGCAACAACGGGAGGTGCATGGCTCCTACGAGCGGACGGCGGATTTTCGGATCAGCACCACCGACCCTGATGCAACGCCGATGCGCCTCAAGGGCGGAGGGACCCATCTGGGCTATCACACGCACTATGTAGTCGATGGGGGCAAACGTCGCATCATTTTGGCGGTGCTGGTGACTCCTGGGGAAGTGATGGACAATCATCCCATGCTGGATCTGCTCTGGCACACCTGCTTTCGCTGGCATCTGCGGCCTAAACAAGTCACTGCTGATAGCCTGTATGGAACGGGAGAGAACCTCAAAGCCATCGAAGAGGCCGGCATGCGGGCCTACATCCCCGTTGCCGAGAGAGGGCAACACAACATGGGCTATTATGGGCTGGCACAGTTCACCTATGATGCCGACCAGGATCTGTATCGCTGTCCCCAAGGCCAGGTATTGCGACCGACGTTCCGCTTGGAAAGGATCCAGGAGGTGCAATACCGTACTGATGCGGCGGTCTGCAATGCCTGTCCAGTGAAAGCGCAGTGCACCGAAAGCCCCCGTGGTCGGCACGTCCACCGCTCCTTTTTTGCCGACTATGTCGAACGAGTGAAGGGCTACCAGCAGACCGCTGCCTACCAGAAAGCCCTGAACAAGCGCAAGGTCTGGGTGGAACCGTTGTTTGCTGAAGGCAAACAGTGGCATGGCATGGGACGTTTTCGTTTACGGCGGCTCTGGCGTGTCAACTGTGAGGCTCTGGTGATCGGCACCGGACAGAATCTCAAACGCTTGCTACAAAAGCGAGGATGGGGACGACGTCCCTTTCCCAGTGAGGCCGTGGCTGTGGTGCCTCCAGCCGACTGGGAGGAAGAGGAGCCCTTCAGAGGCATCAAAGGAATCCACCAGAGGAGAACGATTGCTGTGGCCTTGATGGCCGCCCTCAGCCTTACCAGTATGCTATTTGGGCACACCTGTGAACCTGCTGTCACAGCTCATCATCGTCCACAGGCTTTCTACATTTCTTGCTTTGTGCATCGTAGATTTTCCTTCCCCATTTTTACTTATTTTCACCTCAATATCACTCTTTTGTGTCTTGAAACTCATGCTTTCTCTTGTAAGCTCGGCAAGGAGTTTTTCAACACGCTGCTAAAGTTTTACGACTTATCATGAGAACGCAAGTAGTGACTGAACGATAACCCAGAAAATTAAGACCGCAAAGAGGCAGCGAATACTCCTACGAATCCATTTGTATTTCAACTGAGCATTGGTAGATTTAAAATATACTTCACTCAAAAGAGATTCATTGAATTCTTCTGCGGTTTTACTATTAAATCGATCTATAAAAGATTTCCATTTTTCCGCACTTGGTTTTAAATCGGAGATTTGCGCATGAGTTGTTGGACTTAAATACTCAAGTTTCGGCATGCATTCCTTTATTTTTTTACGAAGATTATCAAGGTTGCGTGGCATCACGGCTAAAAGTGAACAACCAAAAGAGGTTGCAATAGCAAAAAACATCAAAATGGTAAATGATGCTACTAAACGGTCTGTATTTAGAAAGGGCGCATTATGGTCTAGAAGGTGCCTCATCACTGCTTTAGCCGAAGATACTATTGTACCAGTCAAAGAGGAACCTATTACACCTGCTACAATAGCATCAGCGGCTAGTGTCAACTGAGCTTTTGTATCTGCAAATCTAATCTGACTTTCAATATGTTCAAACAGCAAATAAGCTGACTTTGCTTTCTCTTCAATACCTGGTACCCCATTTTTCCCTGCTACAGCCTGTTCAGATGGAATTATTTTTCGAATGAAATCTCCTAAGCGCACTTATTTATCTCCTCGATTCTAAGATTGTGACATCAAGATACAAACATCTCCAAGTACTTCCAATATATTAATACAAAGCTTACCTTGAGAAATACAATTGATCTTTCTTCCTATTCTAAAAGAAGAACACTCCTAAACTGACCATGGATAGAAGTTTACGTGTTGTAATAATTCAGGTCAAATGGAGAAGAAAAGGCTTAAACAAAGCTCAACAATGCACAGCTTGCGACGTTGGGGAGGAGTGAGACGTTGACCTCTATGGTATGATCTGCACAATTAACGAGTTACAGGGCTTATTGGAGCAAGCAAGTCATTCGTGAGGCCAAGAAGACAATAATTAGATGAATGTTCTCAGAGTTATTTTCACTAAAACCAACTATTGGAAGATTGGAAGGGATGACCCTCCAAGCTTTGAATTAAAAAGCCTTGCAGGGTGGTCTATCATTAACCCATTGGTTTATCCTGAGTTTAGTACCTCTTCTGAACATTTCCCTATTCAGACAAGGTTACTAGCAATGGTAGGTGATATAGAGGTATTGGTACAAACAGATGGAATAATCCTTGCTGCTCCTGCTCTTTACACGGCTAGCGATTTCAAAGCAGAGCAGTTTACTGAATACCTTAATGTTTTTTTGGAACACCTGCGACATGCCAGCAAGCAGACGGATATTGCTAGACAAGTTATCGCTATGTCTTTTGAGACACGGCCAACTGAATTTTCCCCTATGCCTTTTCCAATAGCCGCACAAGAGGCTGAGAGCTATATCAAAAGATATATTATACGAACATCCATTACCTGGAAAAATGTGAAGACAGCAGATACGACATTAATCAATAACAATCTCCCTGTATTTGGTACGCTTCTTCTTGATGCCATTCTCGCTTACATGGAAAACGATTACAGAAGAGCAATCTTGTATGCCGCATTATCGGCAGAAACAGTAGCTACCACGAAATTAGAAGAAGCATATAACAGACTTTTACAGCCAGGAGACCCTCACGAGACCATACGTTTGGTCTTTTTCTCTCGTAAAAAAGAAACTATTGTAAAAGACCCTGTATATAGATTTTTATCTGACAGGGGAGGTTTCACCCAGCTTATTCATGAGCTACCTTTATATTTATTTAGACGATCTCTGTTGATTGAGAGCGAACAACTTTATCAGAAAGCTGAAAAATTGTACCGCACAAGAAATAATATCGCTCATCGGGGTGAGGTAGCAACTGGCCAGGAAACTTCTCTTTTTGGGATAAACGATGCTGGTGCTAAAGCTGCGATTATGTGCGCAATAGACCTCTTTAAGTGGTTCGGTGTACGAGATACTTATATATTTCCTACTGGAGGATTTGACAAAGTTAAATCAATAGCAATTCCACAAGAAAACGCAGACGAAACAGAATAACGCCACAATGCCCATTTCCGCTTTTTGCCTCGTGCGCAAGAATACTTCACTGTAGGCTGAGGCACTCCGGTTCGCCGAAGAGAGGCGGTTCGCATGCGCGGTACCTTCACAACTGAACGTAGGGCGTTCTGGACAAGAATCCATGTCCAGGTAAAACGTTCGGGATCGATCACCACGCTGCTGACTCAGTATGCTGGGCCAGCACAGGTACATTGTCATGGTGCCTTGATGTTGCGGCCGGGGAAACTAAGCGCAATTCGGCAATGGGTTGCGAGTTGCGGTAGAGGAGCGCCTCAAGCCCCTCGCGAAATCCTTGCGGTTCAAGACCGAAGACACGTACGCCTCGTACCCCGGAGCTGACAGTGTAGTTGCCCTGGCATTGAGAGGTCAGCGACCCCACCGCTTGAGCGGGGGGCATGTGAAGAGCATGTCCTGATGCTGACCAGCCCCCTGTGCCCGAGCACAGGAGCCGTTAGTTGGAAGCAGCCCGAGTTCGGACTCTCGAATGACCTTTCCAGTTCGAGACCCTCCAATCCCGATGTTAAACAGGCACACGGGGAAGCAGAGCCAGTGCATCGGGGAGATGGCCGCCAACTAACTGGGCGAGGAAAACTTTACCTGTTTGGTACCTCAGGTACCAGGCAGCGCTGCCCCTTTACGGGGCCTCCGGAAGGAGTCGAATGATGTCACGCGTCTTCGTTGTTGATGCCAACCGGCAACCCCTGATGCCCTGCACGCCAGCTCGTGCCCGTATCCTGCTGGAAACGGGCAGGGCGGCGGTCTTGCGTCGCTTTCCTTTCACCGTAATCTTGCGCGAGGCGAAGCCAGAGGCCGTAGTGGCACCGCTGCGCCTCAAAATTGATCCAGGCGCGAAAACGACAGGCATGGCTGTCCTCCATGATGGGAAAGGTGAGGTGCTTTGGGCGGCAGAACTCACGCATCGTGGCGAGCAGGTGCGCGATGAGCTGATGCGGCGCCGGGGCGTCAGGCGTTCTCGCCGCGCTCGACATACCCGGTACAGAGCCCCTCGCTTCAGCAATCGCCGCCGAGCGCCTGGCTGGCTTCCCCCCTCTCTCCTTTCACGGGTACACAATGTCGAGACCTGGGTAAAGCGCCTGCGCCGCTTTTGCCCCATAAGCGCACTCTCCTATGAACTCGTGCGCTTCGACACGCAGCTGCTCCAAAACCCAGCTATTGGAAACCTCGACTACCAGAAAGGGACCCTCTTCGGTATCGAACTCCGGCACTATCTGCTGGCAAAGTGGGAGCACCGCTGTGCGTACTGCCTGACCACAGGAGTCCCGCTCGAAATGGACCATGTAGAGCCGCGAGCTCGGGGAGGGAGCGATCGCGTGGCCAATCGAGTGCCTGCCTGTCACGCCTGTAACCAGGCGAAAGCCGATCAACGACTGGAAGAGCTCCTGGCAGACCGCCCAGAGGTGTTGGCACGCGTGCAAGCCCAACGTCAGGCGCCACTCAAGGACGCAGCAGCTGTGAATGCCACCCGGTTCGCGCTCTACCGGCGGTTGCAGGCAACAGGGCTTGCTGTGGAGACGGGAACAGGCGCGCTGACCAAATGGAACCGGCAAAAGCAGGGATTCCCGAAAGAGCACTGGGTCGATGCCGCATGTTGCGGTGTCTCAACTCCGGCGCAGGTGCGACTCCAGACGGTACGCCCCTGGCTGATCACCGCGACAGGCCGACAGAGCAGACAAATGCGCAATGTTGACAAGCATGGCTTTCCAGTTGGCCATGCCAAAGGTCCGAGCCGGGTGCGCGGCTTTCACACGGGAGATATTGTCAAAGCTGTCTGTCCTGCCCATCTGAACGCGGCGGGGACTCACGTTGGGCGTGTATTAGTGCGTACCCGAGGAGTTTTCGATGTGCAAACGAAGCACGGACGGGTCAAAGATATCCCAGCACGCTACTGCCAGAAGCTCCAAGCCGGAGACGGGTATCGCTATGCTCTTGGAGCGCCGCTTCCCCCTGACGGGCTCTCGGCGTAGCCTCCTCGCGCTGCCGTTTAGGTGGTACCGCTCCCAGGGGTGATGCTAATGGTGCAGCTAGCCAGTACAAGGCAAATTGCTACGACTGGCAGGTAGCCTGACCACCTCTTACTTTCCTATGAGCGTCTAATAATCCGTATACTCACCTGTGCCCGTAAGAGATACCACCTGATACGTGAGTTGCGCGCCTACTCTCGAGAGCGTGCTATAGTCCTGCGCAATGACCGCGAAGGTTTCTAAGGGCTGTTTTGTCTGTCCTCCGAGTTTGACGTTTGGTAACACCAGGGTAAACGTCGTTGCTCCGGCATCCGCACTCTTCTTGAGAGGAGCAGTGATGAGGGTGCCAATCGCACTTTGCTGGATATGCAGTTGATCGCTCGGAAAGGTGAGGCTTCCCTGCGCATCCTGGTAATCAAGCTCAGACGAATTATCTTCATTGATGTAGTAGGAAATCTTCACGCCTTCACCTGAAAGCAGGAACATCGTAGCCAGATCACTCTGCTGTTTCATAAACCAATCCTCCTTATCCTACAGTCCTTCTTATTTTGACATACGATTATACACCGCGAGCCAGTTTGTGGCGATTTGCGTTTGTGCGTCTTTCAACGACAGAGCACCTGAACACACCTGGTCGTGCAGGTAGTTTTCAACTTCATCTTTCTGGTGAAACCCTGGTGTGGGGGAGGCAGCTTCCGGCCAGAGGTTGGCAATGTCATTCGCGCCACCTAACTCTAAGGGGACCAGGTGATCGACTTCATACTGACCGGAAGAGTGATAACCTATTCCGTACTCAGCGTAGGCTTGATCTTTTTCGCTGAACGGTACGTTACGTACTGAACTTGAGTATCCATACCCGCAAATCTGCTGTACCGTTGCATTTGCGAATATCGCGCCAGGAGTACACGCGGAGTCAGGTAGCCCTCCATGAGCCACACACCCCGATGTTTTGGTTCGCTTGCCCAAGTTAGCAGAGCCACTTGACCCACTTGAGGGAGTAGTAACCACCACTGTACTTATAGGGCCATTTCCCGAAATCGTTATATCGCACCCACCCAATGTTAACGATAATGCAGCAATCATTGCTAGCACAAAGAGATATTTCTTCATGGCTCTTCCCCTTTACAATGAGCGAACCCACTCTGTTTAAGAACTTTGTAACGTCTCCTGTTTCGTATCAGATGTAGTAGAGATTTTTCCATTCACTTATGTTCACGTCTTTTCAATGAAATACGTTTCATAGCGCGTTGCCCGTCCCCTCTTGCTGCTTTCCTACCACCAATTTCGGTTAACAGTTTTTTGGGGAGTGGCCAGAGGAAGGAATGATGCCGTGCCGAATCCTCTGAAAATACCCATTTTCATCTTTGGTGGTGTGCCAGCGGTGCATGAGGATTGTTGTGTAACGATGTACAATGATAAGATACTAAACTCAGTCCAGATCTGGCTTCTGGGCTTTTCTGCCATGTACCATAACACAAAATTTGGTATGGCATCCAGAATTATTTAAGAAGGGTAAAGTTTATAGACAGAAGAAAATACTATTCCTAAGGCATGGTTCAATTGGATGTGACAATTGAACGATTAAGCGGCCTGACAAGAATATCCCAGGACAACCAACCAGTCGGTTGCAGGCTGGCGGGTGTCCGTCCTTTGCAAGGGAGAGAGCCCCTCATGCAAACCGCGTGGAGCGACGTGATGATTATGCCAGACGGCCAAGAGCGCCAACATGCCAGCCGAGAGGGTGCGATGCACGGCCAAATGGGGCCGCACGATGCTGTGCCAATTCTCCACAGCACTGCTGGCGCGCACAGTGCGCTCCCAAGCGTGCAGCAAGGCTTGAGCTGCTTCTCGCCAAGCAGGATCAAAGCCCTCCAACAGTTCCTTGGTGCTTGGACCCAGCAGGGCGCGGCGTTGCCATGCCCAGGCAAGCAAATAAACGGCGCGTGGACCCAATCGCTCACACGCTTGCTGTTGCGGCACATCGAGGTCGGCGGCAAAGAGCAGCAGATGAGGAAGCGCCAAACGCAGTTGCTTTGCCAAAGACTGGATCTGCTTCTGCAACGTGGGCAACGCCTGCTCTGCCAGTTCCCCCAGCAAGGCCAGCAGGGCTTCCAGTTCCTGCTGACGCTCCCTGCTGCTGAGGAGCCCTACCTGCTGCTCAGCACCCAGCACCACGACGTCCAGCAGGGTATGCAGTTCCTGCGCGAGATAGCGCAGCGCCTGGGTGACATACTTCGTACGTTCGATGCGCTGCTCGTGTTCCACTACGTTGGCCTCAGGCGCCCGTCCACGAGCTTTCTGGCCTTGGGCCACCCGCTCAGCTTGTCGTTGGATGACTGCCAAGCGGTCTTGCAATTGGTGCAAGGCACGATCACAGCGCCCTTGGACTTGAGAAGCGGCATGCAACACATGCCAGACGTCACGTTGGTGGCGGTCCAGTCGTTGCACGTAGCTCAATGCCTCTTGTATGGCCCGTCCTCCATCACTGACACTGCGCTCGCAGAGGAGTCCTTGCTCGTACAAATACCACCACACCAACGTCCAGCTTTCCCCATCCATCGCCACTGGTGGCAGGGTGGCCCACACTTGTCCGCTGTGTACATCCACTACATTGAGATAGGCTTTTCCTCGCTGACTGCTGTACTGTTCATCCAAAGCCCATGCACGAGGCGTACTCGCACCTTGCTGGCTCAACCAGCGTTGCGCACGTCGCCCCGCTTCTTGCACAATCCCGGTAATGCTTCCCAAGCTGATGCGTCTGCCACACAGCTTCAGCAGACACGCCTGAATATCGCGATAACTGGCATGCGCTTCAATCAGCAAGGTCAGCGCTTGTTCTTGCACCTGCATCGTGCGTTTGACTGGACCGTGGCTGGGTTCCAAGGCCGCTTGCAAGGCCTGTGCTCCTTTCACTTTCCATCGATACAAGGTCTGACGCGAGATCTGATGGGTCCGACTCAACTGGCTCAACACCCCATGGGCTGGCTCTGTAACCAACAGCTGACTGATCCACTCGCTTCGCTGCTGTGCTGTGCTACAATGGTTCATGTTTCCTCCCTGAGAATGGTGTTCGTTTTGTTTTTTTCACCTTATCCTCTCAGGGATGCTTTTGGCAACTTTTCCCTCAATTGTCACAGTGCTTTATGCTCTTTTTGAACCTTGCCCCTTCGACGCAAGGTCCACACGGTGACCCTCATCCTGGACAATGGCACCACCCATGCGCCCAAACAACTCGAGGGGTGGCTCCGTGAGCAGGAACAGGCGTGTGAAGGGCGGGTGCACTTTCAGGTGCACTGGTTGCCTCCCAACGCGTCCTGGCTGGATCAGATCGAAATCTGGTTCAGTGTGCTGCAGCGCAAACATTTGCAGCCTAATCACTTTGTCACGACAAATGCCCTCGAAACCTCTCTCAGCGAGTATATCGCCTATTACAATCAAACGGCCAAGCCGATCAACTGGACCTACACCGTCGAGAAGCTTGAACAGAAAGTCGGTGCGCATTTATGATAGTGTGTACTTAGTTTTGTTCAAAGTTGCTTCATAGAGAAGCCAGAAGATTTGAACTCTCAGCTACTAGTACATGGAGGCAGAGAAACATCCACGATAGAATGGGAGGAAAAAGCCAAAGGGAAGAACTGATCTGCCTCCGTGTCCTAGTTAGGAATCTCGTGTAGGCAGAGCGCTCCTTGTGGGCACTTTCCTTAACTCCTGGCTCGCGGTGAACCACGCATAGAGTACTCCGAACACCGACAAGGCCAGACATCCCGCCTCATAGGGAATCTGCCATGCTTTTGAGTCGGCTGTGTTGACGTGCTCTCGCCTGTCTGCAAAACGGACCAGCAGCGAGCCACTGGCAACATTGATACCGCTCCAGAGGAGATTGACCACTGGCGACGAATTCTCACCGAACGCGGTGCGATTTCGCCTGCCGGTAACGGCAATGACCAGATGGGGGATACTATTCGTGAGAAACACTCCGGCGAAGAAATAGCTGAGAAACGACACGACTTTCACAAGAGAAGCTCCTTTCCGGTTTGAACAGGGTGGCTGATCAACCAAGTGAGCTGGTGCCTGTAGCTTTGACGGGAGACCCAACGTGGGCAGGCCGCCCAGCATCACTCAACACCACTTGCGTGAGAGCATTTTGACCTGCTCTGTCTCCCTTTCTCTTCTCGCTATTCTATCATGGGCATTTCTCCGCCTCGATGTACTAGTTTGTAGGTATTTGTTGTTGCTTTCTGTGGGCTTCAATTGCGTACGTGTTGCTTGTACCTGCGTGCTCTTTTTTACCTGAACATACTGGCGTTACTACACGAGAGGCTACGGGATAGTGGGGGTAGTGTTGCTCTCCTGTTGTAGGTTTCTCGCAAAATCAGACCGGATCCTCGATGTGGTCTGTTGTATGGCTTGCTGTCGAAACAGGCTGGTTATGGATGTGCTTGTCGCATGTGTCAGCAGTTTTTGCTCCTGTCCGCTGGTGGGCTCGTATCATGTCTGGCCTGAAGCGGCTCAGCGGGAGGCGCATCGCTGCCGCTCGCCTGCGCACGGGTCTTGCCAATGTAGGTAGATCGCAGACGTGTCCCTTCGTACCAGTAGGCATACCAGTACGGGCCATGTCCCCGGCCAGTGCGACACGTACTGC
>Ga0209648_10002175_pt1 | contig 16158 bp, 9 predicted proteins | sample GraSoi2013_115cm_FD_185830 | JGI IMG/M metagenome (GOLD analysis project Ga0209648, IMG submission 185830) | Grasslands soil microbial communities from the Angelo Coastal Reserve, California, USA - Sample 9_17_2013_115cm (SPAdes) (version 2) | ecosystem: Environmental > Terrestrial > Soil >...
GATGCGCCCTACGGCAACGGCCAGTGCTGCCATAGCCGGGCGCGCCTGCGCCAGGGCCAGTGCTGCCTTGTGGACCTGCTGCACACGTTCGACTGCTGGTGATGTTTCATCAGTAGCCAGGTCATGGAGGATCGAGATCGCCTGCCGCGCCAACCAGCTAGACCCATGTTCTCTGTCGTTGCGCACAAGCGCGATGCGTTGCTCTAGATTATCCATAATCTGTTCCTCTATAAGTATGGTCTGCAGGGCGCCCCATTGGCGTCACATTAACAGAACGAGATAACGGCGTAGCTGCGCGATTCATCGCGCGGGGGTGGGGAGGTCCAGGCGAGCCCCTGCCCCACCCCAGCGCCATAAATGTTGCGCCTACGCCCTTAACGTGACGCCAATGGGGCTGGGCTTGCCCCAGCCCTGCACCCCTTATTATGGAGGAAACAACATAAGTAGCGCAAGGATAATTGGCTTCCTGGTACGCCCACCAATTGGTACTTGTAGCTGTCGTTCACGATCAGTTACACTAGATGGTATGAGCCAATTGGGAGGACAATATGCAGCAACACTCAACTCAGCAGCCACGACCATTATTCACAGCACCCATTTCATCGTTGATACAACTTGAGCGAGCCAGCGGGGTACCATTATACCGGCAGATTTGCCAGAGGTTGCGAGAGGCTATTCTCTCAGGGGAACTGGCGGAAGGCGTGCGCCTGCCTACCGAGCGTGCGCTTGCCAATGAGCTAGGCGTCAACCGGACAACGGTGATGAACGCCTACAACCAGTTGGCAAGCGAGGGGCTTGTCGAAGGACATGTTGGACGCGGCACGCTGGTAAGGCGTAACAACCTCGGCTACGATGGCGAGAACTTTGACAACGCGGCCTCGTGGCTATTCGGGCTGCCCGCGGGTGAGCGCGAGCTGCTGGGGCCCGATGCTCACTTATTGAGTGAGCTAGCGGCCATGGGTGAGCGGCGAGACATCATCTCGCTGGCAGCCGGTACGCCTGCACGGGACCTGCTCCCGGCCGAGATGCTCAGCACTATCTTTGCGGAAGGGCTGCTGAATGCGCGACAGAGTGCGCTGGGGTATTGCCCTGTCGAGGGCCTCCTCAGCCTGCGCCGTGGTATTGCCGCGCGTATGCGCAAGCGGGGCGTTGCTGTTGATGCGCAACATATCCTGATCCTCTCCGGCTCGACGCAGGGTATAGGCCTCGCAGGTCGCCTGCTGCTCAGCCCCGGCGACGAGGTGGTGGTTGAAGTGCCCACCTACCTGGGGGCCATTCAAGTGTTTCGCGCGCTGGGCGCGCGTGTCATCGGCGTGCCCACCGACAACGATGGCATGCGTGTAGATTTGCTTGAAACCGTCCTAGTGCGCCATCGCCCGCGATTGATTTACACCCAGCCAACGTTCCAGAATCCTGCGGGCATAGTTATGTCGCACGAGCGCCGCCGACGATTGCTGCTGCTGGCAAAACGCTACCAGACACCAATCCTGGAAGATGATCCTTACGGGGAGATGTACTTCGAGGGGAAGGAGCCACAACCGCTGATGGCGATGGATCACAGTGGGCTGGTCCTATACCTCAGTACATACTCAAAGACGCTCGCGCCTGGCCTGCGCGTGGCATGGATCGCGGCACCCGAGCCGATGATCGAGCGTCTCTCGCTACATAAGCAAATCTTCGACTTGAACACCAATGCGATTGGCCAGTGGGCCGTGTCAGAGGTATTGCAGCGGGGCTTGCTGGACGATCATCTTACGAAGCTGCGCCGGCGCTACCAGCACAAACGGGACTTGATGTTGCAGGCGATGAGCACCCATTGGCCCAAGGAGGTGCGCGTGAGTCATCCACAGGGAGGCTTCCATATCTGGTGTCGCCTGCTGGGCGATATGCGTGCGCGTTCGCTGCTGCGCGAGGCGGCTCACGAGCAAGTTGCATTCGTCATCGGCGAGCCATTCCACGTGGACGGCGGTGGCCAGCAGCAGTTCCGGCTGAGCTTTGCTTATCCCGAGGAGCAGCATATCGAAGAAGGAGTGCGGCGGGTAGGCAATGCTATGAGGCGCCTGATGGCCCGGCGCTTCCAGAACGAAGAGCCGCGCAAGTTGGGCGTCGAACATGTGCCGATGGTGTAGGCATACCTATTGAGAGCAGCAGCCAGCTTACCAACGGACCACCTTTAATGGTAGGTTGGCACTAATTGCACGATTGCTAATTGGCTGGGGCAGCCGGATAAAGGCCTATCGAGACAATCACAAGATGTCCCTGTTGCAGTTGCAAACGAATGACCCAATCGTAGTATGCAATCGGGCTGTCATCGCTGCATGATACCTGGGTCAGTTGGACGTTGGCAATTCCACCCTGGCTATTTAGTGGCGAGGCCATTATATTCTCAATCTTCCAACAGCCACTAAAGAGCGTATAGTTGGGATTCTTCACGAAATCAGCAAATGGTTCCCCGGCTCGTACTTCTGTGCTGAGTATTGCGTATGCCTCCTGGTATCTCCCTTCCAGCACGAGGTCGAGGTAATGGGTTGCGGTTTTCATGATGAGCTCTGGGGTAACGACAGGGGGAGTCGGAGAAGGGGTGGGTGATGGCGTGGGCGAAGGAGTAGGCGTTGGTGGTGGCAAAGGGCCAGGTGTGGGTTTCATCTTTTTCGTCTTTGTATGGGCATTCGTCGTCCTATGGGTATGTTTTGGATGAGACGGAGGCATACAAACAGACAAAATAGCGGCCTGTGAACCAGGGCATGTAGAATCGAAACTTTCGCCACATGCAGATAGGCCGAAAATTAGAAGGACGAGGAACGTTACAGGGGCCAATATAAGGTAGCCTGGAGACGGGGGCCTGGCGGCCATTGCAGGAAGAGACCGGCATAGGTTGTCTTCGTCGAGAGAAAGAATGTAATTCATAACAGCCTCCTGCTTTCGATATGATGCTGGCGTCATCGGCAACAAATCATAAGCAACGCATTAGGCGGGCAGGTACTAGATCGCGTACTACTTACTATGCAAAATGAAATTTGCAGGCTAACACTATAATGACGATTTATCTCACTTGAGATGAAAAAATGAAGCTCCTTTCTTCTTATAAAGTTTTTGGTCTACATCCAGTGAACGAGCAACACTACGGCGCGCGGCTGAGATGGAGGATTTAAGGAGGCGTTTTTCGTCTTCTTCTGCGGGCCACCGGGCTGCTTCGATATCCATGTCAAACTGCTTGAATGAGTCTACTACCAGGATGAGATTATCCAGGCGCTCATACAGCAAAGCTGTCATAGCATCTTTCTGGCGTGGAGGGAGCGTTGAAATCGCGGCAGCGGCTTCATCTGCCAGGTAAATTACAGTTTCTTTTTGTTCAAGTTCGGATTCAGGGGTGAGCATATCTTCACCAGATGAACCCGGCATAGTGCATTCGAGAAGCTCTCCGTCTTCGGTCATTGGCAGAGGTAGGGGCGGCTCACGACCGCGTAAGACATTGACGAACTCGTTATGAACTATACGCCTGACGTAAGCTTTGATGTTCCTGATAGGCCTCACCTGTAACGCGCGCCAGAGGTTGATACGGACTCTCTGGGCGAGCTCATCCCGCTCCATGCGCGGGGCAATATCTGGACTACCAGCTAAGATTTTTTCGACTTGAGCGACAATGTACGGGTCGACCTGCTCCAGGATTTCTGAGACGTCAGGGTCGCTATCGTTGGGAGATAATCCACTTGGGCTGGAGGATACGGTAACTGACTGCATTAAAGCGCTATGATGCTGCTCGAACTCTGGATCTTGTTTGGGGTAGAGTACTTGATCCTGTGACATAACTAGTATCCTCCTGATATCTCTAAAGAAACATTCATATCTTACGAACGAAGACGGGCAATTCTTTACGTCACTGTGACCAGTGACGTCTAATTCGTAACTAAGTTAGTACAATTTCAGTTACATAAATATCATACATTGCCTAACGATAACTTTCAAGTCTTTTGGGCACTAATTGCCCTATGTTCACAGAAAAATCACAATCTTTATGGAAGTTATCAAAATTCAGAAAAAGATCAGGTGAAAAAATTGTATGTTGTAAACGTATGTAATTACAGTAAGATGTTAATCAGCTATAATGACGACGACAGGCCTTTTGAAGAGAAGCAGAGGAGGGACCGGTCAACGCCCCCTCTTGACAAAGTACATATTTTACGTATTATATACGAGTAAGTAGTAGTAATCATAAAATACTTATCACGGATATAAGCCAAGTGAGGTAAATCATCATGGACATTACAGCTCACACGTCTCCTCATGTTAACCTCACCCCCTGGTCGCCTTCGCCCACACCTCTTCCAGAAGAATGGGTAGAGCTATCTGATAAGTTGGCCAAACAGGCAAGAGGAAGACCACGTCCTTATATCATGGAGACCAAATATGACGGACGACGTGTCGGTGATCTCCTGCGTTCGTGGGGATTGCCCAGGGATGTGGTGATGGCAGGATATCTGTGGGAATTTGATCGAGGAGAGATACAAAGCTATCAGCTTCCCGATACAGAGAAAGTAATCCGTCACATTCTTTATGCCACAACTTATTTAGGATGCATCCGAGATGACATTTTGCCTCCTTTGCTCACGCCGCCTTACGATGATCTAGGAGGATTACTAATAGCAGTAGCTATCTACTATGAGACGTTTCGGATATTGCAAGAATCGGGCAACAATCAGCCGCTTCGCCGCACGTTGCGTTCAGATGTTGAGCGCGTGGAACGAACGATGATGAGCATTGCCAAGCGGCTCGGTATGTGGCATTTTAAACGCGCGGTTGAAGACATTACAGAACAACTGCGAAACCCAATCTCATTCGCTGAGTCGAAAAGGGAGTATGAATGTATTCTGGAGCGAGATAGGGCTACGTTGGAGGATACGCAACAGTGGCTGATGAACTCCTATCGTATGGCAACAAAGCGTGAGTTGATCGAGGTGACGTACATTCCCTGTGGAGTTGTCGGCTTGAAGCGTCGCAAGCAGGATGCGAGCATCGCGCAAACTGCTAAGGGAAAGCAATTGAATGGCTTTGACCTGAGTACATTCGAAGTCATTGTCCCTACGGTCGCGGATTGCTATATCGCACTTGGCGTACTCAGCCAGCTAGGGGTGATCGAACAGGTTTCGGATCGCATTGCCACACCCAAAGCCAATGGATATAGCCACATCTATCTCCACCTCATCATCAATCCCCAGGATTTTTATGCCCGTGATATGCACCTTCCAGGGAACGAGACATATGCCTGCCAAATGCAGATTGCGACCCCCGTAATGCAAGCAATGACGTGGTATGGAGGGCTTTACGCAGGGTATTACAACATCTATACACAGCCGATGAAAACTGATGCTGGCGCATTACTTCCATTAGACCAACTATGGCCTAGCGAGAGCGGTAAAGTCTATGCAACACTCTACGAGAATATCACTACTCAGCCCCAACCTCTCAACAACAAAACTCCTATCGTCGTTTTCGAAGGGAAGAAGCGCAAGCCAATCATGCTCCCTAAAGGAGCGACTGCGCTCGATTTTGCCTATACGCTTGATCAGTCGACTGGAGCCCACGCCGTCTACGCGATAGTGAACAACAGGAAATCCCCGTTGCATCGCATCCTCGATGCGGACGATATCGTTGAAATCATTACTTCAACCGACATCCAAGCTCAGGAGTCGTGGCTACAACCTGGTCATGCCACCATTTCTGCCGTGCGAAGGCAGATTAAAAAGTCATTACGTGATCGCAGGGGATACAAGCTCCTCAGCCAGGAACTGGAACGATATCATTATATCTTGCCTCCGGAAGCTTTGGAAGAGCAGTTAGTGACCCTCGTCAAGCAGCATTCCCTTGGCACCGTGCAGGCATATCTTGAGCGACTGGATTCCGCAAGTGAGCTAATTTATACTCCTCAATGGGCGGCACAAGAAATTATGCAGCGCCTCGCTGAACAAAACGAGGCGCCTGGGCCAAATGCAGTTAGAACAAGCTGGGTTCCTGTTGTCGATCCGAAACTTACGAACGACAAGAAGGACTTCTACCAGCAGCGCTTTTGCGGTTTTTGTCAGCCGACACATCCACGCGATAAAAAGATTATGGGGCGTGTACGAAAACGTGACAACATCCTGGTCGTACATAAAGAAAGCTGCCTGCATCTTCTCGAACATCCTAATAATTCGACCTCTCCCCTCCTTCCTATGATGTGGCAACTTCAGCCGCCAATGTTCCGCGTGGCATTCTATATCGCTGCCCAGGATCGCAAGGGGCTGATCCTCGATCTTACCAGACAGTTACGGCGCTATCACTGCGATCTACTATCTTTGAATGCAGAGACTTTTACCAAGTTTGGGGATGCCCGCATTCGTTTCACGATAGAAGCGTACTCCTACTCCGAAGTCCTGGATATCTTACAGGCGCTGTACAGGATTGACAACGTGACGAAAGCCGGTATCGACGCCTCCGCGACCTCTCTACAGGTGTACGATCACTTGCAACTATTACGCCAGCGGAAAGAGTCTATCCCTCCGTTATCTTTGTCAGAGTTTTTGGAGGAGCCATTTCTGCCGGAACCGCGCAGTATCGTCCTGGAAAATCCTTATGATATCTCTCACCCACCGGAACCACACATGTTCTTTGGCCGCTCAACTGAGATAGAAAGGATGCAAAGAGAGCTGTGTGGCGCACAAAGAGGCCGAGCGCTCCTTCTTCACGGCCCTCGACGCTCGGGAAAAACATCGATTTGTGCGAACTTTCTTGAGCGTCAAGTGCGGCCGCCATTCTGGGGCGTTCTCTTTTCCCTTCTCAGCTCTGTGGAACAGAACGAAGAAACAATCCTCGAAAGGATAGCGGAAGCCGTCGGTGAGCAGTTTCGCAAACAACTACATCGATCCGCGCCTTCGTGGGAAGATTTCCACGATTCGGATCTGCAAGCGCGCTTTCGCAGATTCCTGGAATGTTGCTTCGACCAGGTTCCGCATAGCCGCTTGATATTGATACTTGACGAATTCGGTGGAGCCTTTGAGTCTTATACCAAAGGCATCCTAAAGTACCATTTCTTTACCCTTTGGAAAGAGTTGATGAGCACCATTTCACAGCTCAGCCTGGTATTCGTCCTACCGACAAGTTCCCGAAAAGATTTTGCCAATGTGTTCAGCTTCGTGGAAACGCTACCGCTTGAGTTTCTCAATACCACCAGTGCTCGGCAGTTACTGGTTGATCCGCTACGAGAGCAAAATATTCAAATCTTTTCTACTACCGCTACTCTCGCGATTAAGCAAACAGGCGGCAATCCCTACTACATGACACTGATAGGCCACGAGCTGATCAATTACTTGAATAGAGAAACCAGCCAGCAGCAGATCACGGACAAAGATCTCCGCATGATCACCGACCTGCTTATCAGGCCAGGAACACACCAATATTTTGACTATCTAGGATTAGAATTGTTGAACGAGGTTGAGGTTCGCTTAATTCAGGGGTTAGTAGAAATCACATCACGGACAAGAGAGTCAAAAGTACAGCTAAAGAAACTGGCAAATTGGTTGAACCTTTCCCCCCCCCTTGCCCGACCTCACCTAGATCGCTTGAATGATGGTCTCATTCTGCATACCATAGGCCGCCCGTACTCTAACCCTTATTACTCATTTAAGATCGATCTGGTGCGTAAGTGGCTGATTCGCAACCAATGGTTTTTTATCGATGAACACCGTAGCTAAGGTAATCATCAACGAAGATAGGAGCAATGTATGCAGGAAAGCGTTTCCTCCCAGCTTCAATTGTCCACTTTAAGCAATCCATTCGACGTTCTCGATGTAAGGGGCAATATCATAGGGCATGTTTCAGGGAGAAGCACGGACATCAGGCAAATCATTTCCGAGGGGCAAAGTGAGATTGTGCTGGCCGGCGCTCCCACTATTGGCAAATCAACGCTCATTAACTACCTGCAACTGCCCCTTTGTGCGGAGTGGTCATGGCGCAATGAGTTAGCAGGCTTCTTCGATCAGCAAAAGCTGGATAACACCCATTTCGTACAGATCGACCTAACGCACTTGGAAGGCATAGAAGATAAGAACGATCTGCTGAATGCCTTCATCAGCCGCTGTGCCAGCGCCTTGCACCAGGCGTATAAAAAAGAGAAACCGCCATCCGATACAATGAGTTTGAAAAAGCTGGTTGACTTGCTGCGAGAGATCAGCTATGATACGCCCAATGCTCGCTACTTCTTGATGCTCGATACGATTGAACGTCTCGGCAGGTTTGGCTTAACTTCGTTCGCACAACCAAGCAAAGCCCAACGGCCCCAAGAGTATGGACTCGCTCTCCTGAACCATTCCAATGCTATCCGCACAATTGTAGACCTGATTGGTGAATTTCGTGCTCTGGGCTTCATTCTCTCCATCGAGAACCTACCGCGCTCAAAAGTGGTCGATCAGTTTACACACATCTCGGCTGACCTCGCGCGCTTCACCACCACGACCCTGCAAACGTTCACCTGGCAAGATACAAGGAAATTACTGGAGCAGGAACCAGCCAACTTTGGCGAGCAGTTTGCTGATGCATTTGAGCATTCGAGTATAACCAGCGTTTTTTCAGATCAGGAACAAAAATGGCTACGACAACAGGCTGGGACGCATCCCTATCTCTTGCAACAGTTATGCTTTTATGCTTTCCATCTCAAACAAGAACAGGTGAAACTCAAAGGTGAATGGACAGAGCTTGAGAATAGCGTCCAGCAGCAGGCCATCGACTGGATAAATGAACGCCTCGGTACCTTTTTCGCCAATACCTGGAATCGCCTGGAGGAAGCGATGCAAAGTGACCCGCAAACACGGCCCAAAACGATTAATGACTTCCAAGAGTTCATTGAGATATTGACCCAATCACAACAAGATGTGGAAATTCCCCCAGAATCCTGGAATAGCTGGGGGCCAGAATTCCGCTACATTCTCTACAGTGAGGGCATTGTACGTTATGATGCATTACAACCGATCTACGCCCCTGGAGAGTTGCTGCGTCGCTATCTCGTGCAAAAAACGCGTGAACTGGGCGCTCCGGTAACGGCTTCCTCGATCTCCCATCCCATAAGTGGAAAAGGTTATTGGGTCAACATCATTCGCGGCACTCAGAAAGAGCGGCTATCACTCTCCGAACTGGAATATCAGCTCTTCAAGACACTGCTACAACACCCAAAGAACTGCACCGATACCGAGCTAATGTTCGCGACATGGGGCAGGGCCACCGATAGGCAAGCATTTATGCAGCGCATGTACCATCTTCGTAAGAAGCTGCGCGACCGCTGCGGGACGGAAATTGTCGAAAATCGCTATGGCGGATTATACTCGCTGAACCATGCTGAGTGGTTTCAAATCGACTGACCTATAAGCTGTTTCTGTTTGAAAGTGCCAGTATGAGATAACGAAAGGGTGCTCAAGGCCTTTACCTTTTTCTCGAGCTGCTCAGCGTGTTTCATAGCAATATTGAGATACTTTAGGCCAATTATTGGAAAGCCGTCAAACACGATATTCATATATGCATGCACGATTGCTTTTTCAGTTAAGTAGAACTCCAAAAGCATCCATGCAGTATCTTTGTCGTTCTCATGGGTAGCTTCGAGGTAAGCATTGAGAAACCATCTGACACGTTTCTGACCAGATTGCTTCTTTTGATCATCGGTTTGCCCATCATCAGACAAGGCCTCGATATCAACCGCCAGCATCGCGACATCACTGAGTGTGTCTATGAAGCAGAATGCTGGATTAAAATCAACACAGTCCAGGGCAAGCAATTGGCACGAGCGCTTTCCATTAGCGGGTCGTATCCATAGGTTCGCTGCCTTCAGATCACCATGGCAACGCCGGATTGGGTGAAGGTCAAAACTATCTGCAAGCGCTGTAAACGCCTGGTACATAACAGATCCGATTCTTTCGTAGTTCGCGATCATAATTGGACGCTTTAATTTGAGGTTTTTTGTTCTTAACTCATCTAAGGCTTTATTCAAAAACCTCAAATTAAGAAGGAGTTTCGAACGAATCGATTCTAGATTGCCTTCATTCGCTTGAGGTTGTTCATCAAGTAACCTATGCATAGCCGCGATTTCTCTCGCGATAAATTTTATGCCACTTCTCCTGCCGAAACCGTTTTTCAACTGTTCATCAAGACGCCATGATTCATCGAGGCGTTTCATCACGAGGGCATACTCGTTTTTAGGATTTAACTTCACTTTGTCTGGCTTGCTGATCAAGTTACCAAGCTGGATTGTGTGCTTACGATCAACGATGGGCGCAACACCATAGCACACTCCAGGGGCGAAGCGAGAGTTTAGCTCGAGTCCTTCAAGTAAATAATCTAGACGCTTTTGCCTATCTAGGGTATCATACAGTCCATTAGCACAAGGCTGCCATAATTTAATACAAATTTGCTGCTTACTATTGCGGGTACTACAAAGAAAAATAACCTTGGTAGCGGCTGACTCAATGCTTTTCTCGACAGGATAGACGATAGAAGTAGGGGAGAAGCGCAATATCAAGCGGTAGCTGATTTGCTGGGAGAGATACACAAGTAGAGCGTTCCAAAGGGCAGGTACGAACCCCTTAAAGATATACACAGACCCTTTAAGAAGTTGCTTTAGATATCCATGCTGGGTATGTGTACCAAATGACTGAACGCTGGTAATATCGTTCATTCTACAATACCTCAAACCGAGAAAATATTATTGGGTGAATAAGAAGAAATCTCACTTCGAAAATGGATGGTAAGAACCCTGAAAATGGAAACCAAGGGATGGATAGACAACGAAAGCCAGAGTAAAAAGGTATTTGCAGCATCTTCTACTTACTTCCTGGCAACCAAATTATATAAACGTATACAGTTAATCTGATCAGACTGAAACATCCATTACCATTTTAGTGTAAAGGTCCCTAAGCAAGCATGTATGCAAATATTCTGCTTGATCGCTCTGAAGGTAAGCCCAAAGGTACCTCATGTGTATATCAGTAGTATAATAGGCTAAATCTGGCAAGCAAGTTATACTTCAGTTAAGAAAACGCTGTAAATTTTAGAATCCGGTTGTAGTCTGTTAACCTGCAAGTTTGTGTCTCACTTTGTGAATCCAGTACAATTAGTAACAGGTTAATATTCATCAGTAGGCAACAAAAAACCCCGCAGATGTTACTGCGAGGCTCCTTCATTAAAGCTGCTCAGCGCCATACGAAACTGACGCCGGAGCCGGGGTAGAAGGTCCAGTCACTGACGCGGCCCCAGCCGCCATTGGCATACCAGTTCATGTTACTGGTTAAGACACTGCCGTCGGAGTTTACCTTCTCTACAAAAGATACGTGGCCCAACCAGCCAGCTCCCTGCACTCCTGACTGGAGCACGAGGATAGCATGCAGATGCGGCTTCGAAGAGACATTCCATCCGAACTGCCTGGCACCAGAGGCCCATGCATACGCATCGCCACTCCAGGGAACGTAAAATCCAGTTACCTGGTGATAACGATAGTCGGCCCAATAGGTACACTGACCGTAAGGGAAACCGTCACCATTCGGGTTACCCGTCGAGCCAGGATCGTAGCCATCTTGCCGGGTCACGGCGGTAGCCGTGGCAGCCTGCTGCGCGATCAAGTTCGGATTACCTCCAGTTACCTGTACCAGGTAACTGATGGATTGAATCGGGTTAAAGAGATGGTCACCCGCGTTATTAATAGGCACAACAGTCAGCAGGGTAGTGATGGATATTAGCAGGATCAGGGTTGTAACGGCGAGTTGCACGACCCAGCGGCGCCCCTGGGGAGGGCGTTTCAGGCCAGCACTTTTCTTGCCAGTGCCACGGATAACGACCGGTTGGCGCAACGATGTTGTGGTAGTGTTCTTTAAGTAGGGTAATACGGCCGTCTGCAAATCGAGTGGGTGAGTTACACCTGGGGAAGTATATTCCGGCAGGCCGCGAGTTATACCAGGAGACCTGACCGATGTAGTAGATCCTGTCGTAGGAAGAGACACATCAGGTGGTGTAACAGGTTCGGACAAAGGACGAGTCATGGCAGGGGATGTATGATACTTTGCTGGACGAAGCAATCCAACGCCTGGAGGAGCCTCTTCAGGAAAAGGCAACTGTGCTGTGGGTGAATCGACGCGGCCGGGTAAATTGAAAGGTTTCTTGATTAATCCGCGTCCGGTTGTAGCACTACTCTGAAGTTCATCAGCAGACGACATACAAATTCCCCAATCGAGTAGAGTTGCACGAGGCAGTTTCGCAACTACCCCGGTACTTAACGTTCTCGTTCTCTCAATAAGCAAGACTGAAAACAACCACTAAAACAGAATGTAACCGCCACCGGGTGATTGGTCAAGCATTCGAGGTTGAGTATAGGATAATAGTACCGACATCGCTCGCTTCTTTTTCACCATAAGTTTTGAGAACTCCGCATAATTTGCTCGTTTCCATAAACAACCCCTACGAAACCGGCTTTTAGCGCATTTTCTCGCTCAATCCCGGTGTACATTACGTATATAATAGAGGTACTTATATACCGATATTTCTCTAAGGAGACTGATATCCACTCATAATTCTTCTGGCGGGCCTGCGGCGCGCTTGGGGAGGAGAGAGTGAGCGAGGACACCTCGCGCTCCGGCAGGAGACTTCGTCCCCTGCACCCCCATTTCTGAGTGGATCCAATAAGGAGAGCGTTGACATGCCATCCAAGGTTCACTCGTATACATTGATCGCGCTGCTGCTACTGCTCGCGGCCTGCAGTCCCTTTGGGAACAGTCCGGCAGGTAGTAGTCCTACCACCGTAGCGACACGAACGCCAACGCACTTGCCTACAACGGTCAATACGGCAGACCTGTGTCCTGGCAAGTCAAGTCAAAATAGGAACTGCTATACGCCACACGCCCTACGGGTTGCCTATGGCGTAGAAGCTCTCACTGAGCAGGGCTTCACAGGCAAGGGGCAAACGGTGATCGACATCGTCTCATACGGCAGTCCCACCTTACAACAAGATATGGATGTGTTTGACAAACAGTTTGGTCTGCCACCAGTTACGATTCGGGTGTTCTCGCCACTGGGGACAGTTCCTTTTAATGCTAACAATAAGGACATGATCGGTTGGGCGGCTGAAACGGAACTCGACGTTCAGATCATCCATACTATTGCGCCGGGCGCGGGCATTGTGGTGATGACCAGCCCGGTTGACGAAACGGAGGGCACAATTGGCTTGCCAGAATTTCTGAAGTTAGAGCAAAATGCCGTTGCGCACCATCTTGGCTTCATCTTTTCGCAAAGCTACGTTGCTTCGGAAGCAACTCTAGCGGACCGTACAGGGCAACAACTGGTTAAGACGTATAGCGATTTCTATAAGCAGATCATAACTCAAGAAGGGTTCACCGTTGTCTCCGGCTCCGGAGATAATGGTGCGACCGATTGGGGAAACATTGCCGCTACCAAACTTGCGCCCATGCCTACAGTCAATTTTCCGGCGGACGTGCCCTGGGTGACTGCTGTGGGGGGTACAAACCTGGTACGGGCAGCAAGCGGCTATGATGAAACTGCCTGGCCAGGAAGTGGTGGTGGTTTGAGCAAGTTCTTCAGCGAACCGACCTTCCAAAAGAGGATGCCACAAGCGGTACAATCATTACTGGCGGGCCATCGTGGTCTGCCAGACATTGCAGCCGATGCCAATCCTGATACCGGTATGGCCTTCTACTTTGATGGGCAATGGGTCCAGACCGGCGGCACGAGCGCCAGCACCCCACTGTGGGCCGGTATTATCGCTATTGCCAATCAGATGGCAGGTCATCCGCTGGGTTTTATCAATCCCGGCATCTACAAATTAGGGATATCGACAAATGCACAGAGAGATTTTCGCGATATTACCAGTGGAGATAATAGCGTTCACCAGGGAAACATTCAGGTACAGGGATTCCAGGCGGGGGCGGGCTGGGATGGTGTCACAGGATGGGGCGCACCACTTGCCAGTCAATTCATTCCTGATCTTATTGCAGCTCTCAAGCCGTAAAACTAATATACATAATAGTTGTTTAGCCAGTTCAAACCCAGCAGGAGTTTATTGATGTTTACATCCAGGCGCAGTAGCCCGGCACTCGTAAGAGGTGTCCCTACGCTTATAATTATATGTTTTTTTCTCGCTGCCTGCAGCCCATTAGGAGGGCCAGGCGGGGGAAGCACGACGCCCACAGCAGTGCCAACTCATACGAGGCCACAGGCGCCATCTGCGACACCGAACAGCGCCTCAGCGGATACATGCCCGCAGGAATTAGCACAATTCCCCCACTGTCAAACGCCACATAGTTTACGCGTCGCCTACGGCATTGAATCCCTCATAGAGCATGGCTTCACAGGCAAAGGGCAGACGGTCGTCGATATCGTTTCCTTTGGCAGCCCTACTTTGCAGCAGGACATAGACGCGTATGATCAACAGTTTGGTTTACCGCCCATTAAAATCCAGGTTATCTCTCCGCTCAACGAGAAAGAGTCCGATCCGTATGGGGATAAAGCGGGCTGGGGTGACGAAACGACACTAGATGTAGAAGTCATTCACGCTTTAGCTCCCGAGGCGGGCATCGTCGTGCTGACCAGCCCTGTTGCCGAGACGGAGGGAACCTTTGGCCTGCCTGAATTCCGGCAACTGGTACAGGACACAATCGACCGTCACCTGGGCAACATCATCTCGAATAGCTGGGGGGCATCTGAGGCCACGCTGAACAACCAGGCCGGGCAACAAGAGCTGCAGAGGTGGAATACCCTGCTGCAGCAAGCCACCACCAAGCAGGGTATTACGTTCTTTGCGGCTTCCGGTGACCAGGGCGCCAGTGACTTCACCGACATGAGGTCAACAAAGCTTGCGCCAAACCCCACCACGGCATTTCTCGCCGATAATCCCTGGGTAACAAGCGTGGGCGGCACGTCATTACTGGGTAAGGGGCCGAATCCCCAGGAAGTCGCCTGGAGCAGCAGTGGAGGAGGCTTCAGCGCATTCTATCCTATTCCCTCTTACCAGCAGACGCTGCCAGCCTCTGTACAAAGCCTCTTCAAGAATCGTCGTGGCGTGCCCGACGTGGCCGCTGATAGTGATCCTTCTACTGCACTGGCAAACTACGTCCACGGGCGATGGACGATGATAGGGGGCACCAGCGCCAGCACACCTGCCTGGGCGGCAGTAGGCGCTATTGCCAACCAGTTAGCAGGGCATCCACTGGGGTTCATTAACCCAGGACTCTACAAAGTGGGAGCGTCGAACATTTATACACAAGCGTTCCACGATATTACCGTTGGCGTCAATAGCATCAGTGACGGGTCGGTGAATGTGAAGGGCTATGCAGCGGCAGCAGGCTGGGATGCTGTGACCGGTTTTGGTTCGCCCAATGCGGCAGTATTGCTGCCAGCATTGATACAGGCACTAAAGTAGCGAATCTGCATGCGGTATGGGAACTTTTCCTCGCTATAGCTCGTCATTACCAGCGATGGGTAGGGCAGGTCGAGATTACCTGCCCTCATCGAAAGGAGACGAGTCTATGCCGCATGCCATTACCACTTCTACAAAAACAAAGAAACGTGACCATCTAGCTCTTTTTTCGACAGGTTTGATTATTCTTGCATTGCTGGTAGCAGCCTGTGGCGGGGCCAGCACAGGTACGACAAGCAGCAGTGCCTCTAATGGCTCTATCCCCGGACCAGCACAGCACTCCGTGGCGAATACTTCGGCGAATGTTAATTCGAGTGCTTCTCTACCTGGCACACCAACAACAAGCAAAAGCAGCACTACCCCGTCAGCCGCGCAATACCTGATCAAGTCGCTCGCCGTCAATATGGAGGTGAAGGATACACGACGCGTGGCTGCCGACCTGCAAGGATGGATCAGCACGACTGATCCCGGCTCTTCGTCGGCGGGGATTGATTACGAGCAGGTTGGCGATAACCTCTACAGCGTCTCGATGCAATTTGAGGTACAAGCAACGAATTACACCCAGGTTAAGCTCTACCTCGAGGATTACACAACGCAGCACGGGGGAAAACTTCTCAGTTTGCACGAGACAGTACAGGACGTGACGAACGATTTTATCGACTCGCAGTCGCGGCTCAGGAATCTCAAAGGCGAACAACAGCGCCTGTTGACATTACTCAGCA
>Ga0209648_10002176_pt1 | contig 16155 bp, 14 predicted proteins | sample GraSoi2013_115cm_FD_185830 | JGI IMG/M metagenome (GOLD analysis project Ga0209648, IMG submission 185830) | Grasslands soil microbial communities from the Angelo Coastal Reserve, California, USA - Sample 9_17_2013_115cm (SPAdes) (version 2) | ecosystem: Environmental > Terrestrial > Soil >...
GACTTACGTCCTCACCCGCGCTTTACGCCGGCCTCTTGAACAGGGACTGGTATTTGATCGCCAGGCCCATGTCGCCTTTGATCTTGAGCTTGCCCTGCATGAAGGCGGCCGTGCCGTCGAGCTTTCCGGTCGCGATCTTCACCCAGTCATCGGCGCTCGCGAGCATGGTGAGGTTGGCGGGTTCGGGCGCGTCGCCCTTGCCTGTCTCGGCCTTCCCCTCGTTGATCTTCATCCACCACTTCCCGCCGCCGTCACCGGACAGGTCGAACTGAATGGTCGCCTTGGTGGTGCCGGCCTTCTCGGGGATGAGGTACTGCGGAAGCGCCTCAATGATCTGCTCTGGTGACAACTGGACTTCAGACATTCCCTTCTCCTGGACTCTTACCGCCGCGTTCGATCTCATAGTAGCCGCGACAATGCTGGGGTGCTGACCGAGCATGGGCTGACCGAAGTCGCCGCTGGAGTCTTCGAGCTGAGGCTTCCGATCCCGTTCGAAGATGGGCTGGTCAACGTCTTCCTTTTTGCCGACGGCGACGAGGCCGACCTGCTCGATTGCGGCATGAATTCCGACGAGTCGGTCGCCACCATCAAGGCGGCGATCGGCGAGATCGGTGCGAAGCGCCTGCGCAAGCTTGTGATCACCCACATCCACCCCGACCATTACGGCGCCGCCGGCAGCCTGGCCGGCGAAGGGATGGCCGACCTCTACATCCATCGCCTCGAGGTGCCGCTCGTCCACCCGCGATACGTCGAGCTCGAGCAGCTCGTGAAGGAGGTTCGCACCTACCTCCTGGTCAACGGCGTTCCGGCGGAAGACGCGGATGTGCTCAGCAACTCGCAGAGGGCTCTGAGCCAGGTGGTGAAGACCGCGGAGCCCTCGGTCCAGCTCGATGGGGCGGAGCTTCTCCAGATGGGCCGGCGACACCTGCGGGTCGAGTGGACGCCCGGACACTCACCGGGGCACATCTGTCTGTACGACCGCACGGACAGGCTCCTCTTCGCGGGTGACCACATGCTGCCCGACCTCTCGCCGAACATCGGGCTGCACCCGCAGAGCACGCCGGATCCGCTGCATGAATATCTCGACGGCCTCCGCCGTCTCGCCGCCTATGAACCAGAGCTGATCCTTCCGTCCCACGGGCGGCCGTTCACCGGCGCGCCGGCGCGCGTCAAGGTCCTGGAGGCACACCACCGGAAGCGCCTCGACCAGGTCGTGGCGATCGTGGGCCGTGGGAAGCAGACCGGGTGGGAGGTCGCACTGGACCTGTGGGGTCCACGTGACAACCTCTATGAGAAGAGGCTTGCCCTCCAGGAGGCGTTGGCGCACCTGCAGGCGCTCGCGGTGGACGACCGCGTGAGCAAGTCGGTTACGCCCGACTCCGTGCGCTGGACGCCGGTTTGATCCCGAGCGGCAGCAGCTCCGCCGGGTAGCAGCCGACACCGACCACCCCCGGTCCAGCGTGCGCGCCGACCACAGGCCCGAGCGGCTGGATCATGAGGGTCTCGGCGATCGGCTCCAGCTCGCGGGCGATCCGCTCCGCGTCCGCTTCCGCGTCAGCGTGGCCGACGATGATGCAGACGCCCTGGCCGCGATCGACCTCACGCGTGAGCTCGACGACTCGAGTCAACGCTCGCTCGAACGTGCGCACGCGCTCGAGCGGGGTGACGAGACCGTCGCGGATGCAGAGCACCGGTTTCACTTGCAGCACCGACCCGAGAAGCGCGCTCGCCCGTCCGATTCGCCCACCGCGGCGCAAGAACTCGAGGGTCGCCACCGAGAAGTAGGTCTCGATGCTCGCCCGCATGTCGAGGACTTTGGCCTCGATCGCAGCCGCGTCTCTTCCGCTCGCGGCAAGCGACGAAGCAGCGAGCGTGATCAGCCCAAGTGACATCGAAACCAGTTCGGAGTCGATCACCCGCACGCGCTTGGCGTCGGTCATGGCAGCGGCCTGCCGCGCCGATTCGTAAGTGCCGCTCAGCTTCCGCGAGATGTGGATCGAGACGACGGAATCGTGTTCGTCCAGCAGCGACTTGTAGACTTCCGCGAACCGTCCGGGCGAAGGCTGCGACGTCGTCGGATGAGTCGTCACCGAATGCAGCCGGCGGTAGAACTCGTCCGGCCGGATGTCGACTCCATCGAGGAGCGGCTTTCCGTCGAAATTGAGCGTCAGCGGCACCACCGTGATCGAGCGCAGGGCGGCGAGCTCGGGTGGAAGGTCCGCTGTGGAGTCGGTGACGATGGCGACCGATTGCGTGCTCACTCGTCGACCGGATTCATTTCGATCGGGTCGTCGCGACGGCGATTCTTCCGGTTGCGAAAGAAGCGAAGCTCGATCGGCCTCAGGCCCAACAGCATCACCAGCACGATGAAGGTCGTGAAGCCGGCGAGCAGAAAATAACCGAACCCCACCGCCATGCCGACGGCCGCGGCGAGCCAGATCATCGCGGCCGTGGTCAAACCGTGGACGTTGTTGCCCAGCCGCAAGATCGCACCTGCGCCCAGGAACCCGACCCCGGTGACGATCTGAGCGGCGATTCGTGTTGGGTCTACGCCTGTCTTGAACGCAGGGAGCAGGCCAACCCCTGTGAACAAACATGCGCCTACCGCGATGAGCGACATCGTTTTCAGACCAGCCGGGTGGCCTCGATACTCTCGCTCGACTCCGAGGACCAGGCCCAGGAGGAGCGCTACGAAAATGCGAAGACCTAGTTCGGCCTCGCTCCCTGGTATTGGCAGCGGCTCAGCCTCTGCCGGGACGGCCCCCGGGCTTGTCCTGCGCCCCGGGCTCGTCCTTGGCTCCCGGCTCGTCGGGCAGCTCCGGCAGGTCGAGGCTGTTCACGAAATCTCGGAAAACGGCCAGGCGCTCCTCGTCCACCGGCGCCTCGGCCTTGTCCTTGTCGCCGGCTTCCTCATCCGCGTCGGGAATGATGCCGGCCGATTCCATGACCTCCTCCGCGACGAAGATCGGGCACTCGACCCGCACCGCCAGCGCAATGGCGTCGGATGGCCGCGCATCGAAGTCCAGGTCACGCCCGTTCTGCTTCACGTAGAGGCGGGCGTAGAAGACCTGGTCGGCGAGCCGGGTCACCACGATGCGCTTCACGCTGATCCCGAGGTCGCCGAAAGCCGTAGCCATCAGGTCGTGGGTCAGGGGCCGGCCGAGGGGGTTGCCCGAGATCTTGGTCGCGATCGCCTGCGCCTCGAAAGAGCCGATCCAGATCGGCAGGTACCGATCGGCCTCCTTCTCTTTCAGGATCACCAGGTGCTGGGCGGTCGGCATGTGTATCCGGATGCTGTCGACGGAGACCTCGATGAGGTTTTTCATCCTCGGACCCACTATACCTTTCGGACCTTCGAACCCCCGAAATTTGATCTTTCTGAGGCCTGGGTACGATACGAAGGTGGCGAAGGGCAAGCGGGGAAGGGTGGTCTTGATCGACGCCCACAGCCTCATCTACAGGGCTTTTTTCGCGCTGCCGCCGATGAGCACGTCCGACGGGCAGGTGACGAACGCGGTCTACGGCTTCACGTCGATGCTGGCGATCGTCCTCGCCTCGCGGCCGGAGTTCGCGATCGGCGCCTTCGACGTGGGCGCGCCGACATTTCGTTCGATTGAATACAAGGAATACAAGGCCGGCCGGCGCGCGATGCCCGACGACCTGCGGCCGCAGATCGAAAAGGTCCGCGAGCTGCTGCAGGCTTTCTCGATTCCGATCTATGCCATCGAAGGCTTCGAGGCGGATGACCTGATCGGCACGCTGTCGAGGCTCGCTGAGGAGCGTGGGCATTCGGTCACGATCGTTTCCGGAGACCTCGACTGCCTGCAGCTCGTTTCGGAGTCGGTCGAGGCGCTCGTCCCCCGACGGGGCATCACGGACACATTTGTGTACGGGCCTGACCAGGTTCGCCAGCGCTACGGGTTCGAGCCGTCGCAGCTGATCGACTTCAAGGCGCTCCGCGGCGACACGTCCGACAACATTCCCGGCGTCCCCGGCGTCGGCGACAAGACCGCGGCAAAGCTCGTGCAGGACTTCGGCACGATCGACGCGCTTCTGGAGCGAGTCGATGAGCTGCCGGAAGGACGCCTGAAGACATCGCTCAAAGCAAACGAGGAGCAGGTGCGCCTGGGCAAGCGCATGGTCACCATCGTGCGCAACGTTCCGATCGAGCTGGATCTCGAACGCGCGCGCTGGACTCGCTACGACTACGAGAAAGTCCGGCTCGTCTTCGACAGGTTCGAGTTCCGGCAGCTGCTGAGCCGCTTTCCGCCGCCCGACCAGGTGCCGGTGCAGCCCAGCCTCGCGTTCGAGCCGGTGCCCGAGCCCGCCGGCTTGAGAATTGTCGAGGACCCGGCCGAGGCGGCGAGCCTGCTCGCGGGATCCGCCGACGTGGCGGTCTTCGCGTTCAACGAAGGCGCCGGCCGCTCGGCCCGCATCTGCGGACTCGGCGTGTCTACCGGCCCTCAAACGTTCTATGCCGCGACGCCCGACGCCATGGATGCGGTCGCGAGCACGCTCTCCGGCCGGCCCATCTCCGGCCATGACGCCAAGGAGACGGAGCTTGCGCTGCGGTCGCTTGGAGGCGGCAAGCGCGAGTGGGCGTTCAGCACATTTCTCGCCGCCTACCTTCTCGGCGCAGGCTCGCGCGACCCCCGGCTCGAGGACCTGGCGCGAGAGTTCCTCGACGTCACGCTCGTCAGCAACGAGCAGCTGCTGGGCACCGGCCGCGCCGCCCGCAAGCCTGCCGATGTATCGCGCGGCGAGGCGGCCGAGTTTGCCGCCCGGCGCGCCGAAGCGATCCTGAACCTGCGGCCCCGGCTCGAAGCCGAGATGACGAACCTCGGCGTCGACTATCTCTTCCACGAGATCGAGCTGCCGCTCGCCGGCGTGCTCGCGGACATGGAGTCGGAGGGCGTCGCGATCGACGTGCCCTACCTCAAGGACATGCAGGATGAGCTGGGCGCGCAGCTGGCCGCTATCGAGTCCGAAGTCGAGCAGGTCGCGGGCCAGAAGTTCAACCTCGGCGCGCCGCAGCAGTTGGCCAAAGTGCTGTTCGAAGATCTTCGCCTTCCCGTCGGAAAGCGGACCAAGACGGGCTATTCCACCGATGCGGACACGCTCGAAGCGCTGCGCGACAAGCATCCGATCATCGGCCTGATCCTCGAGCACCGGCAGCTGTCGAAGCTCAAGTCCACCTACGTCGATTCGCTGCCGCAGCTGGTCGATCCGCTGAGCGGCCGCGTGCACACTTCGTTCGGGCAGGCGAGCACCGCCACGGGACGGCTCTCATCTTCCAACCCGAACCTGATGAACATCCCCATCAGGACCGAGCTCGGGCAGCGCATCCGCCGCGCGTTCAAGGCGGCGCGGCCCAGTCACGTGATGGTGTCCGCGGATTATTCGCAGATCGAGCTGCGCATCGCGGCGCACCTCAGCGAGGATCCGAAGCTGCTCGGCGCCTTCGCCGCCGGCCAGGACATCCACACCGCGACCGCGGCGGCGGTGTTCGGGATTCCGATCGAGTCGGTTGATCCGAACCAGCGCAGGCTGGCCAAGGTCGCGAACTTCGGATCGATCTATGGGCAGGGCGAGTACGGCCTTTCGCAGCAGCTGGGCATCACCGGTGACGTCGCCAGGGAGTTCCTCGCGCAGTACTGGTCGACCTACGCGCGTTTGAAGGAGTACCTCGATGAGGTGCGCAGGAAGGCGCGCGAGGAGGGGTTCGTGGTCAGCGCAACGGGCCGCCGGCGCGCGATTCCAGACCTGCGGTCACCGAACTTTCAGCTGCGCAGCGCGGCCGAGAGGATGGCCATCAACTTTCCGATGCAGTCGCTGGCCGCGGACATCATCAAGATCGCTATGGTGCGGCTGCAGCGCGAGATCGAGGCGGACCACATCGAGGGACGCATGCTGCTGCAGGTGCACGACGAGCTGCTTTTCGAGGTGCCCGAGTCGGAGGTTGACCAGTTTGCGGAGAAGGTGCCCCGGATCATGACCGGCGCGTACGAGCTCGAGACCGGGATCGAGGTCGAGACCAAGGTCGGGGCGAACTGGGCGGACATGAAAAAGCTGGCTGTGGTACGTGCCTGAACTTCCAGAGGTAGAGACGATCGTCGCGGACCTGCGGCCGCACCTGGTCGGCCGCGCCATCGTGCGCGCCGAGCTTCCTTTCCCGACCATCGTCCGGTACCCGGAGCCGGAGGAGTTCATCGACGCGGTTGCCGGGCTGCGCATCGTCGGGATGCGAAGGCGAGGGAAATTCATCCTGCTCGACCTGGATGGCGGCGGCATGCTCGTGGTGCATCTCGGGATGACGGGCCAGCTGCGGCTTGTGGATGCTGATGCGCCCATCGAGAAACACACCCATGCGATTTTCAGCCTTGATGGGGACTCCACCTCCCCATCCGGCGCTGCGCGCCACCTTCCCCGCGAGCGGGGAAGTGACTTATCTAATTCTCCATCCGAGCTTGGTGGGGATTCCGCCTCGCCATCCGGCGCTGCGCGCCACCTTCCCCGCGAGCGGGGAAGTGACTTATCTAATTCTCCATCGCGCCCTCAGCAGTTGCGGTATCGCGATCCCAGGCGTTTTGGGCGATTGTTGCTTGGCACTCAGGAGGAGCTGCTTGCTTCGAAGAAGATGCCTCGGCTCGGGCCCGAGCCTATTGATCCCGCTTTTGCGCCCGACGAGCTGTATCGAAGTTTGCACAGGCGCCGCACCTCCTTGAAAGCGGTGCTGCTCGACCAGGGCGCGATCGCAGGCGTCGGCAACATCTACGCGGACGAGTCCATGCACCGCGCCCGGTTGCGGCCGGACCGCATCGCCTCCGGCTTGAGCCGCAAGTCAGCGCAGCGCCTTCACGAGTCGCTGCGCGACTCACTGCTGATGGCGATCGAGAACCGCGGCAGCTCGGTCGACACTTACCGCGACGCGTGGGGCGAGCTCGGGGGGCAGCAGGAACAGCTCCTGGTCTACGGCCGCGCCGGCGAGCCGTGCTTCACCTGCGGCCGCCCGCTCAAGATGATCCGCCTCGCGGGCCGGAGCACCGTCTTCTGCACCAAGTGCCAGCGTTAGAGCGCCTCTTCCCGAGGCTCTTTGCGATCGTCGTCCTCTCGGTCGCGTTCGTCGCGCTGACGATGGCGATCACGGCAGGACTTTTCGCGAGTCTCGATCACCAGGTCGCGGTGTCGATGCACGACATCTGGCAGGAATCGCTGCACGGGCTGTTCCAGCTGATCGCCGAGCTGGGTGGGCTCGAGCTGACGACCATCCTCATGGTCGGGCTCTTCTTTTATCTATTGCGCAGCGGATTCGGGGCCGACGCGCTCGCCGTCGTTGCATTCGGCGGCGCCATCGTGCTCGAGCTGGTGTACAAGGAGCTGTTCTTTCATCCCGGGCCGCCACGTTCCCTGTCGCATCGGGACGGGCCCAGCGTGACCGACATCTTCGTAGGGAATGGACTCGGCAACAGCTTTCCAAGCGGCCACATGGTGCGCACCGTCGTCGCGTACGGCCTGGTTGCTTTTGTGATCCGCCGGCTTGCAACGTCAGGAGTGGTGCGGGTGCTCGCCCTGGCGGTCGCGATCCTGATCATCGTCGTCGTGGCCTTCGACCGCCTGTACCTGGACGTGCACTGGGAGTCGGACGTGATCGGGGGCCTGCTGCTGGGCAGCATCGCCCTTCTGGCGGCGACCGTCTGGCTGGACCGTCCGATAAAGACCGACAATTAGGGCGTGGGGGATAGGGCAGTCTTGATCATGGTCACGACCGGAGGCCGCAACGACGCCGAGCGCCTGGGCGAGGCCCTGGTGGTCGAGCATCTCGCTGGTTGCTGCTCGGTCATCCCTACGGTCCACTCCGTCTACTACTGGGAGGGCCAGCTGAAGCGTGAGCATGAGGCCCTTCTGCTCGTCAAAACCCTGGAGTCCAGGGCGACCGCGGTCCAGGAATACGTCCGAACTCACCACGAATACGAATTGCCCGAGATCCTGCAGATCAGCGTCGAGGGCGGGTCGTCGGATTACCTGAACTGGCTTGCGGATCAAGTAACGCAACAAGCCCGCTAAGCGTTAAGTCAACACTTAGACTCATGGACGGGGTGGCAACGGTAGTCGACGTTCCCGGCGATTCCAGCGGCACCAAAAAGCGCCGCCGTCGCCGAGCGCGCCGCGAGGAAGCCCGCGCCGCCCTGGAACAGAACCTCACCGGCGACCACGGCAGCCCGAACGGCAACGGCAGCGTCGCGGAGGCGATTTCCCCCTCGCCGCCGGCTGACGCCGCGGTGGTGTCGGTCGCGGTCCTGCCCGAGCTGGAATCTCCCGTAAACCAGGCGATCCTCCTGGAAGCCCCGGCGCCCGCGCCTGACGAGTTCAAGGACCTGCTCGGCCAGGCGGTAGGCCTGCGCCTCGACTCGGTCTCGCGCGAGTTCGGCGGGGGTGACGAGATGCAGGTGAGCGCCCTTCAGAACGTCTCTCTGGAGATCGGGCCGTGTGAGTTCGTCTCGGTGGTCGGTCCATCGGGCTGTGGCAAGACCACCTTGCTCTCCCTGATGGGCGGCCTCGACAAGCCCACCAGCGGTCACGTCTACGCCGCCGGCCTGCCGCTCGGCGAGCTCTCGGAGCAGGACCTCGCGGACTACCGGCTCCAGCGTGTCAGCACGATCTTTCAGACCTTCAACCTGATCCCCTCGATGACGGTCCAGGACAATGTGGCGCTGCCGCTGACCCTGGCCGGGGTGGAGCTCGAGGAACGGCGCAAGCGGGCCCGCCACCTGCTGGCCCTCGTGGGCCTGGAGCATCGTGCTCGTTCGCGCGCTCGGCTCCTGTCGGGTGGAGAGCAGCAAAAGGTGGCCGTGGCGCGCGCCCTGGCCAACCGCCCCGGCCTCATCCTCGCCGACGAACCTACCGGCAGCCTCGACTCGGCCGCGGGCGAAGGGGTGCTGAACCTGCTCGAGGACCTGAACCGGCGCGGCGCGACCGTCGTGCTGGTCACACACGACCCTGAGGTGGCGCGGCGCGCTCACCGCGTGGTGAGGATGATCGATGGGCGCGCGATCGAGCTCGACGCGGGCAATCCGACCATCCGCAAGCAGGAACCGGTCGACCCGGCGGCCAGGCTCCACTGGCGCGACACCTTGAAGGTCGGCCTCGGAAGCGCTGGGCGACGGCCGCTGCGCACCACGCTGACGACGACCGGAGTCGCGATCGGCATCGCCGCGATGAGCCTGATCGTCGCGCTGGCCGGCGGGCTGCAGGGGGCGCTGAGCGCACCCGCGCTCGCGACGAGCCAGGTGCACCAGGTCGAGGTCTATCCGGCGGCGGATGCGGGAACCTCCACTTTCGATGCGGGCACGCTGGCCACCCTCGCGGGGCAGCCTCACGTGAGCGCCGCCTGGGGCCAGCTCGCGATGAGCGGGACCTTCAACACCGGGGCGCGCGCCGGGTCGGCCGGAGCGCCGCCGCCGGCGCTGCCTGGAGCCCTCGTCTCGCTCGCGCCGCTGCGTTCGTCGAGCGTGATGCCTGTGCTCAGCGCCGGCCGGCTGCCGAGCTCGGACGCCGCCTCCGAGGTGCTGCTCACGGACAGCGAGGCGACCGCCCTCGGGTTCCTCTCACCGCGCGGGGCGATCGGGACGACGGTTGTCTACACCGCCGCCTCGGGCGCCATGACGGTCCCGGGCGTGACTCGCAATCCGGTCAAGAGCCCTCTCGACCTCAAGCTGCTCGTCGTCGGAATCGTGTCCGGCAACGCGATGCCGGCGGGCGCACCGGGCGGGATGGCGCCTTACGCGACCGAGCGCGACCACTGGGCGCAGCTCGCGCGAATCAACGGGTGGAAGGGCGGCGAGTATTCGACCATCACGCTGCTGGCCGATTCGGGCCTGTCGGTGGGGAGCCTGCAGCGCAGGGTCGAGGCGCTCGGGTTCCAGACCCAGACCTTTGGAGACCAGTTCCGCAGCTTCGAGGACCTGCTCGGAAAGATGCGCGTCGCGCTCCTGGGGCTCGCGCTGGTCGCCCTGCTCCTCGCCTGCCTCGGCATCGCCAACACGATGTACACCGCGGTCCTCGAGCGGACCAAGGAGATCGGGGTGCTGAAGGCGCTTGGCGCGCGCAGGCGCGACGTGCTGCTCATCTTCGTCGCCGAAGCCGCTTTCATCGGGCTCGCAGGCGGCCTGGTCGGAATCGCCGTCGCGGTCGGGTTGGGCAAGCTCGGCAACGCCGCGGTCGACCGGCTGACGCAATCGGTGGCGGGCACTGGCTTCGACGTGTTCCGCACCGACTTCGCGGTCGTGGCGGTGGCGCTCGTCGTCGCGATCGTGCTGAGCACCGGCAGCGGCCTCCTGCCGGCGTTGAGGGCGGCCGTCCAGGACCCCGCACGCGCGCTCCGTTACGAATAGGGCATCGCCCCACCCGCCAGAGGATTCCGCACGTCTGGCGCCAAACACGCCGATGAAACACGCGCAATACGCACGTTTGGCGCCAAGCGTTCGTTTCAGTCTCCCAGTCCCACCCCGACGCCCTCCTCCCAGTAACTTGAGCAGATGAGGGCTTCTACCTATCCGCTCATTGATGCTGAGGTAGCCGCGGCGCTCGTGCTCGAGCGCACACATTTCCTGGGCGCCGAGAGGGTGCCCCTTATGGATTGCGCTGGGCGTGTCCTGGCCGAGGACATCGTGGCTGCGGATCCACTGCCGGCGTTTCCCTCCAGCGCGGTCGACGGATATGCGCTCCGGGCCGCCGACGCCGGCAGGGCTTTGCGGGTGGCCGGCGAGTCGGCGGCCGGGCGGCCTTTTGAGCGGGCGGTCGAGCCGGGTATGGCGATTCGAATCCTGACCGGCGGAGTCTTGCCCGACGGCGCGGATTGCGTCGTGATGATGGAGGACGTCGAGCTGAGCGGCGACGTCGTCAAAGTCCCCGCCGGTCTCACGCCGGGCCAGAACTTCCATGCGCCTGGAGCAGACCTGCGCCCGGGAGAGCATGTGCTGCCGGCGGGCGTGCAGCTCGGCGCGGCTGAGCTCGGCCTGGCCGCCGCGCTCGGCCTGCCGGAGCTGCTGGTCGGTCGCCGCCCGCGGGTGGCGCTCATGTCCACCGGGGACGAGCTCGTGGAGGTGGGGAAGACTCCGGGGCGCGGGCAAATCCCCGACTCGAACCGGTGGGCGCTGCTGGCAGCCCTGCGCGAAGCCGGGGCGGAGGTCCGCCTGCTCGGCATCGGCCCGGACGAACCCGATGCACTGCGGCGGTTGGTTGTCGACGCGCTCACTGGCGCGGACGTCCTTGTCACATCCGGCGGCGTGTCAGTCGGCACGCACGACCTCATCAAACCGCTGCTTGAATCCATCGGGGACGTGCACGTAGGGCGGGTCAAGCTCAAGCCGGGCAAGCCCTTCACTTTCGCGACGCTGCCCGAGGACAAGGTGGCATTTGGACTGCCTGGGTTTCCCGTCTCGTCACTCGTGACTTTCGAGGTCTTCGTGCGCCCGGCGCTGCGCAAGATGCAGGGTTTCGCGCAGCTTCAGCGCCCGACCTTGCCGGTCCGCCTCGGATACGACGCGCGCGCGACCGCCGATCGCACCGAATACCAGCGGGTCACTCTTCGACGCGACGCGCGCGAGCTCGTCGCGGCATCAACTGGATCCCAATCCTCCTCGCGACTCATGTCGCTGGCCGGGGCGCATGCGCTGGTGCGGATCCCGCCGGGGGATCAGGGCATCGAAGCCGGCGGTGTGGTCGAAGCGATGATCCTTTCATTACCGTGAGCGGGGCAGCCGCGTTCGAACGTCCGTTCGACTTAGAATTAGATGTCGCCCATGCCCTCCAGCTTTCGTGTCGACGCACCCTTCAAGCCGGCCGGTGACCAGCCTCAGGCGATTGAGCAGCTGGTCGAAGGCGTGCGCTCCGGGCTGACCCAGCAGGTGCTGGCCGGCGTCACGGGGAGCGGCAAGACCAACGTCATGGCGTGGGCGGTCGAGCAGCTCCAGCGGCCCGTGCTGGTGCTCAGTCCGAACAAGACCCTGGCCGCTCAGCTGTGCGCGGAGTTCCGGCGCCTGCTGCCCGACAACGCGGTCGAATACTTCGTCAGCTACTACGACTACTACCAGCCCGAGGCGTACATCGCGCGCTCCGACACGTACATCGAAAAGGACTCGAGCCGCAACGAGGAGATCGACCGCATGCGCCACTCGACGACCCAGGCCCTGGTCACGCGGCGCGACGTTTTGGTCGTGGCGAGCATCAGCTGCATCTACGGCGTGGGCTCTGTCGAGGACTACCTTGGCGAATCGCTGGAGATCTCGAAAGGCCAGGCGATCCGGCGCGAGGTGTTCCTCCGCAAGCTCACCGAGATGCTTTATGAGCGCAACGACTACGACCTCGCACGTCTTCGGTTCAGGGTGCGAGGCGATGTTGTGGACCTGGTGCCCGCGAACGAGGAGAAGGTCTATCGCGTCGAGTTCTTCGGGGACGAGGTCGAGCGTATCCAGGAGCTCGACGCGGTGACCGGCGAGATTCTCGGGACGCGCAACAGCTTCACGATCTTCCCGGCGTCGCACTACGTCACGCCCGCGGACAAGCTTCGGCTCGCGATGGTCGACATCGAGGCCGAGCTCGACGAAAGAACCAAATGGTTCGAGGAGCATGGGCGGCTGCTCGAGGCGCAGCGGCTGAGGCAGCGCACCAACTTCGATCTCGAGATGATGCGCGAGACCGGAACATGCGCGGGCATCGAGAACTATTCGCTGCATCTCACGCGGCGGAAGCCTGGCGACGCGCCCTTCACGCTGATGGACTTCCTGCCGGACGACACGTTGATCTTCGTCGACGAGTCGCACGTGGCGGTGCCGCAGATCGGCGGCATGCTGGGCGGTGACCGGTCACGCAAGGCCGCCCTCGTCGAGTACGGGTTCCGCCTGCCGAGCGCATTCGACAACCGGCCCTTGAGCTTCGAGGAGTGGGAGGAGCGGGCGCACGATGTCGTCTACGTCTCGGCCACGCCGGGCGACTATGAGATGCGACGCTCGCAGCGCACTGTCGAGATGGTGGTGAGGCCGACCGGCCTCGTCGATCCGACCGTCGAGGTGCGGCCCACAGCCGGCCAGATCGACGACCTGCTGGCCGAGGTGAAGCGGCGCGCGGAGCTTGGTCACCGGTCGCTCGTCACGACGCTCACCAAGCGTTTCGCCGAGGACCTCGCCGACTATCTGCGCGAGTACGGGGTGAAAGTGCGGTACCTGCACTCGGAGCTGGACGCGATGGAGCGCCTGGACGTCCTGCGCGACCTCCGGACCGGTGCGGTCGACGTCGTGGTGGGGATCAACCTGCTGCGCGAGGGCCTCGACCTCCCGGAGGTGGCGTTCATCGGCATCCTCGACGCCGACAAGGAGGGTTATCTCCGCGCCTACCGCTCGTTCATCCAGACGATCGGTCGGGCCGCGCGCAACGTCGAGGGACACGTCGTGATGTACGCCGACAAGATCACGGACTCGATGCGCCTGGCGCTCGATGAGACAGAGAGGAGGCGCAACAGGCAGATCGCGTACAACGCCGAGCGCGGGATCACCCCGGAGACCGTGAAGAAGGCGATCTACCAGATGGAGATCAACTCGAACGACATCAAGGCGGACGCCGTCGAGATCATGGCTGGGGCCGGCGTCCCGCGCGAGGACCTGCTCGCGATCGTGCGCGACCTCGAGAAGGAGATGCGCCGGCTGTCGAAAGAGCTGCAGTTCGAGGACGCCGCGCGGGTGCGCGACCGGATCATCTTGCTGCGCAAGCGCCTTTCCGGTGAAGAGCCGGGCAAGGACACCGAAGAGGACGGCGCGGTCGCGCTGGCGATCGCAGCGGCGCCGAAGCAGAAGACGATGGTGCGCAACTGGAGGAAATCACGACGGGGTCCGTGAGGAACGCGAGAAGAGCTGCCGAGCTGCTCGCGACCCCGCCGACCGGTTGGATGGAGACCCTCGGGGCGCGCATCAGCGAGTCGGAGCCGGGGCGTGTCGTGCTGGAGCTCGAGGCGGGCCCCAGGCACCGCCATGGCGGTGGAATCGTGCAGGGCGGGGTGATCACGCAGATCGCCGACGCGGCGATGGGCATGTCGCTCGCGACGCTGCAGGAGGATGGGCTCTGGAACACGACGATCGAGCTGAAGATCAATTTCATCCGACCGGTGGTGTCGGGGCGCCTTCGGGCGGTCGGCCGCGTCGTGGAGATGAAGCAGACCCTGATGTTCAGCGAGGCGGACGTGCTGGACGACCAGGACAGGCTGGTGGCGCGAGCCTCGTCGACCTGCCTCGAAGTACCAGAGGGACAGGGCCGTGAGTGAGCGGACTCTGGCGACTTCGCGAGCCTGGGAGTGGCTGGGTCTCGCACTGGTGGAGACGGGCGAGGGCACGGCGACCGTCGACATGACTCCAACGGAAGACATGGCCAACCACTCTGGTTTCGTCCATGGTGGGATGATCAGCACGCTGGCCGACTCGGCGATGGGCCGATCGGTGCGCACGCTGAAACCCGGCGTTGTACGAGCCATGAGCTTTGATTTGAAGCTCAACTTCATCTCGGCAGCGAAGATTGGCGAGACCCTGCGTGCCACCGGGCGGGTGGTTCATGCCGGCCGTCGCACGGTCGTGACCGAATGCCGCGTCGAGGGAGCGGGCGGGAAACTCGTCGCCACCGCCAGCGGAACGTTTTCAGTCACCCGAGAAAAGGAATAGTTGTAAGCCCAGTGCCCATAGACCACATCACGATCCGCGGCGCGCGCGAGCACAACCTGAAGAACGTCACGCTGTCGATCCCGCGTGACAAGCTCGTCGTGTTCACCGGGCTGTCGGGCTCCGGCAAGTCGTCGCTGGCCTTCGACACGATCTACGCCGAAGGCCAGCGGCGCTACGTGGAATCGCTGAGCGCGTATGCGCGCCAGTTCCTCGGCCAGATGGAGAAGCCCGACGTGGACACCATCGAGGGGCTGTCGCCGGCGATCTCCATCGACCAGAAGGGAACGTCGAAGAACCCGCGCTCGACGGTCGGTACGGTCACAGAGGTTTACGACTACCTGCGCCTCCTTTACGCGCGCGTAGGGCACCCGCACTGTCCCGTGTGCGGCCGCGAGGTCCGCCGGCAGACGGTCGACCAGATGGCGGACCACGTCGAGAAGCTGCCCAAGGGAACGCGCGTGATGGTGCTGGGCCCGATCGTCAAGGGTCGCAAGGGCGAGTACAGATCGCTGATCGACGACGTGCGCAAGTCGGGGTTTGTGCGCGTTCGAGTCGACGGCAGCCTGTACGAGCTGACCGAGCAGATACCGCTCGACAAGAACAAGAAGCACGACATCCAGGTCGTCGTCGACCGGATCGTCATCGGTCCAGATCAGCGGACGAGGCTCGTCGAATCGATCGAGACGGCGGCGCGACTTGGCAGCGGCCTGGTGATCATCGCTCCAGATAAAGGAGAAGAGATCCAGATGTCGATGGCATTCGCGTGTCCCTACGACGGGACCAGCGTGCCCGAGCCGGAGCCGCGCAACTTCTCGTTCAACAGCCCGCATGGCGCATGCCCGACGTGCACCGGGATCGGCTCGCAGCTCGTGGTCGACGGGGACCTGGTCGTGCCCGACCCGTCGCTGTCGCTTCGCGAGGGCGCCGTCGCGGCGTGGAGCCGCTCGCAGTTCTTCTATCCAGAGCTGCTGGAGTCGGTCAGCAAATTCTTCGGCATCGACATGGACAAGCCGTGGTCGAAGCTGACCAAGCAGCAGCGCGAGGTGCTTCTCAACGGCACCGGCGACCGCAAGATCCGATTCGGCTACAAGAACCAGTACGGGCACTCGCGCTGGTACGAGGCGCCGTTCGAGGGCGTGATCGCGAACCTTCAGCGCCGCTACCAGGAGACGCAGTCGGACTTCCTGAAAGCGGAGCTGGAGCGGTACATGTCCGACAAGCCGTGCCCCGCCTGCAAGGGACGCCGCCTCAAGCCGGAGTCGCTGGCCGTGACCGTTGCGAATCACAACATCGCCGAGGTTTGCGAGCTGCCCGTCAGCACCGCGGTCAGCTTTTTCGACCAGCTGGACCTGACCGAGCGCGAGCACCTGATCGCTCGCGGCGTGTTGAAGGAGATCCACGAGCGGCTGCAGTTCATGATCGACGTCGGGCTCGAATACCTGACCATCGAGCG
>Ga0209648_10002177_pt1 | contig 16149 bp, 14 predicted proteins | sample GraSoi2013_115cm_FD_185830 | JGI IMG/M metagenome (GOLD analysis project Ga0209648, IMG submission 185830) | Grasslands soil microbial communities from the Angelo Coastal Reserve, California, USA - Sample 9_17_2013_115cm (SPAdes) (version 2) | ecosystem: Environmental > Terrestrial > Soil >...
TCGGCTCTTCTTGTTCACCTTGAAGATCTGGTGTATAGCCCGTAGTCAGCGCCGCTAATTGCTCGGCAATGCTGTATGGTGAAAGACCTTCTGCGATAGCCTGCGCAAGACGAGTTTCCTCCATCGAGAACCCTCCCTATGCTTTATGTTGAATAGATGATCCTATTCTTTGAAAAAGAGAATGCCGAACAAGCCGAGCACCAGCGCTGCTACAATCGTCCACAGTGATGCAGGCACAACATTATTGGATGGGCGTGGAGGATTCTCCGGCAGATTATACACCTCAGGCTCATCCAGCAGGAGAAAGAACGAGTTGAGACCTCCTCCCAGGATGTGGTCATCCACACCATAGAGACGAGCCTCGCTTACCCCGCGTTCATGTAGGATGCCGAGGCGCCTGCGAGCCTGCTCTTTGAGCTGCCCTACTTCGCCGAAAACGATTGAGTCTGTAGGACATGCCTGCGCGCAGGCGGGCTCCAGCCCATCCTTCAGGCGATCGTAGCAGAGCGTACATTTGTGCGCACGGTGGTCGCCGCTATCATCGCGAGCGATCACTCCAAATGGGCAGGCCACGACGCAATAGCCACACCCGTTGCAGATGTCTTGCTGCACATAGACTGTGTCGAACTCCGTACGGATAATAGCGCCCGTCGGGCATGCCTCCTGGCAGGGCGCGTTGGCGCAGTGCTTGCACACATCACTGCGCATCAACCAGCGTTCCGTATTGAAGAAAGGCAATGCCGTTCCCGGCGCCGTCTGTGGGATGCTCCCGTTGTTCTTAGCCTCGGCGATACTATCTTCAAAGAGCGGCAGAGAGGGCGGAGTAGCAGACGATGGTCGCCTGCGCCCGATCTCTTCGATGAACTGCACGTGCCGCCATGTAATGGCGCTCAGTTCGCCCGTGTTGTCGTAACTGGAACCCGTCCAGACAGGATCTTTTGCCGGAAGCTCATTCCACTGCTTGCAGGCTACCTCACACGCTTTGCAACCAATACACAGGCTGGTATCCGTAAAAAAGCCCATGGCCGGTTGTGGCGGTGGAGGTGATTCCTTGCGCAATGGCTCCAGCATACCCTGCACGAAGCCAATCAGGGTCGGTTGTGTCCCACGCCGTGGAGATGGTTCAACAACCATAGCGCGTCCTCCTTCGTATTATGGGAGGCGTCCAGGGCGCACGTTGCAGGTAAACGCCTTGGCCTCTTCTATACTCACATTTGGTTCCAGCACCATGTGCGCCAGATCGTTGGTGATGCTGCCCTTACTCTTCCCCTGGAAACCCCAGTGGAACGGCAGGCCTATCTGGTGTACCGTTTTCCCACCGATACGCAGGGGCCGCATGCGCTGTGTCACCATCGCCCGCGCTTCGATCTCGCCACGAGGTGTGCTGATGACCATCCACCCGCCGTGTTTGATCTTCCGCTCGTCCGCCAGTTCAGGACTCAGCTCGGCGAAGAGAGCTGGCTGCAGGGCGTTGAGCCAGGGCATCCAGCGCGTCATGGGTCCGCTGACATGGTGCTCGGTCAGCCGGTAGGTCGTCACCACGATGGGGTAATGTTCGTCGCCTACCGCCGCGAGCTGGTTGTCGGGACGGTCGCGGAAGTACTTTGCCGCCGGGTTGCTCTGCTGGTGATACAGCGCATTATGTACAGGTGACTCAGCTGCCTCGTAATGTGTGGGAAGCGGTCCATCCTTCAGCCCCTTAGGAGCAAAGAGCCAGCCCTTGCCATCCGGCTTCATGATGAACGGATCGCTGCCGGCAATGGCGTCCATGCCTGCTGCGCCCGCCGGTGGTACATAATCTGGCGCTTTAGCCACAGGAAAATCTGGCACATCCACGCCAGTCCATTTTTTCTGCTCCTCGTCCCACCAGACGTACTTCTTGCGCTCCGACCATGGTCGACCCTGAGGATCGGCCGAGGCGCGGTTGTACAGGATACGCCGGTTGGCGGGCCAGGAATAACCCCATTGCAGGAACGTGTAGCCTTCCGGGTTGCGCGAGGCAGCACGGTTGTTGCCCGGCTCTGGATAAACGCCGCTGTAAATCCAGGAGCCACAGGCCGTACTGCCATCGTTCTTGAGCGCCGCAAAGCCCGCTACATGTGGCGCGTCGCGTAGGCTGTATATCCGCTCTTCCGTGCCTGTTTGGGCCGGTCGGTGTACATAGTAACCGTTGAGTTCTTTCAATACCAGCAGGGCATCAGGCTCGTCCAGAATGCGTGAGCCAGCTTCCAGTTCATCATCATCATAATCCCACGTCAAAGCCTGCAGCGCGCGATCTCGCGGCTCCTTGCTCCCGGCGTACAGTTCTTTCAAGCGCCTGCCGAGGTGGTAAACAAACCAGAGATCGGAACGAGCGTCTCCGAAGGGATCGACAGCCTTGTCCCGCCATTGCAGCAGGCGCTGCGTGTTCGTGAAGCTGCCTTCTTTTTCAGTAGAGGCGGCTGCAGGCAAGAGGAATATCTCTGTCTTGATAGTGGTCGGATCAACCTGGTTGGGATGAGGCTCAGGACCGCGATACCAGAATGCTGCTGACTCAACTTCATAGAGGTCGCGCACCACCATCCAGTCCAGCTTCTTGAGGGCCTCTCGCTGCATGCGTGAGTTAGTACTGCCTGCAGCGGGGTTCTGGCCAAAAAGGAAGTAGCCTTCGACCTTGCCATCGAGCATGACATAGCTGGTCGTGAGGTGCGAATGATCCCCGGTGATCTTGGGTATCCAGCGATAACAGCAATTGCCTTCTTCCTCGTTGGCTGCATCGCCGTACCATGCCTGGAGCAGGCTGCGAATATATGCCGGGAAGTTAACCCACCAGCCTGTTTTCTGCCCCTCTGCGGCGATATATTCGGCAAGCGTCTGCTCTGACTTCACGTTTGCCGGTACATCTCTCTTCTCCTCCTGGGCAGTCGCGTTGGCCAGGTTCTCAGTACGAGGTTTTGCTGGCAGCATGGCGCTGGGCTGCGACATGTAGCCGGACAGCAAATCATAGAGCGTTGGCACATCTGTTGAACCCTGGATGGATGCATGCCCGCGCAGGGCCATAATCCCGCCGCCGGGGCGACCGATATTGCCCAGCAGGAGCTGTATCATGGCCGCGGCGCGAATAATCTGCACGCCTTTGGATTGTTGTGTCCAGCCAACTGCGTAACAAATGGCGGAGGTGCGCTCGCGTCCAGAGTTCTCGATAAGCGTTTGCGCGACCTGCAGCCACTGTTCCCGAGATACCCCGCACACGTTCTCTACCATCTCGGGTGTATAACGCGCAAAGTGACGCCGCATGATCTGGAAGACGCAGCGCGGATGTTGTAACGTAGAGTCGGTCAGCGGGCGGCCATGCTCGTCGCGCTGGTAATCCCAGCTGCTCTGATCCACGTAGGTCTCAGTTTCAGGATCATAGCCGGAGAACAGGCCGTCGAGTTCCTCAGGGTCGCCGTAGTTCTCATTGATAAGCGTGGCCGCGTTCGTATAGTGTGCCACGTAGTCATGAAAGTAGCTGTTACTTTCCAGCAAATGGTGGATGATCGCGCCCAGGAATACGATGTCGCTTCCCGCGCGAGTAGAGACATAGAGATTCGCCAGCGCCGAAGTGCGCGAGTAGTGCGGGTCAACATGGATGACCTTTGCCCCACGCTCTTTCGCCTTTACCACATTGGCATAGGCAATAGGATGGGCCTCGGCCATATTGCTGCCCATAATCAAAATAGCATCGCTATTGACGAGATCTTGCGGAAATGTGGTGGCGCCGCCGCGCCCCAGCGAGGTACCCAGACCGGGTACAGTGGAGCTGTGTCATATACGGGCCTGGTTCTCGATTGAGACAACTCCCAGCCCGCCGCTGAAGAGCTTTTTCATTAAATAATTCTCTTCAACATCCAGCGTCGCCCCACCCAGGGAGGCAATGCCTAAAGTATGGTTCACTTCTCGCCCATCAGGCAGCCGTTCCACAAACGTCTCGTCACGCGTCTTCTTCACGCGCTGAGCAATCTGCTCCATCGCCCAGTCGAGTGATTTCACCTCCCAGTGGTCGCTGTAGGGAGCGCGATAGAGCACCTGTGTCAGCCGACTGGGATTCACCGTGTACTGGAAGGTGGCTGATCCCTTAGGGCAGAGCGTGCCGTGATTGATCGGGCTATCCGGGTTGCCCTCGATATCGATCACTTTGCCGTCTTTAACATAGACATTGAGGCCACATCCGACGGCACAGTAAGGACAGACACTCTTCACTACCTGCGCGTCGCGAATACGTGAAACCTTGTTGCGGCTTTCGCTACTGAAAGGCTCTACCCTTGAGCCCACCTCCATAACCTGTGACACGGTAGCCTGTACTGCCTCAGGCAGTGATAGGATACGTTCTTCCATACGAACTACCTCGATTCAGGAAAGGGATACTGCAATTGATAGGGCCTCCGTCCTTGCGGGGAAAGGTATCCGTAGGGGCGAGTGTGGTGAGGAGTGGCAGGGTGGGCCTTTATGGTCGCCCGCGTCGCTCTTCCCCCTTAAAGGATGTAGACCCAATTGATATCGTTTACCGCTTACCCTCGCCGATATTGTACCACAGGCGCTAGATAATGAATTTTAACGACCACAACCGGGAATGTCATGCTGAGCGCAGCGAAGCATCTCTGTGCCCATCGAGATAGACCCTTCGCTGCGCTCAGGGTGACAACACCTGACCGATCTTGTTCGTGAAAATTCATTATCGCGTGGCGGGGCCGTATTATGTGTGATGGCCCCGCCATCAATATCTCCCAGCAAGGATACTTATTGTCCTGCGCCAGCAGTGACTTCGATCATGTCGCCCCGGCGTCGTGCGAGTGCGCGAGCGACCAGTGGTAGGGCAGCGCTTACCAGCATGAGAACGGCGATGATGTAAAGCGGTGTAGCATAATCAATGCTTTTTCCGGCACCAAAACTTGTAATCAGGATCGGGCCCACAATGCCACCGGCGCTCCACGCTGTGAGCATCGCGCCGTAAATTGTTCCAGCGTTTTTTGGTCCGAAGAAGTCGGCGGCAAAGGCCGGCATCGTACCGAAACCGCCACCGTAACAGAGTGCTATGATGGCTGCAGGAACAAGTAGTAGTGCAAAGCCGGTAATCGATGGCAGCACAGCGAAGGCGATCACCTGGATAATGAACAAGCTCAAGAAGGTGAAAGGGCGACCAATGCTGTCTGACAGCCATCCCCAGAACAGGCGCCCTATGCCATTGAAGATCGAAATGGTGCTCACAACGATTGCAGCCGTCAATGCATCAACACCGGTGAACTTCTGCGCTAATGGCGAGGCTACAGAGATCAATGCTGCACCGGCGGTGACATTTAATGCCAGGATGAGCCACAGAACGTACCATCTCGGAAGGCGTAGAGCCTCAGGGAGCGTGTATTCACGCGCGGAGCGGTCTGCTTGCTGTCGAGCTGAAGGAGTCCAACCAGTAGGAGCATAGCCTTCAGGGGCTGTGCGGAACACTTGTGCCACAGCGACGATAATTACAAGGTAGGCTATACCTAGATAGAGAAAGGTGCTTCCCACCCCAACAGACTTGAGTAATGCTGCGGCAACCAGTCCCGTGATAAAAGCGCCTCCTCCAAAGCCGGCCACGGCCAGGCCAGTGATGAACCCTCGCCGCTCTGGGAACCACTTGATGAGCATCACGAGCGCCACGATGTAGCCAAGGCCGATGCCGATGCCCCCAATGATGCCGAAGGTGAGATAGAGTACGATCAGATTGGGCGCAGCAAATGCTGCAAGAATGACACCCAGCCCATAGAGGATACCAGCAGCGGTAGCAATAACGCGCGGACCAAAGCGGTTGTTTAAATAACCGCCAAAACCGGCTGTGATGCCCAGTGCAACCAGCACAACACTGAATGTGATATTTGTCGGCTTCAACTGCGCTGCCGCTAGTTGAGCTGACGGTACATGGTAATACAGCGATGCCACTGGCTTGAGAAAAACGCTCCATGCGTAGACAGAGCCCAGGGCGAGCTGCATACAGAAGGCCGCAATAGCGATGATCCAACGATTGGGAAGGGACGAGTTACTCGCGGAAGAACTGCTCACGGATGACTCCTCTCTGAATGATTCCACAAATCGAACAGTAGCAGTACGAGAGCACCCAAAATGATGGAGATGGATATGTAGCCATACGGCTGAGGTGAATGATTCATATCCAACTTATCGTTAAGTATACAAGAAAATGATTGATTTCTCAAGAACAGTTTCTGCAAAATCTACCTCCATAATCGGTTCATCCCTAAGATCGCCTGGAAACCCACCTCATGGAATGGGGTGGAAGGAAAGGCGTTCCTTTCGTGGCGGCTTGGGATGGACGGCATCGCTCAGTTCCTGAAATGCCGCTCTTGACATCACATGCGTGTTGTGATAGAATGATTGTGTGAAACAGATGATTTCTGCTAAGCTCAAATTGCATACCACGCCTGAAGACTTCCAGGCACTTCGTCGAACGCAATTGGCCTATCGCGATGGCTTGAATGCGGTGAGTCGCTATGCCTACGCACATGGCAAGACGAGCAATAATCAGAAGTTACACCAGGGCATGTATGCAGAATTGCGTGCCAAGTACCACCTTCCTTCGCAATTGGCCTGTAGCGTAGAACGACAAGTCGCTGCTACGTACAAGGGACTCTGGACGAAGGTCCAGAAGAATGCTGAAGCCCGCAAGGCAGGCATGACCAAGAAACGCTACAAGGGCTTGGATCAAGCCCCAAAATTTGTTTCACTGACCATGCAGTACACGTATGAGCGGGATTATACCTTCAAAAGTGAGCAACAGGTGAGCCTCAATACCCTTGAAGGGCGGATCACGCTCTCCTATCAGGGTACGCTCCCCATCTCGCCTTGATCCAACACGGAGCACGCGTAGGGGATGCCAAACTCTGGTATGACCAGGCCAAGAAATACTTCTATCTGCTCGTTTCTCTCGAGATAGAGAGAACTGACCCAACCCTTGAGAGTCACAAGCAAGTTATTGGGGTGGATGTCGGTATCCGCTATCTTGCTGTGACTGCCGCATCGACTGGGCAGACATCCTTCTATGCGGGGAAACGAGTGAGACATCAAGCCAACCATTACGCGAGATTGAGGAAACGCTTGCAACAGAAAGGCACTCGGTGGGCGAAACGTCGTGTCCGGCGCATTGCCCAACGAGAGAGACGGTTGCAACAGCAAGCGAACCACGTCGTCTCAAAACACATCGTGAGAACCTACCCACGGTCCCTTATCGGGTTGGAGCAGTTGAGCGACATCCGTGAACGCACGAAGCGACGCAAACGCCGACGCAAAAAGAAAGGCAAGGGAACCGAGCTCGTCTCACGGAAGGCGCGCAAGTCCAATCGGGTGTATTCTCAGTGGTCGTTTGCCCAACTGCAAGGCATGATTGCCTACAAAGCAGCACTGGCAGGTTCAATGGCGATCAAGGTAGACGCCAACTATACCTCAAAGTCTTGTCCTAAGTGCGGTCACACCAGTGATAAGAACCGACCGCAGAAGGGATTGCTCTTCCACTGCCAGAACTGCCACTATGAGTTACATGCTGATTTAGTGGGTGCGCGCAATATCACGATGCGAGCGCTCTTGCTCCGACAGGATTGGGGCAAGACGGGGCACTTGTCAGTTGCCCCTGATGCATCGGACAAAGAAGCCAAAGCACTACGTCTGCAAAGATATAGTGAATTGCGGTGGAGTCCAGAGGCAAGCCCATCCCGTTCTACGGGACGTGGTGACTGACATCCATTAGATGGGTGGCACCTGTAAAGGAAATCTTGCAGCTACATCCTGGCACGCTGGTAAAGATTCATATAGCGGCACTAGCCTATTTGCACTATTTGCAGCGTACACGCTAGTAACTGGCGCTGATCTTAGGTACAGTATTCTTGTGGATTAACACAACCATTTATTTTTGAGTGAGGGCCTGTCATGTTCTCTTCACCTGAACCTCCCCGTATCACCAACCCCCTGCGTAATACGACTGAAAAGCCTGGCGATCCAACGATGGTTCCAGTGCCGATTACCAGCGCGAGACTACCGATAGTGATCCCCGGTTCTGGCAGGCGGCGACAAGGTTCTCCGCAAATATCCACGTCACCCCGGCGTCGTCCGATTGTCTTTGCCATTGTACTATCTGGCTGTGTTGTGATGCTCGCTGCTGCGGCCCTTTTCGTTGTTCCATTGGATAACGGTCAGGTGCAAATTAGTGGTTTGCAGGCCTTTGGTAACTGGATTTCGACCGGGCAATTTGGCGCGCTCAATCCTTCACAACATGTAGACCCGCCTACGCCCACACCTGCCTTACTGACAAATGACGGCTACTGTGGCGGCACCAGTCTCTGGGGAACATGTGCCACTGCCATTACTGCGAGCGGTGTCATGGGAACGGGACATTTGCATCGCCCCATACTTGGCGCAGTAATTACGCAGTATTTCGGGCATATGGAGTACCAGTTGTGGTGCGGCTGCTGGAGACCACACACCGGCATCGACCTCGCTGCCCCCTTTGGCACTCCCATCATGGCTGCTGACAGCGGCCAGGTGATCTGGACGGGTTGGGATGTGTCGGGCCTTGGTTGGGCAGTCAAAATTAACCATGGGCGCTATGTCGCTACTGTCTATGGTCACATGGAACGTTTCATTGTCAAGGTTGGTCAAAATGTGACACGCGGCCAGGTTATCGGCTACGAAGGTAGCACGGGCGCCTCTACTGGACCACACCTGCATTTTATGGTGCTTTACAACAACATCTGGGTGAATCCCTTGAACTATGTCCAACTGCCGTAGTCAGCGGCGCTGTGTTTCACCGGCCTCTTCGCAAAACAAAATACAAGCGGGCTGGCATTTGATGCCAGCCCGATCGTATGTATAGATGAATCTACTAAACCTGGACGGTGGCCTTCGGACGACGGCGGCTAATCGAGCCACCCTTGCGTCCTGCAACCTGCGCCTCTTCACTTGTCCACTTGTGCGCTGTGCCCAGTGCATGGGCGGCTTTTCCACCCTTACTGGCAATCTCGCGCTTCTTCTCTGAACTCATCGATGCAAAACCTCGACCATGACCTTTCTGTACCTGCATTATCTTTTTCCTTTCGTGAGAGTTTCAGACCTTGCGTGCTTCACTAAACACACACTGCAAAGGCCCCTACCATAAACACGTTCTTACTTCTGCTCCGTAAAGGTGCTTTTCTTTAGGCACCGGAGCTTGAACACCAGTGGATAACTATCTACCCGCGTCGCTTTACTGTTGTAGTCCGTTCCATAAAGCAGTGTGCAACAAAAGGCAATGCCATACTAGCTAAAATAGTTACCCGTTCTCCACGTGCCTCCGATTGCAGTGGAGAGTGCATACCACTACTTACAGCATAACAGCCTCCTCAATTGAGAACAAGTCAACAATGAAAAGACTCAGCATTCTCTAAGGTGGACTCAGCAATTTCTAAGGAATTGCTGAGGTCACTTTTGAGTGGGGATGAGGTGGATTTTTCCATGCGTGTCCTTAATTGTCTCATTGTTCGTCAAGCACCGCGCTTTTCTGCGTTGTATCGTTGGTGTTGCTATATCCTTTGCTATAAGGAGTAGCGTCGAGTGACGGACAGGTATTGCGAGAGTTAGCTCCAACTTTTTATTTTGCTTAATTTGGGGCTGGAGATAGGTGGCCAAACATTTGTTCGTTCAACTATTATGGATCGATGGCCATCAAGGTGGACGCGCACTACACCAGTAAGGCTTGCCCGGTGTGTGGGCATACGGCTGATGGCAATCGGCCCAAGAAAGGCTTGCTCTTCGTCTGTCAGCAGTGTCAGTATACGCTTCATGCCGATCTGGTGGGTGCCAGGAATGTCGCGATGCGAACGCTGCTCGTCCGGCAAGACTGGGCGAGTACGGGCATGTTGTCGGAACGCCCTGATGTGTCGAGTGTCGAAATCAAAGCTGCACGCCTGCAACGGTATGCAGAGTTGCGATGGAGCTTAGACACAAGCCCCGCGTCTTTAGACCGGGGTATCTGACAGTTCCATGTGATAGTACTTAGGCTTGGTGGTGTTAAAGCTCACTGCGACCTGCTCTCCGACGCGATGGTTAGGAGAGAAGTGAATATGGGGGCTGCGAAAGTGGTATGGTTGCCCGCTCTGTGGGTCTGTCCACTCTGCCGTAATTGTCCACCAACTACTGACGTAAGATGCTTCGACCTGGATGCGTGTGATGGTTGCGTTCACTCTTCTGTTGAGTCTCCTGTGTACTCGACGCTGGAGGGAGATGAGGAGACCGACAACGAGACCAAGGGTGATGAAGCCGACAATTGATGCAACGAGAAGCATGATTTGGGTGTCCATATGCTCATGCGACCTCCCGACGTACACGTGTTTCATCCAAAACGAGTGCCAGGAGAAGTATACCTGAAATACCTTCATGATGCTATTAAAAGCGTATTAAAAAGAGGAGTAGAAAAGCCTTGACAGAGATGAGAGCGTTAGCATATACTATATATGCCTCCTAGAAGAAGCGCGACCATTCTAGGAAGACCATCAAGGGGTGTAGGAACCTGCTATCTAGACTAAGGAAGGGCCAGGAACCGAAGGACTTGATGCAGACCTACATAGACAGGCGTAGTCCTTCACAAATCAAAGTAGGCCACTGAGGAGAGACTCGGAGAGGAAATGATCAATTCTCTTCGGGCCTTTTCATTTTTGGGGCGGATTCACCAAAAGCGCTATCTCACCGCCGACCACAGGCAGCGTAAACGTCACACTCGTTCCTTCTCCTGCGCTACTGCACAGGGTTATGCTCCCATTCATCGCCTCGACAAGTTTACGAGCTATATAGAGGCCCAGGCCTGCGCCAGAAATGTGATCTGCTCCAGCCTGTTCCAACCTGCTAAAAGGCTTGAAGAGTAGTGTTAACTGCTCGTGGGCTATGCCAATTCCCTGGTCGCGTACAGTAACATGTAACATAGGGGCTCCCTGTGGCAGCGCAACCTCCTCTCTTAGCTCAAACTCAGCGGATGAATGATAACTGGTTGGAGGTGAGATATGGGCTGAATGGGCCAGGACATCTATCGTACCTCCCTCGGGCGAATACTTGATAGCATTCTCCAGCAAGTTTGTGAGCACCTGCCGTACGCGGTCAGGGTCCGCCAATGCAAGCGGCAGCCCTTCATCCAGCGAGCAGCGAATAACATAGCGCCCAGGCTGCTGCTGGCTCACCCTTTGTTGGGCCAGTTCGACCACCTGTTGGCAGAGTTGAGACACATCAACATGTGTGAAACGCAGCGCCAGGCGTCCTGCATGAATGTGCGACATATTGAGGAGATCATCGATCAGAACATCCAGGTGATCGGCCTGTTCCATAATAGTACTGAGGTATGATCGCTGGCGTTCCGCTGTCATCTCCGGGACGGCATTTTCAACTGTCCCGTATGCTTGTAAGAGCCCCGCGTAGCCTTTAATAGAGGCGAGTGGAATGCGCAGTTCGTGACTGATGATAGAAATAAATTCATCTCCGGGCTCCTGTCCTCCGGCAATGATTACCCCACCCACTGCAGCAGGCTTCTCCGCTGCTTCCGGGCGCTGGCGTTTTTCTGCTGGCTGGTCTGCATATGAAAAAATATGTGACCGCCTCTGCAGTTGCTGTTCCAGGTGAACGAGAGCCTCTTTTAGCTCCATCGGCGCATCGTTTCTTGCTCTGTTCAGATAAAGGTGAAGCAGCGCGTTATGCAGCTTGCGCAGGACCTGTTCCACGCTCTTTGCCGCTGTAGTCAGGTAGCTGCTCAGTAACAGGTACTCGCCATGACTAAAAGTTCCTGCATGTGGATCGGTCAACAGAAAGAGCCCCAGCACACCTCCCGGACGCTCGAGAGGCGCCGCGGCGATACTTTGTATAGGGATGTCCCCGAAATGCAGCCACACATGGTTGGCGCTCTGCACCTGCCCACTCTGCACCGCCAGGTCACACAAAGCGCATACCTGTTCGTCAACCAGCAAAAGCTCTATGCCTGTCAAGCCATTGCTTCCCATATAGCGATAACTATTGCTTGGGAACAAATCGAGCAGGGGGTGACGCAACTTCGGCTCAGAACAGCCAATGAGCAGGTTGACGGTTCCACAGCCGATAAGATCTCGCACCTGGCAGGTCAAATCATAAAAATGCGTCTCTACTGACATTATTTGCCTCTCCACTACACCACACCGCTTGTATCCAGTATACTAACGAGGCAAATACATAAGCACATAGATATCTTTGGAGGCTATGGCCCCTGGTGCAGGCTGATCGATCCTGTGTCAGTCTTTAGCGTCACCGTCGCGCCTGGCGCATTACCCACGTCACCATGAGCGCTCGCCCCAGTGAAGTCGCCGTGCTGCACGTTCACACCCGGGAAATCAGAGTTGATGGAGCCGGTATCGGTTGAAGCATCCACGTGGAAGGATGAGTTGCCTGGCAGGGTGACATCGACCGAACCCGTGTTGGTTTCGAACTGGTATGACCCCTTAGGATCAATGGTACCCGCAAATGTAACCGAGCCGGTATCGGTATGCAGGATGGATTGCCCGGTCAGCGAATCTTGCACCGCGTGGATAGAACCGGTGTTGCTCGACAATGACATCTGGCCTATGATCCCGGTGACATCGACCTCGCCCGTATCGGTCTTGATCTGTAGATTACTATCCGTAGGCACCGTTACTTCGATATCGACACTATTGGAGCCAAAGAAGCCAGGGCCGCTGTTCGCGTTAACAGTAACCGTATTGTTCGCACTATCCTGGTTGTAACTCACCTGCCCATTAGCTGGATTGTTCCCCAGGCCCCGGCTCACATCGGTGACCTGGACAACCACGTTACTGTTTGCGCCACCTGTGTGGACATGGATGGTGCCAACATCGTCATTGATCACAACGGTTGGGAGCGCGCCGACCGAAAAAGTGCGCGCCGGTTCGATCTTGCTGAAATTGTACCCGCCGCGAGGCAAGCCCAGGCCGCCGCCCAGAAGTGCCATGATAACCAGTAAGACAATCACCCACAACCAGGGGCTGCGCCGCCTGTTTTGTCTTTGCCTGGACTGGGGAGCGCCAATCTTCTGCGCGTCAAAATCACCATAGGAACCTGCCTCGTTATATACTCGTTCTTCCTGCAGCTGCTCACGTGGGTCGGTATTGAATGGCTGCGGGGCGCGATCAACATTGATTGGCTGCGGATTGAAACTTTCCTGCTGATCCGGGCCAGAGTTGGTCTGTTGCGGGCGTCGCCACTCAGGATCGGCGAACTGCATCTCTTGATTCTGCATATCTACATTGGCTCCTTGAATATGGCCGTTGCTATCATAAAGCTGTCCTTGTCTTCTCTAGTGATCTACGTAACCGAAGAAGAGTATGTTGCAACGTTTAAGCCTGTTTTGAATCTCAACTTTTCGCTCTTGACCATATACCCAGAGAAAGGTACAATGAGCCCTATAATACGGCTATTTGTTCGGCAGAACTATCAGAGAATAGCTCTCAGCGAATCGTGTAGCAGAAGGATAGAAATTTGATGTCTGGCCTGGAACCTACTAATTATTTCGATAGCGATGAACAAGAACCTGGGATGGGGGAAGTGCGCCTCGGCGAATCCCCAACATTTGATACGGCGACCCCGCCAATACTCCCTGCTAAAGCGGGCCTTATGACGATGACGCCAGCTGCGCAAAAACAGCAGGGCCGCGCTGGCAATGTTGAACATCTTGCCGTTCGGCACCCGGTTCCTGCCCTTGATGCCGATGCGCCAGAAGTGAAACAGCGGCTAAGCGAACTGCGCACCGAAATGACCACACTGGTGACCGATCTTCGCTGGGGCGGAGTCTCTGTACAGGATACCGTCGAGCGGGTAATGCCACTACTCAATGTGGGCCCGGTGCAGCAGTGGGCTCCACCGCTGACGGCCACCCTCCTGGAAATAGACCGGGCGGGCAATCTGGTCTCCATCTGGCTGAAGGTTATTGAGGAAGATGACACAATCGATCTTCCTCCCAATGCGAATCCTGCCGAATCTATGGTTGGTCGTGCCAGGCGCTATGCCATCCTTATGCTGGGTAACTACAAGTCACCGGAGCTCTCCGAGGCATTGGGTAAGCTGGCTGCCGATGGTAATTCTTCGCTTTATGCAACGCAGTCACTGGCAAAACAGGCTACCACTGCTTCGCTCCAGGCTCTTATTAGCGCTCTCACGGAAGCCGAAGGCTGGGCGAAGGTCGATATCATCGAGACATGTGTAACGTTGAATCGACCCAGCTTCCAGGAACTCCTGCTGGCCAGCGGCCTCGACCGCGCTCTTGGCCTGGAAAGCTATATTGCCGTCCCGCTATACCGCACCATCGCGCTGGAACGCTACATTCGAGGAGGACAAGAAATTGCTCCACGCCTTTCCCAACAGGCGGTAATGATTGCCAGCCAGGTTTTCCAGGATAGCATGAGCAGTGCAGGTGCAGATACATTGCCAATCGCTTTCGAACGTGATTTGCCAGCACTGGCCACAGCCCTTTTTGATAGCGCCCGCAGTACACCAAACTGGCGCAATGTAATAGCAGTGCATCGCCTCGCCATGTTGCTCGGTCGTTACTGGGCAGACATATCGCGTGGCGTTATGCAAGACCCTCGCATTGTGCAGCCTGTCTATGCCTGCGTGCCAATGATGCCCGATGTCGAGCACTGGATGAACGGTCCTGGCCGGGACGTACTATTGGAGACTCTCGCTGGTTCTGATGAAGAAGCTCTCGTCCCTTGTGTGAAAGTACTTGGCGAATTGCGTGAGCCGCGCGCTGTCACCATGCTTACTGCGCGCCTTGACGCGGTTTCGCGCATAACCGATCGCGAACAGGCTCTACGGCTGGGAAATATCTGCGAAACGCTGGGGCGTTTAGGCGACCAGCGTGTTATAGGTTCTCTACTTCAATTTGCCAGCCGGACCGCAGATCTCGGGTCGCGGGTCGCCCGCCCCAAACGTCGCGACAGCCTGGCTGCTGGAGATCCTGATATAGCTGGCAGCATTGTCTATGCGGCAGTTATTCGCGCGGTTGCCGAATTGAATGATCACAGTGCGCTTGACTTTATCATCCGCGCCGCCGGGGACTTCGACCCATACGTGCGCACCCAGGCTTTTGAAGCACTGCGACGTCTTGATCCTACTGGTCAGGACATGCGCAGTCGCATGCTCGTGCGTGAAGCCTTGAGTGACCCGCGTGATAGCGTTGTGCGCATCGCCTGCCAGCTTGCAGCGCAGTACCATGATATCGATGCTGCCGCCTCCCTGCGCCAGCTCGCGGAGACGCGCCCGGAGTTCGCTGCTCCTGCCTACGATGCTTTACGCCAACTCGGCGTCGCCTGACATAAAAATCGATCTGCTCCCCGTGCCAGGCCTGGTGTCAGAAGGCTTGGCACGCCCTTGTATACTGTATTTTAGAAAGATCTGCTATCCGGTGTGTGAATGGGCATGGTGGTGTGCAAATCTCTCCACATCTCTTCGAGAGCATCCTGACCAGGCCTGACACCCATACTCCTACTTTTGCCTTTTTCAATAAGGAAAGAACAAATGAAAATGTTGATGGGGAAGACTCTCGGTGGGTATCGACTACTCAAACTCATCGAAAGCGGTGGCATGGGCGATATCTATTTGGCGCAACACTTACGTATCGGGCACAAAGTTGCAATAAAGGTCATTTGCGGCGACCTGCGCGCTGTTCCCGATGCTCCTGAAGGCAAGCAAGCTGCCATGCGTTTCGAGCGCGAGGCCCGAGCCGTTGCAGGCTTGAATCATGAACATATTTTGTCACTCTATCATTTTGATGAGGAGGTCATCGAGCCGGGCGGCCAACCAATTACCTATCTTGTTATGCCTTATCTCCCCGTGGGTTCGTTGTGGAATTGGTTACAGCGTCGCACCCAGGAACTTGGCTTCAGCTGGCCTATCTCCGCCGAGGAGGCGGGCCACTATCTCTCACATGCTGCTGCTGGATTGCAGTACGCACATGATCATGGCATCATTCATCGCGATATTAAACCAACGAATTTTTTGATCCGTGTCGAGCGCGGCACAGTCAATATCAGGCGCTATGGCCAATTATCTCTGATCTTTCCTCATGGCATTCCCCACCTGCTGCTCGCCGATTTTGGGTTAACTGCC
>Ga0209648_10002180_pt1 | contig 16144 bp, 15 predicted proteins | sample GraSoi2013_115cm_FD_185830 | JGI IMG/M metagenome (GOLD analysis project Ga0209648, IMG submission 185830) | Grasslands soil microbial communities from the Angelo Coastal Reserve, California, USA - Sample 9_17_2013_115cm (SPAdes) (version 2) | ecosystem: Environmental > Terrestrial > Soil >...
GGCGGCGCGGGTATCGCTGGCGCGCTGGCATCGAGGGGAGAATCGCCAGCCTCCGACGGGACTATGGATGGCGCATGTGCCGCTATCACGGGCAGGACGGGATGGAACGGTGGCTCGGTCTAGGGGTGATTGCCAGTAATCTCCGCCATCTCGCCCAGGCCACTGTCAAATAAAGCTCAGCAAGAGGGAAACTCAGCAGTTAAGCGAGTAATTGTTGAGCCTCTATCGGCTTCTCAGGCCCTCTTATCCATTTCGCACCGCAAACTAGTACTAGCGGGTCAACTGCTACGTCTTGCCATGAGGCGAAGAGTAGAACGTGGATTTGCCCTCGCCTAGCTCCCCCAGGATGAGTAATTCCTATTGCGCCATCTCATACGCCTGGACGATGGTGGTGCGAGGAGGAAGGAGCTGCTCCTGTTGATCGGGCAGGCGCAAAGAGTGGCTAATTGCGTTCTGGACGGTAGACAGTCTGGCAGCCAGTCCTAATTCCACAAGGACCGCTCCTTGCAACGACTGCGCGATTAGCTGTTCATTATGCAGGCGCAAGCGACGTAGCATATGGACCCGGCTCTGCTCTGAGCAGGGGACGTAGTTTAGTCGTCTTGTGTTCACGATGGCCCATCTAGGCAATCGTCGTGAGCACAGTCAGGACGCCAAGACTCAAGAAGACCGGGATGGGGAAGGCGAGTGCGAGATGGATGAGGTACAGCTTCGAGAGCGGCGCATACGTCGTGGTGGTATTCAGATTCGCTATGGTACTGCTAACAATCCCAACGATGAGCGTTCCCCACAAGTAAAGCGATATCCGCCAGAGCCGGCGGAAAGCATGAGGTTACCAAAGTTGATGAGTTTCGGGGGAAGCAGAGGCATCTCGCTCTTGTTCTGGCACAACTGCTATGCCATCCCTTCAGACATGCTCTCTGTGGTATAAAACGAAAACCCTTCGTCGATAGACAACAAACAGCAAACACGGGATGCAGCCGTTCTCGTTGCTCCTTATGCCTCACCCTTTTGGTGTATCTTTCACCAGGGCTATTTAAAAGTCAGGAGAGAGCCAAGCAAGAGGCGAAGAGCCTGGAGGGGTTGAGCATCAAAGAAGCGCATCTGCTTGGGAACATTGGACACCCCCAGGAAATCGAGCAGAGCCAGCAGAAAACTGTTGAGCACGGCCAGGACACGGGGAGCGTTGCCCTTGCGCACTTGACAGTGATCTTCGCGCAGCGTCACATCGCGTCTCCAGTGGAGCCGGTTTTCAATGGCCCAGTGGGCACGCACTAACTCCAAGAGGCGCTCAGCCGAGGCCTGAGCAGGCGAGAGGCTGGTGATGCCATACACCACTTCCGTACGCGTCTGGCCATCCTCGTGGACGGTACGAGTCAGGCGAAAGACCTGGGCGACGCCGGCCCACTGCCCGTCCAGGAAGTCATTGAGTTCCGTGCTGACCACCAGTTCGCGGATTTCCAGGCGCCCATGCCCTTTCTCAACGGTGCGTGCAGTGCGCCAATCTCGGCAGTCCAGAGGGGGCTCGCTGAAAAAGAGCTGCAAGTCGTCACGCAGGATGGGCTGATTGCCCTTGGCAATGAGGACATCGTCTCCCTCGAAGCCGCGTGACGCTGGCGCAGAAGAGGTGTTGTGTGTGCAAGGCATCCGCGCTGATGATGCGTCCTTTGACCCACAGCGGCGTCAGGAACTGCGCCACGATGGAGAGTTCATTCTGCTTCTCCCCCGTCACCTGCTCTTTGAGCAGCACCCCGGTCTTGGTTTCATAGAGCGCGAGTTGATGCATCTTCACCTGATCACTTTGCTCATGGCCCAGCGTGCCGCGCAAGGTCTTGCCATCCAGCGCCACATGCACATGCTTCTCGCGTTCTGCCTGTCCAGCCAAACGGCTTGGTTCGTCTCCGCACTGCTTGGTCGCCGCCACTCGGGCCAGGGCCTGCATGACCACCTGATTCATCTGCTCGGCGTCCACCGCGCGCAGCACATTACTATACGTTGCCGCACACGGAAAGGTCTTGCGCGTGATGGGCAGCACCGCACTCAGCCAACTCGCTGAGCCCCCGTACCCACTCCGCAATCGCCGCTGGCGTCGTCATCCCCGCCACTTTCCCCAGCAGGATCAGCGTCAAGATCAATGCCACGCTGTAGCGTACCCCTCGTTTGTGCCGTCCATCCTGCACCTGCTCCAGTGCTCGATACACCGACATCGCCTCGATTTCCAGTGGCAGCTGAACCTGTTCTATTGTGTCCTTGAACGTGCTATAGTTCATCTCGAGTCATTCCTCGCTTTCTGAGATCGTGAATTTTTTCTCATTCTAGCAAAGAATGACTCTTTTGTTGCTCTTTTGGGACTTTTAAATCGCCCTGATCTTTCACCCAAATTGATGTGTAATTTCCTCCAAAATGATATAGTGGGGCCAGGATTGCTCTGGCTATGTGATGGATAGTGAGGAACACAGAAGACATATGGTGACGACGCATACAATTGCACCAGAAATCCTGGCGCAATTTCCTCATCTCAACGCGGAACAGTGCAGCGCCATCGCCCATACGAACGGGCCCTTGCTGGTTATCGCGGGTCCCGGCTCAGGCAAGACGCTGGTACTGGTCTTGCGCACGCTGAATATTCTGCTCCTTGGCCTTGCCCAGCCTTCGGAGCTCCTGATTACGACCTTTACTGAAAAAAACGCCTATGAGCTGCGGGACCGCATCGCAATTGCAGCCAAGCAAATAGGATACAACGGCGACCTCTCGTCACTGAGGGCAGGCACCATCCACAGCATCTGCAATGACTTTCTGCAACGGTACCGGCAGCATACCGATTTGGGGAATGGGTACGAAGTACTCGATGAGCTGACACAATTGCTCTTTCTCAACGACCATTTTGACCCTATTATTGGCTCTGCGAAGGATGGTCTCTTCCTCGGGCACTGGAAAACCCGCTGGACCGCTATAAAGGGATTGCAATCCTACCTGGACAAGATTACTGAGGAATGTATTGACCCCGAGCAGTTGAGCCAGAGCAGCGATGCTTTCCTCTCGGCTGTCGGCCATGCCTACATTGCCTATGAGCAAGCCCTCTCGGCCGCAAATCGCCTCGACTTCGCCCACCAGGAAAAAATTTTCTCTCAACTGCTTGATGAGCCAGACGTCGGGGCAAAGATTAAGCAGCAGATCAGCTATATCATGGTCGACGAATACCAGGATACGAATTACATCCAACAGCAACTCTTTCTTACGCTGGCCGGGGCCAGGCGCAATCTCTGTGTGGTCGGCGACGAAGATCAAAGCCTCTACCGCTTCCGCGGTGCCACCGTACGGAATATTCTCGAGTTTCCACACCACTTCGATGACTGTACCACCGTCGTACTCGAGACCAACTACCGTTCGCACCGCCACATTGTCGATGCCTACAACCGTTTCATGAACAGCGCTGATTGGTCAAATCCTGCGGGTGTGCCTTTCCGCTACAAGAAACAGATCGTTCCCAACCTTTCGCAGCCACATCCCACCTACCCAGCAGTCTTCGCCATCTGGGGCACGAGTAAGAAGGACGAGGCCGCGCGGTTCGCCACCTGTGTGCAATTTTTGAAAGAGCACGGTGTGATCGAGGACTATAGTCAGGTGGCATTGCTCTTACGCAGCGTGCGGATCGACCACAGCGGACCCTACCTGGACGCCCTGGCCGCGCGAGGCATCCCCGCCTTCTGCCCGCGTGCCCGTGGCTACTTTGACAACCAGGAGGTGCAGGACATCGTGGCCTGCTTTGCGCTGCTGCTTGGTTACTACGGTGACCAGCGCGGCGAACTCACAGGTTATGCACTGCAAGCTTTGGGGGCATATGTGGATAGCTGTATCGTTGGCCTGGGAAAGCGGTATGGGGGCGACCGCCCACTGTCGGTTCTTTTGCGTGAGTTTGTGGAAGAAATCGAGGCGTTACGCGAAGGCGGGGCACTCGACCGGCGCCTGGGCGACTATTTTTACCAATTCGTAGCGGTCGAACCCTTTGCGAGTGCTATGCAGAACGAGAACAGGGCCCGCAACCTGGCCATTTTCTCTCAACTGCTCAACATCTTCATGAACTACTACCACTACAGCGTGATTTCGCACCGGAACCGGGTATCCCTCCGCTATCAGTTCTTTAACAGCTTTCTGCGCCTCCTCCATGATGGTGGGATTAACGAGTATGAGGACCCCAACCAGCCTTTCCCCCAAGGTTACGTGCAGGTCATGACGATCCACCAATCGAAAGGGCTGGAGTTTCCTGCCGTTTTTGTCGGATCGCTCGATAGCCACCCTCAGACCAGGAAAGCGCTTGACCGCCAGCTCGCACCATTTACACACCGCGCTCCCTTTGAACCAGAGGCACGCATCACGGAGTTTGATCATCGGCGGCTCTTCTACGTTGCCTTCTCACGGGCAGAAAAGATCCTGGTGTTAACAGCAGCGGAGCAGCCGCACATGGCCTTCGCTGCTATCTGGGAGGGCCTCGAACAGTGGCCCTATGTGCGCAAGGAACTGCTCAAGGCTCAGCACTTTGCGCTGCGCGACCGCATACCGATCAAGAAGGCTTTTAGCTTCACCAGCGACCTGAAGGTCTATGAGACCTGCCCACGCCAATATCAGTACTTCCGCTACTATGACTTTACTCCCTCCCGTTCAGCGGAGATGTTCTTTGGCCGCCTCGTCCACCAGACGATAGAGGATATCCACCGTTGGGTACTGGCAGGACAATCGTTGAAGTTAATTGAGAGTGCTCTCCCTGGTCTTTTGGCTGCCAACGCACAAAATCTCGTCGCGCTCGGTCTACGCCCGATTAGCAAGCCACAACAGGAAATGGCCCTCAATCAGGTACAGAACTATTTTCGTCAGAATCAGGCTGAAATGCGCCGCGTCATAGAGACTGAAGTGGACGTTTCGGTGGAGAAAGAGCACTACATCCTGACCGGGAAGATCGATCTCTTGCTCGGGTACGATCAGAAACTGGAGTTGCTTGACTTCAAGTCACAGCCCCGTCCAGCTCATGATGATGCCCGGCTGGCCACGTACTACAAACAATTGTGCATCTATGCTCACATCCTGGAGCAGCGTTATGGACGCACGCCTGAGCGATTGATGTTGTATTGGACGGGTGAGGAGCGCAAAGCTGATGCCTTGATGGTATTTCCATATCATCGGGAGGTTATCACTGAAGCGGGAGTGTATTTTGACCAGATCGTGACACAGATCTTACAGAAGAATTTTGCGGTGGTTCGCCCTCCGGAACAAAAGGTGTGCTTGGAGTGCGATCTCCGTACGTTTTGTATTCGGCAGGGGACTATCAGTGTGACTTAGATACTCTACCTCGCGAAATGCGAACTTAAAAATCTAAAGCTTGATTGAAGGAGTGAGTATGGCCAAATTTGAAATAACGCATACTGAACTGGTGTGGCCAGGGAAATACGACGAAGACGGAAGAATACGCGCGATAGAGCGCGCAAGGCTGCCTTTTCAAGTGATCGAGAGGATCAATGAGAGCCGTGCAACGCGTGAGGCAAACAAGCTCCCAAAGCAGGCATCACTCTTCGATATTTATGATGCCAAGGAAGGTGATACTTATGAAGATGGCTGGCGTAATAAGCTTATCTGGGGTGATAATCTATTGGTGATGGGATCATTGTGGGAGAAGTTCGCCGGGAAGTTAGATTTGATTTATATCGATCCACCCTTTGCGACGGGAGCAGATTTCTCTTTTACTACACAAATTGGAGACGATGCTCTGGCAGTAAGTAAGGAACAATCTATTCTCGAGGAGAAGGCCTATCGCGATACTTGGGGGAGAGGAATAGAATCCTACCTGACAATGATTGCTTCACGCATAGACCTGATGCGCGATTTGCTTTCAGATAGGGGAAGCCTCTTGGTACATGTTGATTATAGGGTAGTGTCGTACATAAGGCTGCTCTTGGATGAATGCTTTGGGCCTAAAGCGTTCAGAAATGAGATTATCTGGCACTATCATAGTGGAGGTATCCCTCAAGATTTTTATCCGAGAAAGCACGATACGATTCTTTGGTATGCAAAAGGCGATGATCCATATTTTTTAACTCAGGGATGTTCTGAGCCACGTAATATTTGTCTTGAATGTGGGCAGGTTCAGGAAAAATGGAACAATCTAAAGAAAAATATTGATGAAAATGGTCGGGTTTTTAGAACAATTAACTCTGGGGGCAAGATCTACAAGTATTATGATGATGAACCTGCTCTAGTGCCAGATGTATGGCTGGGTATTAACCACCTTCAACAAAAAGATCCCGAACGTACAGGCTATGTAACTCAAAAACCTGAACGTCTTCTCCATCGCATCATTGCTACTCACGCTCCGGAAGGAGGCCTTATCGCAGATTTTTTCTGTGGTTCAGGAACCTCACTCGTTACAGCAGAGAAGCTTGGACGTCGGTGGATTGGCTGTGATCTGGGCCGCTTTGCCATTCACACTACCCGTAAACGGCTTCTCAGCATCGAGAACTGCAGGTCGTTTGAGATACTAAATCTGGGCAAATACGAACGACAGTACTGGCAGGGTGTTACTTTCGGTAATGGCAAGTATATTACTGAGCAAAGTCTCTATGAATACCTCGCCTTCATTCTCAAATTATATGAAGCCCAACCAATATCAGGTATGATGCACTTGCATGGTAAAAAGGGTAAAGCAATGGTTCACATCGGGGCAGTAGATTCTCCAGTAACCATTGATGAGATCAACCTTGCTCTTGATGAGTGTACTGTACTTAAACAGACTGATTTGCACGTTCTTGGATGGGAATGCCCACGAATTGCGCAACGAGATCGACAGTGGTAAAAAGATCAACGAATCAGTAAAGCGCTCATCAAGGGAACCAAAACGGAGAGATTGGGTGTATATTTCTCTGGAGGCGTTCTCGCCTGAAAGACGAGAGCAAAGTGAAGCACTCTGTGCTCAAGTGAAAGGAGTTGAGCAGCATGTGGCACCGAAAAGCGACCTCTTCTTTCCGTTGTTCGTTTTGTCACAAGACGAAAGACCAGGTCGAGCAACTGCTGGCAGGGCCGCGCGGGGTCTACATGTGCAATACCTGCGTGGATTGCTGTCAACAGCTCATGCAGAGAGAGCGAGAGAAGCAGCCAGTCCCTCCTCCCGCATAAACGTCGCTTGCCCTTGCTTTCCCCTACACCACAGCCAGACCGAGAGAGGTGGCAAAGGCGGTGGGAATCCCGAAGAGGTGCAGCTCTATCGAAGGAGACCGCTTCGAGCCGGCATTGCGGGCCAGTCGCTGTGCCCAGGAGAGCCGGTAGTGTGCCCGCTGTGCCCGAGAAAAAGGGCGAGCCGGCGGGGGCTGAGCTGGTGGAGAGGTGTCAGCCACTCGGATGTCAACGCGCTGGCGAGCAAGCAGCTTCACCAACTCTCGCCGATGGGAGCGACGCTGCCAGTCTCCCCAGAGCACAGGATGAGGAACCAGTGGAGGAGGTGAAGGTTCCCTTGGTGCAGGAGGGGACCCACCTGAGATTGAGGAACGTGAAGAGACAGGCCAATAGACGGCACTGACCCGTCGCGCTTTGATGGTGGTCGCCGCTTCTTGACACTGCTCGCGGAGCGGACATGAGCGACAATGACCGACCCGCGCGGCATACAGCACCCGCAAGGAGCCATCGCGTTCGGGTCGCCGCTCTTGCGCATAGAGGGGGCGCCCTGCGGGACAGCGCAGTGTGCCATCTGGTAAAAGACGGAAATCTGCTTCGGCAAATCCTTTGGTATACGATTGGCGTGCCCACTGTGGCGGCCCGTAGATGACGGGAGCTGGTTCAGATAGGCGAGATACAGGATCAAGCAGCACCTGAGCAGACTCACCCCCCTGGGCGGGAGCAAATTCCGTCGTGCGCATGGGCGTGGGATGCAGCGCATGCCCCAATTCGAGGCGGAGGTTCCAGATCCATTGCGCAAGAATGAGCCAAAACTCCTGGCCCCAGGCGGTGTGCGAACACCAGCGGTCAGGATCTTGTTCTTGATCCTCATCAGAGAGGACGGTCTCAAAAGCCCCGCGATGCAAGTACAGTGCCACCACATCAGCAGAAGTAAACGCATCGACAGGCAAGGCTGTGAAGAACAGCTCGTAGACCATCTCGCCACGCGTGGTACCGATCTTCGCGCAGGCTTCGGGAGCCGGTTGCGTGGCGACGATCACCCGTGTGCGCGGTCCGGTCGGAGTCAGAAGCAGATCAGGGCAGTCAAAGAGCGCGCGACAGATCCCCGTTTCGGGATGGGTGGTCTGCTGGTCAGGTGGTTGGGCCAGGCGGGCCTGCACCTGAGGAAGCTTGAGGAGATCATAGTCCTTGCCTCGCATCACATAGGCCAGTCCAGCCAGGTCTGCCACGATGGCCCCATTGCCATATTGACCATCCAGCCGCACCACGGCTTGGCTCAGGGGAAGAGACTGGGCTTTCATATACGTACTGATCGCCTTCACGGCCTGCCGCAGTTCTCCGCGATAGTCGCCGTTGCCTGCCCCAGATGTTCCGGAGAAGGTGCCCACCCACTGGTGCGTGTGCGCTTGGAGCATGGTCGTGCGCGTCCGGACCACTTCGCCCCGCTTGCGCCCCATATAGCCAGGAGCACAGACCTCGTCCAACCGACGTTGGGCGGGTGGGAGATCAGGTGTGCAAGGCAAGGCGCGTTGGCGGGCGGCTTGTCGCGTCCCATCAATATCGAACACCAGGTAGTGTGTTCCCTGACGATCCCACAACCCGCCTGGCTTCTCCTCCTTCTCCAGAGGACGAGCCACCAGGTTTTCGAGAAACAGCGTGCGCAACGCCTCGACAGGCGCTTGATCCAGAGCAGCAAGGAAGCGACTGAGCGTCGAGCGAGCAGGCAATCGATCTCGTTCGAACAGAGCCATAAATGCCTGGGCAAAAGGCTGCAAGCGCTCATAGAACGTTTCAAGGGTGCGTTCGCCACTGATCGCATAGCCCAGCAGGACTGCCACAAAGTCGATCACGTCGTAGCGGCCGAACCGACGGCGAGCAAAGCGCACGCGTGCTGAAATTTCCGCCAGCATGCCTACGCGCCGAAGATAGTGAGCTATGAGTGTGACCTCTCCAAACCATGAAGGGGTTGATGGGACTGACTGCGAAGAGGTCTGGATAGTTACTGGGGAATCGGCGATACTTTTCATCGGCCCTCCTTATTCGGGAATGTTCACGTTTTTCCCTTTTAAGGAGGCACATTTTCTGCTTTCTCGCTACCTGCTACATCCTCGTTGCGCAATCCGTGGGACCTCAAAACCAAGAGAGGCCAACCTCTCTTGGAGGGCCATCTCATCATAGAAGACCTTCACAATGGTAAAAACCTTTCCATCGCGGAGCGGGCGTTGTGCATAGATCCTCCCCTCCTCCCCTTCTTTCATGATCTGCCGATCTTCTAACATGGGAGTAGACTGATCAAAGATCGCCAGATATCCGCCTTTGCGAACGGCACGAGAGACCTTGTTCAGAAAGGCATCGAGGTCTTTAGGTGGAACATGGGATAACCAATTGGCGAAAAAGGCCAGATCGTATGGTTGTCCTGGCTCCCACTGAAAGAGATCTGCCTCTTGGTAAGAGACGGGTGCATTTCCCAACTTCTGCTGAGCAAGAGCGAGCATCTCAGGAGCAGCATCAAGAGCAGTGATGTGTCTCCCGATCTGAAGTAAGACACGTGTCCACGTCCCTGTTCCGCATGCCAGTTCTAAGACCTGCTCAAAGGGACCAAGCTGCATAAGCAGATCTCTGGCCAGCGCGAACGCCCCTTTCAGTTCTTCGCTTCTCTCGGCTGATTCATCATATTCTTGCGCCTGTGCTCGATAGTAAGCAATCTGTTCGTGTCGAATGTCGTGGTCCATCATCTGCTCCTTGTAGAGAAAGGAATCGTCTCTTATTCTAACATCCTTCATAGCTCATTGGCAAAGCACTCCAACCAAACCAAGCGAGCAGCACCAGAAGCGCGGAAGAGCCCACGGGATGCGCAACGAGCCGTACGTCTCGAGTGAAGTGGCTTTAGAGCGTCTTTGATGGCATGCGTGTGTTCTGTGATGAAGCGGCATTGCTACGTACCTGCAAGCAAGAAGAGAACAAAGGGAGATCGCAGGAAGTGGACAAAGGATCTTGACCCTCTTGATCCCCTCAGAGGGATGGGATGATAGCTCTTCAAGAAACTGCTCTGTTGGCGAGCTCCTCCTTGATTAACTCACGGCCAGACAAGCAGGAACGCCAGCGACAGTGACACGCAGGTGCAGTGGTCCGGAGGCGTCATTGCGGGCGAGCCGGTCCTGCCAACTCCAGCGATGATGCGAACGCACCGCACGGGGTGGACGAGCCGGAGGCTTGGCCTCCGGCTGGGTTTGAGCCAAGGGAAGCACCTCAACATATTGCCGACGAAAGTCGGGCGGTCCAGGTGCGGCGCAGCGCTCGTCCTGCCACATCCACGAGAGCCGCAGCGCTCCGAGCACGATGGGCTTGCGCGCAACCACGGCAGGCGCAGGCAAGAGCCGGCGGACCCGACTTTCGCGACGCGCCCGATCGCCTTTGGCCCCCGATGCCAGGCACTGCTCCCGCAGAGTACATTGCTGACAATCCGTCTGGTAGGAAAGGCGAGACGGCCGGCTTCAGTGAAGGCATTCTCTTGACGCACTTCGCTCAACCACAGGCTGGCCCGAGCTTCCCAGCGCAGCCTCCCGTTCTCTTGCAACACAAAGGCATCTGCTCGCGAGCAGTCCGGTGGCGCGTCCAAACGCCTGCGCCCACTGCCACGGTCCATACTCCTCAGGCGGGTTTTCCTCAGCCACGAGAAAGGGAGGGGCTTCTTTGGGGGGAGCCCACTCCATCTCACGTACCTCGCCCCCTTGCATCGTCTTTCCCAGGGTCAGCCGCAGGTTCCATACCCATTGGCAGGCAATTTGCCACAGTTCCTGCCCGCGCTCCGTGTAGGAACACCAGCGATCGGGATCTTCTTCGACATCTTCATCAGCGAGCACTGCGATCCCCGGCTCCACGTCCATGGTAGAGATCAAGCACATCCTCGACCAGGAACCCATCGATGGGCAGCGTCGTGAGGAAGAGCTCGTAGACCCACTCACCCACACGCTTGCCTACCGCAATGTCCTTCCCTGGCGCAGGGGCGGGATGGCGAGCCACAATCACGCGAACCTGGGGCAAGCCCTCCCCCAGTTCCAGCCAGCCTCCCTCAAACAGCTCGACGACCTGCCCGGTGTTCATCCTCGTCACGCTCGCTGTCGGTGGATGAGCCAGCACGCGCTGGATCTGGGGGTGCTCCAAGAGCAGATAGCCTCTGCCTCGCGTCACGAAATACACGCCTGCCAGGATGAGCTGAGCGATGACAGTCGCATCGCCATATTGCCCATCGAGGCGCACCAGAGCCATCTCTGGTGGGAAAGCAAAGTGCTTCAAATAGGTCGTGATGGCGCGAAGTGCCGAGGCCAGTTCACCGCGATACGCGCCATTGCCTCGGCCCCCATACGTGCCGACCCATTGGCGCGTATGCATCTGAAGCGCCGTCGTGCGCGTACGCACCATCTCCCCGCGCTTGCGCCCTCGGTAGCCAGGGGCACAGACTCCATCAAGTCGGCGTTTGGCAGTTGGCAATTCAGGACCGCAGGGCAGCGCCCGTTGCCGGGCGGCTTGACGCGTTGCATCGACATCAAAGACCAGATAGCGGCGACCCTGTCGGTCAAAAATGCCGCCAATGGTTTCCGATGTCCAGCCATCCGCGAACGTCTGCTGCTCGAAGAGCGCGCGGAACGCTTCCAAACACGAGAGATCGACATCGGCCAGGAAGCGACTCAAACTGGAGCGGTGTGGAAGACATCGGCGTCCAAAGAGCGCCATGAAGGCTGACTCGAAAGGCTCTACTCGCTCAAAGAAGTCCGCGAGCGTCCGTTCTCCGCTGATCGCATAGCCGATCAACAGCGCGAGGAAATCGATGGGTTCATATGTTCCGAAGCGCCCGCGCACCAGGCGCACCAGATGAGCAAAGGCTTCAAGCTGCCCTTTCTTCTCCAGATAGCCAGCAATGATCGCCACTTCAGCAAACCACGCGGGCACCGAGAAGCGGTTTTCCGAGGTGGTTTGGACCTCAATACAAGGGTTGGATATCATACAAAGAGAGACCTCCTTCTGGGAAAATGACACATTCCTTTCCCATTAGAGGCCTTTCTTTTCTTCTTCTGCCAGCACTTTCCTTCTTGTCAGCTCGTTGCGCATCCCGTGGGCTGATGGCCAATTTGGGGGCTTAGTGGTTCCTTGCTACACGCTCACGTTGAAAAGGATCGAGAGCAACGAAGCAGAGCAAGCGAGGACTCCACCCCAAAGTGGACACGAGGCATGGAATTCCTCACTATACCATCCAAGAGTACTAGATGAATCGTTGGAAAAGGCAGAAACATAACGAATCTCGCGGAAAAGGCACTATCTCTATGAAATCGTTTGTTGGGAGTCTGAGTTGAGGAGTTGTCGATGAGTCAACAACACTCGTATGGCCCGTTTCCTGCGTCCTATCGTCCCGCGCTCACGGATGGTCTCGGAGGGTGCCTGCCAGCAGAAAAGCGGTGGGCCAGACCCTCGACCTCTGAGAAAGAGCAGCCCATCCGTTTACTTTCCGCGCGTGTGATGGGCATCACTCCTGCGCAACACATGCTGCAGCCGTACAAAGGAGAACAGGGATGAAGCGGGAGGAGGACCTGGATCAGTTGCTCGATCTCCAGCAGGCTCAAGGCCAGCGGTTGTCGGTGGACAACGAGGAGATCGCGGCCTGTCTGGCTGCGGCGGAGCGCCTGAGCCGTCTGCAGGGGATCGACGTGCCAGGGGAGGTTGCTGCTCGCCTGGCACAGTCCGTGCGTGCTCGTGCCCGCTCCTACGATCTGTCCCCACAGAACGGCAGGACCTTCTCGGATCAGCAAGCCCTCCAGCCGGCCCCTGCTCGCCTTTACCCCCAGACACGCCGTACTCTCGGACACCGGGCCTCCTGGGTTGCTCTCCTAGGGGTTGCCGCCCTACTCATCCTGGCCTTTACTGGCCTGCTGGCGCACAGTCTGCCAGGGGATCTGTCCTCGCGCTCGCAACAAGCAGAGCACCAGTTGACGCCCACGTTCGCAAACGATCCGCAAGCCCGAGTTCGTGTGGACCTCCAGCTCTTGCAGAGCGCGCTGGGCGACCTGCGCAGCGTGGTCGCAGCTCGGCGCGGCGACCACGCTATTAGGCTGGCGCTGCAAAGCGTGGCAGCCAGGACGAGCGCGTGTCGCGAGGCGGTGGCCGCCGTGCCCGCCGGTTCCCAACGCGCCACGACCCAGCAAGATCTCAGCAGCGTGCTGGCCCAGGAGGAGCAGACGATACGCCAGCTACTCAGCCAAGTCGATTGGCCGATGCAACTGTTGTTTACCCGGCAGCTGGGGGTGCTGGGCGAGGCGGTGCCCACCGTGAGCCATGTCACCCTGAGTGCCCAGAGCAATGGCAGCTTCCTGGTGACGCTGACCGGTACGCACTTTGCCGCCCAGGCCAAGCTGATGGTCGATGGCCAGCCAACGGGCACCCTCAGCCTGGTGACGCCGGAGCGGCTCGTGGCGATCATGCGTTCGTCACGGCCGTTTCCAGAATCAGACGCGTTTGGGGTCCTCAATCCTGATGGGACCGCCGCCCAAATCAGCGAGGACGATAGCAACGGATTTTGACACCTACTTGTACATGCAGGCATTCCATGCCTCGTGTCCACTTTGGGGTGGAGTCCTCGCTTGCTCTGCCTCGTTGCTCTCGATCCTTTTCAACGTGAGCGTGTAGCAAGGAACCACTAAGCCCCCAAATTGGCCATCAGCCATTCGGTGGTGGCAATATTTTACACGTACACCCGACATCTCGGCTCTCTGTTTCAGGTTGCAAGCCGATTCTGCCTGGTGCATTGTGCAATACTTCTTCTTGTCTTCCCTTTGACTGTGTGTTTGCGTGACCTGGTACTTTTGTACCATCCTGTGGATTGATACGTACGAGTGTCTCTGAAGTGTTTCACCCTTGCTGCCTCCGCTGTTCATGTACCACCCACCTTCCTTGTGCCATTCACAACGCTTGCAAGAGAAAGGTGTGTAACAAACCGCTTCTGAAAGGTACTACTTCTCTGAAATCCAGCGCAGAGAGCTTACTACCTGTTGATACCGGGGGAAAAGCATGGAGCACTCGTACTCTGCAAGGGAAGCACAGCAGCACTTAGGCATACATGTAGGAGCCCTCTCTTATCTCATCGACACTGGGAAGATGAAGAAGCTTACGCCACCTGGGAAAAACAAGAGGTTTACTCAAAACAGAAGAACACCTAGGAGAGGAGAGGTTTGAGCCCGATGGTTGAGAGATCAGGACAAGGAAAGCAGCACGGTGTACACCCTCTGGCACAGCAGGAGAGGTCTGAAAGCGGCGAGGAAGAAGCACAGGCGGCGGGAGCAGAGGAAAGCGCGCTGCAGCAGGTGAGCCAGGGAACAAGCATACCGCCATGTGACATGGCTTTTCGCCCACTCACGCGCATCGAGCGGCGTACCCTGTGGCTCAAGGAATATGGCGAGCAGGACGTCGCGCTGCAACTGTGGACGCGCCTGGTAGAACAGCAGGACCTGGAAATTGAGCTGCTGCTCCAGATGCACGGGCTGCTGGTCTTCGGTGTGCTGGTCAGCACGCTGCGGTATGCCCAATTTTACATCGACTTGCATGAAGAATTGCATCGCGAGCACGAGCCGGAAACGGCGGATGTGCTGCGCGACTACTACCTCGCGCTCGTGCCGCCGCGGGATCAGCCGGAGATCGGCCCGGAGGGACTGCCGGTCGTCTGGCGCTACGTCCATCTGCGCGACGTGACGATCATGAGCGCGGGACACAGGATCAAGCTTCCTTTCTGGCGCGGCAAATTGAGCGAGGTGGATGCGTTCGTGGTGGGCGCGACGGCTTCGGAGTAACCCTGCTCTACATGGAGGGTGAGTGCGATGGCCTGTCATCTTCAGAATACAGTGGCTCATATACTCACTTGGTAAGTCAGGTGGAGGCAAACCCACCCTCATGCATGAACTGCGTACGGGGGAACCCAACGTCAGAATCTGGTTATCGGTCCCTGAGGGAGCCTCACTCCTCGTTCAAGCCGGTTTTCGAGGTACATCGACCAGAGATGCCTGGGCGAGCGGCAGAGCTTGACCGTCTGGGCGCCTCTGTCTGGAGAGGACATCAAAGTATGTCCTGATCGAGAACAATCGTCGAAATCGGCTGTGAAAGCGCGGGCTGGGCGGAAGGGAGTGACTGGCTCGCAAACGAACCAGTCAGGAGCACGAAAGGAAGGAGAGCACGATGCTGTGGGCGACATTACGGCAATTACAGTCAAAGGACGCGAGGATGCGGAGGCAAGCAGCCGAGAAGCTAGGCGACGCAAAGAAAAGGCGAGCCAGCAAGGCGTTGGCAGCAGCCCTCAAGGACCCGGACTCGTGGGTGCGGCAGGAGGCAGCAGAGGCGCTCGGCAAGATCGGGGACGCACGAGCGGTCGAACCGCTGGTCGAAGCCCTCACGGATTCCGACGGCGGTGTGCGGTGGGCGGCGATAGTGGCCCTGAAGGAGCTAGGGGACGTACGAACGGTCGAACTAGTGGTGGAAGCCCTCACGGATTCCGAAAGCCGTGTGCGGAAGGAGGCGGCAGTGGCCCTGAGGGAATTAGGGGATGCACGAGCGGTCGAACCGCTGGTGGAGGCCCTCACGGATTCCGAGAGTCGTGTGCGGTGGGCGGTGGTGTGGGCGCTCGGCAAGATCGGGGATGCACGAGTGGTTGAACCGCTGGTGGAAGCCCTCACGGATGCAGATGGCGAGGTGCGGAAGGAGGCGGCAGTGGCCCTGAGGGAACTGGGGGACGCACGAGCGGTCGCTCCCCTGGTGGGGGCCCTCACGGATGCAGACGGCGAGGTGGGGAGGCAGGCAGCGGAAGCATTGGAGTCACTGGGCTGGCACCCGAGAGACGAGACGCAGCGGGTGCTCAGGGCAATCGCCCTCGAGAGCTGGGAAGAAGCCGCTTCACTGGGGGCTCCTGCGGTCGCTCCCCTGATCGAGGTGCTCACAGATTCACAGAGCA
>Ga0209648_10002181_pt1 | contig 16141 bp, 8 predicted proteins | sample GraSoi2013_115cm_FD_185830 | JGI IMG/M metagenome (GOLD analysis project Ga0209648, IMG submission 185830) | Grasslands soil microbial communities from the Angelo Coastal Reserve, California, USA - Sample 9_17_2013_115cm (SPAdes) (version 2) | ecosystem: Environmental > Terrestrial > Soil >...
TCCGATCATCGCGGTGAATGACGCGATGACCAAACACTTTTTTGACAACCGCTACGGAACCGGGCAGTCCACCATTGACGGTGTCATTCGCGCAACCAATGTCTTGCTCGCGGGCCTGAAGGTCGTGATCGCCGGTTACGGCTGGTGCGGGCGCGGCGTGGCTATGCGCGCCAAGGGCCTCGGCGCGGACGTCATCGTCACGGAAATCGACCCGGTGAAGGGCATCGAAGCGGCTATGGATGGCTTCCGGGTGATGCCTATGGCCGAAGCGGTGAAGGAAGGTGACGTGTACATTACCGTCACGGGAAACAAGAGCGTGATCCGCGGCGAGCATTTCGAAAAAATGAAGGGCGGAGCGATTGTCTGCAATTCCGGTCACTTTAACGTGGAGATCGACATTCCGGCTCTGGAAAAGATGTCCAGCGGCAAGCGCGAAGTGCGCCCGCTCGTGGATGAATATCAACTGAAGGACGGCCGCAAGGTCTACCTGCTCGCCGAAGGACGTCTTGTCAATCTTTCCACCGCCGAAGGGCATCCCGCTTCGGTAATGGACATGAGTTTTGCCAACCAGGCCCTTTCCGCCGAATACCTGCTTGCGAATCACAAGAACCTCAAGCCGCAGGTATATGTCGTTCCGGAGCATTTGGACAAGGAAATCGCGCGCCTCAAGCTCGACTCGATGGGTCACAGACTCGATAAGCTCACGGCGGAGCAGGAACGCTACCTCGCTTCCTGGCAGGAAGGCACGTAACTCTCGCCCCCATTTTCGGCTTCTAGATCGTGCTATCTTCTTAGCGGTGCCCACTGCGGCGGGCGCCGCTAAGCACTTCCTAATAGTTTATTTAGTTCGACGGACGCCCATGTGGAATCTCTGCACGAACGCCCTTGATACTGCCAAGCTGCGCGGCGCCGCTTACGGAGACGTGCGCGCGATGCATTTGCGCCAGCGCGACCTTACGACAAAGAACGGCCAGGTCGGCACGCTCTCGCAAAGCGAATCGATCGGCCTCGGCATTCGCGTGCTGGCAAATGGTGCGTGGGGGTTCGCCTCCACGGATCGATTGACGCGGGAAGGCGTCGCAGCTTGCGCCGCGCAAGCGGTTTCCATCGCGAAGGCATCGGCGCTCGCGAAACGCAGCGAAGTTGTTCTCGCTCCCGAAGAAGCCTACGTGGATAGTTGGCAGAGCCCGTTCCGCAAAGACCCTTTCGAGATTCCGCTGGAAACGCAACTCGCATTGTTGCTCGCGGCCGACGCCGAAATGCGCCGCATCAAGGGCGTGACGCTGACGGAAACAGACATGCAATTCCGCAAAATCGATTCGTGGTTTGCGTCAAGCATTGGCTCGCGCATTCACCAGCGCAAAGTGATTTCCGGCTGCGGAATTGCCGCTACCTCTTTTCAGGGCGCGGAAATTCAAAAACGTTCTTACCCCAATAGCTTTGGCGGCCAACATTCGCTTCAAGGTTACGAACTCGTGGAATCGCTCGATCTGATGAGAAACGCTCCGGTCATCGCCGAAGAAGCCGCCGCGCTGCATTCTGCGTCGCAATGCCCGGAAAAGGTCAGCACACTCATCCTAGGCGCCAGCCAGCTCGGGCTGCAGATTCATGAGTCGATCGGCCATCCCATCGAGTTGGACCGCGTCCTTGGCCAGGAAGCGAATTTCGCCGGCACAAGTTTTCTGACTCTCGACCAGTTGAACCAGCTGAAATACGCTTCGGCCATTGTGAACGTCGTCGCGGACGCGCGGCTCGATCACGGTCAAGGTCTCGGCACCTTTGCCTACGACGACGAAGGCGTTCCCGCGCAGTGCACCGACATCATCAAGGAAGGAAAATTTCGCGGCTATCTATCGAATCGCGAAACAGCCCATCTCGTTGGCCTGGACCGCTCTTCAGGAACGATGCGCAGCGAAAGTTGGAATCGCCTGCCAATCATTCGAATGACCAACGTCAGCTTGCTTCCCGGCACTTGGGACTACGACGATCTGATTGCTGACACTCACGACGGAATCCTGATGGAGACAAATCGTTCCTGGTCCATCGATGACCGCCGCTATCAGTTTCAGTTTTCGACGGAAATCGGCTGGGAGATCAAAGGTGGCAAGAAGGTCCGCATGCTGAAAAATCCCAGCTACAGCGGAATTACCACGGAGTTCTGGAATTCGTGCGACGCCATTTGCAAATTCGATCACTGGACGCTGTGGGGAACGCCAAATTGCGGAAAGGGCCAGCCCATGCAGACCATGGGCACGGGCCACGGGGCTTCGCCGGCGCGCTTTCGCGACGTGCGCATCGGGACGGCCTTTTCGAACCAATGAAACTGCCGTCCAAGTCGAAGAGAGCATCAACGGCGGCGAGCGCGGGGGACGCGGACCTTCTGCCGGAACGCGAGCTTCGCCGCATCGTCGATACGGTTCTTCGTCTGTCGAAATTCACCGGCGCCGAGGAGACGGAAGTCCACGTGGACGAAGTTGCGAACGCGTTGACGCGTTTCGCCAACAACGCCATTCACCAGAACGTCGCCGAGCACGGACTGACGGTTTCGATTCGCACGGTCGTGGACGGCCGAACCGCGCGCGCCACCACCAATCGCATTGACGAAGACTCGCTCCGCGCGGCGATCGAGGCTTCTCTCTCCCTCGCACACAGCCAGCCGAAGGACCCGCGCCTCTTGCCGATGCCCGGTAGGCAGCGCTACCGCAGCGTAAACCGCTTCATCAAGCAGACCGCCGTTCTCTCCGCTGAAGATCGAGCACACGCCGTCCGCCGTGCCTGTGACTTGGCCGTCAAGAAAGGCCAGGTCGCCGCCGGAATCTATTCGAACGGCCAGAGCCAGTCCGCATTGGCAAATTCTCGCGGCCTCTTTGCCGCTTACCGCGAAACGCACTCGGAGTTTTCCATCACCGTGCAGGAAGGCCCCGCAGCCAGTTGGGCCAAGGCCAACTCCTCAAATGTCCGCGCCTTCGACCCTCAGAAACTCGCCGCCCGAGCCTGCGAGAAAGCTCATCTCGCCATCAACGCCCGCGAGCTTCCGCCTGGCCGTTACACAGTCATCCTTGAGCCTGCCGCCGTGCTTGATCTCGTGGGCTTTCTTTTTTACGATTTCGCCGCCACCGCCCTGGCAGACAAACGCTCCTGCCTGAACGAGCGCATGGGCAGGCAGCTCTTTGGCGAAAACATCAGCATCACCGACGACGCTTACCATCCGCTGCAACAAGGTGCCCCATTCGACGGCGAAGGACTGCCGCGTCAGCGGGTCTTGCTGGTGGATCGCGGCATCCCCAGGAATCTTGTCTATTCACGCGTTGCTGCCAAAGCCGCGCGCAAGCAGCCGACCGGCCACGGTTTTGCTCTTCCGAATGAGTACGGCGAAGCGCCCATGAATCTCGTTTTCGGCGGCGGAGATTCTTCCGTAGAAAAAATGGTCGCCTCCACCGAACGCGGCCTGCTCGTCACGCGCCTCTGGTATATCCGCGAAGTCGACCCCTACGAAAAGGTAATGACCGGGATGACCCGCGATGGCCTGTTTCTTGTTGAAAATGGCCGGGTTACCGGCGCGGTGCGAAACTTTCGCTTCAACCAGTCGCTCATCGAAATGCTCAAAAACGTTGAATTGCTCGGTCCCGCTGTCCGGGCCGCCGGCGAGGAATCCTTCGAGATGGTCGTGCCCGCCATGAAAGTTCGCGGGTTCCATTTCTCCGAAGTGACCAAATTCTAGCGATTCGCGCCTCCAGCCTCACCTATCAAGAAATCAATTTAGAGAATCAAAATTCTGCGTTGTACATCCACCCCCCTCCCGTTCGATAAACGGGTATGTCCTATCCGCATGGTCGAGGCCACAGCGGTCATCACGATGGGCGACCCCGCTTGGCTCGTCACCCCAACTGGGGCCATCCAGACCACGACGCTTGCGGCACGGGGTTCGTTGCCCGCCTCGGCGGCGCTCCCAGCTACGACATCGTCCAGCATGCCCTGACGGCCTTAGAGCGCCTCACTCACCGTGGTGGCGTCGACGCGGACGGTGCCAGCGGCGACGGCGCCGGTTTGCTCACTTCGCTCCCACAGACCTTCTTCCGCGCCCGCGCCCAGGAGCAGGGAATCGAGCTGCCCGAAATATTCGCGGTCGGCTTCGCCTTTCTTCCTCCTTCCGTCGTTGAGGAAGCCCGCGCAGCCGTTGAAGCCGCTGCCGACACTGAGCGCCTGCGCGTCATCGGCTGGCGCCGCGTGCCCGTGAACACCAATTCTTTGGGCCGCCGCGCGCTTGAAACCATGCCCGAAATTTCGCAATTCTTCGTCGAACCGTTTCATCCGGCGCGCGGAACGGCGCGCTTTGAGTGGCGCCTGTCTCTCCTGAGGAAGCGCGCGGAATCGCTTTTGCCTCCGCGTTGTTACATCTGCTCGCTCTCTTCGCAGACCATCGTATACAAGGGCCTGCTCACGCCCTGGCAATTTCCACAGTTTTACGAAGATTTGCGCGATTCGTCGTTCGTGACCACATTCGCCGTTTTTCACCAGCGCTATTCCACTAACACGCAGCCTTCCTGGCATTTGGCGCAGCCGTTCCGGTACGTCGCGCACAACGGTGAGATCAATACGATTGTCTCGAACCGGCGCTGGCTGCGCGCCAAGGCCGCCGAACTCCGCTCCCGCCTCACGGTGGGATCGTGGTTCCCCCTTCTCGAAGAGAACGTCAGCGATTCCGCCAGTTTCGACAATGGTTTCGAGCTGCGCCTCCTCGAAGGCCTGTCTTCGGAAGAAGCCATGCTCGCCATGGTTCCTCCAGCCTTTGAAAAAGATCCTTTACTTTCGCGCGATGTGCGCAGCGCGTTGACCGCACTATCACAGCAAAGTGAACCGTGGGATGGCCCAGCAGCTTTGGTTTTCTCGGATGGCCAGTTTGTAGGAGCGAAGCTCGATCGCAATGGATTGCGCCCGCTGCGCTACACCCTGACCCATGATGGCCTGCTGATAGCCGGGTCCGAGACCGGCCTGGTTGATCTGGACGAATCCCGAATCGCTGAGCGCCAGCGGCTCGGTCCTGGAGAGATGATCCTTGCCAATCCCGCCACCGGGCTCTTTTTGCGCTGGCGCGACATCCTCAAGCGCCTCGCCATTCAGCAGTCGCGCAACGCGATTCCGCAAAGAATGTTGTCAGCATCCGTCACCGCGCCTCCGAGTCCCGTCAATGAGCCAAAGCGTGTCGCATGCGCTGCCGGCTGGACCGAAGATCAATTCAAGATTCTTTTTACCGCGCTGGCCCGCGGAAAAGAAGCGGACTGGAGCATGGGAGATGACGCTCCGCCCGCGTTTCTCTCCGCGCTCCCAAGAACTTTGTGGGATTACTGCAAGCAAAGGTTCGCGCAGGTCACCAACCCGCCGATTGATCCTTTGCGCGAAACCCATGTGATGTCTCTCGATGTCCACTTGAAAGATGGGATCACGCTGCCGAGTCCTGTAATTTCTGAGGGCCAATTGTCGCAACTGTCCGCGATTTTTGGACCCGAGCAGCGCATCGATATTACTTTTCCTGCCGCCACTGGGGTCCCGGGGGCGCGCTGCAGTTTTGCTCAGCTTTCTACTACCCCTCTGAGCGGCAGCGGACGCCCGGGGCTCCTCCTCCTTTCCGATCGCGCCATCAATGCCGGCCGCGCGCCACTGCCTGCGCTGCTTGCGACCGCGGCGGTCTGGAAAGCCATGGTTCGCGAAGGATTGTCGGATGTGCCGCTGATTGTCGAATCGGCGCAGGTTTTTGACACGCATCATGTCGCGCTTCTTGTGGCGGCTGGCGCCAGCGCTGTTGTGCCCTATCTTGCCGATGAGTTTGCGGAAGCCCTCGAACCGGGCGGAACGGAAAAAGTCCGCGCAGCCATCAATGCCGGCCTGCGAAAAGTTCTCGCCCGCATGGGCGTCTCCACGCTGGCCAGCTATCGCAACAGCCATCTCTTTGAGATCGTTGGTCTCTCCGAGGAGCTCTGCGCCGAAGTGTTTGAAGATGCCGCTGACTATCCCGGCCAAAAATCGCTGGACGATCTCCTCGCTGATTATTTGCGCTTGCACAAAGCGGCCTTCTCTGGCGAATCCGATGAATTGACCGATTCCGGTCTTTACCGCTTCCGGAAGGGCGCAGAACTTCACGCCAGTTCGCCCGAAGTTGTTCGCCGGCTTCACGCTCATGTCCGCGCGCCCGGAGCGAAGACCTACTCGGCGTTTGAAGAGCTGGCCGAACTGCAAGGCCCAGTCTTTCTGCGGGACTTGCTCGACACCGTTCCGGACACGGCTGTTGCGTTGGACGAGGTCGAGCCCCTCGAGTCCATCGTCAAGCGTTTCAGCACCCAGGCGATGTCGCTTGGCTCGCTTAGCCCGGAAGCGCACCGGACCTTGGCTCTGGCGATGAATCAGCTCGGTGGCCGCAGTAATACCGGCGAAGGCGGCGAAGATCCCCATACCTATCGTTTCGAGCCCGCCGCGGCCAACAAGATCAAGCAAGTCGCCTCGGGGCGTTTTGGAGTCACCGCCGATTACCTCATCCACGCCGAAGAGCTCGAAATCAAAATGGCGCAGGGCTCGAAACCCGGTGAGGGCGGCCAGTTGCCCGCGAAGAAAGTCAGCGAATACATCGCGCGAATCCGGCACGCCACCCCGGGCACGCCGCTGATTTCGCCTCCGCCGCATCACGACATTTACAGCATCGAAGACTTGGCGCAATTGATCCATGACCTGCGCGCCGTGAATCCGCGCGCGCGCATCGGCGTAAAACTCGTTTCCGGTGCGGGCGTCGGCATCATTGCTGCTGGCGTAGCTAAAGCTGGCGCTGACGTCATCACCATCAGCGGCCACAACGGCGGTACCGGTTCTTCGCCCTTGACCTCCATCAAGAACACGGGCCTTCCTTGGGAAATTGGGTTGCGCGAAGCTCATGACACGCTGGTTCGCGCGGGCCTCCGTTCACGACTCTCTCTCCGCGTGGACGGAGGCCTGAAATTCGCGCGCGATGTCGTGTTGGCTGCGATTCTCGGTGCGGACGAATTCGGCTTTGGCACTGCGTCCTTGCTCGCCATCGGGTGCGTCATGGCGCGCCAGTGCCATCTCAACACTTGCCCAGTGGGAATCGCCACCCAGGACGAAAAGTTGCGCGCCAGATTCTCGGGCAAACCTGAGATGGTGATCGCGTACTTCCGTTCGCTGGCTGAGGAAGTGCGCCATCGGCTTGCGCAGCTTGGCGTCCGTTCGCTCAGCGAGCTCACCGGCTGGTACGACCGGCTCAGTGCCCGCTCGGGAATGGATCCGCTCCTGGTTGTGCCGATCTCCTCCTCGAATCGCGTCGCGCCGCAGCAAGAGCCTGTCCTCCACGTCGCGGCGCTGGAAGATTCGGTTCATTTCAATGCTTCGCTGACCCTGCAAAATGAATCCCAGCCGATTCAGAATTCGGATCGCAGCGTCGGCACCGGCCTGAGCGGCGAGCTGATGCGCCGCCGCAAGAACGGCCACCCTGTCGATGCCGAGATCACCCAGGAATTTCATGGCGCTGCGGGCCAAAGCTTCGGTGCCTTTCTTGCCGAGGGAGTAACGCTCAAGCTCAAGGGCGAAGCCAACGACTACGTCGGAAAGGGATTGTCCGGTGGGACCATCGCCATCTCCGCCGGGCTCGCTGCTTCTAGGCGCGGGGACGTGCTTGCCGGCAACACCGTGCTCTACGGTGCTACTTCTGGCCAGCTCTTCATTGCCGGCCGCGGCGGTGAGCGTTTCGCTGTCCGAAACAGCGGCGCGCTTGCCGTAGTGGAAGGTGTCGGCCAGCACGGTTGCGAGTACATGACCGGCGGCGTAGCCATCATTCTCGGGCCTCTCGGCCTGAATTTCGGTTCCGGCATGACCGGCGGCTTGGCTTATGTGCTGCGTGCCGAGGCTGAGGATGTGCTTCACCGCGATTTCGTGACACTCGTCGAAATGGATTCCGACGAAGAGAGCTGGTTGCGGCGCGCCCTGGAGGAACACGTTCACCTCACGGCGAGCCCTCGCGCGGCTCGCTTACTCTCACGCCGCGGTGCATTGCCTTTGGTCCGTGTGCAGCCTATCCATTTTCAGGGCACAGTGGAGGCCACGTGGAGCCCCATTCTCGCCCAACTCAATCGTCGTCATACGATTTTGCCGGCGCCGGTTGCCGCGCCGATTTCACAAGCGGCCTTTCACGCCTGAGAGAGGCCTGAGAGTGGCCCGAGAGAGGAAGGATATTAACCCCGCATCCGGCAAGTGGAATTCGCTATAATCGCTGCCGGGCGTTCTGATTATGGACTTCGACCAGCTCACTACTTTTGTCTTTGTCGCCAAACTCAAGAGTTTTTCTCGCGCGGGCCAGAAAGTTTTCCGCTCGCAATCCGCTGTCAGCGCCCAAATTCGCCAGCTCGAGCAAGCCTACAAGGCCAGGCTTCTCGACCGCTCCGCCAAGTCCGTCGAGCTGACTCCCGCCGGCGAAGTCCTTTTTGAGTACGCGGGAAAGCTGCTTCGCTTGCGCGACGAGTCCATTCAGGTCGTTGCGGACCGCGGCAACGTTGTCCAGGGCCCCATCGTTTTCGGCGCCAACGAAGCGACCTGCCTCTATCTGCTCCCCGACATTTTTGCGGAATTTCAGCGGCGCTATCCGCTGGTGCACATCAGCATATACCGCAACTTCAGTCACAAGATTCTGCAGCGCGTGGAGGACGGCTCCATAGACGTGGGAATCGTCACCCTGCCCATCAAGTCCCCTAATCTGAAAATGCACCACATTTACAAAGACCGTTTGCGCTTCATGGTCAGCACGAAGAACCCGCTCGCTCATCGCTCCAAGATCACTCTGGCCGAGGTCGCCGAGCAGCCGCTCATTTTTCCCCGCACCGGCTTCACGCGCCAGGTGCTTGACAAACTCTTCCGGCCCTATCGCGCGCGCATTCACGTCACCATGGAATTGCCCAGTATCGGCATGATCAAGCGTTTCGTCGCCGCCGATGCCGGCCTCTCCATCATCAGCGAGAGTTTTGCAAAAGACTATGTGAAGGCTGGCGAAGTCAAGCTCCTTACCGTCGAAGGCGTCGACCTCTGGCGCGAGCTTGGTCTCGTCTACCGCCGCGACCGCAGCCTCCCCCGCGCCGCGCAAGCGCTCATCGGCATGATTCGTGAACACCGCAAATCCGCCGAGCCTAGCGCCGAAGCCGCCGCCAGCTAAGTCCGCAATCTCCGCCCATCGTTCCCGTTTTAAGTCACGTTGAAATCGTTCCAGCCAACCCAGATTCCAGATTGCGTTCACGTCCTCCTGCACCAAGGTGGTGTTGCCAAAAGCTCGCCTGCCAAAAGAGCCGCCTACTCGCGAGACTTTTCTACAGTCCGCTCCAAATCACGTGCCAGGGGGTTTAGTACCGGGTTTACACCTCTAGCCAGATTGGGGGCTTTTCCGTATTGCAGACCTATTGTCCCCGTGTAAGCCTGCGTTCCCTAGGGGTTCGATAATGCCGGAAAAGTATTCGTTTGCGGTTAGCCCCGGGCGTATGGGTGGAGGGCCGGGAAGAATTTTGGTCATTGCGGAAGATCCATGGGTACGTGACACCGTACGCGTCTTGTTGAGCAGCATGGGCTGTCCCTGCGTCATGGCATCTAGCGTAGAGCAGGCGCTGGCCAAACTTGGCCAGGAAAACCCTGACGCCGCCATTGCGGACACGCATCGCGCAACTTCGCAGGGACTTTGCGGGCTTGATGAAATTTGTATTCGCCTACGTGGCCGCGTCATTATCGTCACAGGTGAAGGTCACGACCCGGAAGTTGCCGCCTTGATTCAGAAATACTCTCTCCCCCGAATTTGGCGGGAACGCTTGCTTTACGACCTCTGGGGCACCCTCAATTCCTTGCCCCAGCCGAGTTCGGTAGTTCGCCGGGTCATCCACTCTGCCCGCCTCATCTTTGACAGCTTTCTGCAACCCGCGTCCGCCGGCATCCGGATTTCGCAGCTTGCCGGCCGACGGTTTGTATACCAGGCAGATAGCCTAATGGTTGATCTCTCCCTTGAGCCGCCCCAGACCGACTCCCGTCGCATCTCGCTGGCTGGCCAACTCTTGGACGCCGCCGAGCCGGAACGTCAGTTGGATACTCTTTCGGTCGCGCTCCAGGGCCCCCAGGGGCCAATCGCCGTCGCGTCCACCAGCAAGTTCGGGGAATTCCATTTCGAGTTCGACCTGGAGCAAAACGTCAAACTGGAGATCGAAACCGCCGCAAATCACTGGATATCCGTCGTTTTGCCGCGTCTCGAGCGGGTCCAACAAGGTGTTGCGGGAGCTGCATAGCGCGGGGAGGTTTTCTTAAACGGTCGCAAATCCTCAGTTCCAAAGGCTTACGAAATGAGCAGAGGAGCAGCACATGAAATGTAGGATTTTGTACCTCTTCCTATTCTCCTGTCTGTTGTCGGCGACGAGAGTCGCGCCGCAGACCATATCGGGAGTTTCCACTACAACCACCAGCCTTTCAGCGACGGCCCCGGCCACCACCTACACCCGTTTCATCGTCCGGAATCCCGCCGGGCTCGCTCCGCTCCAGCAACTCTGCCTCACGCTCGGTTGCAATGTGGCTGGCGGTATCGATGGCAGCCTCGGCAAGCTTTTTCTGGTCACCGCCTCATCCGCGATCGATCCCAACGCGTTCCTACAAACGCTTCGCAGCCAGCCAGGAGTCACAAACGCGGAACTCGACGCCCTGCTGAAAGTTATGCAGTCCACGCCTCCGGCCGCGCCTAGCGGACTCTGGGACTCCACCCCGATGAATTATTTCGGCACTACCGTGTGGCACGGCTACGTCGCGCAGCCAGCCGGCACAATCGTCCGGCTCCCCGACACGCAATCTGCCTTCAACGTGACCGGCGCCGGCATCGTTGCAGACATTGACACAGGAGTAGATCCCAATCATCCGGTTCTGCAACCCGTTTTGCTGCCCGGTTACGATTTCATCCGGAATCAGCCCATTGGTTCGGAGATGACGGACTTCACTGGAGCGCCGCCGCCCAACTCGACGAACATCGCTAATGTGAACCAATCCACTGCCGCGGTGTTGGACCAATCCACGGCCGCGGTCCTCGATGGAGGCCAGCAATATGCGGCATTCGGTCATGGGACTATGGTCGCGGGTATCATCCATCTCGTGGCGCCTACCGCGCAAATCATGCCTCTGAAGGCATTCCAGGCCGACGGCACCGGCTACTTGTCGGACATCCTGCGCGCCATTTATTTTGCTGTGCAAAATGGCGCCAAAGTTATCAACATGAGTTTCAGCCTCCCAACCTATTCCTGGGAAATGGCCCAAGCCGCGAAGTTTGCTGTTCGCCATCAGGTGATCTGCGTCGCTTCCGCAGGCAACGACGGGAAAGAAGAGATGATCTTTCCGGCCGGGCTGGCCAGTGTCATGGGTGTAGGCTCCACCGCCAACAATGATACACGCTCGACATTCTCCAATTACGGCGAGGACCTTGTTTGGGTCGCGGCCCCGGGCGAAGGCGTGATCACCACGTATCCCTTCGGCACTTACGCGGCTGGCTGGGGAACATCATTTAGCGCGCCCATGGTTTCAGGCGCGGCCGCCCTTTTGTTAAGTGTCAGCCCCAACTGTAACGAGTCCTGCGCCGAAAAGTCTGTGGCCAACGCCGTGCCCCTCTCCTCCGATATGGGCAACGGCCGCCTTGACCTCTACCAAGCCGTCTCCTACATCCGACGCTCCCTCAGTTCACCCTGAGCGTTCTCGAAGGCGTGCCCCAAGCCCGCCAGGGTGTCCTAGACAAATGGGCCCGCAGACGAGAAGGGAGATTAGTACTTCGTTGTAGTTTTGGAAATCGGGGACAGTCCCCACTCCGCTACCACTCCGCTAGCCAAGCCCAACTCTGCGGAGCAGTCCAGAAAGGGGCACAAGGAACATAGCATGGGGAGCCCTTTACTCGGGTAACCCGATACGGTGTACTAGTTGCTGAAACCGCGCATCGTGACGCAGGGGCTCGAATCTGCGTCCCGCTTTGATGTATGTAAGTTGAGGGTCGCGCTCCTCGTAGGCCTTCTCCAGCCAGGCGAAAGCCTCATTCGACTCACCCAACGCTCCATGCAGAATCGCGACTGAACCGGACGGAACAACTCCTTGCTCGTGCAGATTCTCCAGTTTGGCGAGTATTCTTCTGGCCTCATCTCGCTTGCCCGTCACGGCATAGGCGATACCCAGGTCCAACTGGAGATCCGTGTCCTCAGTTCCGGAGAGTTGTAGTGCGTTTTGAAACTCTCGAATGGCCTCTTCCTGCTTTCCGCTATGCAGGTAGACCCAGCCCAGGGTTTGGTGAGCCGGTGCAAAATGGGCATCGAGTTCCAAGGTTTCCTGCACTTGTTTCAGCGCCTCATCGTAACGGCTGCCTGCTAGCAATCTGCCCGCCAGCGCGTTGTTGATGGGCAACGATAAGGGGTCGAGATCCCGAGCACGCTTTGCCTCAGAGATTCCGTCATCAAATCGCCCTACGTACATCAGGTAGCCGGCATACCAGTTGTGAGTTCGGGCCTCGCCTGGGTTCAATTCTAAGGCCCGCTTGTATTCTCGCTCGGCTGTGGCCCAATCCCACTCATGAGTCTCGGCGATGAACGCCAGAGATGCGTGCGGTTCCGCCAAGGTTTCGTCCAGTTCGATAGCTTTCAGCGCTGCTGTCTTCGCCCGCGACAGGGCATCTTTCGATGGGAAACCACCGCGAAATCCAAGCATCGCGTAGGCGTCCGCCAGGCCGCTATACGCAAGAGCGTAGCCTGAATCCCTCGCGATAGCCTGTTGGAAAGACGCGATGCTCTTGTTGAGCGCATCCCCTGTTCGCTGGTTGAAGTAGTAACGGCCCTTCAGGTAACTCTCGTAGACCTCGGGCAACACTGTACGGACTGCCACCAGCCTGTTGCGCTCTTGCCCGGTGACGGCCACCTCGATCTGTCGAGCGATGGACTGCGCCACCTCGCTCTGCAGTTCCAGCACGTCGCGCAACTCACGATCGAACGTGCCCGACCACAGGTGCACATCGGTTTCTCCTTGAATGAGCTGCGCGGTGACGCGAACCCGGTCGCCTGAGCGGATCACCGAGCCCTCGACCACCACACGGACGTTCAACTTTCTGGCGATCTCTGGCACCGAACTCCGTGTGCCCTTGAACTGCATGGACGATGTGCGCGAGATCACCCGCAGGCCCTGGATCGTCGAAAGCCTCCCGATGAGCGCCTCGGTCATGCCATCGGCGAGGTAGTCTTGCGCGGGATTGCCGGACAAGTTCTCCAGTGGAAGGACGGCAAGTGACCGGATGCGGGAGTTGGCACTCGTGGCCAGTTCTGTGGTCCGTTTGCGCCAGAACCAGGCCGAGCCACCCACCAGGACCAGTCCCAGCGCAGCAAGCGCGATCACCGTCCAGACACGCCTGACTGTTTCGGGGGCTTGATTCGCTCCCATTCCGCCTGTTGCTGCCTCAGGGATCCGCTCGTTCCGCCATGTGTCGAGTTCTGCGGTGTAGGCGTAGAGCGACCCGAGTCGGCTGTGCTGGAGGCGGTAGACGGGCAGCCCCTCGCGCTTCTCCCACCGGCGGACGGTCGTGACGTCACGTCCTAGATAGGAAGCAATCTCCTTCCAGGATTCCAGACGCCGCCCTCGGGCATCCGCACCGGTACTAGGGCTTGATGTCACCTGGACAGACATGGGCTTGGGCTCCTGCTAGCTGGAAGGATTATCACACTGGCCTTGTTCCGGGGCAACTGCCGGATCAGACGAAAAAAGCTGAGTGTGCTGCACTTTGCTCTTCTTTGCCTCTTTTTACCCGTTGCGCCGAGGCTCATCCCGGGCACAGCATTCCGTTACAAGCAGGATGCAAGAATTACCAGAAAGGATAATTACAATGACACCGAGGAGATTTGCGAGACCCGCGGCAGCTGTCGCTGCATTTGCCGCGATCGTTCTGGCGGCAATAGTGAGCAGTTCCCCCCGCGTAAAAGCACAGGACGATGGAAACGACGGCGACTCAAGAATTCAACAGGGTTTCGCGATAGCGCCAGTCCCCCTGAATCTGGAGGGGAAAAACCGCGCGCTAGTCGGGCTGGGCAGCTATATTGTCAACGCAAACGTCCCCTGCAATGAGTGCCACGGCGCCGGCCCTGCGAACAGTCAATTCCTGCCTGGCGGAAATCCATACTTTGGCCAGCCCAAGGTAATTAATCCGGCGACGTACTTAGGTGGCGGCAGAGACTTCGGCGTTTTGGTGCCAGGTTCGGCGCACATCATCTCACGCAACCTGACACCCGATAAAACCGGCCTGCCCGAAGGGGGCCGCACGTTTGCGGACTTTGTTCAGATCATGAGGACGGGCGTGGACTTGGATAATCTCCATCCGACTTGTCCACCAGGAGTCGTTAACACGAGCTGCATTCCGGCTCCGTTCCGCGGAGATCTTCTCCAATTCATGCCCTGGCCTGGCCTTAAAGACTTAACGGACCATGACCTGCGGGCCATCTACGAATATCTCAGCGCGGTCCCCTGCGTAGCAGGCCCGGCGGCGCCTGACCCGCGGCACAACGAATGTTTCTGAGGGAACGCACCGAGCGTAAGTTGAATCCGGCCAATAGGAGCGGAACGGGTGTACGCTCACGGCAACCCCACGGTTCCAAATCCACAGTGAAATTCTGCTTAAGGAGGTAGACCCATGCGACTCTGGAAACTGTTCTCGTTTGCGGGAGCCTTCTGGGTATGTGCATCAGTGCTCCTGTCGCGCCCTCCGGGCGTGGCAATGCCGATGGCTTACGCGGCGACGAATGACGATGGCAAACTGGATAATGACCTTGCGGCTATGCTCTCGGCTGCCGGATTCACAGGCAACATCGAGCAAACCTTTCACCAACGGCTGGAAGCAAATCTTGGCCGGCCGATCAACCCGAAGCTTGCAAACCTCGGGCGGCTCTTGTGGTTCGATAAGATTCATTCACTCCATCATGACAACACGTGCGGTGGGTGCCACTCGCCCACGAATGGGTTTGGTGATACCCAACCCATGGCGATCGGAGTGCAAAACAACAACCTGGTGGGCCCGCATCGCGCTGGGCCGCGAAACCAGCGGCGTTCACCTCTGGTTGTGAATACAGCACTGTACCCGGCAATGATGTGGAACGGACGGTTCAATTCGTTGTCCGGCGATCCGTTCGACAATTCACTGGGATTCCGTTTTCCCTTTCCCGAAGATGACACCCGTTTTTCCAATGCCAACGATGTCCAACACCTTGTGACCCATCTTTTGCAGGCCCAGGCGCACATGCCGCCGACGGAACTTATCGAGGTGGCTGGTTTCAATGGGACATGTCCAGGCGGAGTCCCCGATCCGACGTTAGGCGCCTCGTTCTGTCAGTTTGACGATGGTAAGGGCGAGACGGTGCCGCTGCCAGACAGTAGTGGTTCCCGGAACGAACCTATCCGGCAAAAAAGTCTGGCGATCCTGAATGCTACGCCCGCTTACCGAAAACTATTCGGAGAAGTGTTTCCTGAAGTCGCTGCGGGCGCGCCCATCGACTTCTTCATGTTTGGCAAGGCCATCGCCGAATTTGAATTCACTCTGGTATTTGCCGACGCCCCGCTCGACCAGTTCGCAAGAGGGGATAGATACGCCATGACTGCGTCGGAAAAACGAGGAGCGCTGCTCTTTTTCGGAAAGGCAAAATGCGTGCAATGTCACGCGGTGTCGGGCCGGTCCGCAGTAGGCGAGTCGAACGAGATGTTTACCGACTTTGAGGAGCGCGTCATCGGCGTCCCGCAAATCGCTCCGTTCTTCGGAGTGGGAAAGGACAACGTGATCTTCGATGGGCCCGGGCAAGACGAGGATTTCGGATTGGAGCAGATTAGCGGCAATCCCGACGATCGATATAAGTTTCGTACGGCTCCACTTCGAAACTTGGCCGTGGCGCCGGGCTTCTTCCACAACGGAGCCTTTATCCGGCTGGAAGACGCCATTTTCCACCACCTCAACGTCAAAAAGTCAGCCCTGACCTACAATCCAGTTGAGGCTGGCGTGCCCGCGGATCTCGCGCAGCGCCTTGGGCCGATCGAGCCGGTCTTGAAACGGCTGGACCCGTTGCTTCAGTCTCCGATA
>Ga0209648_10002184_pt1 | contig 16129 bp, 12 predicted proteins | sample GraSoi2013_115cm_FD_185830 | JGI IMG/M metagenome (GOLD analysis project Ga0209648, IMG submission 185830) | Grasslands soil microbial communities from the Angelo Coastal Reserve, California, USA - Sample 9_17_2013_115cm (SPAdes) (version 2) | ecosystem: Environmental > Terrestrial > Soil >...
GCCGCAGTGGAGCAAGGACGGCAAAGAGCTCTACTAGTATGCGGACGCGACCTACAATCTTTTCGCGGTGGCGGTGAAGGCTGCCGGCGGCGCCCTGCAATTCGGCGCCTCTCAGACCCTCGTCAGCAATTGGTCGGCTGCGCAGGTTTTCTACGATGTCACCCCCGACGGCAAGAAAATCCTCCTCGACCGGGTTGCGCAACAGGTCAGCCAATCCGTCACTGTAGTTACAAACTTTACGGCGGACTTGAAGAAGTAAGCGGATCGGGAGCGGGCGTTCAAGTATGGCTCTAGGTTAACGTGTTCGGGCCTTTGCATTCACCACCGGGAGATTGGCAAGACCGGATCGTGGCCGAGTCATGCTCCCCTCGGAAGGAAATTCTGCCCCAATTATCGCCCATCGGCAAAGTAGGGCTTCTACACGTTCTGCAACAATCGCGCTCAGACTCCCATCAAGTGGCAAGAATGGGTCTTGACCACAACCCAGACGCGCTTACCGGGGCCCAGTTGGAGGGCGTCGCGCGCGGCCAGCGTTAAGTGCACCTCGAACTCGATGCCGCCGCAATCCACCACCGCCGCGATGATCACATCCCTCTGTTCCAGTCGCCGAATCTTTCCCGGCAAGACGTTGCGAGCACTCAGCCCGCGTGGTTTTCCCGTCGCCAGCAGCAGATCGCCAGCGCGAACGCCCACCCGCAAGCGCGAGCCGACATCGGCCCGAATCAGCGGCGTTTCTAACTCTAGCTGACCGCTTCCCGCATGGCAGGTCCCCAGTTGGCAGACCATGGTGCCGCGATCTTCGTGCAATGCGAGCACCGTGGCGTCGAAAATGTTTTCGAATCCTGACAGGTTCGCGACAGTCTCCAGCCGCGGAGCGCGCATCACCTGATGGGGCTGCCCTTGCGCCACGATTCTTCCTGCGTCCAGCACAATGACCTCGTTGCCCAGGGCAAACACTTCCTCGCCATTGTGCGTGACGAAGAGAATCGGGATACGGTGATGCTGGTTCCACTTACGCAGATCGCCGACGAGAGACGACTTCGTCGGACGGTCCAGCGCAGCCAGTGGCTCATCGAGCAGCAACGCGCGTGGTTCGGTCACCAAAGCGCGCGCCAGGGCGACGCGCTGGCGCTCGCCTCCCGAAATTTGCGCTGGCCGCCGGTCGCGCAAGCGATCGATGCCAAACAACCCGAGCATCTCGCGGCTGCGCGTTTGTCGCTCCGCCGCGCTGAGCGTGCGCAGGCCGTAAGCGACGTTCTCCTCTGCGGTCAGATGAGGAAAGAGCGCCAGATCCTGATGCACGTACCCGATGCGTCGTTTCCACGCTGCAACGTCCCGCTTCTTTTCCGAGTCGTAAAGATCTTCACCGCCAACGGCGATGCGCCCTTCGTCGGGTTCGGTAAGCCCGGCAATGCAATCCAGCAGCGTGGTTTTTCCCGCCCCCGAAGCGCCGAAGAGAATGGTGAAACCGGCCAGCGCGCGGAAGTGGACATTCAGCTTGAAGCTGCCCTCGGGATTCGCAAAGCGTTTGCGGATGCGCACTTCGAGTTCGGAAGAGATCGGCTGTGTCGATGTTTGCAGCGCGGGTACAGTCTTCACCGCCATGGACCCACCACCCCTGGACGCCGGTTCAAGCCGTACCGGTTCAATCCATACCGGTTCAAGCCGTAAACAATCGACAACACGACGAACGAGACGATCAACAGCAGCAGTGCGGTCTGGTTTGCAGCGGAATATTGGCCGGTCTGCACCCGATCGTAAATATCAATCGAGATGGTGCGCGTCACACCGGGAATGTTACCTCCCACCATAAGCACAACCCCAAACTCGCCTAGCGTGTGCGCGAAGCTGAGGGCAAATCCCGTGACCAGCCCCGCTTTTGAGAGCGGCAGCACGATGCGGCGAAAGGTCTGCGCCGGTGAATGGCCAAGCGATGCCGACGCGCGAAGCAGCTTGGCATCGACCGCGCCGAATGACGCTGCGAACGGCTGCACCGCGAACGGCAAACTGTATAACAATGACCCGATCACCAATCCTTCGAACGTGAAAGCGAGGGTGTGGCCGGTGAGCGACTCCCACCAGCGGCCGAGCGGGCTCCGCGAACCGAGTGCCACCAGAACATAAAAACCGAGCACGGTCGGCGGCAGAACAATCGGAAGCGCAACCGCGGCCTCGATCAGAAATTTCCAGCGCCAGCGCGAGTACGTCAGCCAGTAGGCGATAGGAATTCCAATCGCGATCAGCAGCGTCGAGACAATGGCCGCGAGACGGACGGTCAACCAGAACGCCTCCCAGTTCATTTCACCGTTTCTCCGCAGGCAGGCTGAAACCGTAACTACTGAGCAGGGAGCTGGCCTCAGGTCTACGCAAAGAGTCCAGAAACTTGCGGGCCGCATCCTGCTGTTTTGATCGCGAAAGCACGACGGCCGCCTGGTTCAGCGTGGGATAGGCGTCGAGCGGAACCGTCCAGTAGCGACCTTTGTCTTTAAGCGCGGGCGCCAGCGCATGCGAGAGAGCGATCAGCCCCGCCTGAGCGTTGCCCGATTCGACGAACTGCGCCGCCTGCGACACGTTTTCTCCCAGAACAAGCCGGCTGGACACCTGATCGTAGATTCCAAAGTGCCGCAGCGCCGCCTCCGCCGCGCGCCCGTAAGGTGCATGCGCGGGATTCGCAATCGAAATCTTCTTAACCGAAGGATCGAGCAAAGCCTTCATGCCGAGCTTCGATAAGTCCAGCGGCGAGTCGCCCGGCACCCACAGTACTAGGCGGCCGACGGCATAACGGTAGAGCGTGTCCTTCAACGCCAGTTCCTCGGCGATCAGCTGTTGAGGATATTCTTCATCGGCCGAGAAGAAGACATCGAAAGGCGCGCCGTTCCGTATCTGATTGGTCAGATTGCCGGACGAGCCAAACAAAAGCTTCACCGTTTGCCCGGTCTGTTTCGTGTAGCCGTCGACGAGTTGCGGAAGAGCGGCGCTCATGTCCGCCGCCGCGGCCACGGTAATCTCCTGTCCGGTTGCGAAAGCTCCTGTGAACAGGAGTAGTAGTGCCAGCAATTTCCTCATCGTAATTCTTATAAGCGTTCCGTAGAGACGCGTCTTGCCGCGTCTCCACCCGTCCGATGAAGCGGCAAGCCCCGTCTCTAGATGCGGAAGATTGCGGCCCGTTACACCAGTTTCGTCTTCGACAACGGAAGTTCCCGCACTCGCTTGCCCGTGGCCGCAAACACGGCGTTATACAGAGCCGGCGCAAAAGGCGGCACGCCCGGTTCGCCCACTCCGGCCGGCGGCGCTTCGCTCTCTACAATATGCACGTCAACGTGTCGCGGAGCACGGTTCATGCGCGTGAGCTGATAATTGTTGAAGTTGCCCTGGTCGATAATTCCGTTGGTCGCCGTAATCTCGCCGAACAACGCCAGGCTGGTTCCGAACACAGCCGCTCCCTCGAACTGGTTCCGGACATTGTCAGGGCTGACGACCGTGCCCGCATCGAGCGCGGTCCACACACCCGGAATGTGCACCTGTCCCTTGCTGTCGACTTCGACTTCAACCACGGTCGCAACATAAGTGAGAAAACTACGGTGAGCGGCGATGCCCATGCCGCGTCCTTTGCCCATGGGCCGCTTACCCCAGCCGGATTTCTCCGCCGCGATCTCGACGACGCGCCGCAATCGGGCTGTGTCAAGCGGGTAGCGCTGCTTCTCGTCCGCATCTTCCTCCTTATATTCAAGCGGGACGATGCGGGCCGGTCCGATCAAGTCCAGCAGATACTGGACTGAATCTTTGTTGGCGGATTTAGCAAGCTCGTCGGCAAAGGAGTGAATCGCGAACGCATGATAGATGTTCGCCACGCTGCGAAACCATCCAATGCGCACGTGGTAGTCGGCGGGGCCATTTTCAGCGCGATGGTTGGGAATATCGAAAGGAAGATTGTTCCATCCCAGGCCCATCTCGTCGAGAGCATACGTTGCCGAGGCGTCAAAGGTCGAACCGATAGGCGGATACACAGTGCGCTGTAACCACGCAGTCGGTTTGCCATCCGGCCCAATCGCGGCTTTCATGTACATCGCGGCGACGGAGTGGAAAAAATCGCAGTGAATATCGTCTTCGCGGCTCCACACCACCTTGACTGGCTTGCCGAGTTGTTTCGAGAGAACGGCGGCCTCCGCCACCTGGTCAGGTTTCGATTTGCGTCCGAAGCCGCCACCGAGCAGCGTGACATGGCAAGTCACATCTTCTTTCTTGATGCCGAGCACACTGGCAATAGTCTCCTGCACGGCTTGCGGATTCTGCGTCGGGGCCCATGCCAGCACTTTTCCATCGCGATATTCGGCGACGGCGACCGGCGGCTCCATGGAAACGTGCGCCAGATGGGGAGTGTAGTACTCGGCCTCGATAATTTTGTCGCCCTTGGCAAATGCTGCATCCACATCGCCGACGTTGCGAACAACTTTGCCCGGCTTCCGGGAAGTTGCTTCGAGCGTCTTGCGAAACGGGGCGGAGTTGTACTCCGAGTGCGGACTGCTATCCCATTCGACCTTCAGACTCTTCCGTCCCTTGAATGCCGCCCAGGTGTTGTCGGCAATCACGGCGACGCCGCCCAAAGGCTGGAACTGGTGCGGCGGTTTGAAAGTGTCGATGATCAGCGTTTTCTGAACGCTGGGCACCTTGAGCGCGGCCTTGTCATCGTACGACTTGATCTTCTGTCCAAGCACGGGCGGATGCTCAACCGACGCGTAGACCATTCCGGGCATGGTCGCATCCATGCCAAAGATAGCTTTGCCGGTGACCATCTCCGGAAGGTCGAACAAAGAATTGCTTTCTTTGCCGATGTAACGCCACTGGGAACGCGATTTGAGCGGGACATCTTCTTTTTTAGGAACCGGCAGTTTGGCTGCGGCGGCGGCAACTTCGCCATAGCCCAGCTTGCGCCCGCTGGCGCGATGCAAAATGAAGTGGGACTCGGTCGTGCAATCCTTTGGGGAAACGCCCCACTGCGAGGCGGCGGCGTTGATCAGCATCACGCGTCCGGTAGCACCCACCTGGCGCATCAGGTCGAAGGAACTGCGAACTGAGTGGGACCCGTCCGTATCCTGGTCACCGTATTTCGGATCGCCGGTCGCCTGATCGATCTTGACCTTGGACCAATCGGCGTCAAGTTCGTCTGCGACCACGAGCGGCAAGGCAGTGCGGCTGCCGCATCCCATCTCCGAGCGATGGGCGACGACGGTGACGGTGCCGTCTGACGCGATTGACATCCACAGACTGGGTTGAAATGCCGGCGCGGCCGCTTCGCCTTCCGCGGCCCAGAGCGGCCGGGGAATAAAGCGCGCGCTCAACACAAAAACGCCGCTCGCCAGTGCGCCGTGCAGGAACCCTCGTCGGCTAACATGAAGGCTTACATTCTCAATGATCTTCATGCTGTCTCCTTCGCAGCCTTGTGCTTCGTAGCGGGATGCGTCGTGGCCGGATGCTTCGGCGTCTGATGCTTGGCCGCCTGATGAATCGCCGCCCGAATCCGCTGATACGTACCGCAGCGGCAGAGATTGCCCGACATGGCCGTGTCGATATCCTGGTCGGTGGGATTCTTGTTGTCCTTAAGAAACGCGATCGCCTGCATGATCTGGCCGGTCTGGCAGTAGCCGCATTGTGGCACCCGGATCTCCATCCACGCCTTCTGCACGGGATGCATGGGCGCGATGCCTTCAATGGTCGTGATCTCGGTGCCACCCACATCGCTCATGGCAGTGACGCAGGAGCGGATGGACGCGCCATTCTGATGCAAGGTACATGCGCCGCACAACGCCATGCCGCAACCGAACTTCGTCCCCGTGAGCTCCGCGACGTCGCGCAAATACCAAAGCAGCGGCATTTCGGGATCGCCGTCAAACGTCTTCTCTTGCCCGTTCACTTTGAATCGGATCATTTGTCCTCCGATGAACCAAGGATGCTGCGGAATTGATCTCAATATCCTAGTCGCAGAGCGCGAAATGTGGAAGAGTGGAAGGGTAGATTGAAGACAGCCCTGTGGCGCTTCCCTGTGATCCCCCGTGCCCCTTGTGGTTAAAGGTTTAAGTCAGGGCCGTCATATAATCGGCTGTCATCAAGGGAGGAATTTTGGCCTACGACGATCTGCGAGACTGGATCAAAGCACTAGACCGAGCCGGCGAACTGAAACGCATCCAAACCGAAGCGGACCCAATTCTAGAGATCGCGGAAATCGCCGACCGGGTTTCAAAAAGTGAGGACCGACAGGGAACGGTAGGTGGCAAAGCTCTGGTGTTCGAGAACGTAAAAGGCTATCCCGGCGCGCAACTGCTAATCAACCAGTTCGGTTCCGCCCGCCGCATGCGCCTGGCGCTAGAAGTCGATGCGCTGGACGAAATCGCCGAGCGCATCCGCGCCTTCATGGACGTAAAGTCCCCGCAAGGCTTTCTCGACAAAGTCAAGATGCTGCCCATGCTAGCCGAGATGGGCAAGTTCTTCCCAAAGACAGTTGCCACGGGCCCATGTAAAGAAGTGATCAAGCGCGACAATTTCTCGTTGCTGGATTTTCCCATCCTGCAATGCTGGCCCCAAGATGCCGGACGCTTCATCACGCTCCCCTGCGTAATCACCCGCGATCCAAAAACCGGCAAGCGCAACGTAGGCATGTACCGCATGCAAATCTACGACGAGCGCACCACCGGCATGCACTGGCAAAGACAAAAAGTAGCCGCCGAACATTACCGCGATGCAATAAGAAACGCCGCGTCCGCCAAAGATCGTGTGGTGACGGGTCTCGGCCCCGTCCAAGCCGAGCAAAGCCCGGCAGCCGCAGCGGTCGACATCATGGCCAGATCATCAGGAGGCGCATTGCTACCCGCCGGGGATCGCCCCACAGGACGAATGGAAGTAGCCGTAGCCATAGGCACCGATCCTGCCCTAACCTTCTCCGCGATAGTCCCCGCCCCGCCCGACGTAGAAGAATTCATAATCGCCGGATTCCTCCGCCAGAAGCCGGTCGAGCTGGTTAAGTGCGAAACGGTTGATCTGGAAGTCCCAACCAACGCCGAAATCATCCTAGAAGGCTACGTCAATCTAGACGAGCTCCGCACCGAAGGCCCCTTCGGCGACCACACCGGCTTCTACTCGCTGGAAGACGAGTACCCCGTCTTCCACGTCACCTGCGTGACTCACAGAAAGAGCCCAATCTATGCAACGACCGTCGTCGGCAAGCCGCCGCAAGAAGATGCGTGGATGGGCAAGGCGGTCGAGCGCATTTTCCTGCCGCTGATGAAGCTGACCATCCCCGAGCTAGTGGACATCAACCTGCCGATCGAAGGCGTGTTCCACAACCTGATGATCGTTTCCATCCGCAAGTCCTATCCCGGACAAGCCCGCAAAGTGATGAACGGCATCTGGTCGCTAGGCCAGGCGATGTTCACGAAGTGCATCATCGTGGTAGATGAAGACGTGAACGTCCAGGACGTGGCCGACGTGACGTTGAAAGTGCTCAACAACATCGATCCCGAGCGCGACATTCAATTCACGATGGGCCCAATCGATTCGCTCGACCACGCCGCACGCCTCGCCAACTACGGATCGAAGATGGGCGTTGACGCCACGCGCAAGTGGACGACCGAGGGCTTCGCGCGTCCCTGGCCGGATGAGATTGTGATGGACGCTACGACCCGCGCGGTGGTGGATGGAAAATGGAAGGCGCTGGCCAAGGAGTTGGGGATCGAGTAGAAGAGAGCGCGGGAATTATTTCGACTGCCGCAGGGCGTCCGCCTGGTTCGCGACGAAAATCGCTCCCTGGTTTCTGGCGTCTTTTTCCAGAGTGGCCAGATAAGAGCGGGCGGTAGCGGAGCTGGACCACAGTCCAATTTCCCCTAGTGCAAGACGCGCCTGCAGCTCGTAGAGCCGATACCCTTGTTTGTGCGTCGTGGAAAGCATTGATTCTAGTTGTTGACGCGCCTCCGCGGGCTTGCCCGACTTTGCCTGCACACGAGAATCGGCAAGGGTGGCTTCAAAACGTGGCGTCTCGCCGGCAGCTTGCCGCGAGCGGGTGACGGCTTCCGTGGCGGCGCGGCGTGCCTCCGCCAGATTGCCTGCGCCTAATAGATTGCGCGCCAGCAAAGCATGGGCCCATGCGCTACTAGCGGTGGAATTGGTTTTGTCGAATACTGCGGCCGACTGACGGGCCAGCGCCTCTCCATCGGAAAATCTTCTTTCTTGCAGCGCGACGAAAGCGAGCGCGGTGTGGATTTGGGCGGCAAAGTCCTCATCTTTGATTTCTTCGCAGACCGCCAATGCCTGCTCGTATTGCTGTCGTGCTCCTGCCAGGTCGCCTCCGACGACAAGAACGTCGCCCAACCCTGACATAGGATATGGCTGCCCGCCGCGGTAAGTGATTTCCCGCGCCAGAGAGAGCGCCTGATCGAAGTACTTCTTGGCCGCGTCGGGATTGCCTATCTCCACGGAGAGGTTTCCGAGATTATTCAGTGTCGCGGAAGAGCCACGACGGTCGCCGAGTTCGTTGAAGGCAGCCAGCGCCTGTTGCTGCATCTTGAGGGCGCCGGTTAAATCCCCCAAGCCATCGAGGGCATTGGCGATATTTCCATAGTCGCTGGCGAGGCTGGTTGGATCGTGAACGCTCTGGTCAAAGCGCAAGGCCAGGTCGTAGTATGTTTTTGCTTCTTGCAGTTTTCCCTGCTGGTAAAGAATATTTCCGATCCGCTCACGCGAGGCGCGAATGCTTTTTTGAGCCCCGATCTCTTGAAAAACCGGAAGCGCCTCCTCAACTTTCTTCCTCGCACCTTCGAAGTCGCCCTGGTCGAAGAGAACATCCGCGGTCATGAGCAGAGTGCGAGCCGCTCCCTGTCGATAGCCAGCCGAGGAAAAGAGCTCTCTGGCCTGCGCCGCAAGTTGGATCGACTTGTCCGACTGCCCCATGCGCTCGCAGGCAATCGCTTCCAGCTGCAAGGCTTCCGCGACCAGTAGATTGGCGCCCACCGCACGTCCCCGATTCGCCGCCCGGTCGGCCGACGATTGCTGCCGCTTGAAGTCGCTCTGGGACATGGCGATGTTGCCATCGCTGAGATCGATGCGCGCCGCATCGGCATCGGAGACCGGCAGCTTGCGAACGTCAGAGAGAGTGGATTCCGCATCGCTGCCCCGCCCAGCATTGATCTGGGCACGGATGAGGAACAAACCGTAATCGACGCGGTCGGGAAAAAATTGCCAGAGCGCGCGGTAGTTCTCGATGGCCGCAGGCGGGTCGGCGAGGATCTCATGGGCGCGGCCTTCAATCAGCAGGCGCTCTTCCCGTGAAAACTTGCCGGAAACCTTGGGAGACAATTCCAGCGCCCGCCTGGCTTGCTCTTTGGCCTTGTCGTCGTAACCAAGAGTTGCCCAGGCTTGGGCGAGCGCCGAACGGGTGGGGGCGTGGCCGGGATCGAGAGCAACGGCTTTCTCCAGCAAATCGCGGGCCGCGAGAGCATCGAATAGACGCAGTTTTTGCAAGCCCTCGGCGTACAGGCGCGCAGCCTCGAGATTTGACGGCAGGGATGTCCTGACCACGGCCGACTGCTCGTCGGAAAGAGCGGCGATGCCGAGCTTCGCGCGCAATTTGGCCCCAGCCTTGCCGACCAGCGTGTCGATGTCCGACTCGTTTCCTTTTTCCGACACCGTAGCGAGAGTCTCGCCCGCAACTGCGTCCTGCATACGCAGGTCGAGCCGCAGCACGCCATTCCCCAGCGGGAGATACGAGCCGACAACCACGTCATCGCTGCCGAGATTTTGCCGGATGCGGTTGAGGGTCTGCTGGCTGTAGCTGTCGGCGTCGGGAATCGCCAGGCTCATTCTCATTTGCGCCACGCTCTCTCCGGGGATGGTGCGCAATTCATCGCCTTGGCTGAGTTCGGTGGTCATCAGTTCCGATAGTGCGGTGGAGAGCCATGATTTCTCGGGGTTGCCGGAAAGATTCTTGAAACCGAGCACGGCGATGGAGCGGCGCCGAATGGCAGTTGGGGGAGCGAGCCCCGCGTCCTTTTTCCGGTGCATGAAGAGATATGCGGCGCTCGCTACTGCAAGGAGAGCCACGATCAGAGCGCTCGCCAGGTATGGTCGAGCGCGCTTCGATGGAGCGGGAGCGGGAAAGACCGGTGCAGTTCCGGTGGAGACTGGCAACTCGAGAGCCACGGCCAACTCGCCGCCGGTCTGATAGCGCTGCGACGGATCCTTGGCGAGGGCCTTGCGAATGACCTCGTCCAACACCGGCGGCACCTCGGGGTTTAGTCGGCCGGCTGGCTCGAAGGGCCGATTCAGAATTGCATCGATGAGAAGAGGAGCATTGGTTTGCGCGAACGGCCGCCTCCCGGTGGCCATTTCGTAAAGCACCGCACCGGCCGCCCAGACATCGCTGCGCGCATCCGCGCCCTCTCCGCGCAACTGCTCGGGAGCCATATAAGGAAGCGTACCGGTAGTCTCCTGCGACTTGGTTACGGTGACGGTGAGGCCCAGGTCGCTCGGCTGCGGCATGAACTGGGCCAGACCGAAATCGAGAATCTTCAGCCGACCGTCGCGAGTGAGGCGGAGATTTCCCGGCTTCAGATCGCGATGCACTATTCCTTGCTGGTGCGCGGCCGCGAGACCCTGAGCCATTTGCAGTCCGAGACGGAATACTTCCGCCACAGGCAGAGGGCCGGCCGCGAGTCTGGCGTCCATGGCAACGCCTGAGATGTATTCGGTGACCAAAAAATCAATGCCGTCCTGGCTGCCGAACTCATGCACGGTCGCTACGTTAGGATGGTTCAGGCGAGCGAGGGACAGAGCTTCCCTGCGAAACCGCTTCTGAGTAGCCTCGTCGGCGAGCGATCGGGAAGGCAGAACCTTGATGGCGACGTCGCGGTCGAGTTGCTCATCATGCGCGCGATAGACGACTCCCATGCCTCCGGCGCCGATCTTTTCCTCGATCCGGTAGTGCGACAGCTTCTTGCCAATCATGTTGGCCTGAAATGACGGTTAAAGGATAACAGTCTGACGCACGCTAAAGGAGTTTTACTGGCTCCGTCCCCCGTCGATACCAGAACTCCACAGGAAGGGCCCGGCCCAGGATTGCGCTAGTACATGTTTCCGGAAGCTGAAGACGAGTTTCGGACGACGGCAATCCCGGGACCTAGGCATCCGGCAAAATCAGAGACCTTGAACGGCGCCTTTTATTGAGGCGGCCGTTTCTACCGGCAGGCTAGCGTGGAGGCTTCTTTTCTTCTTTAGGCGGAGGCGCCGGTTTGTTCTCGGCGTGAGGCGCGCTCTGATGCACAGGTTGCGACGCCCTTTGACTCTGTGCCGCAGCCTCATGATGAGCGGGCGGCGCGGCTGGCCTGCTCTCGGTATGCGTCGTAGCCGGATGAGGAGCGGGAGCAGGCCTCGGTTCCGCAGGTCGCGCGTTCGCATGTTCGGTCGCTGCGGGCCTGGACGGCTTGGCTTCAGTTCGGGCCGGATGAGGAGCGGGAGCAGGCTTGGCTTCTACAGGTCGCGCGCTTGCATGCTGGGTCGTTGCAGGTTTGGACGCCTTGGGTTCAGTCCTGGCCGTACTTGCATGAGGCGTGGGAGCGGGCTTGGCTTCCGTGCGGCGCGCGGTCACATGCGCGGTCGTCGCCGACTTGGACGGCTTGGATTCAGTCTTGGCCGTACTTGCATGATGCGCGGGGGCGGGCTTGGCTTCTGTGCGGCGCGCGGTCGCATGCTCGGAAGTTGCCGGCCTGGACGGCTTGGATTCAGTCTTGGCTGTCCTTGCATGAGCCGCGGAAGCGGGCTTGGCTTCCGTACGTCGCGCATTTGCATGTGCAGTCGTCGCGGGCTTGGATGACAATGACTTGGATGCGGTCTTGGCCGCATTTGCATGGTTCGCATTCGCGCGATTCGAGGCCGTGCGCGTGTAGTGCGGATCTCCCGCTCGAGCCGCTACCACGCCGGTTTTGAAATTTGCCGGTCTGGCCGTTGCCGCTATGGGCGGCCTACCATGATTGACGGAGGCCCGCAAGCTGCGATTGCCAGCAGCGGCTTGTTGGTGCCGGGTTTGCGCGGTCGTGGGCGGGAGGTGTCGTGCGCTGGCAAACCTCTGTTGTTCGGCTGTCGGTCTTGCATTGGTTCCACCGCTGCCGCCGTTGTAGCTGACGCGGTTCACGCTCGTATTGTTGATGACCGTCTTGTTGTATGTGTTATGAATGATCGTGGTGTTTACGTTCATGACCGAGGTGTTGTAGAAAAAGCTGCCCCCTTGCCAGTATCCGCCCTCGAAGCCGGTGCCCACGTATCCGAATCCATAAAAAACGCCACCGTAGAAGCCGACCTCTTCTCCCCAGTAGCCAGCGTGCCAGAGGTAAACGCCGTCGCCCCATCCCCAATATCCCGGAGTCCACAGGAAACCAACTTCGGGCGCGAGAACCCACGTGCCTGGTACCCAGTAATAATCGCCATAGTCATCGTCCCAAGCCCAATAGCCGGGTGTCCACAGATAGCCTGGGCCCGGGCAGACGGGTTGTACATACACAGGTAAAAGCGGAGGGGCAACAATGACCGATACGCCGATGACTTGCGCGAATGACCGGCCCGGTACAGCGAGGACCGCGAGTGCCAGCAACAAACAGCCTAGTAAGCGTGCTAAGCGGAGAGAAGTCATTTTCATCACCTCGATAATTCCAACCGAATCTGCAGCGGAAAGTTCCGTCTTCGCTGGAATTTCCGTTTTGAGCGTACCTTACTTTGAGCGTACCTTCGCCCGAAGGCCTAGCGCCCGAAGGCCTAGTTCTCCTGCCGAGTCGTTCCAACCGAGAGTTGCGCCTCTTTCCGATGCTGGTGCGGCCGGTTTTGGTTGTTCTCGGAACCGGCTGATGCAGATTCTTGTGCCGCGCCGGAATCGCATTTCGGCAGGCAAAATTTCCACAGCCTAATCCAATGATTCCAAATATCAGTGGGAGGGCAGTAGTAGCCAACACGGGTCCATACCCTAAGGGTAAACAGGTAGGAGCCGAGAGGAGGTCATAAAGACAGCTTTCTGTCTTAATCGTCGCCTATCGTTATTCCCGCGTCAGCAACTCCAATTCTTCCGGAGTTCGAGGCCAGTCCTCTCGCAACAATCGCGACAGGGCGCGGTCGGCGAGCAACTTTCCGCCGGTCTGGCAATTCGGACAGTAATCCGTTTCATTGGACGCATAACGGATGCGCTGAATTTTTGTCTGACAACGCGGACATGGTTCCTTATAGCGCCCATGCACCGCCATTTCAGGGCGAAACGCCGTGACTTTTTCAGGGAATTTGTCGCCAGCCTCTCGACGCAAGCGATCGGTCCATTGGACGAGGCTGTTGCGCAGCGCCGCATAGAGGCGCTCGATTTGTTCGGGTTTCAGCTTCTGCGTCAGCAGCAGTGGCGAAAGGCGCGCTTCGAAAAGAATCTCGTCAGAGTAAGCGTTGCCGATCCCGCTAAACAATCGCGGATCGGTAAGCGCGCGTTTCAGCGTGTGGTTCGCAGAGGTGAGAACCGCAGCAAAGCGCTCCAAATCCGATTCCAAAACTTCAATTCCGCCCGGGTCGAGCGCGGAGAGCCCTTCTTCTCTGGCCACAACATGAAGGGAAGCTCGCTTTTGCGAGCCTGCTTCAGTCCAGAGCAGAGTTCCATTGGCGAAATCGAAGGCAGCCAGACCGCGAGGCGGAGAAAGCTTGGCATCACGTTTTTTCCAGTGCAAGCGCCCGGCAATCATCAGGTGCAGCACCAGCCAAATGTCGTTGTCGAGGCCGATGCAAATTCGCTTGCCAAGTCGGCGCAGACGGACGACGGTCTTGCCCTCCGCGTCCTGCACCGGAGGAGTCGCAGTCCGCAACAAAAATGGACTAGCGATGCGCACACGATCCAGGCGCTGGCCGAGAATACGCTTCTCCAGCGCTTCGAGGTAGACGACAATGTCGGGCAGTTCGGGCACGAGTGAGAACCTTATTAAACTCTCAACCATCGTACATCGTGCGATGCGGGAGGCAGCGGGCAGTGGTCAGTTTACAAGATGCGACTCGCAAAAAAATCGAACCACCAAGGGACACGAAGCATCACGAAGGCATCGGTCTTAGCGTTCTACTTCGTGTACCTTCGTGTCCTTGGTGGTGAACGGTTTGGCAAAGCGAGCCACTGCCAAGCGACTTGAGTACTCACAGTAAGTTGTGTTCTGATGAATGGAAGACGCGCCCTGGGGCTCGCCAGTGCGCCAAACCTCAACCCTCAACCTCATCTTGGAAACCGCACGATGAGAGGAACACCGGAGGAGAAAAAATCATGAGCAAAGTGAATTACATTCCCGAAGGCTACAACACCGTTACGCCGTACTTGGTCATCAAGGGCGCGGCGAAAGCGATCGAATACTACAAGAATGTTTTCGGAGCGACTGTAGTTGTACGCATGGATGGTCCCAACGGCACGGTCGGCCACGCTGAACTGCAAATCGGCGACTCGCGCATCATGCTAGCCGACGAAAATCCACAGATGGGCCATCGCAGCGCCGAAACCATTGGTGCGTCGCCCGTGAGCCTGTATGTGTACCTTCCCGATTGCGACAAGGTCGTCGAGAAGGCGGTCGCGGGAGGAGCGAAAATCCAGAGACCGGTCGCGGACCAGTTCTATGGAGATCGCTCTGGATTCATTCAAGATCCGTTCGGCCATCTCTGGGGCATCGCAACTCATGTCGAAGACGTCTCTGCTGAAGAGATGAAAGAGCGGATGAAAAAGGCGATGCAAGCGGCTTAGGATGGCTCTTAGCTTTTAGCCGTTAGCTGGGTCGAAGTCAAACTTCGTTAACGGCTAAAAGCTTGAATTTCTTCGCACTCGCGGCTACACCATTACAATTCCATTCACCTGGAAAGGAACCCCCTCAATGCTTTCCGCCGGCAATCTTTTTCCGAATTTTTCTCTCCCTAATCAGGACGGCAAGATCACCAAGCTCTCCGACTTCGCCGGGCGCTGGCTGGTCGTTTATTTTTATCCGAAGGATGACACGCCGGGCTGCACCATCCAGGGCAAGTCATTTACCGCGACCAAGGCCGATTTCGACGCAGCCGGGATCGACGTCATCGGCGTGAGTGCCGACGATGTTGCCTCGCACAAGAACTTCTGCAACAAGTTCGCCTTCACCATCGACTTGCTGGCCGATACGGACGCCAGTTTGATGAAGTCGCTGGGCATCGGCCAAGCGGAATGGAAAGGGATGAAGTTCTGGGAGCGCACCAGTTTCGTGGTTGATCCAAAAGGCGTGATCCGCAAGGTGTACGAAAAGGTGAACCCGCAAGGCCACGAGAAAGTCCTGCTTGACGAAATCGAGGGGATGAAGGCGAAGGCAGCCTGATAGCCACGGTAGAGACGCGGCAACCCGCATCTCCTCCCGCCGCTGCGCTCGGCAGCGAGCGGCAACACTCCGCCGTTGCTCTCGCGAGTTTTACCCGAGCTGGGGCGCGGGCAAGGGTTCCCGCAAATCCGCGCTTGCCGCTTACTGCAGAGTGGTTGCGCTGTTTAACCCCTGATAGATAAACAATCCCGCAATGACCAGGATCATAGCCCCCGACAAGGCACCGAGCACCTTGACGATGGGCGTGATCTTTCTCATCTTGGCCAGAACTTCCACTTGATCTTTGTGCATCTGGGATTCGACTTCATGGAGGTCGATGGAATCGTCCTCATGCATGGTGAGGGTGCTGCGATAGATCAAGAGGATAATGAGGATGCCCGTCAGAACACCCCACGCGACAAGCAGCCCATACATAGGAGACATACGCCACCTCGGAGCTGAGATCGAGCCAATCCCCGAAAGTTGCGAAGTTTCGCCCCAGCGAAACTTCGTGGTATTCGCCGGCGTTCGGGTACGTGGCCCCTACTGCGAACCATTATAGACCCGTTGGCAAGAGGGACCGCGACTTCCAGTCTGCCCAAAGCATCTAACTACTAGATACGGGAAGGAGTACCGGCTGCCGAAAAGCCTTGTCGAGCTGGGTGCAACCTTTGTTATAATAAGCAATCACAAGGAGATAAACAGATGGCAACTATCACCGCACCGGAGGTGCAGCCCAAAGCCGCGGCACCTGTTCTGACCCCCAGCGCGATTGCCAA
>Ga0209648_10002185_pt1 | contig 16125 bp, 11 predicted proteins | sample GraSoi2013_115cm_FD_185830 | JGI IMG/M metagenome (GOLD analysis project Ga0209648, IMG submission 185830) | Grasslands soil microbial communities from the Angelo Coastal Reserve, California, USA - Sample 9_17_2013_115cm (SPAdes) (version 2) | ecosystem: Environmental > Terrestrial > Soil >...
TTGCGGCCCTTTCTTTCGCCGGCGGCGGAGGGCGCGGAATTCATAAAAGAATGGGACGACACGAGCCGCATTCTGGCGGAGTTTGACACCCTGCGTTTGCTGCTGGACTTCAGCCATTTTCTCCCGGCGCCGGGTGGAAGCGATCCCGATCGAAGATTTCCGCCTTTGCTGCACGCTCATTTGCTGGGCAAGAAGCTGGGTGGTTTTGAAGTGATTTGGGATGCGGCCGGCGCCGAGCCGTTGTGGGCGGGGCAGCCGCGGGTAAAAGACGGCGTCCTGTTCTTCGATATCTGGACCTCGTTTGCGCCCATTGTGGTTGGCGGTGCGCCTGCGGCTTCACTGTCCCCTGACGTCTCGACCACGGCCTTCCGGATTCGGGCGACGGTGCAGCCTCCGACGAGGTTGCTAGCATCGACCGAGGTGAGTGTGCGAATTCGCAACGGTGGCGAAAGGACGCTGCTGTTCGAGTTGTCGCGTTATCTGAAGATTGATGCCGTCGAGGCGGATGGGCGGCCGCTGGACTTCATCCAGAACCCGGCGATTGAAGGAACGCAGCTGCGGCGAAAAGGGAACGATCTGGTGGCGGTGGTTTTTCCGGCTTCGCTCGCGCCCGGCAAGGAATTGAAATTGCGCTTCAGCTATGCGGGCGAGGTTCTGTCGGAGGCCGGGAACGGGTTGCTGTATGTGGGTGAGCGCGGCACGTGGTATCCGAATCTCGGTTTGAGCCCGGCGCAGTTCGAGATGGAATTTCATTATCCCGCGAACTGGACGCTGGTGGCGACGGGAAAGCTGATCCCACGCGCGGGCGGCGAGGACGGGGAAACGAAAGCGGAAGCAGGGGCGGAGAGAGTTTCACGGTGGACTTCGGAGCGGCCGATTCCAGTGGCCGGCTTCAACCTGGGCAAGTACGTCCGGGCGGAGGCGAAGGCGGGCAATACTTTGGTGGAGGCGTATGGCACGTTGGGCGTCGAGAAATCGTTCCCGAAGGCGCAGGCACAGGCGATCGAGCAGCCGGCTTTTCCGGGTCTTCCCACGCCGCGATCGCGATCGATGGCGCCGATGGTGGTGATTCCTCCTCCGCCGTCCCCGGGGCGCAATGCGCAGGCCGTGGCGGACAAGGCGGCGAAGGCAGTTGCGAGTTTCTCGCAGTGGTTTGGGCCGTATCCGTATGGTTCACTGGCGCTGACGCAAATGCCGGGGAATTTGAGCCAGGGCTGGCCGGGGCTGGTGTTCCTGTCGAGCTTCGCGTTTCTGAGCCCGCAGGAGCAGACGGATCTGCGTCTTGACCCGGTCACTCGCGAGCTCGACAACCTGGTTCTGGTGCACGAGACGGCGCATCAATGGTGGGGCGATCTGGTTTTGTGGAGGAGTTATCGGGATCAGTGGCTTGCCGAAGGTCTGGCGAATTATGCGTCCCTGTTGATGCTGGAGCAACAGAACCCGGCGCAATTCCGGCAGGTTCTGGAAAAGTATCGCCGCGACCTTCTGAGCAAGAACAAAGACGGCGAGTGGCTGCGCGACGCTGGTCCGGTAACCCTGGGGCAGCGGCTGGTGTCGTCGCATTTCCCCGAAGGATATGAGGCGATCAGCTACGAAAGAGGGACATGGCTGTTTCATATGCTGCGTTCCATGTTCCGCGATTCAATGCTGCGCGATTCCGAAACGTTATCCCGTTCCAGGAAAGGGCGGGCGCATCCGCTCGCGAATCCAGACGAACCGTTCTTCCGCGCTCTGCGGAAACTCAGGGAGCGCTATGCAGGAAGGACCGTAAGCACGCAGGAACTGATACAGGTTTTCGAAGAGGAGTTGCCGCGCCCACTTTGGTACGAGAATCGTCCCAAATTGGAATGGTTTTTGGAGGGATGGATCGAAGGAACCGCAATCCCGGAGCTGAAAGCGCGCGAGATTCGCATCACGGAGAAAAATGGCGTGACTACGGTCACAGGCGTGATCGTACAAAAGGACGCGCCCGACGATCTGGTGACCGCCGTTCCGGTGTTTGCGACGACGCCGAGTAACGCGCTGGTCTTTCTGGGCGAAGTGTTGGCAGATGGCGCGGAGACTGCCTTTCGACTGAGCGCGCCGAGTGGGGCGCGCAAGATCGTGCTCGATCCGAAGCAGACGATTCTTAGTTCGGCAAAGTAGATTCCGAACAATATTCCCAAACCCTATCCGAACGGCAGAGACGTTGGTGCGGAGCGCGCCGATCTGGCGAGGGCCGCGAGGCTATGCGCTTGCTCGAAGAAGAGGTATCGGCAAAGTGAATTGGAGAGGGTATGACTCTTCAGCAGTGGGTACACGCGAACGAGCAGCCGCGGCGGCGCACCATCCTTCTGGTTGAGGACGAGCCTTTTGTGCGGGAGGCGACCTGCCGCATTCTGGAGAGCGCGGGCTTTGAAGTTATGCCGGCGGAAGATGCGCGGGAGGCGATGAAGCTTTACCTGGAGTGTGAGCGCGGCATCGATCTGGTGATGACGGACATGGTGCTTCCGGGTCGAACAGGATTGCAGCTGGCGCAAGATCTGCAGGAACATTCACCGGAGGTTGTGGTTCTGCTGACGTCGGGCTACAGCAATCCGGAGTACGCGACGGAAGCGCCCGAGTCGCGCACGTATTTTCTAGCCAAGCCGTATTCGAAGCGGACGCTGGTCGAGAAGATTGAGAAGATTCTTGGGGCGGTGAAACTGGGCCGTGCGGCAACGCAAACGGGCTAGTGTGGAAGCGGGGCTTCGCCCCGCTTGGACGGGGCAAAGCCCCGTCCCCACACAGGATGCGCTCCCCTTTAGCCTCCGCCCAACCTGTAAGCTTCTGCGGACGTTTATAATCCTCCTTCTCAAGTTCAAGTTCCCAAGGAGCACTCATGAGATTCGAGGGTCGAGTCGCGCTGGTTACGGGAGCGTCGCAGGGGATCGGTCATGCCTGCTCGCTGGCGCTGGCGCGGGAGGGCGCGACGGTCGCGGTCGCGGCGCGCAATCGGCAGAAACTCGACGAACTGGTTGCCGAGATCGCGGCTTCGGGAGGGAAGGCAGCGGCGTTCGTCATCGATGTCGCGGATGAAGAGCAGGTGAAGTCCGGGATCAAGTCGGCGCTTGGGCAATTTGGCAAGATCGACATCCTGGTGAATAACGCTGGCATCACTCGCGACCAGCTGGTCATGCGCATGAAGCGCTCCGATTGGGACGCGGTGCTGAATACGAATCTGACTTCCGCTTATCTGTGCATCCAGCAGGTGATCGGTTCGATGCTCAAGCAGCGCTGGGGACGGATCATCAACGTCACCAGCGTCTTCGGACAGATCGGGCAAGCAGGTCAGGCGAATTACGCGGCTTCGAAAGCTGGGCTGATCGGGCTGACCATGGCGATGGCGCGCGAGGTGGCTTCGCGCAATATTACTTGTAATGCGGTCGCTCCGGGATTTATTGAGACCAGCATGACGGCTGCCTTGAGCGACGAATTCAAGCAGAATGCGGTGAAGCAGATTCCGCTCGGTCGCGTGGGCTCTCCCGAGGACGTTGCCAGCGCGGTGCGCTTTCTGGCTTCCGACGATGCTTCCTACATCACAGGGCATGTGCTGAACGTCAACGGTGGCCTGTTGATGGGCTAGTGTAGGGCGGACACTCCTGTCCGCCGCTTTTGACCTTGGTCTTGCTTTTGACTTCCCGAGCCCAAAAAATCAGAGTCGGTGAGGCATGAAGAAAAATATCTGGAGAGCGGTGATCGAAGTCGGTTTTATCATCTTCCTGTTTTATTCCAATCTTTTGATGGGAGAATTTGAGCGCTCAGGCTTGGGACAGAAGAGGGGCTTAGCTTGGGCCATCGGAGATGTTCTTACCGCTGCCAATTTTGAAATTGCCATGATCGCCGCGCTCATCGGTTATATCCTTTTTGAATTTCTTCGGAAGAAGTTCTAGTTCTCAGTTCCCGGTTCTCAGTTCTCAGTCTTCAGTATTCTCAGTGCTGGGATCAAGTTCTGAGAACTAAAATCGGCTGCGAGCTGCTGCGGATTTCTCCTGTTAACTCTTAAGGTAATAACCCACTAGTACGGGGTACCCCCTCCCCCCCCCGGGTCTTTTGGAATCATGGGGTTAGGAAGAAATTCCCGCCAGATCTTTGGGTTTAAAGGACTTATAGGTAAAATATTCCGGAATAAGGACTTACCTTGATCTTTCGCTTCGCCCAAGACTTCGGCAGCGGGCTGACGCCCGCTAACGCCTCTCAAAATCTAGATCCTTCGCTTCGCTCAGGATTTCGGCAGCGGGCTCCCGCTCCGCTCACGCCCGCTAAACGCCTCAAGTTGTCAAAGAGCGCTGAAAATGACTTTGGACGGCTTCGAGGACCGTCTTTGAAGACAGGGACACTTGTTCCTTGCCCTAATCAGGAACATTGTTGCATAGGTCGGGCTGGGTGTCTGTGATGGCCGTCACATGTTGGGTGTGATGAAAAAAGGGCTGGGCCACTGCCCCCCCGGACCCTTTAGGTCTGGCGAACTTTGGGCTTTGCAAACGCCAGCACTACCTCCCTGCGCATCCGCGCGTCCATGGAATCCGAATTAGACCCCGGTGTTGGCGGAGGCAAGTAACGACGGTTTGCCGGCAACGCGCGTACACGTCGATATTCAATTCTCAATCCGCAGACCTTGGCAATCGCCGAAATAATGTGTGATGTCCGGATGTATGTGCCACGGACAGTATTCTCGCCAATTACGTACACGGCCTTTCCACCCGGAGCAAGCACCCGGGCGACTTCGCGCATAGCTCGGCGCATGTCCTCGATGTAGCGGGTCAGCACAGCTCCGTCGTGGCGGCCTAACCCCGGTTTCAGCTTCAAGTCGGAGATAATCGCTTGGACTTCGATGTCGCTCCGTGACTCATTTGGGGTCGTTTCAGTCCCCACGCTCGCAGCACGCACTCTACGAAGATCGGGGATCCGATAGCCCATCCAAACGAGGGAAAATTTGCTGCAGCGGATGTAATCAATCGCATTGAGGTAGGGTGGGGACGTCACAACCAGGTCTATAGAGGCATTTCGCACGGGTAGATCGCGCGCATCCCCGAGGTGTATGCGCGTTGCCGGCCCACGATCCCCAACCTTTTTGTCGACACAGTTCTTCACTACATGGTCTACCGCTGCCAGAAACTTGCGGAACGGCTTGACCGGAGCACGCCGAAACACCTTGTGAGGGCGGCTGTGGGAGAGGTCCATGGCCAGCGAGGCGCCTGACTGCTTGGTAATTATGAGTCTCGATAAGGCGCAAAGAAGAATATCGCGCGTCGCCTCGTCTCGCACTCGTGCTACCGCGAGCGACAAGGAGGCGAGTTGCCGCCTCGCGTACCCGTCAAACCAGTAGGCCACGAATTTGCGGGTCTCTCGGTCTGACCCTGATGGGTACGCTGCGCCTTGGCTCATGTTGTCAAAAATCTTCTTTGCGCGTGCAAGGACCTCGCGCGCTTTGATCTGCGTTTCTTCAGCTGCGACTGCAGTAGTCCAGACTCTGGAGATGAGAACCGCAAGAGGGTCGATGTCCACACCAACCGCCCTATGCTTCTTCAAGCGGGCGAGCGCAATGACCGTCCCGGAACCCATCATCGGGTCGAGCACGCGAAGCGGCTTTTTCGCCTTCGAAATGATCTCTAGTGCGATGCCGGGAGCCATACGAGCAGGAAACGGGTGAACGGCCTCGCGTCCAAGAGTTTCGTAGATGGTCTTACGGTGAAGTCGGATCATTGCCTTAGGTCTGCCCTCAAACAAGATACTCCTTGGGTGCGGCGTCAATTGCCGCCATAACGTTGTCTACACTTTGGTCCAGTTCCACGGTCTCCGAAGTCGCGTAGAGGGCGCGCGTAGCCATCTGCGCCATGCCCTTGCAAAGGTCGATGAGAGCTTCATCAGTGTCGTAAACAATGGGTGGCGTTCGATGGGAAAGCTCGACTCTCAACTCACCATACTTGACAACCGCTCTATCGTATCGCTTGTGCAACTCCCTTATTGTCTCAACGATTTCCCGGTAGGGTGGTTTGGCAACTTTGGCAGCACGCACTGCTTCGACCCACGTATGGCTCGCTTCTTGGAGCTGACACTCGAATAAGCTCCGCAACTTCTGCAAACCGACTTGCTTCACTGGCCTCAGACTAACAAGATCAGCCAGATCATCGATCGTGATCAGCGTGATAGTCCTGCGTTCACCCCTGCCCGTATCTTGCAGAGCTTGGGTCTTTTTACGATCATCATCAATTTGTTTAGCCAAGGACGAGGTGTCACCCTTCGGAAAATCACGGCCAACCACGAGAGCGTGTTGACATTTCCAATCATCGCGGTGCTGAACGATAGTTGCGACCTTAACCGTACCTGCGGCAACCTTACCCTTGTCCTGTACCTTGCTTTTGGCGTCTAAGCTCACGGCGTAGCGAAGAGGTATGCCGTTCTTCGCCGGTAAAACCGCTACTGCAACACCGTCCGGTTTGCCGGGCCTCCAAGCGGTGTCACCTCGAATCCGAGACTTGTGAATGCCGCGCAAAGTTTCCGTTCGAGAGCATCGGAATCGTTCCGTGCATTCCTAAGGGCCATCGCAACCGCAAAAGCGCTCTGCCTGCCTGACTCGTTAGCGAGATTGCGCAATAACTGATCACGAAGCGACAAGAACGACTCAACTTCCTCGTGTTTAACACCAATGGCATAAAGGTGTGCCTCAGCTAGCACTTCTGCCATCGCAAGAAGCTGGAGGGGCTGCCCCGCACCTTTACTAATGAAGTCATCGTAAAAGGTGGCAACAAACGGGTGCCAAGCATTTATTCGCAGTATTCCAGTGAGAGTATCGTATTGTGCAATACCGTTCTCCTGGGCTCCTTGAAAGTCGACAGTTAAGCCAGTTATGAACTGATCTGCCTCTGACGCTCGTTTCTCAAGCTCTGTCAGAAACGCAGCATTTTCGGCAGAGGATTTGTACTGTGGTATGACTAAATACCGAGATCTCCCATTTCCTGCTATGACAGAACGCGCCAGTTCAACGATCGGCCCGCGCGTCAGGCTCGTAGGACTAGCCGCGAGCTTTCGAGCTAGCTTCGCTCCTGGCTCCTCACCTGCGTCGTGCTTCTCTATGGTAGACCGCACGTAGTTGAAAACGGCTCTGAGCAGGTTCTGTGCTGAGGTGAGAAGTGGTCCCTCCCTGATAGCCTCGCGATTTGACCGAAGGTCTCGGTCCAAGCTGTCCATGTTCACAACCAGTCGAAAACGTCCGAAGGTTCCGTGTCGGAGTTCATCAGGCGAGATGCCGAAGTGTCCGTCAAGCACGTTCACAAGCCGACCGAAGACATAGACGAAGAAACCGTAGCTACGCCCGATTTCGTCAGACTTTCCGGTGAGGAGATCCTTGTACGCTTCTGCGTAGCCACTAATGCGTCCAAGCCCTGGCACTTCCAGCCCAAATCTCCGCTCGCTATCTTTGTCAGCGTTCGTGTCCTCGTAAACTGAAACATCCTTGGGGCCAGGCCTTGGCAGGGCGACTAGGTCTTTGCCGAGAACCCATTTCTTTAGCAGCCCTTTGCCATGCTTGCTGGGAACGAGCTTGGCGCTGTTCAACCAGATGCCAAAATCCGGGCGCAGCGGCAACGCAGAACGCAATACCCATTCGAGAAATCCCGGCTTGACCTCGAAAACCTTCGGCTTGAGCGAAGACATGACTGCAATGGTCCAAGATCCCGGCGCTCCTTTGCCGAACAAGACCATTCCAGTCGACTTGAAATCGGGCCTCTCAGTCCACTGCTTGAGAGCCTGCTTGGCCTGTTCCTCGCTCAGTTCACGCAGAGGAATTTTGATAGGCGTCGTCGGTTCGACCTCCCGGTCAACGCGCTTATCTATGGCGCCGAAGTCCATCGACGTTGAATAGTATTTTCCCTGTCGCTTACTGATGTGCGTAAGGCGCTCAGCCAACACGTATGTCGCCAGCTTACCGATCCCGAACTGGCCGATTTGTGATCGCCCGCGGGGTAGAACGGCCAAACGGCGCTTATTGCTGACTCCTATTAGCCAATGCTGCTTTAGGCCGGAAACATCCATGCCCTCGCCGTCATCGATAACAACGACCGTCGCGTCCTGGTCATGAAGATTCGATGAGAGCAACACTACGACCCGCAGGGCACCGGCGTCGAAGGCATTTGCAACTAGCTCCTCAATCGCCTTGTTCGGGCTGGCGTACAAACTCTCAGAGAAGATCTCTATGATTTTGTAGCTCAGCCGTACAGCAATTGTGTCTTTCGGCTCGCCGATCTGCGCGAAAATAGGTTCTTTAGCCATAGGTCGCAACGTCTCGCATCGTGGCGATGTTTGCTGAACGAAAAAGGGCCATAGGTTTCCCCATGGCCCCCTCGGTCGGGATCATTATCTACCAGTCTCGGGTATCGATGTATAGACCACTTTGGTGCTGGTTGGCGTGCGGAGAGAACGGGGATGGGAGAGTTTGGGGCGATCGGGATTGATCCGCGGCTCTGAAGAATGAAGAACTAACAAAATGAGTCTTGCAAGAATTACAGTGTAACAACTACCCGCCAGTGGCTCTTTAACCACACTCGACCCTGAGCATTATCAATGACTTGCAACCCCACCAGTCGCCTCCAAATCATTTCGCGTTGGCTCTTACATACGTACATCTCTATATGTACAAATTTACCACTACAAAATGTTCCACGTGGAACATTGTACGTACAATTATTGTAAGCCTGTCAGCGGGACTCGCGGACGACCAGGATCATTCCTGGACGCAGGGCGGCGATATTCCGGTTGTCGTGCTTCAGGGCGGTGACGGTGGTGTTGTACGAGGTGGCGATTGAAGAGAGGGTTTCGCCGCGCTTTACTTTGTGATGTTTCACCGGAGGACGGGCAACTGGGTTGGCCGAGGCGGTTTGAGTTCCGGCGGCGTGTTTCGATCGGCTTGAGTGCTTGGTTGCTACCTGCGTTTCTCTTTGTCCCGCGCTTCGCGTTACCGGTAGGTGAAGATACAGGATCCTTCGTCCGGCCAGGCTGCTGCCTTTGATGCGGTTCCATCCGCGCAGCATTTTTACGCTGACTCCGAAATTCTCGGCTACGGACTCGACCGTGTCTCCTTTGCGGACTTTGTAGTGGGTGGTGGCGTGGGCGTAGGTGCTGGTGTCCGCCTGCTTGCCGGGGGCGATGGGGATGATCAGACGGGCTTCGGGCGCTAGCGCGTTGTTGTTATTCGAACCGCTGCTCGAACCGATTTCCAGGTCATTCGCTTCGGCTATGGCTTTCGGCGTGGTGCGATAGGTGCGGGCTATCGCGGCCAGGGTTTCACCATCCTGCACCTTGTGATATCGCCACCAGACGCGCTTGTCGGCTGGAATCGCGGCTACGGCGGTTTGAAACTTGTCGGCGGTTCCGGCGGGCAGGTGGAGCTCGAATGCGCCGGCTTTTCCCGGAACTTTTGGAGTGGTCAGCCTTAGCAGGCTGGGGTTGAGGTCCTGCAGGTCGGCGGCGGTGGCATCGACGCACTCGGCGGCCAGGCGGAGGTCGATGGGATAGTCGATCTTTACGGTGTCGTAGGGAACGGGCTTGTCTTTGATTACTGAATCCAACCCATACTGGGCGGGGTTCTTGGCCATGATGGTTACGGCCACGATGATGGGGACGTAGTTGCGGGTCTCCCTGGGCAGCACGTTGCGGCGGTAGAGTTCCCAGAAATCGGCGTAGCCGGTGCGCTTGACCGCGCTCTGGACGGTGCCGGGGCCGGAGTTGTAGGCGGCCATGGCCAGATACCAGTCTCCGAACTGGGTGTAGAGATCTTTCAGGTGGTGGGCGGCGGCGCGGGTGGCCTTTTCGGGATCCTGGCGGTCGTCGACCCACCAGTTGCGCTCTAGTCCGTAACCTTTGGCGCGGGTGCCCATGAACTGCCACATGCCGCGGGCGCCGGCTCGGGAAACGGCTAGGGGATGGAATCCGGATTCGGCCTGGGCAAGATAGATGAGTTCCTGGGGAACGCCTTGTTCGCGCAGGACGCGGCGGATCATGTCTTCGTAGCGGCCGGAGCGGGCCAAGGCGCGCTCGACGGTGCCGCGTCCGCGATTGGAGAAGTAATTGATGTAGCCGGCGACCTGGTCGGTCATCATCAAGGGCAGGTCGGAACGGGTGGATTTGATTTCGGCTTCGGCTTTGGCTTTCACCTTTTGATCGACGGCGGGGGTGAGTTCGTTGGCTTCGTCGATGGGCGCGGGTTCCGACTTTTGCGCTGCGAAGCCGTCGCCTTGCTGGAGGGCGGCTAGTTCGAGGCCGTTGATGCTGTCGAGAATGCGGTCGAGTTCTTGCTGGAGGCGGTCGTCGGCGTGGACGTCGAATCCGCTGCCCAGGAGTTGGTTAAAGGCGGAGTCGAAATTCTGCTTCGCGGCTTCGAGGTGGCCGGCTTGATAGTTATCCTGGCCGGACTGGTATTCCTTTTCTACGCGGGCGATAAGGTCGGTTACGGGATCGGCCTCGAGGGCTTGCGGCTTTGGTTTCGGCGGGTGTTCAGCGGCGGCAGGCTTCGGCTTGTGGGGATCGACCGGGCTGCTGGAGGCGGTCAGCGCGGGGGCTTGGGCCTGGGCGGGAGGCGCGAAAGTAGTTTTCTGGGCACTCTGGCAGGCGAGGGTCGACACCAAACTCGCCGCTAAGAGCGCGGAGAGAATGATGGCCGGATACGAGTTGGAAGAAAACCTCATATTTTCAAAAACTTACCCGAAGCACTCTGGGGCGCGGCTGCTCCTCGTGCTTATTCTTATTGTTGATGAGATGGTACTATCGCAAAATTCGTTGGGTCAACGCCACAGAAGACCCATGAACCCCATTACTTTGGGAACCGGGTGAGCATGTTACCCCAGGCTTGCGGGTGATGGCAACGAGTCTTTCGCCGTTCTGAATTCATCGAAAAGCGCAAATGAAGGCCATACAGATAAAGCAAACGGGTGGGCCGGAAGTGATGGAACTGGTGGAGTTGCCGGTCCCGCAGCCGAAAGCGAACGAAGCCATGGTGAAGATCGCGGCGGCGGGCGTCAACTTTATTGACGTCTATAACCGCGAAGGGCGCTACAAGGCGCCGCTGCCGTTGGTCCTGGGACAGGAAGGGGCGGGCGTGGTTTCGGCGGTCGGGACCGATCTGCGCGACAACGTGCGGGACTTGGCGGTGGGCGATCGTGTGGCTTATACCTCGGTGCTCGGAAGTTATGCCGAGTACTCTGCGGTGCCAGCGGACCGGCTGGTGAAGATTCCGGCGGGCGTGGGAGAACGCGAGGCTGCGGCCGCCATGCTGCAGGGGATCACGGCGCAATATCTGACTCATGACACTTATCCGCTGAAGAAGGGCGAGACGGCGCTGATTCAGGCCGCGGCTGGCGGAGTTGGGTTGCTGTTGGTCCAGATGGCGCACAATCTTGGAGTGCGGGCGATTGCGACGGTTTCGACCGAGGAAAAAGCTGCGCTGGCGCGGGCGGCGGGAGCGGATGACGTCATTCTTTATACGCAGGCGGATTTTGAGGCGGAGACAAAACGGCTGACCGGGGGCAAAGGCGTGGACGTGGTGTATGACTCGGTGGGCAAGACTACGTTCGAGAAGGGGCTGAATCTGTTGCGTCCGCGCGGCATGATGGTGCTCTTCGGAGGTTCGAGCGGGGCGGTCGCGCCGATTGATCCGCTGGTGCTGATGCAGAAGGGCTCGATTTTTTTGACGCGGCCATCGCTCGGGCACTACACTGCTACGGCGCAGGAGTTGCAGCAGCGGGCCGGGGCGGTCTTCGGCATGATTCGCGACGGAAAACTCAAGTTGCGGATTGAGCATGTGTATCCGCTGGCTGAGGTGCAGCAGGCGCACCGGGAGCTGGAAGGGCGGAAGACTACGGGGAAGCTGCTGCTGTTGCCGGCTTAGAGACGCGCGGCTTGGAGAGGACTCCAGCCGCGAAAGCGGCGGCACAGGAAAGCCCCGGACGTCAGTCCGGGGTAACCCGATGGAAAGCGACCGAGTCCCGTAGGGAAGCCACTTGCGTCCGTACGCACAGGCCGGTGCCGTCCCTACGGGACTCTCGTCTCCAACTCGCTTACCCGGCACTCACGTGCTGGGCTTTCTTGTTCCGCCGCTTCGCGGCTGCTGGGTATCACCTAGGTTCGCGGCTGGCGACTGGGTATCAACTAACTTTCTCTCTCTCTTGCGGGAATACTTCTTCATGTAGGCGGGCAGGTTTTGCTGGCAGCGGTCGTCGCGGATTGCGGCACCGACCGTCATCTCTAGCGGAATCACCCCTGCCCAGGTCGGGAACGAGTAATCTTCTTCGTCGTCTACCGGCGGGCCTACGCGAACTTTGGCGGAAAATTCAGCGATCGGAAGACGCAGGACTGACGTTGCCTTCAGCTCTGTTTCGTTGGGCTGGCGCGAGTCTTCCCAGCGATGAGGGAGGATGTGCTCTGACAGCGCGCGAAGGGCGGCGAGTTTTTCCGCCGGATCGTCGACTATGGTTGCCGTGCCTAAAATTACCACGGAGCGATAGTTCATCGAGTGATTGAAAACGGAGCGGGCGAGGACCAATCCATCGAGCAGCGTGACCGTGATGCAGACGGCGATGCCTTGATCGAGGTTGCGGAGCATGCGGCTGGCGGCCGAGCCGTGGATGTAAAGCACGTCTCCGTCGCGTCCGAAAGAAGTGGGGATGACGAAGGGATGTCCGTCGGCTACGAAGCCGACGTGGCAGAGGAAAGCTTCGTCGAGGATCTGGTTGACGGCGTCGCGGTCGTACACCGCCCGCTGCGGTTCGCGCACTATGCGCGTACGTGGAGTGGGATTGGCATTGCTGGAGTCTGAGGTGGTGGACGTTGAATTGTTGGACATGGAATTGACTTCCCGGGCAGGCGCCAAGAGTGGTGAAGTGGTAGTTTAGCAGGTTGCAAGTGGGAGACTTGCATCACACGCTGTAAGCGGCGTTATAATGCAACTCTGCCACGCTCGTCAGGGTGCCTGGTTCCGGGACACCCGCCAATTTCGCAAACGACATGGAGATCTGGTCACTCTGTGTTTATGAAAGTTTAACGCGGCGTTAACCCGGCCTCGCCGTGCTCCGGCTATACCTGTGGGAACGTCGCCTCGTCTTAAATCGCAGATTAAGTCGCACCTTAAATCGCATCTTAGATCTCACACCCAGGAGGCTCTTTGTGAAATCCTTTCTCCCCTTCCGCGGTTTGTACCGGACATTAGTTTTCGCCGGCGCGCTTTTAACCGCCGTGACCGGCATCTCAAAGGCTCAAAATACGTGTGGGCTGAACTCTGCCAACGGAAAAATAAAACACGTTATCTATGTTCAGTTCGATAACACGCATTTCGTCCGCGATAACCCTAACGTGCCTTCCGATCTCGAGCAGATGCCGAGCCTGCTAAACTTCCTCGAAGGTCAGGGGACAATTCTCACCAACCATCACACCCCGCTTATCTCGCACACCGCTACCGATATCCTCACCTCGCTGACTGGCGTGTATGGCGACCGTCACGGCGTGCCCGTGAGCAACAGCTTCCGCTACTTCAACCCGAACGGGACCAGCAACCTCGGCGTTTCGTTCGCTTATTGGACCGACCCAATCTTTGACCCGACAACCAGCACGCCCACGGACACGAAATTCAACATGTTGACCGCCGACGGGCATAACGCTCCCGCGCCCTGGGTAGCGTTCACTCGCGCCGGGTGCAATGTGGGAGCGGTGGCAACGGCGAATACGATCCTGGAAAACATTGCCACCGACATTGCCACGGTTTTTGGCGCGAACTCGGTACAGGCGCAAGAGGTTGCCAGCAACCGCGATCAGGCTTTCGCCGATTTCGTCGGAATCGGTATTCACTGTGCTGCGGGAGATCCTTTGTGCTCTTCCGCCAACACCGGCGAGCAGGACTTGCTTCCGGATGAGCCCGGCGGGTACGCGGGGTACCAAGCCTTGTATGGCAACAAGTACGTCGCTCCTCAGATCAGTCCGAATGGACCGATGGCCGACCTGAACGGAAACGTGATTCAGGATACGAAAGGCCACATCGGTTTTCCGGGCTTTGATGGGATGTCGGCGGCAGTGTCGCTTGCCTATGTGGCCGCCATGCAGGAGCATGGCGTCCCGATCACCTACGCTTATATTTCCGATGCGCACGATAGCCATTCCGGCGGCGGTGCGTTCGGTCCCGGGGCTGCGGGTTATGTCGCGGCGCTCAAAGCCTACGACGATGCTTTCAATAAATTCTTCACCCGCCTGGCGGCCGATGGGATTACGCGCGACAACACGCTGTTCATTTTCACGTCCGATGAAGGCGATCACTTTGCGGGCGGTCCGCCCAGTCCCGCCAATTGTGACGGCGTAACTACTCCTTGCACGTATGCGAAGATCGGAGAAATCAATGCCAACCTGGCGGGCTTGCTGGCAACGGAGCGATCCAATACGACTCCGTTCAAAGCCCATTCCGACGACGCGCCTACCATCTACATCACCGGAAATCCACTCCGCACCGATCCTGTGGCCCGCGGTTTTGCCCGCGACCTCGATGGGCTGACCGCCGTGAACCCGATCACCGGGAATACTGACAAGATCAGCCAGTTTCTAGCCGATCCGGTGGAGATGAAGATTCTCCACATGGTCACCGCCGACCCGGCGCGCACGCCTACCCTGGTGATGTTTGCCGATCCCGACTACTTCCTGTTTGCCGGCGCGACCAACTGCAGCCCATCGTGCGTGACCGAAAACCCGATCTTTGCCTGGAACCACGGCGACGTTCAACCGGAGATCGTTACCACCTGGCTGGGAATGGTCGGCCCGGGCGTGAGAGACGACGGCGTCGACGGCCAGACCTGGTCCGATCACACCGACATCCGTCCGACGATCTTGCTGCTGGCGGGATTGAAGGACGATTACGGGCACGATGGCCGGGTACTGTCGGAAGCTCTCACGGGAGCGGCGCTGCCGCCTACGGTGACGGGAAACGGAAACATCTTCCGGCAACTGGCGCAGTCCTACAAGCAGATCAACGCATGCGTCGGGCAATTTGGACTGGGTACGCTGCGTATGTCGAACTCAGCGCTGATCTCGAATGATCCGGGTGACGCGACTTACAACCAAGTGGAAAACAATCTCATCAACCTCAACACCCAGCGGGATTCCCTCGCCAGTCAGATGATTCAGATCCTGGAGGATGCCGCGTTCAACGGCAAACCCATCGACCCGGCGCAGGCGTCGTCGCTGATACAACAGGCAAATCAGTTGCTGCAACAGGTATCGCAGTAAGTCCGCCCACCCGCCCAGAAGTGCCGGGGGCCACCCCCGGCACTTCCCTCTCTTCGGTTGTTGTAGTGACGAGCCTAGGTTCTTGTTGGCGGCGCGCAATTGTTGCTAAGAGTTTAGGAACCTTACTCCCCCGAGATAGACCCCCACCAAGCAGGTTGCACAGTTAAGATAAAATGTCGTCGCGCGGATTGCCGAAGAGGTCTACTCTCGCGATGGAGGCCAGGATCATGAATTCCGGATTTGCGCTGTTGCTGGTGTTTGGCATTGGCGTGGTGACAGGGTTGCGATCCATGACCGCACCGGCGGTTGTTGGTTGGGCGGCACACCTGGGTTGGATCAGCCTTCACGGTTCTCCCCTAGCTTTTATGGGTTCGGCCTGGGCGGTGGGCATCTTTACTCTTGGCGCCTTGGGCGAATTCGTTGCCGATCAACTCCCAACCACTCCTGCCCGAACGGCTGCCCTCGGGCTGACTGCCCGAATTGTCATTGGCTTGCTTACGGGTGCATGTCTCGGCGTCGCTGGGGGCGCGTCGTATTGGCTCGGGGCGCTGATCGGAGCAATCGGTGGAATTGCTGGAGCGTTTGGCGGTTATCAGGCTCGCGTCAGACTGGTTCGCGGCCTTCACGTTCCGGACGCTGCGGTTGCCATCCCGGAAGACCTGGTTGCCATTGGGCTTGGACTGCTACTGGTTTCCAGATTCTGAAATTCTGCAAAAGTATTAACAAAAGTCTTGGCGAAAATCTTTTACGCACATCCAATCGCGAGGGTGATCATGTCCACTCCGCAGCAATACGATGCAATTATCATCGGCTCAGGACAGGCAGGTACTCCTCTCTCTACAGCGCTTGCGG
>Ga0209648_10002186_pt1 | contig 16123 bp, 13 predicted proteins | sample GraSoi2013_115cm_FD_185830 | JGI IMG/M metagenome (GOLD analysis project Ga0209648, IMG submission 185830) | Grasslands soil microbial communities from the Angelo Coastal Reserve, California, USA - Sample 9_17_2013_115cm (SPAdes) (version 2) | ecosystem: Environmental > Terrestrial > Soil >...
TTCTTCAAAATGTCCGAAGGGTCAGCCCGCCAGGTCAAGTCGTCTCGTTTCTGGCCAGCGAATTGAAAAGCAATATAGACGCTATGGTGATTGCAATACCAAGGTGCGTCCTCTTCGCCGACCTTAGTCAAATCGTCCCATACGCCGTTTCGCAACTCTCTGGTGTCAACGCAACACATCTGTGAGAATTGGCTATTGTTCGTCCGAAGATAGTCCTCTACTTCCTTGCGGGCCATACCGGGTTTGAGAACTTGAGAATACGAGCGCAATGCCGACTGGTAGCCAACTTCGCGCTTCTCCTTTGCCTGTTCCTTCCACTCACGGCGGACGCCAATTCCAATTAGAGAGAGAACAACCACAGACAACACCAGCATCAGTAGCCGCCTGCGTTTCATACTCGCAGAATGATACCTGAGTTGCCTGGGTGAAAAATACACCACAGTATGGTTTTTAGAGCCTATTCAGGAAATCCTGGAGAGCCGTGCGGTATTGAGTTGGGGCGATGAGGGGGGATTCTTCGTGGCAGTAACCATTGATTTGAACGAAATTTTTGGGAGGAAAGGCTCCGTCATACACTTCCCGGCCGAATTGAAAAGGAATAACGGGATCCTGGCTGCAATGGACGATCAGAATGGGCGCGTGGATTTCCTTTAGCCATCCTTGCGTATCGAATTGCCCATGTACTAAAAGGCTGACGCCCGGGAGAAACCAAAAAACCTTGCGGGCGACCCGAGAAGCGGATGGAAATGGGGCCTCAAGCACCACGCCCGCAACCTGGCGGTGGGCGGCCAAGTGAGTGGCGATGGCCGTACCGAGGGATTGGCCGAAGGAAATGATCGCTTTGGGGTCGGTACCTTTTGTGTTCACAAGGTATTCGTAGGCCGCTTCGGCGTCTCGGTAGACACCAGATTCGCTCGGCTTCCCCTCGCTGTGACCGTAACCTCGGTATTCCAGAGCCAATACGTTTGCATGTGTGCTGCGCAGAAATTCATAGATAGGTGCCCGGTTGGCGATGTTGGAGGCGTTCCCGTGAAAGGCGAGGAAAGTGAATCTCGCCTTGTCGCCAGGGATCCACCATGCGTGGAGCTTGACACCGTCAGAAGCCGTGATCCAAACGTCTTCCACATTCAGACCGCGAGGATGCCAGTCGCCGTCGAGGCGGCCGGGATAGTCCGGGAAGAAGATGAGGCGCGATTCGAAAATGCGGACGAATGCCAGGACCAAGAGATAGGCGACAACAACGGTGAGAAAGTGGCTCAAAAGACGATAGTGGAAAGGTTTTCTTGCACCATTCGGGATTCCCATTGACCTAACGCCAGAGTAATTTAACGCGGGCGGGAAAGTAAATGCGCAAGTTAAAAGAAGGAAGTGGGTAGGTCAGGCATGATGCGGACAATGCTCCGATAACTCCCGGCAAGTCGCGTAATCGGAAACTGACGCACAACCAAAGTTATCCTTGACTTTTGTTATCCCTTTGGTACAATACAACTTAGAGAAAAGTGTCGTTTGATTGCTGCGGGAGCCCAGTTGCCGATTTTGTTTTTTTGGGGTGGCCTGTTCGGCTCATCCTCGCCCTGAACATCCGAAAACATGCCCTTTAGAATCAATCATTTATGAATTGCCCATTTTGTAAGTCTTTTTTTTGATATTCATCCATGTAGTGGGGAGGGGTGTACCCCCCTCGACCTCGACTTCCCATCTCTATGCCCTATTCCCTTTCTTTTCATATCGTTGCGCACTCTTTTGCAATTTTTTGCATTGCCCAAAATCACAACTCTTTTCTTTTCAACCGATTGCGCACTCTTCGACAAAAAACACGGGGGTGGGGTACCCCCCCTCCTCTTTTGCAATGCCGCTCGGTCCAGATCACTGGGAAGCAAGCATAGACCGGCGACACTCAACGGGGGAACAGCGTGGCCAAAATCTCGAAAAATCTCAACCGGACACTACTCGTATCGGAGAACTGGCCACCGAAAACTGACTACCGATCATTGCCTCACGCCGGCCCGCCGATGATGTGAAACTTCATGAAGTTCGTGGTCCCGCGAATACCCATCGGCGTCCCCGCCACGATTCCGATGACGTCGCCCTTGCGCACCAGGCGCTCTTCCAGCAGTCGCTTCTCCGCGACCTTGGCCAGCCCGTCCACCTTTTTCACATCTTGAATCATTCTGGGTAGCGCGCCCCAGATCAGCGCCATGCGCCGCCGCGTCTCCGCTTCCGGCGAGAACGCGACGATCGGCACCAGCGGCCGGTAGCGCGAAATTAGCCGCGCCGTGAATCCGCTGTGCGTAAACACCGCGATCAGTTTCAAATGCAGTTCGCGCGAGGCGTGGCACACCAGCTCCGCGACGGTTTCCGCCACTTTCAATTGTTCCTGGGGCGCCGGCCGCGGAAATTCCCGGATGCTCGCTTCGGCTTCCTCGATGATGCGCGCCATCATGCCAACAGCTTCGACGGGATACTTCCCCGACGCGGTCTCCGCCGAAAGCATCACCGCGTCCGACCCGTCGAAAATCGCGTTGGCCACGTCGGAAGCTTCAGCGCGCGTTGGCCGCGGATTCTCGGTCATCGATTCCAGCATCTGCGTCGCCGTAATTACCGGACGCCGGAATTCCCTGGCTCGCGTAATAATCGTTTTCTGAACCACCGGCACGCGCTCCGGATTCATCTCCACGCCGAGGTCGCCCCGCGCCACCATCACGCCGTCGGCGGCGCGCAGAATGGCATCCAAATTTTCGATGGCCTCGGGCTTCTCCAGCTTTGCGATCACGGGAGTGTCTTTTCCCGCGCGGCGAATCAACTGTTTCGCCAGCAGCACGTCCTCCGGGCGCCGGACGAAGCTGACGGCAATGTAATCCGCTCCATGTTTGAGCGCGAACGCCAGGTCCGCGCGGTCTTTCGGCGTCATCGCCGGCACGCGCAGTTTCACTCCGGGCAGGTTGATCCCTTTGTGCTCACCGAGCGCCCCGCCATTCATGACTTCGCAAATCACCCGCGCGCCGCGAATCTGTTTGACCCGCAGTTCGATCAACCCGTCGGAAATCAGAATGCGATCGCCGGGGTGAACTTCCCTGGGCAGCGGTGTGAACGTGGTGTTCACGCGCATTGAATCGCCCAGCACTTTTGCGGTGGTGATTTCGAAATGTTGCCCCGTGCGGAGCAGTACCGGCCCGCCGCCCGCCAGAGGTCCGGTCCGGATTTTCGGCCCCTGCAGGTCGGCAAGAATCGCGATCGGCTTTTCATGCTGGATGGCGGCCGCTCGCAGCATGGAGATGCTCTTCGCGTGCTCTTCGTGCGTGCCGTGCGAAAAATTCAGGCGCGCCACGTCCATCCCCGCTCTCAGCAAACGGTCGATCATCCGCGGCGAACGGCTCGCCGGCCCGATGGTGCAGACAATTTTGGAATGACGGAAACTCATGCGCCCCTTCACGGCACTGATTGTAAACTGCTTTTATTTTTTACGGAAAAGGTATGCGGTCGTGATTGTTTTTTTTACTCGCGATTCGATTCTCTTCTTTGCTTGTGCCGTTCCAACTTGTGCCGTTCCAACTTTTTGTGATCAGACTGCCCGCAAATTGCTTCAAGCGGGTTGACTGACGCCCAAGCTTCCAAATTTTCTTTCTTTTAGTTGGAACGGCACTAATGCGTTACCGCAAATTCCGTGACGATCTTCAACAGCACGTCCACGCCCTTGTCGAACGCCGCAAGCGGTATTCGCTCGTCGTCTCCGTGCATGCGCTTCAGATCATCCTGCGTCAGCGGGAACGGAACCAGCCCATAGGCTTGCACATTGTGCAGCCGCAACTGCGCCGAATCCGTCAGCCACGTCGATTGAAACGGCAGCGCCGGGGCCTCTCCGAATTCCTGCGAAACCACCTTCGTAATTACGCCGTAAAAATCCGATTCCAGCGACGATGGTGGCGCCGCGAGTCCCGCATTCGGCTGCACCTCCAGCTTCACCTGCGGATCGCTCACCAGCTTATTCAATTCGTTCATCACGGCATCAATGCTGTCTCCCGGCAGAAGCCGTACGTTCAGGTTTGCCCGCGCCTCCGCGGGAATCACGTTGCTCGCCACGCCTGCGGTCAGTATCGTTGGCGCAATCGTGTCTCGCAACATCGCGTTCCACAACGGACTCGCTTCGGAAACCACGTGTTGCGCGTGTTCACCGCGGTCCGCCGTATCCATCGAACGGATCCACTTTCCAATTTCGTCATCCTCCAGCGGCGCCAGCCCCTCGAAGTATCTCCGCACAATCGCCGTAAAGTGCACGGGCGCCGAATAATTCCCGATTTTCGCCACGGCCGCCGCCAGGTGCACCACTGGATTGTCTTTCGTCGGCTGCGAGGCGTGGCCGGACGTGCCCCGCGCGATCACCGAGATATTCGCCGCCACTTTCTCGCTGGCCTGCACGCCGATGTACTGCACTTTTCCGCTCTTCAAGAAGACGTTCCCGCCTTCGTTGAGCGCGTACCCTGCTGCGAACTTATCCCAGTGCTTCGCAATCAGCATCCGGACGCTGGCGTCGCCGCCGGCTTCCTCGTCAGCCGTCGCCAGAAAAATTACATCGCGGTTCAGATGCGCCATCGAACGTTTCAGCGAAATGAACACCGCCAGGTTCGCCGCCAGCATGCCCTTGTCATCAATCGCCCCGCGCCCGTACATGTATCCGTCCTTAATCACCGCGCCGAACGGATCGACACTCCACCGCGACTTCTCCACCGGCACGGTGTCCAAGTGCGCCACCAGCAAGAGCGCCCGCGAAGGCTGCGCGACCGCCGAACTGCGCAGCCGAGCTACCACCGCGCTGCGCCCTGGCGTCAAATCGAGAATTTCCGCCTTGATCCCATCCTTCTGCAGGATCCCGGCGATGTACAGCGCTGCGATCTGCTCATTTCCGGGCGGATTCGCCGTATTGATCTTGATGAGGTCCGCCAGCCAGCTTTGCGCTTCCTTCGCAATAGCCGGCGTCGCTCTGATCTGCGGAGGATTCCCTGGGATTCCCGGCGCCCCCGCTGGCTGCACCTGCGCCTCAAGCGTAAAAGTTGCGGCTATCACCAACGCCGCTGCTCCCGCCAAAACCTGGATCATTCGATTCCAGTTCACGAATCCATCCTCCTTGGTACGGTCGGCCGCAACCCGGCCGCCTCAGCAACGCTTTGCTTCAAATGTGCTTCATACTAACATGCAGGTGTGGGCGCTTGGCCTGGGCATTGCCGTGGCGTTGCGTAAATTCAACCGCTGCGTGGCCGCCAGGTTGTCCCGCAGGCGGGAGTCATCGCCAGATTAAAGTTATTCGATTGCCATTGAGGGGTGCATGATGAAGGCCGTACTTTTCGCAGTTCTGCTCGCAGTTCTGGCAGCCGCACTGGTCTTGCCGCTGACTGAGAATTCCGTCCTTGCCCAGGCCCCCACCGGCCCGCAGGGCGGTGCGCCTCCTCCTCCGCAACAACAGCAGAATCCCACCCAGCCTCAAGCGCCCACTGCGCCGCAGCCGCCTTCGCAGGGCGGCGTCACTATCGCCGTCGACGTTCCCATCGTCACCCTCGACGTTGTCGCCACCACTCAGCACGGCGACATTATCCCCGGCCTCAAGAAAGAAAATTTCCGCATCACGGACGACGGCGTCCCGCAAACCATCACCAACTTCGGCCCCACCGAAGCGCCAATTACTGCAGTCATGCTGCTTGAATTCAGCAGCCGCGGCTTCTACAGCTTTTTTTCCTATTACTCCCGATACTGGGCCGACGCCTTTCTCCCCCATCTGCAGCCAAAGGACTGGGTGGCCCTCGAGACTTTCGACCTGAAGACCCACATTGAAACGGACTTCACGCAAAACAAGGACGAAGTCCGCAACGCCATCTATCATCTCTATTTCCCCGGCTTCAACGAATCCAACGTTTTTGACGCCATCCTCGAAACTACCGATCGCCTTAAGGATGTCAGCGGCAAGAAATCCATCCTTGTCCTCGCCAGCGGCGTGGACACGTTCTCTAAACACACCCTCGACCAAACCATGAAGCAACTCCGGGGCAGCGATGTCACGATTTTCTGTGTCGGCCTCGGCAAGATCTACACCAATTTTCTTGAGACCCACGGCTCACTCGGCTCACATCTGAGTTACTTTCAAGCCGAGAATCAATTGCGCACGTTTGCTAATGAGACCGGCGGTTACGCCTGGTTTCCGCAATTCGATGGAGAGATTCCGGGCATCATGCAGACCGTCGCAAGCTTCCTTCGGCACCAGTACAGCCTCTCCTACTCGCCAACGACCGGCGCGAAAGATGGCAAATTTCACAAGGTCAAAGTGGAGTTGGTCGCGCCCGACGGTGGGCCCTTGACGGTCCTAGATCAAAAGGGGAAAAAACAGAAATTCCAGGTCTACGCCCGCGAAGGTTATCAGGCGCCCAAGGGCGGCGTCGGCGATTGAGTGAACCAGAAAATGGAAAATGGAAATTTGAAAATAGGAGGAGTTTAAGTGTACCTTTCGGCGCGCGATTCCATTTTCTAATTTCTGTTTTCCAATTTCAATTTTTACTTCAATAGCCGCGCGCGAAATCAACGCGGTTGAACATCTCCCGCCCGTCGAACCATCTCTCGAGCAAATCCACCAACAGGGCAGTTTCCCGTTCCCACAACTTGTCGCTCACCGCGCTCGTGTGCGGCGTGATCATCAGGTTCGGCGCTTTCCAGAGCGCGCTCTCCGCAGGCAATGGCTCCAGGTGCGCGACATCCAGCGCCGCACTGCCCAGCGCTCCGCTCTCCAGCGCGCGAAGCAGCGCCGCCTCGTCCAGCAATGACCCGCGCGAGACATTGATCAGTTTCGCTCCGCGCTTCATTCTTGCGATCTGCGCCGCTCCGATCAGATGTCCTGTCTCGGCCGTCTCCGGCGCGGAGATCAGCACGTAATCCGCATCGGGCAAGACATCGAGCAACTTCGCCGCGGAGACGATCTTTTCCACATGTGTGCGGTCGCCCTCTCCTGATCTCGTAACTCCCCACACGCGCATATCAAACCCCTTCGCCCGCTTAGCCACTTCCCGCCCGATGGATCCGTATCCCACAATCAACAAAACTTTCCCATTCAGCTCTGTCAAATGCGGCGGCTTGTCCCAAATCTCCTGCTGCGACCATCGCGCCCGGTCCTGCTGCCTCACGGAATCGGGAAAATTCCGCGCCAGTGCCAATAGCAATCCCATGGTGTGTTCCGCCATGGGCATGGAAAATACGCCGCGCGGATTGGTCACCAAAATCTCCGAATCCCGCAGCTCCGGATACATCAGCTGCTTCACGCCCGCTGCCGTCGAGTGAATCCATTTCAGCTTCTTCGCGTCCTTCAACTGGTCCGCGCGCAGCGAGTAGCCCACAAAAATGTCTGTGTCCGGCAATTCCTCGGGCAAGCGATCGTAATTCGGCAAGTGCAGCACGCGCATCTCCGGCCACCGCTTTCGAATGGCTTCCGGCATCGCCGGCTTCGGTCGCCACTCCGTAAACGGGTGCCACACGCAAATCACAAGTTTTGTTTCTGCAGGTGTTGTTCGGATCATGGCCGGGCTATGAAATGATGCGCAAATCCGCGCCCGTCATGTCCGCGGGCTGCGGCTGCCCCAGCGCGCCGAGCATCGTCGGCGCAATGTCCCGCAGCGAGCCGCCCAGCTTCAAGCGCAGTTTGCCGCTGTCGCTCACCAGAATCAGCGGCACCGGATTCGTGGTGTGGTAGGTGTGCGGCCCCCCGGTCACCGGATCGATCATCGTTTCTGCATTCCCGTGGTCCGCGGTGATAATCCACACTCCCCCGCGCGGTTTTTGCGCCTGATAAATCCGCGCGAGCCCCGCGTCCACCGCTTCCACGGCCTTGATCGCCGCTTCCAGCTTTCCCGAATGCCCCACCATGTCCGCATTCGCATAATTCATGATGATGGCGTCGAACTCGCCCTTCTCGATCGCTTTCACCACGGTGTCCGTGATTCCCGCGGCGGACATTTCCGGCTTCAAATCGTACGTGGCTACTTTCGGCGACGGCACTAGAATCCGCTCTTCGCCAGTGAATGGCTTTTCGACGCCGCCATTGAAAAAATATGTCACATGCGCGTATTTTTCCGTCTCCGCGGTCCGCAAATTCTTGTACTGCAGCTCTGCAAACACCTGCGCCAGGATGTGCTCCAGTTTTTCCGGCGCAATCACATATTTCAGCCACGGCCAGTTCTTGTCGTACTGCGTCATGCCCACGTAAAACAGATTTTTCGGCCGCTTGGCGTCAGCGAATTTATCGAAATCCGGTGCCGCTAATGCAAATGTCATTTGCCGCGCACGATCCGCGCGGAAGTTGAAGAAGATTACAGCGTCATCGTCGCGGATCAGCCCGACGGGCGCGGCGGAGGCCCCGTTTCCCGTCGTGACCACAATTGGCTTGATAAATTCATCCGTCACGTCGGCTTCATAACTCCGCTGCAGCGCGGTAACTGGCTCATCGGTCCGCATTTCCGCTTCCCCATGAACCAGCGCGCGGTAGGCCAGTTCGATGCGCTCCCAGCGGTTGTCGCGGTCCATGGCGTAGTAGCGCCCCACCACCGTCGCGATTTCGCCCACGCCCAATTCGCGCATTCTCTGCTGCAATTGCCGCACGTAATCGCGCCCGCTGTTCGGCGGCGTGTCGCGTCCGTCCATGAAACAGTGCACAAACACTTTTTCCACTTTTTGCTGTTTGGCCATCTCCAGCAGCGCAAACAGATGTTGGATGTGCGAGTGCACTCCGCCGTCACTCAACAATCCCACAAAATGAAGTTGCCGGGCCCGCCCGCGCTCCATCGCTTGCTGAAAAAGCGGCACGTTCTGCAATTGTTTGTTCGCGATCAGCAGGTCGATGCGGGTAATGTCCATGTGCACGATGCGCCCCGCGCCCATGTTCATGTGCCCCACTTCGCTGTTGCCCATCTGGCCTTCGGGCAATCCTACAAATGGGCCGGACGTGTGAATCAAGGTGTTGGGAAATTTCTTCACAAGCTCGTCATACGCCGGCTTGCGCGCCAGCGCGATCGCATTCCCCTTGGTCTCCGCGCGGTATCCCCAGCCATCCAGCACGGTCAACACAATCGGTTTCGGTCGTTTGCTCATCGTCTTTCGTTTATGAATTTGATTTGGCTCTTCCTGAGAGCGCGTCAGGACGCTTGATACGGCGCAGCAAATTCGCGCACCGCTGCGAGCAGACGGTCCACCTCTTCGATGGTGTTGTAATGCACGAGGCCGACTCGAAGGACGCCGCCGTGTTGCTCTACGCCCAGGCGCTCGGAGAGATTTAGCGCGTAGAAATTTCCGTCCCAGGTGAAAATGCCGCGCCCGCCGAGAAACCCGGCAATGTTTGTTGGATTGTGGTTGCCCAGCCGGAACGATAGCGTCGAGAAGCGCTCATCAAAGCGCCGCGGATCGGTGATCCCGAAGATTCGCACTCCCGGAATTTCTTGCAAACCCGCAACCAATCGAGTCAGCAATCCGGTTTCGTATCGGTGCGTCGCACGGTACGCTGCCTGCAACGCCTCGCGGCGGTTTTTCACCACGGGATCACAATGCCGTCCAAGTTCGGCGATGTAATCAACCGCCGCGGTGATCCCGGCGATCAATTCCTGCACCTGCGTCCCGGTCTCCCAACATTCGGGAGAAGCATCCGTCGCCGGCCGCACCTTGTAGGGCTTAAAGCACTGCAAGAGTTCACGCTTGCCGTACAACGTTCCCATGTGCGGTCCGAAAAACTTATAGGGTGAGCACGCCAGAAAATCACAATCCAGAACCTTCACATCGATCAGTCCATGCGGAGCGTAGTGCACGGCATCGACAAACATCAGCGCGCCCGCCGCGTGCGCGAGCTTCGTGATTTCCGCGACTGGATTGATCGTTCCCACTAAGTTTGAGGCATAGCCAACGGCGACGAGCTTCGTCTTTGGGGAAATCTTTCGCTTCAAATCTTCCCAATCCAGCGTGCAGTCCGTTTCGCGAATATCCACCTGCTGGATCACCACGCCTTTTTCTTCCAGCGCGCGCCACGGCGCGACGTTGGCATCATGGTCCAGCGTCGTCACCACAATTTCGTCACCGGCTTGCAGTTCGCGCCCGATCGCTCGCGCCAGCGCGAACGTCATCGTGGTCATGTTCTGCCCGAAAACTACTTCATTCGAATCGCAATTGAAAAAATCCGCCATGGCCGCGCGCGCCGAGAGGATCATTTCGTTGGTCCGCCGGCTGGTCAGAAACGCGCCATAGGTATTCGCGTTCGCAGTTAGAAAATAATTCTGCACCGCATCCATCACCTGCTTGGGCACCTGCGTCCCCGCCGGCCCATCCAAAAAGGCCGCAGCCTGGCCATTCACTTGCAATTTCAGCGAAGGAAATTGATCGCGAACCCATGCAATATCAAACTCTCTTGTCTCCGCGCTCTGCATCACTGGTGTGCTCATACTCTCTTTCCCGACTGCGAAGGGTTCCTATCTCAGGTCCGTTAGTTTCTCACACGTGACGCTCTCGTTGTAGGGGCGACCCGACCCGGTCGGGGGGCCTCTACCGGTGTGATTCGGACCATAAGTGCAATTCTTTTTGTCAAAGACGCGCACAGCATCCAAATTGGAGGCACTTTCCCGACGACCAGGCGGCCCACACCGCACGATCATTTCGCCGGGCGTGATAGCATATTTGAAGTTGTCCCTCACTCATGCCGCTTTGGCGACGGCTACAAATCAAATGGGCGGCCGCGAAGCGGCCGGCTCCGCGCCATGCTTCTCCATGAGGTGCCTTGTGCCCGAAGCCATCCCGCCAACCGAGCGTACGCGCGTCGTGCGCGAGCCGCATCGCGGCGCGTACGACCGCGAAACCATTTACAGGATCCTTGACGAAGGCTATGTGTGCCACGTCGGATTCGCCGTCGATAGCCAGCCGTATGTGATTCCCACACTGTTTGCGCGCATCGGAGACGCGATTTATTTTCACGGCTCCGCCGCGAGCCGCATGTTGCGCAATGTCAGTGATGGGATTCCCGTGTGTGTCACAGTAACTCTCATAGATGGCTTCGTGCTGGCCCGCTCCGTCTTCAATCACTCCATGAATTACCGCTCCGTCGTCGCGCTCGGCAATGCCGGCCTCGTCGAAGCGCCGGAAGAAAAACTCGAAGCGCTGCATGCCTTCACCGAGAAAATTCTTCCCGGCCGCTGGAATGATGCGCGCCAGCCCAACGAAAAAGAGCTGAAAGCCACGAGCATCCTTCGACTGCCGCTCACAGAAGTTTCCGCAAAGATACGCGTCGGTCCCCCGGAGGACGACGCTCCGGACTATGCGCTGCCGGTCTGGGCCGGCGTGATTCCACTTTCGCTCACGCCGGGCGCGCCGATCCGCGACGAGAAGTGTGATGCCTCGATTCCCACGCCGGCCTACGCTGCGCAGTACAAGCGGTGAATCATGGCTGAATTCACTCCCGCAGCTGTGAAACCGGCCGTTGGCATCGAAGCAATCGAAGCGTTGGATATCCGAGTTGGCACGATCGAACGTGTGGAAGAGGTCCCGCGTTCCGACAAGCTCATGAAGCTGACCGTGAATTTCGGCGACCATTCGCGAACGATTCTCGCCGGCATCAAAAAAGAGCGCGAGAATCCGCGAGAGATCGAAGGGCGTCAGGCCCTTTTTGTAGTGAATCTCGAACCTCGCAAAATTGCCGGCGAAATTTCCGCAGGCATGCTATTCGATATCGGTTACGCGGACGGCGTCACTCCGGTTCTTTCCGTCCCGGAACGCCCCGTTCCGAATGGCACTCGCGCCGGGTATAGACCGGCCTTGATGGCTAGAGGAAGCAGTATCCGCCCCAACGACGACACAAAATCCCGAGGCGCGGACCGGATCAGAGGAGATTCTTCGACATCAGAATATAGTGGCAGGGAACCTTGATGGGGACGTCCGGAGCGAAAGGAGCGGTGCCGGTTTCGAGGTAGCCGAGGTGGCGATAGAAAGAAGGAAGGGGAGTGCGCGCGCTGATGACGCGGAGGTCGACCGCAACACAACCGTTTTGGCGGAAAAAATTTTCCGCGGCATCCATCAATTTGCGACCCAAGCCAGTTCCCTGGCGGGATGGAGCCACACCAAGCAAGCCGAGGTATCCGCAGTCGTCGCGAAGCTCGGCATAGACACATCCTGCTAGGCTGGCGCTATCCTCTGCAATGAGGAATTTGCCTTTTTCCATGTAGGATCGAACGCCTTTTGCGTCGATGCGATCGCCGTCGATGAAGGGCTGCTCGACGCGGAAAGCGGCATTGATCAAGCAAACTAGGGCGTCAACATCACCAGGATCCGCGGTGCGGAAATGCAATGCGCCGGATGGAGAGAATGATTTGGCAGCTTCGCTCATACGCGTTCCAGCATTCTAACGCGCATTTCTCTCAGAGGATTCCGAGACCGCGCGCGAATGCGATGGTCCGCTTTTGTCAGGGGGAGAGTAGTATTGTGCGGCTACGCGGAGACGGATGGGTCTGTTCAGGGTTCGAGAGAGCGACATCTCACCGATTATGAGGGAAGGCTATGCGCCAGCGGCGCGCGAGCGGACTCGAACATCCTCATGAATCGTCTTGCACACCATCTCCAATATCCCATCAGAAATTTCAGTCATGCCGTGTGCTGTCGCGATGTGATCCGCGACTTCGGCCAGAACCTCCTCTTCGGAGTCGCCGCGGGCCTCGAACTTGCACCCGGGAACGAGGTCGTTACAGTAAAGGACTTTTGCCATAGTGGACCTCCTAATGAGGCAGAGCATGAGGATTCGGGTGGCGCTACGATGGATGCTAGGCAGGCCCGCGAGGCGTGTCAATAGTACTCGGGCAAGTTCGCGGTCGCTCAAAATCCAGTGTACGAGAGCTGGCTAATCAAGTACCCCTGCGCCTGGAGCGCCGGGCGATCGAGAAATCTTGTTTAACTATGGCTTTGGCTTCGAATCCGCGTCTTTCCGAGCCGATGGCCTGGGGACTGCTGGTTTCCTGGGTGACCAGAATTCGGGATCACCCTCGGCAAAGTCCCTGGAGACGTGGGACGTCTCTGGACTTATGGCGTAGAGGTTGCTTTCGGTGCTGGCGTAGGCTTCGCGGGCGATTTGTTCCATTTGGCGAGCCGCGTCTTCGCCTTCCGTTTCCCGAAGGCTCTTCCTCCAATAAAGCAGGTCGTCATTTTGCTTGAGCGCGCGCATGGGAACAAAAACCAAAAAGGCTGGCGAGCGCATGCCAAGGTTTACCTGATACACCACCCAGGGGGTATCGGCATTGATTTTCTCGTAGGCTGCGCTGAGAATTTTGAAGGCCTCGGCAAAATCACTTTCGTGGCCGGGAATCAGGCGCACCTCGAGAACGCGCATGAAGCGGGCTTTGGAAAGGTCGATGGACTGCGGGTGGTAGCCGAGGTCGTCGCGGCGCACTGCGATGAGCGTCCGTTCACTGGTGACAAGCGCCTGGCTTTCCTCCTGCATGCGAGCGAGTTCCGGATGTGCGGCAAAAATCCTCCCCCAGTCCGCAAAGGCGGTGTCCACGTGCTCGAAGGAATCGAAAGGATCGAAGAAAAGAGCTTCCGGCGGACCGGAAATCGATTCCAGATCAATCCAGTCGTTGGGAACGTTCAGATGCTCGCAAGCGCGCGAAATGGCAGCTTCCAACTTTTGACGTTCGACCGCCTTGCCGAACCTAAATTCCTGGTGGACGAGAAGCAGAATTTTCGGGGGCTCGGTGGCGGGGCTTGCTGACTTTTCAGCTTGCGCGGATGAAATCGAAGGCCAGACAAGCAGTAGGAATGTGGTTCCCAGGAAGGTATGAGCGGCTTTCATCTAAATTGCCTCCAGCACAAAAACCGGGCGGAGCCCGCTCCGGCAGGCGCCCCTAATAATAAAAGATCAAAACCTAGCCGAGCGCGGCTTTGCCGTTGAAGCGGGCCGAGGAGCCGAGCTCTTCTTCGACGCGGAGGAGTTGGTTGTACTTGGCGATGCGGTCGGTGCGGCTGGCCGAGCCGGTTTTGATCTGGCCGGCGGCGGTGGCGACGGCGAGATCGGCGATGAAGGTGTCTTCGGTTTCGCCGGAGCGATGAGAGATGATGGAGTTATAGCCAGCTTTGCGGGCCAGCTCGATAGCGTCGATCGTCTCGGTGACGCTGCCAATCTGATTGAGCTTGATGAGAATAGCGTTGGCGATGCCTTCGTTGATGCCACGGGAAAGACGCGCGGTGTTAGTGACGAAAAGGTCGTCACCGACGAGTTGGATTTTTTTCCTGGAGGATTTGCTGCCGACGCTTTGCGTGAGGGATTTCCAGCCGGCCCAGTCGTCTTCTGCCATGCCGTCTTCGATGGATACGATGGGATATTTTTCGGCCCAAGTGGTCCAGTACGCGGCCATTTGCGCGGAAGTGTGTGTGGATTTGTCCGACTTCTTGAAAACGTAATTGCCGCCGGCCTTGTCGTAGAACTCGCTGGAGGCGGGATCAAGCGCAATGCTCACTTGCAAGCCGGGCTTGTATCCAGCGGCAGCGATGGATTCGAGAACGATCTGGATGGCCTCTTCGTTTGATTTGCAGCTAGGCGCAAAGCCACCTTCATCGCCGACGGCCGTCGAGTAACTGTGCTTCTTGAGCGCGGTCTTGAGAGCGTGAAAAATTTCGACTCCCCAGCGCAGCGCTTCTGAAAAGCTCGGGGCGCCCACGGGCATAACCATAAATTCCTGAAAGTCCACCGAACTGTCGGCGTGCGCGCCGCCGTTGAGGATGTTCATCATGGGGCAAGGGAGAAGATTTGCGGACTTCTCCGTGGAATAGCGGGAAAGATATTTGTAGAGCGGCTGTTTGAGGGCAATGGCGGCGGCGCGTGCGGCGGCCATGGAGACGGCCAGAATGGCGTTGGCACCGAGGCGGGACTTGGTGGGCGTGCTGTCGAGAGAAATCATTTTGTGATCGAGGGCGCGCTGGTCGGCGGCGTCCAGACCGGCGATGGATTTGGCGATTTCGGTGTTGGCATTGGCAACGGCCTTGAGCACGCCCTTTCCGAGATATTTCGATTTGTCACCATCGCGGAGCTCAAGAGCTTCGTGTTCGCCGGTGGAAGCGCCGGAAGGAACGGAGGCGCGGCCCAGCGCTCCACCAGCGAGCAGCACGTCGGCTTCGACGGTGGGATTACCGCGCGAATCGATGACCTGGCGGGCATGGACCCGGGCGATCTTGGTGGACATGGCGGCCTCTTCTCCCGAATGAGTGCGAATCGATGATTTTACAGGAGAATGCCACGGAGTCACAGAGGCACGGAGAAATGAATCAGTTTCTGAGAAACATGGATGACAGCTCGATCTAGGCCGATTCGGGCTCTTCAATGAGGGATTCCTGGCGGACGACGACCACGATGCCAGAATCGGTGACCTGGAAACGGCGGCGGTCGGCTTCGAGGTCGTAGCCGATCTCAGTGCGCTCGGGGAGGCTGACGTGCCGATCAATGATGGCCCGGCGGATGCGTGAATGGCGGCCGATATTCACGTGGTTGTAGATGATGGATTCGGAGACTTCCGAATAGCTGTTGACGCGGACGTTGTTACCGACAATGGAGCGCTGGACGCGTCCGCCGGAAATGATCGAGCCCGCGGCGACGATGGAATCGAAGGCGGCGCCCATCCGCTCTGGATCGGCAAAGACAAATTTGGCCGGCGGATACTGATGCTGCCAGGTGCGGAGCGGCCAGGAGGTATCGTACAGGTTGAAGACCGGGGACACGCTGACGAGATCCATATTTGCTTCGTAATAGGCGTCGAGCGTGCCGACGTCCCGCCAGTAGAGAGCGTCCTTGGCGTTTTCATCGATGAAGTTGTAGGCAAACACGCGGTGCTTGGAAATGATGCGCGGAAGAATGTCCTTGCCAAAGTCGTGGCTGGATTTGGGATCTTCGGAGTCCGCGAGGAGGATGGGAATCAGCAGTTGGGTATTGAAAATGTAGATGCCCATCGAGGCATTGCAATACCCCGTGTGATGTGGCGACTCCTTCGGAACGGAAGGCTTTTCCTCGAAGCCGATGATGCGCCAATCCTTGTCGGTCTCAATCACGCCGAACTGTTTGGCGGCCTGGGGGGCGAGTATTTCGATG
>Ga0209648_10002187_pt1 | contig 16121 bp, 10 predicted proteins | sample GraSoi2013_115cm_FD_185830 | JGI IMG/M metagenome (GOLD analysis project Ga0209648, IMG submission 185830) | Grasslands soil microbial communities from the Angelo Coastal Reserve, California, USA - Sample 9_17_2013_115cm (SPAdes) (version 2) | ecosystem: Environmental > Terrestrial > Soil >...
ATTCTTGGTGCACTTTGGACTGCAAGTGAGGTTATCTCAGTGCAACTTAGAGCGGCGTAAATTACTGAAAACACGTGAAAATCGGCGAGTGCAAACAGGGCAGGTAGGTTTAGCAAACCGCCGCCAACTGCACTGCCCCTTTCAGAGAGCGCTGCACGCATTACTGGAATGAACCCCTACAGTTACAGTGAGACAGTTTGGTGAAGCACACGTTCGGGGCAGTCAGCAAACATCTGCAAGGTCAATGCAACCGGAAAAACAGGCGTCTCAATTTTCACATTTTGTGCAGGAATGCATCTTTTTCAACAGATTGGAGTTTAGCTTTGAGCGAAAAGCAGATGCCCGGATTTGTTGGAATTGTTAGTAGTTAGAAGTAGTGGAGAGAGTTGTTCGAATCGTGTGTTGTGCGCCCAAGGCAGGCGCGCCTGCAGTCGTAGTGTCATGTAGGTGTCATGCGAATGATGATGAATCGCGATAAAAGACGATCAAAAACTGAAAAGAGAAGGTGAATCGACCTTATCCCATTTGATCAGAACTTGCTGATTCCCCTCGATTTGTCTCGGCTCCGGCAAACCGTGATTAAACAGAGTTAGTGGCTGTTAACCGAAGGGTTGCTAGTTCGAATCTAGCCCGGGGAGCCAACTTCATTTCTCGAATCCGAGTAATTTTAAGGATTGGCTGGGCACTTTGTCACGGAGCGAGCTGAACGGGCCGGTCGTAGCCGGTCATTTCCAGGTAGCCGACGCCGCTAAGCGGCTGGGCATTCCGTATACCGCTTAGAACGATGGCGCCTTCCCAATAATTCGGGACAAGTTTTGTATTGCCAGTTAGTTCCTGTGATGGGAGCGGAGTTTTCGCACCGAGCTCGATGGCAAGTTTCGGAATCGCTATCTTCCAGCGAATGGGATACACGGCGCCAGTCTGCGGGCTCGTCCATTTATCTCCAGCAGGCTCCAGGCTGAAATCACTTGAGCGCAAGTGCGTCGTCTTCCCACTTGCATCCACGTAAGTACCGGCCGAGTAGGGATCAATCGAACCATCCTTGCGGCGAAGGCGAAAGAGCATCAGCTCGGTATGGTCTTCGAGTTGAAGGCTTAGCCAATCCCAGCCGGTTTGGTCCGAATCAAGCTGATGGCTGAAAAATTCATGATCCATCCAGCTGGCACCGGTCACTTCAAATCTCTTGTTACCGAGGTCGATGGCGCCGGAAGTGGCCAGGCGTGTTAAAGAAATGTAGTGTGACGCGCGGCCCGGTCCCTCCGCTTTTTGGCTGATGCCGTTTTCACCATGAATGACAGGCGGTTTTTCCGCATGAAGTATCAGGTGCAGTTGAAAGCGCTGCTCGATGGCATTCAACTCCTGGTCGCTGCCGCGCCATTGAATCTGCCAATTACCGTTCCAAATGCGGCCGAGGGATTCGTTGACATTGGCGATGCCCGGGCCAGACCGGTTTGTGCGCTCCGCATGAAAAAACTTCCCACCATCGAGATCGCTCAACGCGAGATGCGCGAGGTAGAGATCCCGCACGTCCCAAGTGGTGGCCTTTGCCGGATCGCGGCTGACGGCTTGGCGGAAGAAAGTTAGCTCGAATCCGAACCGGCGGCCCTCGGCGGATTTGAGATTTCCGGTGTAGTACCACCACTCGGTCTGAAAGTCCGGATGATTGAAATAGTCGCGCGGAAATTCGTAGCGGTATCCCGGCATGGCCGTGCGGTATTGCGCCGCAAGCGGTTGCAGGAGAAGCACCGTGGCGGCCATGCGCGCGACTCTACTCCTCATGAACTGCCTCGAGAGGATTCAGGCGCACGGCGACCTGTGCCGGGTAGAGCCCCGCAAGCACGGTAGCTACATACACAACCGTCAGTGCGCCCAGAAGAATTTCCACCGGCCAGTGAAACCGTATGGTCCAGCCGAACGACTGCTTGTTGATTACAAAGATGAGGATGAGCGAAAGTGCGAATCCCAGAGCCACGCCTGCAAGATTGGCCAGAAGTCCAAGCAAAGCTGCTTCGACAAGAATCAGCTTGCGAACTTGCCCGGTAGCCGCGCCAAGGAAGCGAAGCAAGCCGAGCTCGCGGCGGCGGTCAATTACCAGAGCAAGAAGCGCTCCGGCAATGCCCATGACCGCCACTATGACGGCAACGGCTTCCAAGGCATAGGTGATGGCGAAGGTGCGGTCAAAAATGCGAACGGCTTCGGCGCGCAAATCACGATTCGAAAACATAAGCACGCGGTGGCCGGCAGTGGCTTTTTCGATTGCGGCTCGAACCGTCTCCAGTTGTGCCTCTGGGGAAACGTAAATCGCGAGATTGGAGGGCGCAGGGTCAGGCAAATATCGCAGCATGGTTTGGCGGTCCATCAGGATGCTGCCGCGCTCGCTGGAGTAATCGTAATAAACGTCGACGACGCGGAAGGAGGCCTGTGTTTCGCCGAGAGAAAGCGTAATGAAATCTCCCGCTTTCACATGGTGTTTATAGCTGAACGGCTCGCTCACCACGACGGTATTCGAATGGCGCAGCTGCGGAAGAACTTGTTGTTGCACGCGACCGGACAGGAACTCGGAATGCGGATGCCAGCGAATGACATCGAGAACATTGAGGTCAGCGGAAGCGAGTGTGGCCGGCGTTCCTTGATAACGGATTTCATAGGCGCGCAGACGCTCGACCGCAAGGACGCCAGGAATTTTTGCGATGTCCTCCGCCAGCCCGAGAGAAATCGTGGGATGGCGGTCCGCGGCGGGAGAACCGGCGGGCCGAAGATAGAGATCGGCGGGCAACTGGTTGCTCATCCAGATCACAACGCTCTCGCGGAAACTTCCGACCATGATGCCGACCGCAGTCATCATAGCGATGGCGGTCGAGAGTGCGCCGACCAGAACCGAAGTTCGACGCAAGGAGGCCGCGAGGCTTCGCGAAGCAAGCAAAGCTTCCACGCCGAAAAGTTTGCCGAGAAGTCTCGAGGAAAATGAAGTGAGGGCATCAACGAATGCGGGCATCGCCAGCGCTGAGGCTGCTACGAGCAGGATCGCGGCGAGATAGCCAAGCAGCGGCTTGCCGGCTATCGCGGGTGCACGGGAAGCCGCCGCCGCCGCTAACCCGAGCACAAGAGCCAGCCACAAATCGCGGCCCTTGCGCACGCTCACGTTAAATTCCAGGCGTCCTCGCGCCATTGCTTCAACAGGAGAAACCTCGGAGGCTTCGCGTGCGGGTGAATATGCGGACGCAAGCGCAACTCCGACGCCGATTAGCAGCGCGAGAAAAACAGAGGAGATATTCAGCTCGATGGTTCCTGGCCTGCTGCTGACGTAGAGCGATTCCACCGTTGCGGCCATCAATCGAACCGCGCCGGTAGCCATGAAGCGGCCGAGCGGAAGCCCTATGAGTGCGCCTGCAAGTCCAAGAGAGGCGGCTTCGCCGATGAAGGCGGAGAGAATGACACCACGGCTGGCGCCGAGTCCGCGCACGATTCCGATCTCTGGACGGCGGCGAACGACCGAGACGGAAATGGTGTTGTAAATAAGGAAAGCGCCGACAACCAGGGAAATGTAGCTCAAAAGGCGCAAGTTCCAGCGGAACGCTGCAAGCATGCGGCGGTTTTCGTTCGTGCCGGTGCCTTGCGGACGAATTTCCACTCCCGCAGGAAGGGCACTTTGTAAGCGTCGCTGCCACTCTTCCAGGCTGGAAGTCTCCGACACTTTCAAGAGAATGCGATCCACGCGGCCATACCGCGCCAGCGCCAGTTGGGCGGTCGCGAGGTCCATCACAATTGCCGACTCGTTGCCGCTCGAATCGGGGTACGTGCCTCTCACGGTATAGTCGCGGACTTGATCGTTGATGAGCAGCTCGACGTGGTCGCCCGCCTTGTAACCAGCGCTCGATCCCACCCAAATGCTGTCCGTGTCGCCGAGATGTTCCAGCGCATTCTCCGAATCGCTTTGGAACTGCGGCACGCCGGTTTTTTCGAAATCCCTTTTGGCATAAGCGCTGCCTTCCGCAATAAGGTCCAGTCCAATGAGCGGAAGCGATTTCTTGGTCTCAGCGATCACCGCGTAGTCCTCGATACGCGGCGAAACTCGAATTGCGTAAGGCAGCGTAGCCAGCGTTCCGACCGCGCTCTCCGGGACTCCTCCCGACGCCGTCAATTCCAAATTGTTTTCGCCGGCAAGTGTTTCCATCGAACTGCGGAATGAGCCAGTGGCGGCGCTTCCGGCAAGATCGATGGCCAGAACGACCGCTACCCCCAACGCGATGGCCAGGACTGTCAGTGAGGTCCGCACCGGCTCCCGGAAGAGCGGGCGGACCATCAATCGGTAAAAGAGCAGAAAGAGCGGCATTTCAGCGCCGGATGACTTCTTCGATTTTGCCGTCGCGCAGCCTCACGACTGTGTTCGCGAGGGCCGCCGCTTCGGGACTATGGGTCGCCATAATGGTCGCGGTGTTTCGCTCGCGCGTGAGGCGCCGGAGCAATTCGAGAATCACGTTGCCTGTCGTGGTGTCGAGATTGCCGGTAGGCTCGTCGGCCAGAAGGATGCTTGGTGAATGGATGAGCGCGCGCGCAATGGCGACCCGCTGCATCTGACCGCCGGAGAGTTGGTGCGGAAAGCGATCGCCGAGGCTTTCGAGTTCGACCCAGGCCAGCCGCTGCCGGGCGACTTCGCGCGGGTTGTGTTTCGCGGCGAGAAGTAGCGGCAGTTCGACGTTTTCGAAAACCGTCAGCGTGTGTAGCAATTGAAACGACTGAAAAATGAAGCCGACCCTCTCGCGCCGCAAGCGGGTCAGGCCGTTGTCCTTCAGGGACGACGTCGAAACTCCATCCAAAAGCACTTTGCCCGACGTCGGAAAATCCATCGCGCCGGCAAGATTAAGCAGCGTGGATTTTCCGCACCCGCTGCGCCCCACCAACGCCACAAACTCGCCGCGCGCCACGTTCAACGAAAGACTGCTCAGCGCATGCACTGGCTGGCCATCTGTTAGATAGTCTTTCGAGACGTCTTGCAATGAAAGAATCGGCATAGGGATTCGCGGGCAAGCGACACTCTCGGAGTCGCCCAGTCTGCAGCTCACCGATTATACGTTGCGTCTGAAGATCCGCAGCCGGAATGGCCAGAGTCGTCTCCGGCCCTAAGCGCTAAACGGGCATTGAGCCTGCAAGGAGCCTGTTATAGACTGCGCAGTCGCCAATCCTCAGGGCGCTTTCTTCGGGGGCGGGGCTGGCGGGAGAGAAGCAACCTCGTTTTCACAAGGACTGGCACGGCAGTTCGCGAATGCGGTTAAAGTTCCTTTAGGGCAGTACGCCGGGGCCGGTTCGACAGCCGCGGCGCCAAGGAGGCATTGATGTTGCTCGCAGCTTCTGTCGAAGTGACTCACCGAGCCCTCGCAACACTCGACCTCGTAATCATTGGGGTCTATTTCGCCATCGTCTTCGGCATCGGCTTGTATTTCTCCTTGAAGGAGCGCAGTTCGGAAGAATACTTCCTCGCCGGCCGCGATATTGGATGGTTTTTCATCGGCGCATCCTTGTTCGTATCGAATATCTCCACGGAGCATTTCATCGGCCTGTCCGGCACCGGAGCGTCATCGGGGCTGGCCGTCGGCCATTTTGAGTGGCTCGCTTGCCTCATCCTGCTGATTTTGGGCTGGGTATTCGTGCCTTTCTATCTGCGCAGCAATGTCTTCACCATGCCCGAATTCCTGGAGCGGCGCTTCAACCGGCAATGCGCCGTGTATTTGGCTGCGATTTCGATCATCGCTTACATCTTTACAAAAATTTCTGTCCAGCTCTACGCTGCGAGCGTAGTGCTCGAGCGGGTTGCCGGCTGGAAGCTGTGGCAGACGGCAGTGGTTCTGGTCATCGCCACCGGCATTTACACCGTCGCGGGTGGACTAGCGGCGGTCATCTACACGGACACCGTGCAGACGCTGATCCTCATCACTGGCGCGGTCGCCCTCACGATCATTGGACTAGGACGCGTCGGCGGCCTGGAACATCTCCGCACCATGGTGCCGCCCGATTATTTCCACATGATTAAGCCTGCTTCCGATTCGAACTTCCCGTGGACAGGCATTTTTTTTGGCGCGCCAATCCTGGGCATCTGGTACTGGTGCACCGACCAGGTGATCGTGCAGCGCGTGCTCTCCGCGCGTGATGAGGGGCATGCAAAAGCGGGAACGATTTTTGCCGGCTTCCTGAAGATTCTGCCGGTGTTCATGCTGGTTCTGCCGGGCATTATCGCTTTTGCGTTGTTTCCCGAGCAAGTGAAAAAGCCGGACTTCGCTTACCCCACCCTGGTCCTCAATCTCTTGCCGGTCGGCCTTGTTGGATTGGTCATGGCGGCCTTGCTCGCGGCGGTGATGGGCGCGATGAGTTCGGTATTCAACTCGGCCTCCACGCTCGTCACGCTCGATTTCTACAAGAAGATCCGCCCGCAAGCTTCCGAGAAGCAGTTGGTAAATTTCGGACGTGTGGCCACTGGCGCGATGGTGCTGCTGGGTCTGCTGTGGGTGCCGTTCATCCACTACATCAGCAGCCAGCTCTACATCTACCTGCAAAGCGTGCAAGCCTATATCAGCCCGCCGATCTCTGCTTGCTTCATCTTGGGAATCTTGTGGCCCCGGCTCAATGGATCGGGCGCCATCGCCTCGCTCCTGACCGGCTTCGTCCTGGGCGCCACGCGCTTCATCATGGAACTTGCCGATCGCGCCACCGGCGGCCATTTTGAATCTTCCGCGGCCCGCTGGCTCATCGACATGAACTTCTTGCATTACGCCATTTTCATGTTTGTGGTTTGTTCAGCGGTGTTGATCGGGGTCAGCTTTATGACGCCGGCTCCCGACCGCAAGCGCCTCGCCGGACTGACTTTCGCCACCGTGGACGACAAAATGGAAACCGTCGCCGTCGGCATACCTGTGCGTAAACCTGCGTTCGAGACGCCCACGGAACGCGCCATCAATGTCGTTTTCAGCCTGGTGTTACTGGCAACCGTTGTAGGACTTTGGATTTACTTCCGATAACAGCGAACGGAGAACCGATGCGATGAGCACCAGCGCCATCCGCGCTCTGAAGCCCAACGTGACTCAGGAAGAGGCCGTGCGAGCGTTTTCCGGCGCGGGAGTTTCCGCACTTTACTGGCGCGTGCGCAGCGGCCCGTTGCGGCGAATTGCCGATGCCTACGTTCCGTATTTTTTATACCGCGTGAAATACGCGGGCGCACCGGCGCGGCTTTTCGCCATCGACGCCGTGGACGGCTCGCTCGACTTGTTTGAGTTTCCGCGCATTGCGGTGGAACAGGAATTGCTGGAGTGCCGCAACCAGCTAAAGGCAACTCTAACGGAAGAGCGCGCCGCAGAACTTTTGCGAGATAAAGTTCTGCGCGTCATTTTTCAGCAAGGATTTTTCAAACTGCGCGACGCCCACATCGAGATCACACCGGTGAGCTATGAGCTGCATCTTCCCTATTGGCTTGGCTTCCACGAGCGCGGTGGGGCGGTCCATTGCCGCGTGATGGACGCCGTGCGGCGCCGGATGGAAGGCGCCAAAGCGTGCGCGTTTTTCGAACAGTGGCTCGTAGCTTGATGCGGCGAGGTTTTGGCGGATTGTTTCTGTCCTAGTAAGAAGCACACCTGATCGTTCTTCGCTTTACTTCGCATCCCGGGAGGATAGGACATGACAGGGTTGGCTCGACGCATCGGAATTGGACTGCTTGCCTCTGCTGTCGGATGTGGAATCGCGGTTGCCCAAGGCTGGCAACACATTGGCAAAGTTCAGCGCGTCGAAAAGATGAAGGATGGAGTTGAGTTGACAGCCGGCGCCGCAAAAGTGCGCATCACGGCATTCCGTGACGGAATTTTTCGCGTGCGCGTCGCGCCGGATGGGAATTTCCCCAAGGATTTCTCCTGGGCAGTGATCGAATCGCCGGAATCACCTGCAGTTAAGGTCGAAGAAAACCAGAAAGAAATTCGGATTATTTCGGAGAATGTGATTGCCACGATACAGAGAGCGCCCCTGCTGATCAATTTTTCGGACGCAGCCGGAACCGTTTATCTCGCCGATGAGCCGGACCTGCCGATGGCCTGGAATGGCAAGCGCGTGCACGTCTGGAAAAAGATGCCTGCGGATGAAAACTATTACGGGCTTGGCGATAAGGCCGGTCCCATGAATCGCCGCAACCGCGCCTTTACAAACTGGAATACGGATGAATTCGGCTGGCAGGAGTCCGGCGACCCGCTGTATAAGACCATCCCCTTCTTCATCGGGTTGCGCAAAGGCGTGGCGTATGGCGTTTTCTTCGACAACACCTATCGCAGCGTTTTTGATTTTGGCAAAGAGTCGCCGGATTTCTTTTCCTTCGGCGCCGAAGGCGGGGAGTTGAACTATTACTTCATTGCCGGACCCGCACCAAAAAAAATCATCGAAGAATATACCGCCATGACGGGACGCTCTCCGCTGCCTCCCCTCTGGACGCTGGGCTACCAGCAAAGCCGTTATTCGTACTATCCGGAATCGCGCGCGCGGGAGATCGTCAAAACGCTGCGCGAAAAGAAAATACCCGCCGATGCCATCTATTTCGACATCGACTATCAGCAGGGCAATGCCCCCTTCACGATCAACCGGGAGTATTTCCCGACTTTTGAGAAAATGATCTCCGATTTTCGAGCCCAGGGCATGCACACAATCTTGATCACCGACCTGCACATTAAGAAAGATCCCAACCACGGCTACGCGCCTTACGATTCGGGAATGAAGAACGATGTGTTCGTGAAGAATCCCGATGGATCGGTGTACGTGGGTGTGGTTTGGCCCGGCGAAAGTGTCTTTCCGGATTTTACGTTGACACGCGCGCGGGAATGGTGGGGCGGGCTCTACAAAGACTTTGTCGGCATGGGGGCGGCGGGCTTCTGGAATGACATGGATGAGCCGGCTCTCTTCCTGCGCGCCGATAAAACCATGCCGCTTGATACCGTGCACCGTCTCGACGATGGCACTAGCCTCGATCATCGCGCTATTCACAATGTGTTCGGCATGCAGAACGTCCGCGCGACGTACGAGGGATTACGCAAGCTCCAGCCCGACGAACGGCCCTTCGTGCTCACGCGCGCGGCATATTCCGGCGCGCAGCGCTACGCCGCCACCTGGACCGGCGACAACAGCAGCACGTGGAATCATCTGAAGATGAGCACGCCGATGCTTTTGAGCATGGGCATTTCGGGCTACCCGCTTGTTGGCGACGACATCGGCGGCTTTGCCGGCTCCCCTACGGCGGATCTGTTGACGCGATGGTTTGAGGTCGGAGCGCTGAATCCGATTTACCGGGACCACACTGCAAAAGGCACCGCGGACCAGGAACCTTGGGTGCATGGCCCGGAACATGAAGCCATCCGCCGTAAATACATCGAGCTTCGTTATGAGTTGATGCCGTATTTGTACACGGGAATTGAAGAAATGTCGCGTACAGGCCTGCCTCTCATGCGGCCCGTGTTTCTCGAATATCCGCAGGCAGCGGAATTCTACGGAGACAACCGGGACTTCCTTTTTGGGAGGGATTTTTTTGTCGCGCCGGTGACCACGGAAATGGTGGATGCCGAAGAAGTCTTCTTGCCGCCCGGCGAGTGGTACGACTTCTGGACAAACGCGAAGCTCTCGAGCAGACAGATTATTTTGCATCCGCGGCTCGATGAGATGCCTCTCTACGTGCGCGCCGGCGCCATCGTACCCATGCAGCCTGTGGTGCAACATACAGGCGAAATCCCCAGGGGCCCTCTTCAGTTGCGCGTTTATCCGGGTGACGACTGCCGTGGGACTCTCTATCAAGATGACGGACACACGTTCGCCTATCAGAAGGGCGAAATCCTGCGAATCAGTTACTCCTGCCAAGTTTCAGCAAATTCCGTCACAATCATGTGCAACGTCGAGAAGAATGCCTTTCAGCCTTGGTGGAAAAGTGTGGAAGTCACGTTATACGGTGCCGCAGGTCCCCCAAAAGAAGTCGCAGTCGGCGATCAGCTCATTCTCAAATGGCGCTATGACAGCCAGGCGCACACCGTTGCGTTTGCCTTGCCCGGGGCCCTGGATAGTTGGCGCGCCCGACTGTCCTTTTGACCGTTACGCGCGGTGCTGCCTAATTCAGCAAAAAGATGGATAGCGATTGCGCAGGCATGGTTATGCGAATTTCACCTCCGGCCAACTCCGCTCTTGCCTCCCCGAGCAGAAGCCCGATGGCAGCCGCCTTTGGTACTGGTGTGTCCGCCAGCGGAACGCGAAGTTCTCTCGGCTGACCAGCGTTGTTGAAAGCGACTACAACCCGTTCCTCTTCTGATTCACGGACAAAAACATAGGAGGATTCGTCGGAAGCCAGATGCCACAACTGGCCGCTGCGGAGGGCAGCGTGTTCGCGGCGAAGCCTCAGCAGCGACTGCACGTAAGAAAAAATCTCCTGCTGCTCGCGCGTGCGACCAGACTCCGTGAACGCATCGTTCGCGTCCCCAATCCATCCGCCGGGGAAATCGCGCCGGTTGTCTGGATCGCCGCCGCCCGGCATCCCAATCTCATCGCCATAGTAAATCTCGGGAATTCCCCGCTGCGTAAGAGTGAGTCCAAACGCGAGTCTCAGCTTCGCGGGAGAGCTGCCTTCGGCGCTCGCGAAACGCGGCACATCGTGATTCGCAAAAAACGGAACCAACATTTCAGGATGCACATACAAGGCATCGTGCCTCAGCACATCCGCGATGCGCCCCGTGGGAGCATTCCGCAGCAGCACGTCGCGCAGCGTGAAAAACATCGGAAAATCGAAGACCGTGGATAGCCCGCTATCGATGCCGTCATAGCGCTTCAGCCCACCCACAAAAAACGACGTCACAGTCGGGTCAGGATCAAACACCTCACCAATCGTGGTCAGATAAGGGTAGATCCTTCGCAATCCCGCATGCCAGTTGGCCCAGAATTTCCGCCCCACATAAGGAAACGTGTCAACGCGATAACCGTCCAGCCCCGAGATTTCCGCCCACCAAATGCTGTTTTGCAGAAGGTATTGCTCGACCATCGGGCTCTCTGTGTTCATGTCGGGCAGAATCCCGACAAACCAGCCTTCCGTGAGACCCCGCTTCATGCGCATAGGCGCGTGAGGATCAATCAACGATTCGAATGGATCATTCGAAGCGGCCTGGCCCCCCGGCTTTCCATAAAAGCTGCCTTTCAATGGCGAAAATGAATCGATGTGGTGTTGCAGCGTGCCGTGAAACCAGTCCGGCAGCGGCGGGTTCGACACCCAGGGATTTTTGGGGCCCACGTGATTTGGAACGGCGTCGAAAAGAATCTTCATTCCTTGCTTGTGCGCCGCGGAAACTAAATCCTGATAGTCCTTCAGTGCGCCGAGATGTGGATCGACGGCGTAGAGGTCCACGGCGCCGTAACCGTGGTAGTCTTGCGCGGCTCCATTCTTCACCACGGGCGTTAGCCACAGCGTGGTCACGCCGAGATCCTTCAGATAGGGCAAATGGTTCTGTATTCCGCGCAGGTCGCCGCCGTGATACGCGCGGGGGTTCGAACGATCGTGGGAACCCAGCGCTTCGGCTGGCTCATCATTCGTGGGATCACCGTTCACAAAGCGGTCCGGCATGATGAGATACATCACGTCGTCCTGCGACAGTCCTTGAAACTTTCCCAGCGTCGGAGCGCGAGCGGCGAGTGGCAATTCGAATGATGTTGTTCCTTTCGGCGCGATTATCCGGCAGACAGCTGTTCCCGACTTCGTGTCCGCCCCAATTTTCAGCCAGACAAAGAGATAGTTCCCCCCTGCCGTAGATTGCGTGCGCGAAACGCGGAGCGTCGGCAGATTGCACCCGATGTGGGTCGCCTCCAGGTCGTGCCCAGACAATAGCAACATCACCTCTGGTGTGAGTCCGACCCACCAATTCGGAGGTTCGACTTTTGTGACCGCGGGACCAGCCTCCTTGTCCATCTGGCGCGGATGGGCAAACAGAGCCAAACCGCAGCAGGCGAATGCGACGGCGCATAGGACATACAAGGAAGCGCGGAGAAATCTTTTCCCCCCAAGCCGCAGAACAAGTCGCAGAGGTCTCTTCACGATGACAGCATAAGGAAAAAACTGGAGGGATGCTACTCTTCGTCTTTCCGACTGGCTTGAATAGTCCTCTACTTTCGCGGCCAAGCATTATGAACAAAAACCAATTCGCCAAACGCTTCCGGAACGTGGAAATTCGGCGCCGGCGTTCGCGTTGGCCGCCAGGCGGAATAAAATCGCGGCTCGGTGGCTCCTTCGACCCGGTAAAAATTTACTTTCCAGGTCGCCGCGGGATCGAAGCGATCGACCAGGCATTTCATGGGTAGCGCAAGCTCCGCGACCCAGGTCTTGACCGCTTCGTTCAAAATCACGCGCCGCCGCAAACAACTCTTCAGATCGTGCTTCTCGCCCGGCGCAATGTCTAGATCGATCCAGAATCCGTTTGGGCTGACTTCGAATTCCTTGTAACGTCGCAAATGCGTCGCGTCGGGTTGTAGGAAAACTTCCGCGACATCGCGATCCCAAAGCTGGTCGCGCCGTCCATTGGCCTCGGCATCGGCAAACACGGTTATGGTGCGAAACCTTGCGTGAAATCGCAAAAAAAGCCACTCCGGAGTCCACAGCAGCCGCACTTCCGTATCTCTTTCAGGATCGGCGTTCCTCCCTTGCCAGTCCGCGTTGAAACGAAGTGCCGTTGAGAGGTCCCAGGATGATGAAGTTGGGAATCCATCAGCATCGGGCGGTTCCGTCATTCGAACGGCCACAGCCGTTCGTTCGTTGGACGTGACGCGGTATTGAGACATTCGTGTGCCCTGCTGCGAGTGTTCTCCCGCATTCAAACCTCGCGGCTGTAGACAGCATAACCACTGCGAGGAGATGCACAAGAAGAAACTAAACCATATAGCGAACGTTTTTCCGTCTTCAAGCTTCAGTGCCTTGGTCATGAACCCTGTACTTTTGGCCCGCAACTATTTGCGCACCATGTATTCCACTCGTCGTGGCTGTTGCGGCACACCGTGATAGCATCAATTCTGGCCGTTATCTATGACACTCTCACGTCAAAAGACCAATGGTAGCCTAGGAGCGCGGGAAATGATTGAGCCTGTCGACACCCAGGATTTCACATCGCAACCGGACCGGCGCAAACCGGAGCAATTTGAGCACGTAAAGTTTCGCATCGACAGCGGCGTAGCGAGGTTGACCCTCAACCGCCCGGAACATAACCTTCTAAATGAAGCTATGCTTCGCGAGATCGCTGGCGCAATCTCCCATGCCGGTGAGAACGATGGCGTCAAGCTGATCGTCCTCGATTCCGCCTGCAAAGTGTTTTGCGGTGGAATCGATATCGGTGAATACACTTCGCAGCGCGTGTTTCAGATGCTCGACGCTTTTCACGCGGCCTTCGCGGGAATGCTGGAAGTCGGCAAGCCGGTCGTCTGCGTGGTGAATGGGCCGGCGATCGGCGGCGGCGCGGAGCTGGCCGCCTTCGGTGATCTCGTGATCGCCACGCCCAAAGCCAGATTTGCACAGCCGGAAATCAGTATCGGCATCTTCCCGCCGCTGGCCTCCACAATTCTGCCCTTTCTCGTTGGACCCAAGATCGCGCTTGAACTTGTTCTCACCGGCGAACCGGTGACGGCGGAGCGCGCCTTGGAACTCGGTATGGTGAACCGCCTCGTTCCGGAGGCTCAACTCGAACAAGCGGTGAAGGATCTCGTCGGCCGCATCAGCGGCCATTCCGGTCCGGTACTGACCATGGCCAAGAAAGCCATTCTCGGCGGCATGGGCTTGTCGCTGCGCGACGGCCTCAAGCATTCGATGAACATTTTCTTGAATGAACTCTACCGCCTCGAGGATTCGCAGGAAGGCCTGCGTGCCCTGGTGGAAAAACGCAAGCCCAATTGGAAAAATCGCTGAACGATCGCCGCGTTTCTTCAATCTCTCCATTTTCAGCCGTGCATTGACACTCCCGCGGGCGCGGCTTACACTCAAATTTCAATTTGCAGGCAAGGGATGCGGGGAAGGCCGTGTGAATCGGCCGCGGTCCCGCCACTGTGATCGGCTGAAAAGCCGTTAGCCAGGCCACCCTCCCATGCCGCAGAGGGCCGCGCTCTTCGCGAGAAAGAGCGATGCCATTCGCCCCAGGGCATCTCGTGGGGCTTTTTTGTTGAAGCGGTGGAATTCCGCTTCAGGGGAGATTCGTGAAAGAGGTTGCGCATCCGATCTTGAGAAGCGCCTTCACGGCAGCTACCGCAGTTTTGCTTTTCTGTGCGACGTTGTCCCGCGCTCAGAGCGGTTCTTCGATCCCTTCGGCGTCCCCAGCCTATCGGGAAGTCACCGACGAAACCGGCCGCACCGTTCGCGTTCCCCAGCCGGTCAACCGTATCGTGTCGCTCGCGCCAAGCCTGACCGAAACCGTCTACGCCCTCGGCTTGCAGGATCATCTCGTCGGGGACACCGAGTACTGCGATTACCCCCCGGACGCCCAGAAAAAAACCAAAGTTGGCGGCGGAATCAATCCCAGCTTGGAGCTGATCGCGAACCTGCATCCGGACATCGTTCTCGTCACCAAAGCTTTCAACCGTCTCGAAACCGTGCAATCGCTGGAAAACCTGGGCATTTCTTCTTACGCTACTGATCCTCATACCGTTGAGGAAATCATTTCTTCTTCCATAAAACTTTCCGACGTACTCGGTGCTCCCCAGGCTGGCGCAACCGTTGCCGGCGAAATGAAGCGCCGGCTAGCCGATTTGCAGCAACGAATTGGCGCTCTGCCGCCCAAGCGTGTCCTGTTTGTGGTCTGGACCCAGCCGCTCATTTCTGTTGGCAAGCACACCTTCATCGCCGATGCTCTCCGCCAGGCAGGTGCCGTCTCCATCGTGGATTCCGAACAAGACTGGCCCCAGGTTAATCTGGAAGAAATCGCCCGGTTACAACCCGACCTTTTGGTTTTCGCGGAATCGCATTCGGAGTCCGTTTCCCCGGCTGTTGAAACACTCGCCACGCTTCCCGGGTGGAGCATCGTGGAAGCCGTCAAAAAGCGCCGCGTTGCGGTAATCAGTGATGCCGTTAATCGCCCCGCCCCGCGGATCGTCTCCGCTATCGAAGATCTTGCCAGGCAGCTTCACCCCGATGCTTTCACTGAAAAACCGGAAAGCAGCAAAGAAAAGATTGAGAAGGAAAATCCTCCACCAGACCAAAAGCTCGCAGCTCATTCCACTTTTTCGCCCGGCAACCTGCACGCCCGCATGGCGATTCCTGGAGGTTGCCCGTGCGCCCGCTGACGCTCCGTCGCCTCCTACTTCAGTGTTTGGCCCTGACCGCGGTCTTATTTGTGGTCGTGGTCGTGGCGCTGAAGTTCGGCGCCGTGCCTGTTTCTCTCTACGCGCTTGGCCGCGACGTGCTGCGTTTTTTCCTCGGGCAGACTAGCCAAATCTCCACCGACTACGGCTTGATCATTTGGAATATCCGCGGGCCGCGCATCCTCCTTGGCATTATTGTTGGCGCGTCGCTCTCCGTTGCGGGCACCAGCTTCCAGGCGCTACTGCGCAATCCACTGGCGGATCCCTATGTACTGGGAGTTTCCAGCGGAGCCTCCGTAGGCGCCATCCTCGCTCTCATCGCGACACCTTACCTTTCCTTATCCCCGGCTCTTGCCGGTCTGCTCACGCCGCTGGGAGCATTTATCGGAGCCGCCGCGACGATCGCCGCCGTGTACCTTCTCGGCCGTCGCGACGGTGAGATCGACAGCACTACCCTCCTTCTCGGCGGTGTTATCACCGGCTCTTTCCTTTCCGCGATCATCACTTTGCTCATGGGCGCCGTCACCTCCGGCAACAACCGCGGCATGGTTTTCTGGCTGATGGGCAATCTCTCCACTTCCTTTCAAAAAAGTGTTTACTGGTTTCTGGGCGCTGGCTTCTTTGTGGCCACCGGGGCGATTTATACGACGGCCAATGATTTAAATCTGCTCCTCGCTGGTGAAAAAGAAGCCATGCATCTTGGCGTGGATGTGCGGCGAGTGCGTCTGGTCGTCTACTTAGCCGCGTCCTTCCTGACGGGATTGGCGGTTTCTGTCAGCGGGTCTATTGCTTACGTGGGATTG